>Ga0268386_10004146_pt1 | contig 10625 bp, 9 predicted proteins | sample RVTome_15_FD_200260 | JGI IMG/M metagenome (GOLD analysis project Ga0268386, IMG submission 200260) | Soil microbial communities from uranium-contaminated site in the Upper Colorado River Basin, Wyoming, United States - RVT150D86... ... | reverse complement strand
AAGTATAGCGTGTCGATCGCCTGATAGCGGTGGACGGGCACAACAAAGGGCTTTAAAATCCTTATCCGTACACCCTCCTGGCGCTCAACTCACGCATGAGGTGGAGCAGTGGCGCAACTCAATGCAGTATCCCAGCGGTGGGTCGCCATCGCAGAATCCGAATATCCCTGGGAACGGGCCGCGCTGAGCTATGTGCGTGAGCAGTTTCCGGATCAGGATCCGTTTCGCGCCTGGTCGAATTTCGAATTCGTTGCAGAAGACGGCAGCATCAATGAGGTCGATCTTCTGGTGGTGTCGCCATACAAAATCTATCTCGTGGAGATCAAGAGCCGGCCCGGCCGCCTGACGGGTGACACCGGAACCTGGACCTGGATACATGAAGGGCGCGTGATTACCGAGGACAACCCGCTGTTGCTGGCCAATCGCAAGGCAAAAAAGCTAAAATCACTCTTGCAGCACCAGAAGGCCCTCCGTAGCTCCCGTGTTCCCTATATTGAACCGGTGATCTTTCTCTCCGCCCCCGGTCTTCGATGCGACCTCTCGGGGGCCGCGCGCACGGGTGTCTATTTGCGCGACACCACCGAACGGCAAGGCTATCCCGACATCACGGCCGTCTTGATGGGGACGTGCGAGACGACCGGCCGGGGCCCGACCTCGCCGCCGCCACGCATCGATCGGCGTGGGTCACAGGCCATCAGCCGGGCCGTCGACCAAGCCGGCATTAGGCCATCGCAGCGCGCTCGCCGGGTTGGCGATTACACCCTTGATCGTCTACTCGCAGAAAGCGATGTCTATCAAGACTGGGAAGCGACCCACGTCTCATTCCCGAAGATCAAACGTCGGGTGCGTATCTATCCCTATGCCCTGCAAGCCACCGAGCTCAGCCGTCGCGCACGACGCCAGGCCGCAGAACGTGAATATCTTCTCCTCGAAGGTATCCACCATGCCGGTATTCTCAAGGCCTTGGAATTTCACGAGCACGAGCGGGGTCCCGCGTTGATCTTTGAGCATGATCCAGGTGCCGAACGGCTCGATCTGTTTCTGCGCGACAAGGGTGAAACCCTGGATATCGACATGCGGCTCACCTTGGTCCGGCAACTCGCTGAAACCCTTCAGCACGCCCACGAGCGTCGGCTTTACCACCGGGCGTTCAGTCCGCAGACCATCCTGATCACCGCCCTCGAAAGCGCCAAGCCGCAAACGAAAATTTTCAATTGGCAGACGGCACGGCGCGAGGGAAGCACAGAGGGGTCTTCACCACGTCCCACTACGGTGGATAGTCTGCATCTCGAACTGTTTGGCGATCCACACAGCCTGATCTACATGGCGCCTGAAGCCATTGCCGGTACTGCTTTTGACGCCCCCAAACTCGACATCTTCGGGCTGGGCGCCGTCGCCTATCACCTCTTCTCCGGCTGCCTGCCGGCTACCAGTATTCAAGAGTTGCAACAAAAATGTGAAGCCGGTCATGGCTTGCGTATTTCTGAGGTGCTGGATGGAGCGGGACAAGAGTTGGTAGATCTCATCCAATTTAGCACGTGTCCCAACACGGAAGACCGCCTGGATACCGTGCGTGAGTTCCTCGACTTGCTCGAAGGGGTGGAGGAAGAGCTCACCGCTCCGGAGTCGGAAGCCTTTGTGCACCCGCTCGAGGCGCACGCCCACGACACCCTGGAAGGCGGATTTGTCGTCAAAAAGCGTCTCGGTAAAGGCGGTACCAGCCTGGCCCTGCTCGTGGAGCGAGACGGCAAGGAGGGCGTCCTCAAGGTCGCCCTGGATCCCGACCACAACCCACGGTTGATCGAGGAAGGCCTTATTCTGCGCCAGCTGCGGCATCCCAATATCGTCGAGCTATACGAGCAGACGCATGTCAGTGGCCACGCCGCTCTGTTCATGGCCGTCGCCGGGGTGGAAATCAAAGCTGGCGCATACACACTGGCCCAACGCATCCGGTACGAAGGACGGCTCTCGCTCGATCTGCTACAGCGGTTCGGCGAGGAACTGCTGACGGTGACCCACTGGCTGGAACAGAACGGGGTCTCACACCGCGACATCAAACCGGACAACATCGGGGTTGGAGAGCTGCCATCGCGGCGGTTGACCCTGATTCTCTTCGACTTTTCCCTGGCGCACACGCCAGTGGACAACATTCGGGCCGGGACACCGCCCTACCTGGATCCCTTTCTGCGGCGCCGCAAGCCCCCACGGTGGGATCTGTACGCCGAGCGTTTTGCCGTGGCCATGACCCTATACGAGATGGCCACCGGGACGCTGCCCATCTGGGGCGATGGCGTATCCGACCCTTCCATGTTGGACTGTGAGGTGTCCTTGGACAGCGACCTGTTCGACCCTGCCGTGCGAGACGATCTGGTCGCCTTCTTCACCCAAGCGTTGCACAGCGACTACCGGCAACGCTTTGATAACGCCGAAGAGATGCTGCACGCCTGGCGACGCAGCTTCATGTCCGTCGACCGACCCACGACAGAGACTGACCAGGGTCCCGCTGTCGACCTCGAACAGATGATGGCGGCGGCGACAGAGGAGACGCCACTGTCGACCCTGGGTCTGAGTCCCCGGTTGCTCGATGCTCTGTCGCGCATGGGGGCGCAAACGGTTGGGGAACTCCTCCGGCTGCCGCGCATTCGTCTGTATCGCAACCAGGGGCTTGGCCAACGTACGGTCAAAGACATCCGCCATCTGGCAGAACGCATGGCGCAATACGTTGCGGAACGTGTCGAGGTGCCGCTATCTGGGCCACCAGAAGAGGTGGAGCCGGACGAAACGCGTGCCGATCCCCGGTTGCTCAGTGTCGACTTCATGGCCCGGCTTGCTGTCCCCCAGCGCATCGATGCAGACGAACGGACGATCCTGCTTGCTTTTCTGGGACTCGATACCGACTCCCAGCCCGACGCATGGCGCGCCCAGCAAGATGTGGCGGAACGGCTTGGGATGACCCGTGAGGCGGTGCAGCACACGCTGCACCGGGCTCGCGAACGCTGGAACCGACAACCCTGGATGACGGCGTTACGTGAGGACATGGCCAAGATGATCGACAAGACCAGCGGGGTGATGACCACCCACGAACTCGCCACGTCGCTGCTCGCCGCACGAGGGTCGGCCGCCAATGAATCCGACCGGTATCGCCTTGCGGCAGCGGTGGCCTACGCGGCAGTCGAAACCGAAGTGGCGCGTGAAGGCGCACGCTACATCCTCTATCGTGGCGCGCAGCGCATATGGGTCGTGGCCACGCCCAGTCTGGCGGCGCACTACACCGCATCGTCAGCCGCGCGGGCGCAGTATGCCGAGCACCTCGGGAGCAAAGCCGATGCCTTAGCTGCCGCCGATCCCTTGCTGACGCCCGTACGGGTGGTCGAAGAGCTGCAGGCCGTTGCCCCGCCAGAGGGCGACCCAATGCTGACGCCGGACCGACTCCTGCGCCTGGCCGTGGCGTCCTCGCAGACGGCCGCGCTCTCCAGCCGCATGGAGCTGTACCCACAGCATATGGAAGCGGCGCGGGCCTTGAAACTGGGTATTGGGTCTTTGCTCGGACCCAAAGCCCTGACCGTGCGGCAGATTCAGCAACGCATCGCCAGTCGCTATCCCTTGGCGGAAGCTGTCCCGGGCCCTCCTGCTCTCGACGAGCTGTTGCGAGAGGCGGGAATTGAACTGCTCTGGGACGGTACGGGTGCGGACGGCAAAGGGGTCTACCGCCCCAAGTATGGCCTACCGGATACCCCCTCGACGTCTTCCACCTTGCCCCGGTTGAGCACCGCACCTGGGCCGGGGGTTGCCGCTTCGCCCGAGGTAGAAGCTGCCAGTGCGCTGGAAGCGCGTCTGCAACAGGCGGTCACGGCCCATCGCTTTCTCATCCTCACCGTGGCCCCGAAGCACCTCCTGCGTGCCGAGGCGGAAATGGTCCAGCGTTTCCCAGTCACCCGCATCAGCCTCGAAGCGCTACTCATTCAGGAAATGAAAGCCATTGCCGCGGCCGCTGGGGCGAAATGGGATGTCGTCCTCAAGGCGGATGCCGCTGCGCATCACAGTACGGACTGGCGGCGCCTGCAACTGCTGGTCCGACAGGCCATGCCGGCGGTTGAACGCGCCCTGTTAACAGCCGAGCAGCCGGTGCTGTTGGTCTACCCAGGTCTGCTGGCACGCTACGACCAGATGCAGCTCCTCGAAACGCTACGGGATGCCTGTATCCAGCGGCATGACGTGCCTGGCTACATGGTGCTGGTGGCGTCTGATGAGCAACGCCCCATGCCCGTGCTCGACGACAAACCCATCCCGGTCATTCACGCCTCAGAGTGGGCCCGCATTCCCGAGTCCTGGCTCGTCAACGCGCATCGCGCGCAAGCGTAAGTGAATGCCGGTATAATAGATAAAGAGATATTTTTGAGAAGGAATGCCAGGATGGTCCACCTCACTATAGAAATGCCCGAAGGTGCTTTATCCTCCCTGCGACAGGATCCGGCAAATTTTACACGAGAGCTGCGCCTAGCCGCAGCCGTCAAATGGTATGAGATGCAACGTGTCTCTCAGGGCAGGGCGGCTGAGATCGCGGGCATTTCCCGCAGCGAGTTCATAACGGCTCTTGGGCAATTTGGCGTCTCTCCCTTCCAATATGAGGCGGAAGAGATTATTGAGGAAGCCGAACGTGCCTGAGTTGTGGGTTGTCAACGCTTCTCCAGTGATCACGTTAGCCAAAGCAGGACATCTTAATCTGTTGACGCAGCTTGCGGATGACGTGCTTGTACCTGAGGCTGTCGTGATGGAATTGCTCGACGCCTCTGCAGACGATCCTGCCCGGCAGGCAATAGAACGAGGTTGGGGCAAGCGTTTCCCCGGCGTGACCATACCAGTGAGTATACTGGAATGGGGGCTTGGGGTAGGAGAAACGTCGGTGCTTGCAGCCACGCTGCAATACAGGGAGCGTACGGCAGTAGTAGATGATGCTCAAGCACGAAAATGTGCACGTGCACTCGGTATTCCAGTGATCGGAACCCTGGGGGTCGTGCTCCGTGCAAAGCGGCAGGGATACTTGGCATCGGCAAGCGAAGCCCTACATGACCTGAGAGCCACCGGATTATATCTAGATGATGATACCATCGCGCTTGCCTTGAAGCGAAGCGTAGGAGAAGAGTGGAAGCCATGATCGATGCCAAGCGTCTGCTCGACGATCTCAAACGCCTGCTGCGGCGTCTCGAAGACGACTTGCGCGAGCGCAGTCCCCGATGAAGAGGCAGAAACCCTATCGGAACGGACAAATCTCCAGCCAATAGAGACCGGTTGTTGAAAGCAATCGAGAACGTGGCCCGTGCACACAATCTCGCTCCTGTAGACCTCGAAGAGTTGCAATGAGAAATCTTGTTTTCGAAGTCGATGCTTTAAGTCTGAACCCTCAAATCTTGCAGAACATCCCGGTTATTCATGCTTCAGAATGGGCCCGCATTCCCGAGTCATGGCTCGCCAACGCGCATCGCGCGTAGAGCATGTGAGTGTATAATCAAGAAGCAAAAGCTGTCATAATAGGCAGAGCATGGCTGAAATGGAACAGAAACCCATACGGTTACGACGGACATGGCATATGGCGCCAAAAAAAGCAATCGAGGTTGCACACGACGACGTGCTCGTAGCCTGGGCCATTTTGGAAAATCTCGCTGTCTCGTTCGATCAAATAGGCGCGGTCTTCGGTAGCCTCAAACACGCTGCTGATGACCCAAAGCAGCAGAAAGCCTTGCAGGCGGCCTTAGCAGCGTACGTGACACCGACTTTGGTGCAGGAGATCAATGAGGCACGAACCCGTTTGGGTCAATACGTCTCCGATGAAGAGGCGGAAACCCTGTCGGAACGGATTGCCTATTGGGATTATGTGGATCTTCCCTGAAGAGGCCTCAAACGCGTCATGAGTCAGTAGTTTTTGTCAGAAGGGATGAAGCATGATTTCAATCGACCTGCCAGCGACCCTCGAAAAACGCTTCTGGAAGGTGGTTCGCGACAGCTATGATGGTGACTTGGAGACTGCGATGACAGCATTCCTCAAACTACATGAAAAATGTGGTTGGAAGGAACAATTCCTTGAGGATGTCGAATCCATTCGTGCAGAAATGCGTCGCCAAGGCGGTATCAAAGAAGAGACGATTGAGAATGCCGTACAAAGATACCGGAGGAATCTAGGGGTATCTGGTGCCTAACATTCTTCGCGTTGAGTGCTGGATACTCGGGAGAATTTGATCAGCGATGCGCCGCATCCGATACTTCGTCATGTTAGATTCCGATTATGATCGGATTCGAGTCGACTTTGAGACGGATCGTGGAGAGGTCATTACCTTGCATGTTGTCCAATATGAAACGAGGCACGAAGGAGAATGGCAATCGGTGGCTCGATATGACACGGCACATGGTTTCTTCCACCTTGATCTCTATACGATCCGAGGGGCAATGAAGTATCGCATATACATGCAGGACCTGAATCAAGCGTTGACATTTGCAATAGATGATTTAAAGACCAACTGGCCCCTGTACAAACGGCGATTTCAAGGAGATGTATGATGGCCCAAACGCTGCCAAATCTCTCATCTGATGAGACTTTTGAGTATTTAAAGATGTTTAATCGTGTTGTGATGTCAGACGAAGAATTCACTGCACGGCTGCCGGAAACCGAGTTTGAGCTCAGTTTCAGCCACGAGGGCGACATCTATGTGAATGGTAAGCCCTTGGAGGTGAATGTGAAGGAGCGCTACGAAGCTTTGGTGCTGAGCTAAGCGTGGATGTATATGCGAGTGCAGAGAATACGAGAGTAATAGAAAGTGAGTATAATGTCTCGGCGACAGACTTATGCCCCTGGAAATAGGCTTTCAAGTCTAGAATACCAAAATGCGGGGTTGCTTTGCGGAAAGGATGCACGAGCCCATCGGTCACGTTGCCCATGAATGTTGCAAGGCCGAGTTGTGATTTGATAGTGCGGCTCATCAACAGATTATTCATGCGTGGTGGCACTAGGCCCGGTCCAACTTTAACGTTTACTTCTCTGAAGTGGTTTTTGCAGAAATCCGTGTTGGTGGCCCTGATGCAGCCTCCCGCTGTTTAGTTCCAGTAGAAGCGTTGACAATTTTGGCGTTAACAGCAGAAGTGGAGGACTTAGCTTGGTATATCAAGATAAACTGGATTTGCCCCGAAAAGCCGATTGGATGCGATCCATTTGGCCTACGTAGTAGTCTACGAGTTGGATTACCCCCTGACATGGAATTGTATATCTATTGCAAATGGTATCGTGATTCAACGTCTGCGGACTCTCAACACCATGTTGGGCAGATAGGGCATAACGGGATTCTCTTGCTGACCTATTTGTTGTGCTGCTGACATTCCTGTGAGCGCACCGGTCCTAGTGTTTATGTACTACTAAACTGAAGCGAAAGTAGCATCAAATGGCCGGTTCTGAAGCCCAGGCAGGGTTCTACTACCAGAACATCATCGCGGCGCAGTACGCTCTGCAACTTATTGAGTTCGGTACCCAACTCCGCTCGATAACGTTCGAAAACCCGCGGCGGGCGAAGCACATCGACGACATCATCGCCGACCACCTTGGCGGCACGACCTTCGTGCAGGTCAAGTGGTCGCAGGATGAGACGTCTGCGTTCACGCTACACAACCTCGTCGCGGCCGAAGACAATTCCACCTCGCTGTTGTCGAAGCTGGCGCGAGGCTACCAGCAAGTCGTGGGCGAGTCTGGTCAGAAGGAGGTCGTCCTCCTCTCGACTCGGCGCGCCGGAACGAATCGGCAACCTGGACTGGGCTTCGACAAGAGCCTCACCGAATATATCAACGAGTTCCATCAGCCATTTACCGAAGCTGCGGAAATTACAGACATCCGGCAAGCGGTGGCATTCGCGGAGTATGAGTCTACCCTAGAGCGTCTACATACCGCTTCCGGGTTGAAAGACCTAGATGAGTTCTCGCGGTTCCTGAAGTGCCTTAGGTTCCGCTTAAATGAGCCCGACCGCGACACGATGATCGAACGCGTCCGTGCCCGGCTCGTGCAGCTCGGAATCGAGCAGCGTCACTATGCCACTCTACTCGATGAGGTCATCAGGTGGTCGATTACCAGCGCAGAAGTCAAACCCGACGATGTGCGCCGCGTGTTGGGCGTGCACGACCGCTTCGTAGATCGGATAAGTCACTACTTCCCGGTTGACCGCAGAGTCTGGGTCCCAACTTCCGATCTCTTCGATCAACTCGATTTGTCAATTGGGAGCTTGGACAGCGGCTTCATTCTTTTAGAAGGGGAGCCGGGAAGTGGTAAGTCAACCGCGCTGACGATGTACCTCTCAGCACGGTCGGACGTTCGGTTTGGATACTACTGCTTCGTTCCCAATGACCATACGCTCGGCAATGAGCGCTTGGGCGACGATGCCTTCGTGCGATCGATCTGCATTGGGCTAAAGAACGCGTTTCCGGATGTCGAGTTTCCCAGGCCGTATGCCCCGCAGACTTCCCAACTTCTAAGCGAGTGGCTCCACGCGCTCTCTGCGACAAAACGACGGGTGGTCTTCGTCGTTGACGGTTTGGATCACGTGGATCGCAAGACCCGCCAATCGCTGGTTGCGCGTCCACTCACAATGGTGCTGGATATGGACCTGCCATCTAACGTCCTGATTGTGCTGAGTTCCCGATATCCAGAGGCACTGCCACCTCGCCTCATCGACCATATGAACAGCGATTCGAAGCGACACATCCGAGTGCCCCGGTTTAGACATGCACAGGTTCGAGAGTTCTTTAGGCTCCGCGGGGTTGGGCTGGCCGATGAACTCCTCGAAGCAGTCGTCAACGTGTCCGGCGGCGTTCCGATCTACCTTGAGTACCTCGCTGACCGTCTTGGCGAGATGAACTATTACCAACAGGAGCGCTACCTCAAGTCCGTGCCGACGCTGCGAGACGACCGTATCGACGTCTATCACAAGCACCTATGGGAGACGTGTAGCGGCGACGAGCGACTGGTATACATCCTGGCCATCCTGGCGGCACGAGACGAGTTTACGACTCCGGAGACGCTGCGTGAGCTTCTCCAATTGGTTGGGGTCAATTCTACGCTTCACGCTGTGCACGAAGGGCTTGCGCGATTGCGTCATGTTCTGAGAGTCTCGGACGCCAAGAGTGTGGCGATTCGACACAGCAGCCTCGCCGAGTTTGTGGCTAAACGGACGGAATACCTCGGCGGCGAGATCACTCGGGCGATCGTGGACTGGTACGACCGGAATCCAGATTCAGACGAGGCATGGAGACATCGCATACGGCACCTCTTCGACTCAGGCGAGTTGTCAACAGTCTTGGCAACTACTGACGACAACTGGCTCGCGCAAGCATGGGCCAATCACCGTCCAACACATGAGATCCAGCGGAACTTGGACATCGCCTGGCGCGCTGCTGCTGACAACCGTAATGTACTGGAGTTTGTTAGGATCGGGTTGCTGAAGCATCGCATCGCACTCGTGGATCGGAACCTCGATCTCTTGGACGTGGACGTTGCGCGTCTCCTCTTAGACATGGGGCGTCCTGACGAGGCTCTGCGGAGGGTATGGGACGGCGAGCGACGGCAGTGCAGCGCAGTCGGGTTTGCCTCATTCTGCCTGTCTCATGTGGCGAGCACCGGTCGAGCTCCGGCTGAGTACATCCTTGATGCTGGCCTGGGTGACGGCCCAGAGCAGGGTGCAGACGTCCACGCCACGAAGACATGGTACCGAGCGCGAAGCTTTATTGGTGACCCGGTCGAGGTACTCCAGAAGATCGGACAAATTCGCTGGCGGAGGAAGGCCGAGCATAGGCACATCAAGAGCCCGGTTGGCGAAGAAGAGAATCGGCGTCTGAACCTCGAACTTCAGATGGCGGTGGTTCGCGAACTTGCGCTGCATGGCACCTTGGACGCCCTGGAGCTTGTGCGATCCTCTGGCGCTCTTCCCGAGGCAGTGCACGTAGCGGCATGTGCTTCGGTCGGATTCATCCTGGCCCGTGCAGGTGAAGATTTAGATGCCGCAGCAGCGCTCTGGGGTCTGGACTTGGCATGTCTGCCCGAAGGCGATCAGCGATGGTTTTTCCTGCAACTTGCCGCCTGCCGAGTGGATACGTCGCTGGCAGCCTCTTCTCCTCTACGACCGCAACTGCCCAGCAGTCTCTTGAACTCCAATGAGCGGGAGATCAGAGACAGTCTTTTCGACCTTTACGACACCCTGCGGTGCTTCTTCCTTCGCGATGAGACGGGGTTCCCGTGGTTCGAGGCGGCTACGACTGGTCTGGCAGAACCGTCCAGGACCCTCGTTTCTGCCATCGGCCGTCTAGCACGAGTGTGGACGTGCTGGATTCGCAACGAGTCGGCAGGCGCTTCGCCGCTTTCGCTACTTAAGGTGGTTGTGGCTGACCTTGACTTGAGGAGCCAGCCGTTCCTGATGCTGGATTACGGTGGAGACTACGCCGAGTACCTCTACCGTCAGAGTGTACCTCGATTCTATGAACAGGCTTGGTCATGCGCCGCCGATGTCCTCTCCGAGGTCGATCTCGAAGCTCTCGCCCTATGGTGGGCGCACAGCATGGACAGAGCGGCATTTCGCTACTCTGAAGCCACTCGGTCCCTT
>Ga0268386_10004145_pt1 | contig 10628 bp, 13 predicted proteins | sample RVTome_15_FD_200260 | JGI IMG/M metagenome (GOLD analysis project Ga0268386, IMG submission 200260) | Soil microbial communities from uranium-contaminated site in the Upper Colorado River Basin, Wyoming, United States - RVT150D86... ... | reverse complement strand
AGCCGCCGTTCACTCGCGGCATCCATGCTCACGGCTATCGCAGCCGGCTGTGGACGATGCGCATGTTCGCCGGCTTCGGGTCCGCGGAAGACACCAACGCGCGCTTCCACCAGCTGCTGCGCGCCGGCCAGACGGGGTTGTCGGTGGCCTACGACATGCCCACGCTGTACGGCTACGACACCGATGATCCGGAGGCCGATGGCGAGTTCGGCACGTGCGGCGTGGCCGTCAGTTCGCTGGCCGACATGGAGGTGCTGCTCGAGGGCCTGCCGCTCGACCGCGTGTCGACGTCGATGACGATCAACTCGCCGGCGGCGCCGATCTGGGCGATGTACATCGCCGCGGCCGAGAAGCGCGGTTTCCCGCGAGGGCAGCTCGAGGGCACGATCCAGAACGACATCCTGAAGGAGTACATCGCTCAGAAGGAGTTCCTGTTCCCGCCCGAGCCCTCCATGCGGCTGGTGACCGACACGATCGAGTTCGGCACGCGTGAGCTGCCTCGCTGGAACACGATCTCGATCAGCGGGTATCACATCCGCGAAGCGGGCTCGACGGCTGTCCAGGAGCTGGCCTTCACCATCGCCGATGGAATGGCTTACGTCGAGGCGGCGTTGCGCCGCGGGCTGCACGTCGACGAGTACGCGCCACGACTGTCGTTCTTCTTCAACTCGCACTCCGACTTCTTCGAGGAGATCGCCAAATTCCGCGCCGCGCGCCGCATCTGGTGGAAACTGATGACACGCCGCTACCGGGCCGAGAACGAGCGCTCGACGTGGCTGCGTTTCCACACTCAGACGGCGGGCGTGTCGCTGACTGCACAGCAGCCGCTCAACAACCTGACCCGGGTGGCGATCCAGGCGCTGGCGGCAGTCCTCGGCGGCACGCAGTCGCTGCACACAGACGCGTATGACGAGGCGTGGGCCGTGCCCTCGGCCGACGCGGCGTTGCTCGCCCTGCGCCAGCAGCAGGTCATCGCGTCGGAGACGGGTGTGACCAATACCGTCGACCCGCTGGCTGGCTCATGGTTCGTCGAGTCGTTGACCAATGAGGTCGAGCGTCATGTCTGGCGCTACCTCGACGAGATCGACCGGTTGGGCGGGATGGTCGCGGCCATCGCCGTCGGCTACCCACAGAAGGAGATCGCCGACGCCGCCTACCGCTTCCAGCGCGAGTTCGACGCCGGCGAGCGCGAGATCGTCGGCGTCAACGTCCATACGGACCCAGATGAGGAGTTGGCCATCCCGCTGCTCGAGGTCAGCGAGGAGTCGAAGCAGCGACACCTCGCCCGCCTCGAGCGAACGCGCCGAGAGCGTGAAGCCGAGGCAGTAGTGGCCGCCCTGGCCCGGCTGCGCGACCTGGCTTCCCGGCCCGGATCGTCAGAGGCGAACCTCATTCCGGCGCTGATCGAGTGCGCCAACGCCTATGCCACCCTAGGCGAGATGTGCGGCGTCTTCCGCGCCGTCTTCGGCGAGTACCGCGAACCTGTGGCGGTTTGAGCAGGCGGCGACACACGTGCCCGATCTGAACGACCTGTGTCGCGAGCAGGCTGATACGCTGGGCAATGTCCACATCGAGCAGGCAGGTGCGCTGACCGAGTATCGGCGGGAGCGGCACCTGTTTGCCGTCAGCGACGCCGGCCAGGTTGAGCTGCGGCTGGATCCGGAGGTGGCGGAGGCCGCCCGGCGCACGCCGGCGACACGGGCCTCGTCACGCGGTGCGGAATGGGTGGCCTTCGCCCCGCCGATCGTGGACGAGCACGCTTCCGATCGCGCCCGCGCGTGGTTCGCCAGCGCGTGGCGCAGGGCCGGCCGAGCCGAATAGCGCGACCCCGTCGAATAGCGAGACCCCGGCCGGTTGGCCGGGGTCTCGCCGAGGAGGAGGGACGCTGTTGCTGTCTAGCTCGCCTGCTCGGCGGGGCTGGATACCGGGCCGGCTGCGAACTCGGCCAGGCCGAACTGCTGCTCGAGTTGCTCCATTGGCCGGAAGCCGACCACGCCCTGCGGCTGGTGGCCCTGCCTGAAGAAGGCGATGGTCGGGATGCTCATGATGTTGAACGCCTGCGAAAGCTGTGGGTTGGCGTCGACGTCGACCTTGACGACGTCGACCGCGCCAGCGTACTTCGCGGCCAGCTTCTCCATCTCAGGTGCAACCAGCTTGCACGGGCCGCACCAGGCCGCCCAGAAGTCGACAACTACCGGGCGCTCGTTGTTGAGCACGAGCTCCTCGAAGTTGGTGTCAGTCGCGACCTTGATGTCCATGTTGGTCTCGGCCATTTGGCTTGCTGGTTCCTTTCTCCGCGCTCGGCGGTGCGTGATCTCCTAGCCGGCGATCGTCTGTATCAGGCGGTAGGCCTCCAGGACGCGCTCGTCCGCGAGGCGGTAGTAGACCGTGCTGCCGTCGCGCCGGGCCGTCACCAGGCCGGCCGAACGCAGCACCGCCAGGTGCTGGCTCATGTTCGGAACCTGGCAACCGACCTCACGCGACAGGTCGCTGACCGAGTGCTCGCCGTTGGCCAGCGTCTCGAGAACGCACAGCCGCTTGGGGTCGGCCAGCGCGCGTGCGATCGCCGCACTGCGCTGACGCTCCACCTCGCTCGAGGCGGGCACTGCTAAGGTCATGCGGCCATTCTCTCACTGCTTGCGCAAACGCGCAAGTAATCTACCTCACAGGTTTGGGACGTTGTCCGCCGGTCCCGCTCGGCAGCTCACTCCAGCCCGTAGCGCTCGAGCCGTTCGTCATCGATGCCGGCGTGGTGAGCCAGCTCGTGTATCACCGTCAAGCGAATCTGTTCGGCCAGCTCGGCCGGATCGGGAAAGTCGTCCTCCAGCGGCCAGCGGAAGAGAGTGATCTTGTTGGGCAGGGCGACCCAGTCGGCGCCGTACTCAACGGCTGGCGTGCCCTCGTAGAGGCCGTAGAGCGACTCGCTCGGCGCCATTCCGCTGCTGCGCCGCTGCTCGTGACTGGGCTCGTCCTCGATGACGACGGCCACGTTCTCGAGCAGGCGGCTGACGTGCCCCGGCAGTCCGTCGAGCGCCTCCGCGACGCGACACTCGAATTCGTCCGGGGTCCCGCTGATCTGCGTGCTCTGAGCGATTCGGCGGGAGCGGCGGAATTGGCGGCCGCGGCGACGGAGAGGCATCAACCTATGCTATCGGCGTGAGCGCTGCCGATCATCGCCTCGAGCCGTGGAACGGCGAGCCCGAGTCGCTGTTGGTGACCGTCGACACCGGCGACCGCATCCACTACCTCGACTGGGGCACGGCGGGCATCGGCAGCGACCGCCTGCCAGCGCTGCTGTTTATCCATGGGCTGGCCCAGACTGCCTGGAGCTGGGCGCCCATCGCCCGCCGCCTTCGAAACGTTACGCGCGTCGTGGCAATGGACCTGCGCGGACACGGCCTATCCGACGCGTCGCGCTCCGGCTATGGCCTCGAGTCGCTCGCCTACGACGGCTTGACCGTGCTGGTGGCCAACGGCTGGGGCCGCGACGCCGGCGGCCCGCCGGCGGCAGTCGCCGGCCACGGTCTGGGCGCGATGGTGGCGGCGACGATGGCCGGCACCCAGCCCGACTCGATCGCGGCGTTGGCCCTGGTCGACGGCGGCTGGGAGGATGTCGCCGAGGCGAGCGGACTGACCCCAGCCGAGTTCGAGACGACTATCGGCGATCCGCCCGAGGTGCTCAGCTCGATGGAGGCATTCTTGGCCGATCGGCGTGACTTCGACCCGCCGACGTGGGACGCCGATCAGCAGCGCGCGGCTCGAGCGACGGTCGAGCGGAAGCACGCCGGCCACGTCGCGCTGGTGACCAACCAGCGCGCCCTGCGCGGCTGCGTGGCTGCGATGTTCGACTACCAGCCGATCGACGCCCTGGCCGGCCTCGACCAGCCGCTTCTCGTCGCCGTCGCCGAGAGCGGCGCCGCCGACGACGAGGCGGCCCGCGAGCGACGCCTGGCCCTCGATGACGTGCTGCGTGAGCGCGCCCGAGATGGCGCGCCCCCGGCACACGTCGCAACCTATACCCGTGCCGGTCACAACCTGATGCGCTACCGGCCTGTCGAACTCAGCGCCGCTCTGGACCGACTGCTGCAGGCGGCCTCCGTCAGGGCTACCAGCGACTGAAGGCGGGGTGGTCGGGCCGGACGGCGACGAAAGTGCCGCGGCAAGTTGCCGTCACCTGCCCACCGGCTTGGATCGAACCTTCGACCGTCGCCCGCCCGGCGGTCGACTCCACGACCCGCGCGCGGAGTGCGACAGGCGCGTCGATCGGCGTAGGGCGTAGCAGGCGGATCGAGTAGTCGGCAGTGACCGTCGTTGGCGGGCGCTCACTGCCTAGCCGGCGCATCAGGTGAACAGCTGCCGTCCAGTTGCAGTGGCAATCGAGCAGCGTGCCGATGATGCCGCCGTTGAGTACGCCGCGGAAAGCCTGGTGGCGTGCGGCCGGCTGCCACTCAGCGACGAACTCGTCGTCCACGCCGGCAAAGCTGCGCACATGCAGGCCGTCAGGGTTTGCCGGGCCGCAACCGAAGCAGATCGTGTCCGCGCCGTACGTCTCCTGCAGACTCAGTTCTGCATTCATGGCACGCAGTCTACGCATGGCACAATCGGCCGATGGAGCGTCAGCTGCCGGAGGACCTGCGGCCATTCGTCGAGCAGATCGAGCGTGACGTCGGCGAGGGCGACGGGCGCGGCTCGAACGAAACAGGCGCCAGCATCGAGGCCGCCGTCCGGTTCATCCTGCAGGAGATCGGCGAGGACCCCGACCGCCAAGGCCTGGCCGACACACCCGGCCGTGTCCGCCGGATGTACCGCGAGCTGACCGCCGGCTACCACGTCGACCCCCAGCGGCTGATCAACAACGCCATCTTCGAGGTCGACTACAGCGAGATGGTGGTGGTCAAGGAGATTCCCTTCTACAGCCTGTGCGAGCACCACCTGCTGCCCTTCTTCGGCCAGGCGGCGGTGGCTTACATCCCGGAGGGGCGGGTGATCGGCTTGTCCAAGATCCCGCGCATCGTCGAGATGTACGCCCGCCGGCTGCAGGTGCAGGAACGGCTGACCAAGCAGGTTGCCGACTTCCTGATGGATCATCTCGCCCCGCGCGGCGTTGGCGTCGTGATTGAAGCGTCTCACCTTTGCGCTGTGATGCGTGGCGTGAGCAAGCCGGGGACGATCATGACCACCAGCCACGTGCTGGGTCTGTTTCGCAGCGCCGACCGAACGAGGGCCGAATTCTTCTCACACCTGGCCAGATGACCGAGCCGAACATGCCGCCCAACACCGTCGCCGCCACGCTGGAGCGCATCGACGCGGCCTGGCGCGAATTCCACGCTGCGCTCGACGCGGTACCGCGCGAGCGATTGGACGAGCCGCTGGCCGACGGCTGGACGCGCAAGCAGATGTTGGCCCACATCAGCGCCTGGCACGACTATGCAAGCGAGAGGCTGGCCAGGCTGATGCAGACGGGCGAGCAGCACAGCCTGAGCGAGGACGTCGACGAGTTCAATGCACGCGTCGCGCGCGCGGCTGCAGGACGGACTGCGGGCGAGGTTCTCGACGCGCTCGAGGGCTCGTTCCGTCGGCTGCAGCGCCAGGTGAGCCACCTTTCCGACCGGCAGCTGGCGTCGCACGCTGGTTGGCCGGCAGAGGTCATCGCCGAGAACACCTACCGCCATTACACCGAGCACGACGCCGACCTGCGACCGGCCGAGGAGTGACGTCGGCGCCTTATCATTCCCGCCGTGACCAACCGACCGATCAAGGTGCTCATCGCCAAACCAGGCCTCGACGGCCACGACCGTGGCGCGAAGGTGCTCGCCCGCGGCCTGCGCGATGAGGGCTTTGAGGTCATCTACACCGGCCTGCGCCAAACGCCCGAGATGGTCGTCTCGGCGGCGCTGCAGGAGGACGTCGACGTCGTTGGGTTGTCGATCCTGTCCGGCGCGCACATGACCCTCCTGCCGCGAATCTGCGAGGGACTGCGCAGCCACGGCCTCGACGACGTATTGGTCACCGCCGGCGGCATCATTCCCGATGACGACATTCCGGCACTCGAGAAGGCAGGGGTCAGCCGCGTGTTCGGGCCGGGCACGACCATCCGCGAGGTGGCCGAGTTCATCCGCGACAACGTCCGCCGGCACGCGGCTTGAGTGCCAGCCCGGCCGAGCGTGTCCGCGCCGGCGACCGGCGCGCGCTGGCCCGGCTGCTGAGCGAAGTCGAGAACCAGACCGCCGACGCCGAGGCGGCCCTGCGTCTGCTGTATCCAGCGGCCGGCGACGCGCACCTGGTCGGGGTCACAGGCGCGCCCGGTTCGGGCAAGAGCACGCTCGTGGCGGCACTCGTCAGCGAGGCACGCGCCGGTGGCCGGCCGGTGGCGGTCATCGCCATCGACCCGTCGAGCCCGATCACCGGCGGGGCGATCCTCGGCGACCGAGTGCGGATGCAGGCGCATGCTGGCGACCGAGACGTGTTCATTCGTTCGATGGCATCGCGCGGCCACGTCGGTGGGTTGGCCGCATCTACCGTTGCCGCAGCGGCCGTACTCGACGCAGCCGGCTTCCCGTTGATCTTCATCGAGACGGTTGGGACGGGACAGAGCGAGGTAGAGATCGCTTCGATCGCCGACACAACGCTCGTCGTCCAGGCACCAGACATGGGTGATGAGGTGCAGGCGATCAAGGCCGGCCTGCTCGAGGTGGCTGACATCGTGGTGGTCAACAAGTCCGATCGGCCAGGCGCCGACCGCGCCGCTGGCCAGCTGCGCGGCATGCTCACGGTTGGCGCTCAGCACGACCGCGCAGCCGGCGACCGGCCACGGCCCAAGCGGCCGGAAGTGCTTCTCGCTTCGGGCTTGACCGGCGCCGGCGTGGCCGAGCTGCTGGCTGCCCTCGACCGGCGCGACGCGGCCCGCCGGACGGGCGGCGGGCCGCCGGCGAGCGCTCGGTTGGCACGCGCCGAGGCCCAGCTCAACGGCATTCTCGCTCAGCGCATGGCCCGCCGACTGGCCGCGCCGCCGCGCTTCGAGCAGCGGGCGGCGGTGATCCGTGCCGTCGCCGGCCACGAGCTCGACCCGTACGAGGGGGCCGATCGACTGCTGGCCCTGCTCACTGAGCCCGACCACCCAACCGGCTAGGCTAGAGCGATGAGCGAGCGGCGGATCCTGGTCTGCGGCGCCGGCCTGATGGGCCACGGCATTGCGCAGGTGCTGGCCGCCGCCGGCCACGGCGTGACGCTGTACGAGCCGGAGGTGGGCCGAGCCGAAGCCGGTCGGGCGCGAATCGGCGCCAACCTCGAACGGGCTGTGGCCAAGGGTCGCCTGACGAACGCGGAACTTGAAGCGCAGATGGCGCGCGTCGCCGTGGGCGCCGGACTGGCCAAGGCGGCTGCCGCGGCCGAACTGGTCATCGAGGCAATAGTCGAGGACGAGGTGGTCAAGGGCGAGTTGTTCGCCGAGCTCGACCGCCACGCGCCGAAGGCGACGATCCTGGCCAGCAACACCAGCTCGATCAGCATCACCCGGCTGTCGGGCGCGGTGTCTGCCGCGCGGCGGCCGCGCTTCGTAGGCGCCCACTTCTTCAGCCCGGTACCGGTGATGCCGCTGATCGAGCTGATCCGCGGTGCGGACACGAGTGACGAGACCGAGGCGGCGATCCGCGCCGTGGCGGCCGAGCTGGACAAGCAGGTGATTATCAGCCGCGACCGGCCAGGCTTCATCGTCAACCGCATGCTGATGCCGTTCCTGGCCGAAGCGATGCACGCCTACGAGGAGGGCCTGGCATCAGCAGCCGACATCGACGCCGGCGCGCGGCTGGGCCTGAACCACCCGCTGGGGCCGCTCGAGCTGGCTGACTTCATCGGGCTCGATGTGTGCCTGCACATCATGGAGGTGCTGCACGAAGGCTTCGGCGCACCACACCTGGCGCCGCCGCCGGTGCTGCGCCAGCTGGTCGACGCCGGTCGCCTCGGCCAGAAGTCGGGGCAGGGCTTCCACAGCTACCCGCGCGACTGATCCAACCATGCCACTTGCCGGCGGGGCGACTGGGGCGGGCTGATCGCGCAGTGTAGATTCGGCGGATGCAGGATCTACCCACGGGCGCCAACGGCGGGGTCTACCTCGTTTCGGCTGCGCGAACGCCGATCGGCAAGTTCGCCGGCAGCCTTGCCGATACGCCGGCGACGACTCTCGGCGGCATCGCGATCCGCGCCGCCGTCGAGCGTGCCGGCGTGCCGGCCGACCGGGTCGATGAAGTGCTGATGGGTCAGGTGCTGCAGGCCGGCGTGGGCCAGGCGCCCGCTCGTCAGGCGGCACTCCGCGCCGGGCTGGCCGACACCACTCCGGCGACGACCATCAATCGCGTCTGCGGTTCAGGCCTCAAGTCGATCATGCTCGGCGCGGCGATGATCCGTGCCGGTGACGCCGAAATCGTCGTCGCCGGCGGCATGGAGAACATGAACCAGGGGCCCTACTTGCTGCCCAAGGCGCGCTTCGGCTACCGACTGGGTAACGCCGAACTGATCGACTCGACGGTCCGGGATGGCCTTTGGTGTGCCATCGAGGGCTGCCACATGGGCACCCACGCCGAGCGCGTCGCCATCAGCGAACAGGTGAGCCGCGAGGACCAGGACCAGTTCGCGCTCGACAGCCACCGCAAGGCGATCGCCGCCATCGATGAAGGTCGGTTCGCGGCCGAGATCGTGCCGGTGCCCATCCGGCGCGGCCGCGAGGATGCCGTCCTCGACGCCGACGAGGGACCCAGACGCGAGACAAGCCTCGACGCGCTCGCCCGCCTGCGTCCAGTATTCGACCAGCCCGACAACGCTTCGCCCGAAACCGAGGGCACGGTCACCGCCGGTAACTCACCGGGCATAACCGATGGCGCTGCCGGGACAGTCGTCGCCAGCGAGCGCGCCGTCGAGCGCTTGGGCCTTCGGCCGCTGGCTCGGATCATCGGCTACGGCCAGGCCGAGGTCGAGCCGAAGTGGCTCTTCTTGGCGCCGGTCAAAGGCGTCCAGAAGCTGCTGGCGCGCATCGAGCTGCCGATCGAGGCCTTCGACCTGATCGAGATCAACGAGGCGTTCGCCGCGCAGACGCTGGCTGACGGCCGCGAGCTCGGCTTCGATTGGTCGAAGGTCAACGTCAACGGCGGCGCCATCGCCCTTGGTCACCCAATTGGCGCGAGCGGCGCTCGCCTGGTGGCGACGCTGCTCCACGAACTGCAGAGGAGAGAGGGAAGGTATGGACTGGCGACCCTGTGCCTGGGTGGGGGAGGATCTGTTGCTATGGCGTTCGAACGCGCCTGACTCGGCACGGACCGCGCTGGGATCGGCCACGTGAGCCGGGTGGCGGTGATCACCGACTCGGCCGCCGACCTGCCCGCCGACCAGGCCCGGGCCGCCGGCATCACCGTCGTGCCGCTACTGGTCAGCTTCGGTGAGAAGGAATACCGCGCCGGTGTCGAAATCTCGCCCGATCAGTTTTGGCAGGAGTTGACGAAGGCCGGCGCGCCCTTCCCCAAGACGGCCGCCTGCGCGCCGGGCGACTTCGGGACCGCCTTCGAGGCTCAGTTCAGCAACGGTGCCGATGAGATCGTCTACGTCGGCGTCGGCGAGAAGCTGTCGGCGACCATCCAGGCGGCGCGCATCGCGCGCGACATGCACGCCGAGCGCTTGATCCATATCGTCGACAGCACTTCGGCGAGCATGGGCGTCGGGTTGCTGGCACTGCTCGCCGCCGAACGCGCGGCCGAGGGCAAGAGTGGCCAGCAGATCGTCAGCGAGCTGGAGAAGAGGCGTGACGAGCTGCGGCTGTATGTCGTGCTCGAAACGCTCGAGTACCTCAAGCGCGGTGGCCGCATCAGCCCCGCTCGGGCGGCAATTGGTGGAGTGTTGTCGATCAAGCCGATCATCACCATCACCGACGGCGTCGTCGAGACGGCCGACCGACCTCGCACGCGCAGCAAGGCCCGCGCTCGCCTGCTCGAGCTGCTGGCCGAGGCCAAGCCCGAGCGCATAGCAGTGCTTCACGGCCAAAGCCCCGATGTCGAGGCGTTCGCCGGCGAGTTGGCCAATGCGACCGGCTTTCGACGCGAGAAGATGTCCATCCACCTGATCGGCTCGTCGGTCGGGCCGCATGTCGGGCCGGGCGCATACGGCGCGGTGATCCTGCCCACCGTCGGAGGAGCAGCGGCGTGACGAACGGCCCGCCGGCTGGTACGTCACCGTTACCCTTTGGTGACGACTGGCCCATCTGGCTAGGCCAAAGGCAGGTGTAGACTCCGCCCGCTTCCAGCAGGAGGATTGCATCCCGATGACTACCGAGCGAGCAGCGCCGGCCATCAATCCGTGGCACGTCGCGCAGCAACAGTTCGATCTTGCGGCGGACAAGCTGAACCTCGACCAGGGCCTGCGCCGCGTGCTGCGCGAGCCACGCCGCGAACTGACCGTCCACTTCCCGGTCAAGATGGACGACGGCAGCGTACGGGTCTTCACGGGCTACCGCGTCCAGCACAACCTCGGCCGTGGGCCGGCCAAGGGCGGTCTGCGCTACCACCAGGACGTGAGCCTCGACGAGGTCAAGGCGCTGGCGATGTGGATGACCTGGAAGTGCGCGGTGGTCGGCATCCCCTACGGCG
>Ga0268386_10004144_pt1 | contig 10630 bp, 9 predicted proteins | sample RVTome_15_FD_200260 | JGI IMG/M metagenome (GOLD analysis project Ga0268386, IMG submission 200260) | Soil microbial communities from uranium-contaminated site in the Upper Colorado River Basin, Wyoming, United States - RVT150D86... ... | reverse complement strand
TCTACCTGCACGAAGCGGTGCCGGGACATCACTTCCAGGTCTCGCTGGCACAGGAGACGGTCGATTTGCCGCGTTTCCGGCGCCACGCCGAGTTCACGGCCTACGACGAGGGCTGGGGGTTGTACGCCGAATCTCTGGGTCGCGAGCTCGGTCTTTACGACGACCCGTACAGCGAGCTCGGCGCGCTCACCATGGAGATATGGCGGGCCGTGCGGCTGGTGGTCGACACCGGGCTGCACTCGCAGGGCTGGACGCGAGAGCGGGCCATCGACTACATGCGGGCCAACACGTCGATAGGGCGCGCCGACATCGTCGCCGAGGTCGAGCGCTACATTGCGCGTCCCGGACAGGCGCTCGCGTACAAGGTGGGTGAGATCCGGATCCGCGCGCTGCGCCGCGAGGCGGCGCGCGCGCTCGGCGCGCGCTTCGACGTTCGCGAGTTTCACACGCAGGTGCTGGCCGGCGGCTCGCTGCCGCTGCCGGTGCTCGAAGCGCGCATTGGTCGCTGGCTGGAGGCGAAGCGTTAGTTAGCCGCCGCCCGGGGTGCCGTACCCCAGCGTTTCGATGCTCTTCAGCTCTCCCGCGACGAAGCGCAGCCGCTGCATGAGCTTGTTGGGACCGAGGTCGTAGGTCCAGAGATCGACCGGCACGTCTTCCTCGCCGGGGAATGCGTATTCGTTGCCGCCCACATAGAAGCGCGGCTGGCGGGTGATCCAGTAGCGCTCCTTCGAGGCCGGCTCGCCGCAGTGGTACAGCACCTTCTCGATCGTGTCGCCGTCGACGACGAGCTTGCTGCCGCAGCGCATTGAATCCGCTGCGGCCGGCAGCGCCGCGAGGAGCAGCAATCCCGCCACGGCGAGCAGCGGACCCGGCGAGAACGACGAATCAGTAGCCGTAGCCATCCGTACGGATCTCCATCAGCTCGTCGCCCTCGAAGCGAAGCAGGCGCAGAAACTTGTTAGGACCGAAGTTGTAGGTCCAGATCTCGATCGGCACGTACTGGTACGGCGGATCGAGGTAGTGGAACCTGAAACCGGTGAACCAGAGGCGCGGCTGGGGCATGCTGCCGATGAGGCTGACGTCCGCGGGCTTGCCGCAGACCTGGAGTACTTTGTATTTCGTGTCCCCCGTGCTCGCGAGCCGCGTGCCGCAGCGCACGGACTCTTCCGCATGGGCCGCCGAAGCTGCGAACGCTGCCAGCGCCAACCACGGCGTAAGCCGTTTCATGTGCCGAGGATAGCTCACAGGCGGTCCCGAGTGACCTCGCGGCCCCGACGGGCCGGACCTCCAAACGAAAACGCCCCGCGTAGCGGGGCGTTGACGGACTTCAAAAAAAGTCCGGGGATCGGGCTCAGCGCGCTCGCCGACGGGCCAGACCGACCCCCAGCAGGCCCAGGCCCAGCAGGCCGAGGGTGCCCGGCTCCGGAACCGTGCCGTTGCCCACGATGCCGTACAGGCTCGCATGCGACAGGCCCTGCTCGGTGATCCAGTCACCGCTCAGGTCGCCGAACTCCAGTTCGAAGCTCGAGAATGCAGGACCCGCTTTCAGGGCGATCACCAGACGGTCGTAGGTGTCCCAGATCGCATTGTCGAGGAACCACTGGCCCGAGCGCACGTCGGCGGGATCCTCATCTGGACCAGCGGTCCAGTGGAACAGGGACTCGAGCTCACCCGTGTCGACGTCGTTGCCGTCGGTGAGGTCGGCTGCGTCGTCCTTGTCAATGGCTGTCCAGCTGACGCCGAACGCCTCGAGATTTGACGGATAAGGATCGTTGTTGTCGTTCCCGTCCTCACAGGCGACGGCGTCGCCGAGCTGGAAATCACCGCAGGTCAGTATCGCGGCCTGGGCGTTGAAAGACCACGTGGCGAGCATTCCTAGCCCGGCCACCGCGAGAAGCGACTTGAAATATTTACGCAATTTCCCTGCTCCGAAAATGTTTGAGGGCATGCCACCTCGGCATACCCCCGTTGCCCATATCGCAGCAGGATTCGTGCCACAAAACTAAGCTGCTGATTATGTTTGACAAAAAACCCCGACTCGATGTCGCGAGGGTCTGGGCGTAAAGAAATCCGACGCGGGCGACAAATAGAAACGCTTGGCGACAAAAAAAGGCCTCGCATCTGCGAGGCCCTTTCCCCGAGACTCGCGTCGGCGCGAGGATCAGTCAGCCTTGCTGCGGCGAGCCATGCCGAGGCCAAGCAGGCCGAGGCCCATCAGAGCCAGAGTGCCCGGCTCAGGCACGTCGGTGCTGCCGCGGATCCCGTACAGCGTCATGTGCGAGATCCCGTTGCCGTTCACGCAGTTGCCCCGGATACAGTCGGGGAGGCCGGTGATGCTGAACGTACCCGTGAGAAGGCCGTCGACGACCGGTCCATCGAGCAGGAAGTACACACCGTCGTTGCCCGGCTTGATGTAGATCATGAATGTGTCGTAGCCGAGCGCCGCGTAACTCGAGACGTCGATCGTGAACGTGCCGTTACGCTGGTCACCCGGGTCGGTGATCGACCCGAAGAACCAGTTTTCATTCGCCCCGGCGATCTGGTTGTTCTCGTTGTCGAGCAACGTGTCGTTCGAGCGGTTGTCCTTGTCGAGATACGTCCACTCGTATGGCCCGAGATTGCCCGGGTTGAACACGAGCGCGGTCTCGTCGACCTGCTGGTCGTTCTGTCCGGGCGTCGGGGCGCACGCGTTGGACGAGTTGACGGTGACCGTGTTGTTCCCGGTCACACAGGAGAGCGCCGCCGCCGACGCCGGACCGCTCATCGCGAGCAGCCCGAGGCCTGCGAGGACCCCCATTGCTATGGTCTTGTTGTGCATGGCTCCAAATCCTTTCCTACTGCAGAAGCTGTCTGTTACCTGTCGCCGAACCGACGCGAGCCGCTTCGGACAAGGGGGTTACAGCAGGTTTCGTGCCAGACGCCTAAGCCGTTGAAAAAGATGAGGAAACCGGAAGAGTTAAATACAGTTGAGAGGGTCGTTGTCAGGCCGGTCGACGCTCAAGAATCGCCCGTTTGACATAGGTTTGAGACGGGGACTTCCCGTGCTTTGCATATTGGGGGAGGCGTCCCTGCTACCCTAGCGGCCCCTGCGCCGTCGCGCCCCCGTGCCGATCGCAGAAGTCCGGCCGTCGCATACGCAGCTGCATGACGATCGATCGAGAATACGAAAAACGACTGTCCGGAATCGCGAACGGGCGCGCCGCTCTTGCTCTCCAGGGTGGACTGAAGGGCGTCGAGAAGGAGTCGCTCCGGGTCAGGCTCGACGGACAGATCAGCCAGAGGCTGCATCCCGCCGCCCTGGGCTCGGCCCTGACCAACGAGACCATCACCACCGACTACTCCGAGGCGCTGATCGAGCTGGTCACCCCGCCGTTTCATCAGAGCTGGGAGCTGGTGCAGTACCTCTGCGATCTGCACCAGTTCGTCTACCGCCATCTGGGAGACGAATTGCTGTGGGCGACCAGCATGCCCTGCGCGGTCAACGGCGACGCGAGCATTCCCATCGCTCGCTACGGCACGTCAAACGTCGGGCGCATGAAGCACGTGTACCGCGTGGGCCTCGCGCATCGCTACGGCCGTGTCATGCAGGCGATCTCGGGCGTGCATTTCAATTACTCCTTTCCCGAGGATTTCTGGCCGGTGCTGGCCGATCTGTGCCGCAGCCGCGATTCCGCGCAGGACTTCAGGTCCGACGCCTATTTCGCGCTGCTGCGCAATTACCGGCGTCATGGCTGGATCGTGCTGTACCTGTTCGGCAATTCGCCGGCGATCTGCGAGTCCTTCCTCGGCGGGAGAAAGGTGGAAGGGCTCCAGGAGCTGATGCCCGGCACGCTTTACGCACCGCATGCGACGTCGCTGCGGATGAGCGACCTCGGCTATCGAAACAAGAGCCAGGCGGGCGTGAGCGTCTCGGTCAACAGCCTCGATCATTACGTGCGTGACCTGAACCACGCCGTCACGACGCCGCACCCGGACTACGAGCGGATCGGCGTCAAGGTCGACGGCGAGTACCGGCAGCTGAACGCCAACTGGCTGCAGATCGAGAACGAGTACTACAGCTTCATACGCCCGAAGCGCGTAGCCCGCTCCGGTGAGCGGCCGACTCGCGCTCTGCAACGTGCGGGCGTGCAGTACGTAGAGATGCGGTCGCTCGACGTCAGCGCCTTCGATCCCGTCGGCGTCAACCAGATCAAGCTGCGGTTCCTCGAGGCGTTCGCGGCGTTCTGCGTGCTGCGCGCGAGCCCGGCGATCGAGCCCGGTGAGCAGGCGGAGCTCGACGGCAACCATGCGCTGGTCGCGCGGCGTGGACGCGAGCCGGGACTCGCGCTCAGACGCGAAGGGCACGACATCTCGCTTGTGGACTGGGCGCTCGAGATCGTCGACTCGATGCGCGGGGTGTGCGAGCTATTGGACGAGGGTCATCGCGACCGGCCGTATCTGACCGCGCTCGAAATGCAGGAGGCAAAGGTGCGCGACCCGGCGCGGACGCCCGCCGCGCGGACGTTGATGGAGCTGCATTCCACCAGGGAGTCGTTTTTCAACTTTGCCTTGCGAATGTCCAAGCAACATAAGGCTTATTTCCTCGAACTGTATTCCCCCAATGAAACCCGCCAGGCCGAGTTCGCCGCCCGGGCGGCAGCCTCACTTGCGGAGCAGGCGCGCATCGAGAGCCAAGATACTTTGGATTTCGACCACTATCTTGCGCGATACTTCGCGGGCTGACGCGTCACCGGACTGTCACCCGCGTGCAACGCTGACTGCCTAGGCTCGGTGTCTCGCACTGGATGTGCGAGCACACGAAGCCGGTGAACGGAAAAGACGAGGGAAATGGAGATGAACAGGAAGTTTGATCTTGCGGCGTCGCGGGAAGACGCCCAGGCCAAGGTGGCCGGTCGCCCGAAGTCGGGCGGGGTCGAATCTGCGGCATCTTCGGTGCGCCGTGATCCGTCCGCCACCGGCGCGTGGGATCCTTACGAGGTCTGGCTGACGCGGGTCAAGCAACCGCGGGACCGACGCTACGGGCCGATCGGGTCGTCTTGATCGCCCGACGCCGTTCAGGCGTCGCCTTTCAGAATTCCGAGCTCGAACCGGCCGCTCGAGTCCATCGAGCCGCGCAGCATTCCGTCCGAATTGAACGGCATGGCAATCGCCCCGTCCCGCCCGATCGCAATCACCCCGCCGTAACCGCCCAGCTCACCGACGCGCCGTAACACAGTGGCCGTCGCCTCGGCGACGCCGAGACCGCGGTAACGCATCAACGCCGCGATGTCGTGGGCGGCGGCCAGGCGGATGAAATACTCCCCATGGCCCGTTGCAGACACGGCGCAGGCATCGTTCGCCGCGTACGTTCCCGCGCCGATGATCGGTGAGTCGCCGATGCGCCCCCAGCGCTTGGCCGTCAGTCCGCCGGTCGAGGTGGCCGCAGCGAGGTTGCCGTGGGCGTCGAGCGCGACCGCACCGACGGTGCCGGTCAGCGATTCCGGCCCGGCCGGCTCGCCATGCAGGACGCGCTCGAGCTCGAGCCGCCGATGGTCGGTCGCAAAGAAGCTGTTTGGCACCGGTGCCATGCCCTGCTCGAGCGCGAATTCCTCGGCCCCCTGGCCGGCGAGCATCACGTGCGGCGAATGCTCGAGCACGCGCCGCGCAAGCTCGATCGGGCTGCGCACGTGGCGCACGCCCGCGACGGCTCCGGCGCGCAGCGTCGCGCCGTCCATCAGGGAAGCGTCGAGCTCGAGCGATCCATTCGCCGCGTAGACCGCGCCGCGGCCGGCGTTGAACAGTGGATCGTCCTCGAGCACGCGCACCGCGGCGACGACCGCATCGAGACTGCTGCCGCGACGCTCGAGATGAGCGTAGCCCGCACGCAACGCGGCCTCGAGTCCCGCCCGGAACGCCTGCCTCTTGGCCGTGGTGGGCTCGGCGCGCGGCAGCGTGCCCGCGCCACCGTGGACTGCGATCGCCAGCATCGGGTGGTGCCCGTATATCCTTCATGGCCGCGCGGCTGTTCGTGTTCGCCGGCAGCTTATCATTTCATTCGTCCAGGCCGTGGTCCCGCGGCCATCCGGAAGATGAAGACCCATGTCCCAGACCCGCCCCATCAGGAGCCTGCTCATCGCCAACCGTGGCGAGATCGCGATCCGCGTTATGCGCGCCGCGAGCGAGCTCGGGATACGCACGGTGTCGGTGTACTCGCAGGAGGACCGCTTCTCGCTGCACCGGATGAAGGCGGACGAAAGCTACCCGGTCGGCGAGGGGAAGGGGGCGGTCGAGGCCTATCTCGACATCGAGGACATCATCCGGATCGCGCGCGATACCAGGGCCGATGCGGTGCATCCCGGCTACGGCTTTCTGTCGGAGAACCCCGCGTTCGCCGAGGCCTGTGCCGCCGCCGGAATGGCCTTCGTCGGTCCGCCCGCCGCGATCATGCGCCGCCTCGGAAACAAGGTGACCGCGCGCGAGCTCGCCGTGGCGGCGGGCGTCCCGGTGATGGCGGCCACGCCGCCGCTGCCGCGCGATGCGAGCGAGGCGGCACGCGAGGCCGCGCGGATCGGCTATCCAGTCATGCTCAAGGCGAGCTGGGGCGGTGGGGGCCGCGGCATGCGGGTCGTCGAGGACGAGACACAGCTCGCGGAGCTCGTGGCCGCCGCGCGCCGCGAGGCGATGGCAGCCTTCGGCAACGACGAGGTGTACCTCGAAAAGCTCGTGCGGCGGGCGCGGCACGTCGAGGTGCAGATCCTCGGCGACACGTACGGCAACCTCGTGCATCTATACGAGCGCGACTGCACCGTGCAGCGGCGCAACCAGAAGGTCGTGGAGCGGGCGCCGGCGGTGTTTCTCGACGACTCGGGTCGCGCGACGCTCTGCGGACACGCGCTCGCGATCGGGCGCGCGGTCGGTTACGTCAACGCGGGGACGGTCGAGTTCCTGCAGGACGCGGACACCGGCGAGTGCTACTTCATCGAGGTCAACCCCCGCATCCAGGTCGAGCACACGGTGACCGAAATGGTCACCGGGATCGACCTCATCAAGGCGCAGATCCGCATCGCCGCGGGCGCGGCGATCGGCACGCCCGGGAGCGGTGTGCCACCGCAGGCCGAAATCCGCGTCGCCGGCCATGCGATGCAATGCCGCGTCACGACCGAGGACCCCGAGAACAACTTCATCCCCGACTACGGCGCGATCACGGCCTATCGGAGCCCGGCCGGGTTCGGGATCCGTCTCGACGCCGGGACCGCGTACACGGGTGCGTTCATCACGCGCTCGTACGATTCGCTGCTAGTCAAGGTCACGGCCTGGGCGCCGGGCGCTGAGGAGACGATCGCGCGGATGCACCGGGCGCTGTGGGAGTTCCGCGTCCGGGGAGTGGTGACCAACCTGCGATTCCTGGATCAGGTCATCATGCATCCGCGCTTCGAGCGGGCGGAGTACACGACGCGGTTCATCGACGAGACGCCGGAGCTCTTCCGTTATCCGCGCAAGCGCGACCGCGCCACGCGGCTGCTGCGCTTCATCGGCGACGTGATCGTCAACGGGCACCCGGAGGTGAAGGGCAGGGCGGCGCCGTCGCGCACCCAGGAGCCGCGTGCGCCGCGGCTGCCGCCCGGCGAGCCGCCGCCCGGGACCCGTCAGCGGTTCGAGGAGCTCGGGCCGCGAAAGTTTGCGCAATGGATGCTCGCACAGGAGGCGGTGCTGCTCACCGACACCACGCTTCGCGACGCGCACCAGTCGCTGCTCGCGACGCGATTCCGCACGCGCGACATGTTGCGCGTAGCGCCGCACTACGCGCGCCTGCTGCCAGGCCTCTTCTCGGTGGAGTGCTGGGGCGGCGCCACCTTTGACGTTGCGCTGCGTTTTCTCAAGGAGTGCCCGTGGGAAAGGCTGATCGCCTTGCGCGCGGCGATGCCGAACCTGCTGCTGCAGATGCTGCTGCGTTCCGCGAACGGCGTGGGCTACACGAACTATCCCGACAACGTGGTTCGCTACTTCGTGGCGCAGGCCGCGGCGCACGGAGTGGATCTGTTCCGCGTGTTCGACTCGCTCAACTGGGTGGAGAACATGCGCGTTGCCATCGACGCGGTGGGCGACAGCGGCCGCCTGTGCGAGGCGGCGATCTGCTACACGGGCAATCTCGACGACCCCGGCGAGACGAAGTACGACCTCGCCTATTACGTTCGGCTCGCGAAGGAGCTCGAGCGCGCCGGCGCGCACGTGCTCGGCATCAAGGACATGGCCGGGCTGTGCCGTCCGCGCTCCGCATACCGGCTGGTAAAGGCGCTCAAGGAGGAGATCGGGCTGCCGGTGCATTTCCACACCCACGACACGAGCGGAATCGCCGCCGCGAGCGTGCTGATGGCGGTCGATGCCGGCGTCGATGCGGTCGACGGGGCGCTCGACTCGATGAGCGGCATGACCTCGCAACCGAACCTTGGGTCGATCGTCGAGGCGCTGCGCTTCGGGCCGCGCGACCCGGGCCTCGATCCGGACAAACTGCGCGTGTTGTCCAACTATTTCGAGCAGGTGCGGCATGGCTATGCCGCATTCGAATCAGAGATGCGCGCCGGCGCCTCCGAGGTGTACGTGCACGAGATGCCTGGCGGGCAGTACACCAACCTGCGCGAGCAGGCGCGGTCGCTCGGCATCGACGACACGCGCTGGCACGAGGTGGCGCGCGCGTACTCGCAGGTGAACGAGATGTTCGGCGACATCGTGAAGGTGACGCCGTCGTCGAAGGTGGTCGGCGACATGGCGCTCCTGATGGTGACGAGCGGTCTCGATGCCGCCGAGGTCTCGGATCCGGACGCCGAGGTCGCCTTCCCGGAGTCCGTCGTCTCCTTCTTCCGAGGCGAGCTGGGTCAGCCCCATGGCGGATTTCCCGAGGCTTTGCAGCGCAAGGTCCTGAAGGGTGCTGCGCCGCTCCGGTCCCGGCCCGGCGAAACGCTGCCGGCGGTCGACCTGCCGAAGGCGCGCGAGGAGCTGCAGGCACGGATACCGCGCCCGGTCACCGACTACGACTTCGCGTCCTGGCTGATGTATCCGAAGGTCTACACCGACTACGTGTCGGACCGGGTCAGGTACGGCGATGTGAGCGTGCTGCCCACCCGAACCTTCTTCTACGGTCTCGCCCCGGGCGAGGAGATCACAGTCGAGCTCGAGCGCGGCAAGCAGCTCATCATCCGGCTCGTCACGGTGAGCGACGTGCACGATGACGGCACGCGGACCGTGTTCTTCGAGCTGAACGGACAGCCGCGGCCGGTGCGCGTGGTCGATCGCAGCCAGATCGCCAGGCGGCCGCCACGACGACGGGCGGAGCCGGGTCACGCCGGACACGTGGGCGCGCCGATGCCGGGCACGGTTGCGACCGTGGCCGTGAGCGCCGGTCACGACGTGGCGCGCGGCGAGGTATTGCTGACGCTCGAAGCGATGAAGATGGAGACGTCCGTCCGCGCCGAGCGCGATGCGCGCGTGGTCGAGGTGCTGGCACGGCCCGGCGAGCAGGTCGACGCCAAGGACCTGCTCCTCATCGTCGAATAGAAAATCGGCCCCGAGCCGAATTATTCGTCATCCTCGGCTGAGCGTCGCGAGCTCGGCGGACACCCAGCGGTCGAGAGAACCGCGATCGAGCGCCCCGGTTTGACGCGCAACTTCGCGTCCACCGTGGAAGACGACGACCGTGGGGATGCTGCGGATGCCGTGGCGCGCCGACACCGCGCCCGCATCCTCCGTATTGAGCTTTGCGAAACGCGCGTTTGGCTCGAACTGCGCGGCCGCCTGCTCGAACACCGGCGCCATTGCCCGGCAGGGTCCGCACCATGGCGCCCAGAAGTCGACGATCAGCGGCAGGCCGTTCTGCGTGACGTGGCGGTCGAAGTTCGCGGCGGTCAGCGTGATCGGCTGCCCGTCGAAAAGCGGCGCATGGCATTTCGGGCAACGCGGCCCGTCATCGAGCCGATCGCCGGGCACCCGCACGAGGCTGTCGCAGGACCTGCAGACGATCTGGATGGGATTCGTCATCGACACTTCCAGGAGCCGTGATCCTCCGATCGTGGGGGCGCGGCATCGCGATTCCAAGCCCTCCTGCTGCGAGGCGCGCGGGTTCCGCCACCACTACAATGAGGGTCCCGCCAAGCGGATCCGGCGGGTTCGCCCCATGCCGGGGATGGATGCATGCTGGAAAGCCCCACCGCCCTGACGCTTGCGCGAATCCAGTTCGCCTTCACGGTGTCCTTTCACTTCGTGTTCCCGGCGTTTTCCATCGGGCTGGCGAGCTACCTCGCGGTCCTCGAAGGTCTCTGGCTCCGGACCGGCCGCGAGACGTATCTCAACCTCTTTCAATACTGGCTGAAGATCTTCGCGATCACCTTCGCGATGGGCGTCGTGTCCGGGATCGTGATGTCCTACCAGTTCGGCACCAACTGGTCCGTGTTCTCCGACCGCGCCGGACCGGTGATCGGACCGTTGATGGCGTACGAAGTGCTGACGGCCTTTTTTCTCGAGGCCGGATTTCTGGGCGTGATGCTCTTCGGCCTGAAGCGCGTCGGGCGCGGGCTGCACTTCACGGCGACCCTGGCCGTCGCAGCGGGCACTTGCATTTCGGCATTCTGGATCCTGTCCGCGAACAGCTGGATGCATA
>Ga0268386_10004143_pt1 | contig 10631 bp, 5 predicted proteins | sample RVTome_15_FD_200260 | JGI IMG/M metagenome (GOLD analysis project Ga0268386, IMG submission 200260) | Soil microbial communities from uranium-contaminated site in the Upper Colorado River Basin, Wyoming, United States - RVT150D86... ... | reverse complement strand
CTTCGGCGGCGCGATCCGCACGGCCAGCTCGGTCAAGTCGTGTAAGGCCACCCGACACGCCACCTCCGATTGGATGACCATCGAACAGGAGCGCGGGATCTCGGTCACTTCTTCCGTTCGTTGCTGACGAACGATCTGGTGCTCGGCGCCGTGGGCGAACTGCAGTTCGAGGTGGTCGCTTACCGCCTCAGGAACGACTACTACTCCAGAACGAATCATTTTCTCTATAGCGCTTGGGCCTCATCGGGGTGACGATCGCACCGCGTCGCCGAGGAGGCCCGCTCGCGCAGGCCTCCTCACTCGCTGCCGGCGCACGATCAGGTGCCGACGACGCCGCCGTCGTCCTTCGTGATGACGAGCAGCGCCGATTGCGCGCGGGTCTCGCCGTTGATGCGGGGCCACGTGCTGTTGCCTCGCTCGCCGGGGTGCTGGATGTTCGCGAACAGCGTCCTGCCGTCCGGCGTCGTGATGACACCCGTGATCTCGCAATCGTTCGGGCCGGCAAGGAAGCGCCGGATATCGCCCGTCGCGGGATCGGCGCACAGCATCTGCTGGTTGCCGTAACCGCGGGCCGCATCCCTGTAGCCGTCGGTCTGGATCCACAGCAGCCCGTTGGGTGACGCCCATAGCCCATCCGGGCTGTTGAACGTCGCATCGGCACTCAGATAGGCCTGCTGCCCGGTGCCGGGGAACACCTGGCCCGCGTACTCGTCACCGAGCCCGAGAGCCTGCGTGTCAGCCAATGTGGGGCCGCCGAATACGAAGATGTCCCACGCGAACGTCGTCGCCTCGTGCGCCCCGCCGCTCTCGAGCCAGCGGATGATGTGACCATCGCGATTTGCTGCGCGCGGGTTCGCGTCGTCGGTCGGATAGGCAACGCCACGGTTCGTGTTGTTGGTGAGCGTGAGGTACACATGGCCGGTCCGTGCGTCGATCGAGGCCCACTCCGGTCGGTCCATGCGCGTGGCGCCCACGAAATCCGCGGCGGACCGCGTGTTCACGAGCACGTCCGCTTGGCTCGTGAAGCCGTTTGCGTGGGTAAGGCCGTTCTGCCCGTAGGCAAGCGCGACCCACTCGCCGCTGCCGTCGTCATGGAACTTGGCGACGTAGAGCGTCCCCTCGTCGAGCAGGTCGCCGTTCGCCTTCGTTGGGTGGTACGGCTTCGAGCTCACGAACTTGTACATGTATTCACCGCGGGAGTCGTCGCCGGAATAGACAACGACTGGCTTGCCCGGCCTGACGGGTGCCACCCACGCACCTTCGTGCGCGAAACGGCCGAGAGCGGTACGCTTCTTTGGCGTGCTGCCGGGATCGAAGGGGTCGATCTCGACGATCCAGCCGAAGCCGTTGCCCTCGTTGCGATAGTCGTCGAGCGCGGATGCGCCAGTGGGATGAGTATCGAAGCGTGCGTAGTCGTCGACTGGATTGCCGTCGGCATCGAGCACGTTCCACCAGTTGAAGCCCTGCCAGCCGGTCATGCCGTAGCGTGCCTTCTCCCGGGGCGGGTTCGCCTCTGTGATGAAGTAGCCCGCCCAGTTCTCCTCGGCCGTGAGGTAAGTGCCCCAGGGCGTGAAGCCGTGACCACAGTTGTTGAGGGTGCCGCGGGTGTAGTAACCCGCATTGTCGTATTTCGTCTTGACGAAGTCGCTGCCCGCGACCGGGCCTGTGAGCTCACACACCGTGGCTCCGGTGAGGCGGCGGTTGTAGCGGCCGCGCACGACCTGCCAGCCGTCGGAGCCCTTGCGCAGCTCGATGATGGAGACGCCGTGAGAAGCAACTTCCTTGCGAGCGTGGTCCGGATCGCGCGGCACGTCGTTGCTGTATCCATAGGGATGCAGCAGAAATTGATCGACGTTCTCGTGGTTCAGCGCGAGAAGTCCATGCTCGTTGCCGCGCTGCCCGCGATGGAGCGGAAAATAGTGCATGCCGTCATGATGACCGCCGACCTGCTGCTCCCGATCCGCGCCCGAATTGAAATCGCCCGGGATGTACTCCGGCGCACCGGGCAGGACGGGCGTGCCTTCCGGAATGAGGACCTGAAAGCTGTAGCCCGCGGCAATGACCACACTGTCATCGAAGTTGTGCGCTACGGGCGCAAACCCCGGCACGAGAGCAGGCGTCTTCACCGCACCCTGCGCAACCGCCGGCTGTCCGTCATTCACCGGCCTCGCGAACGCGCTGCCTGCGAGCAGCGTACTGACGGCGACCGCGACGCCGCCCTTGACGACGTCGCGGCGTCCGTATCGGCGAATCACCACCTCGCTCAAATGAACGTTGTCCGAAGTGTTGCATTGGGGCTCGTCGGGATCACGAGCCAATGAGAGACGATTCAAGTCATCCACCGTTCTGACTCCTGTTCGTTGTCTGCGCTGCATGAGGAATCTCACGCACGCCAGCATGGCGGTGGTCTGTTAAAGGTCCGTTGCGACGACGTGAAATATAAAAAGCTGGCGCCTGCCTGCGCGAGCGCCCCGCCGCCTCTCATGCAGGACGAAGCGTCCGGCATCAAACCCCGATCACTCCTCCTCGACGCAGTTCGTTTGCTCGCTCACCCGACGCCGGAACCGCGTAGTCGCTGTCACGGAAGACCCTGATGAATATTTCGCTGTTTGGCGAAATACTTCGTGCATGACAGCTACGGCGAAGCCAGCCTCCCCGGATGAAATCTTTAGAGCTCTGGGCCATCCCGCCCGGCTCAACATGGTCCGCGCACTGCAGCGTGGTGAGCATTGCGTCTGTGATCTCGTGAAGACGGTGGGACTCGGCTGGTCGACGACATCCAGGCACCTCAACATCCTCCGACGGGTCGGGATCGTCGCGAGCGACAAGCGCGGCCAGCAGGTTTTCTACCATTTGAAGCTGGCGTGCGTTGCCGAGTTCGTAGCATGCCTCGAGGCCGCGCAGACCCGTCGACCCGCGAAGCGCGCTGCGTGTCCCATTAAGGCGCCACGGCGATGACCACCCTGACGCTGAGTCCCGACGCCCGGCACGAACTCAAGATCTTCGGTGCCCTCGCGGCAGCTTTCGCGACCCTGTACTTCCTGCCGGTCGGTCAACCGCGCTTCGATGGCGCAATGACCGAAGCGCTGGAACTCACTAAATGGTACGCACGCGAACACGTCGTACTGTGCCTGCTTCCGGCTTTCTGGATCGCCGGCGCCGTCGCGGCCTTCGTCTCGAAGTCCTCGGTCATGCGCTACCTGGGCCCCGCCGCGCCGAAGCCGCTCGCTTATGGCGTGGGCTCGATCTCGGGCGGCATCCTCGCTGTGTGTTCCTGCACGATCCTGCCACTGGCGGCCGGCATCTACCGGATGGGTGCAGGGATCGGGCCAGCCACGGCATTTCTCTATGCGGGCCCCGCGATCAACGTGCTCGCGGTGATCATGACGGCCAAGGTGCTCGGGGCACAGCTCGGCGCCGCACGCGCTATCGGTGCGATCGCGTTCAGCATCGTCATCGGCCTGCTGATGGCCTTCATCTTCCGCAACGGCGAGAGCGAGAGGAACGCGGCCGCCTTCGCGGTGCCGGAGGATAGCAGCGCCCGACCGCTGTGGCAGACCGCGACGTTTTTCGGCGTCATGGTCGGCATCCTCGTGTTCGCGAACTGGGGCGCCGCCTCGCAGGACACCGGATTCTTCGCAGCAGTATTTTCGATCAAGTGGCCGCTGACCTCACTGCTGGCTCTTGCGCTGGCCCTGATCCTGTGGCGCTGGTTCCGGGTGTCACTGGCTCGACTGCTGGTCGTGACCGCGGCCGTGACACTGCTGGCGATGGCGCTGCCGCACCGACCGACCTGGGCATTCCTGGCTGGCGTCCTCGGGCTCGCATGGCTCACCGCCGGGCGCAACGACGACGCGGGCGAGTGGTTCGACCAGGCGTGGGGCTACACGAAGCAGATCGTGCCGCTGCTGCTCGGGGGAGTGCTCATCGCCGGCTTCCTGCTCGGCCGCCCCGGGCACGAGGGAATGATCCCATCCGACTGGATCGCCCATCTGGTCGGGGGCAACTCACTTGGCGCGAACCTCTTTGCAGCCATTTCGGGCGCGCTGATGTACTTCGCGACACTCACCGAAGTGCCGATCCTGCAGGGACTGCTCGGGAACGGCATGGGCTCCGGCCCTGCTTTGACCCTGCTGCTCGCCGGTCCCGCACTGAGCCTGCCGAGCATGATCGTGATCAATTCCATCCTGGGACCGAGGCGTACCGCCGTGTATGTGGGACTGGTAGTGCTCATGGCGACGTTCACTGGCTGGCTCTATAGCATATGGACCACCTGGTGACCGACTAGGGCCTGGAGCGTCGAAGGAGAACGCAATGAAGAAGATACAGATCCTCGGATCCGGCTGTGCTAAATGCCGCCAGCTCACGGCGGTGACCGAACAGGCGGCCCTCGACATCGGTCTCGAGTATGAACTCGAGAAGGTGACCGATATCAATCGCTACGCCGAATTCGGCGTGATGTTCACTCCAGCGCTGGTCGTCGATGGTGCCGTCAAGGTAAGTGGTCGCGTGCCCTCGCTTGCGGAGACCAGGAATCTGCTCGGATAAGCGAGCCCCAACTGGGCGCGCCCTGCCGGTCATAACCCAGCAAAACGGGGCGCTGCTCCCGCAGCGCCCCGCCAATCGTCCCTGATCCCTGCTTCTTCCTGAAGGCTTATTCCTCGACGAAGTTCGTGCCGCAGCTCATCACGATATTCTCGAGACTGATGCGGTTCTCTTCGTAACGCGTGAAGGTCGCGTTGTCGTCCATGTCGAAGCACTGCTCGAAGTTCGCGATGATCGAGTTCGTGATCGACGCGCCCGTCCCACGCCGCAGCAGGATGCCCTGTGTCGTCTGGTCGGGACTCGTGGTCGGCGAACCGACGAACGTCAGGTTCGCGAGTGCGGGTTCGGACACCGGCTCCGCTTGGGGATTATCGCCGTCATTGTCCGCCTCGATGCCACGTTCGCCCTGGTCGCTCGCCTGCTTGACGACGACGAACTGGGCTCCACCGCGCCAGCCCTGACCCCAGTCGAGGCTGTCATCCGCCGCGTCCGTGATCACAGCGTGGTCCATGAACGTCGTGCCGCCGAAGAACTCGATGCCATCGTCCAGCCCCTTGTGCGACTGAACGAACGACACGCGCGTGCTCGACCCGGTGCCGAAGAAGCTGATCCCGTTCAGCTCGTTGCCGTTGCCGTCGATATCGTTGCCAGCGTGCTGGACGACGACGTAGCGCAGGATGCCGCTCGACTCGTTGTCGTTCGAGCCGCCGTAGAAACCGATGTCGCCCTCTGCACGGACATTGCAGACACCGGATGCGGGACACTGGTTCTCACGCGCAAAGCCCATCAGCGCGAGTCCCGCCCATTCACCGCGTCCGGCATCGCCGTCCGACCCGCCGACCCAGTCGTTGAACTGCTGGTCCGAAGTCATCACGATCGGATTCTCAGGCTCGCCGCGGGCCTCGATCGTCGAACCACGCGTGACGATCAGCGCCTCCTGGTTGCCGCCCAGGATCAGCGACCCCTGCTCGATCCGCAGGGTCACAGACACCGGCGTTTCGCCGTCTGCGAGCTGTCGCTCGCCGTTACCCAGGTACGTGCCGGGGAAGCCGTCGGCCAGTGCGTAGATGTTGTCGTTGGTGAGCGAGATCACTTCGCCGTCGGTCTCGAAGCGACGCGGCAGCTGGCACAGGTCCATCTGGCCTGAAAACGCCGCCGGCAGGTCCTGAGCGCCGAGGACGGTGGTGCCCGCCGGGCAGGTGCCGTCCGCCACAGGTGTACCGCCTGCGAGCGTTCCGGCCGTCGCCGGCCGCCAAACGGTCGCGTTGCCATTCAGGCCGACCGTCCAACCCGACGCCCAGGTATCAGCGGTGTCCTGCGCGAATGCGCCGATGTAGTTGTTGGCGACCAGCGAGCCGGCTGCCGACGAGCCGCCTTCGACCGGGTTCGGCACGAGGTTCGCCTGCAGGTTGGCATTGAGCACCCGGTTGTTCGCACCGGCGTTGAACCAGCTCTCGACCTCCGCCGCGGTCACACCGGAGCTGCCCGAGAACTCGGTGCTGTCGGGGCAATAGACGATCGAGTTTTCGATCACGCTGTTGCCGTTCGTGAGGGCGGCACCGCCGGCCGCCGTCTCGACACGCAGGCAGTAATTGCGGGGGCCGGCGAAGATCGAGTTGTAGATCTTCGCAAAGGTGCCGCGACGCAACTGCACGCCGGCGCCGCCCGTCTGCGAATTCAGGAACCCGATCGCCGTCATGTTCGCGATCGTCGGTGCCGAGATCGGCATGGCAGTGTTGTTGTCAGCATCATTGTCCGCCTCGATGATCTTGTCGGCGCTCTGCGGCGACTGGCGCACGGCAATGAACTGTGCATTGCCGCGCCAGCCCTGACCCCAGTCGAGGCTGTCGTCGTCGGCATCCGTGATCACGGCATACTTGATCGAGGCCGTGCCGCCGAAGAACTCGATGCCGTCGTCGAGGCCGCGGTGCACCTGAATGTGCGAGAGCTGCGTCCCCGACCCGACCGAGAACAGCGTAAACAGGTTCAGCTCGTTGCCGTTGCCGTCGATGTCGTTGCCGGCGTGCAGGATCAACGCGTACTCGACGCGTCCACTCGAGTCCGCGTCGTCGTTGCCACCGTAATAGCCGATGTCCCCTTCGGCGCGAATGTCGCACGTCGTGAACGCGACCTGCGGGCAGCGGTTCTCCTGGCCGTAGCCCATCAGCGCAAGACCCGCCCACTCACCGAAGCCGGAGTCCGGATCGCCGGTCTGACGCCAGTCATCGAACTGCTTGCGCGACGAGAAGACGATCGGGTTGGCCGCCGTGCCGACGGCCTGGATCTGCGAGCCGCGCGTCACGATGACCGCTTCCTGGGAGCCACCCAGGATCAACGTGCCTGGCTCGATCGACAAGGTCACGTTGACGTCGTTCGACGGATCGAGATCGTTGCCCTCGCCGTTCCCGATGTACGTGCCGGGAAAGCCTGGTTGGGTGATGTAGATGTTGTCGTTCGTCAGCGCCAGCGTCTGGCCGTTCGTGGCGTAGCGGCGCTCGAGCTGGCACAGGTCCATCGTGCCGCTGAAACCGGCTGGCAATGTCGTGCTGCCGACCGACGTCGTGCCCGTCGGGCAGCTGCCATCCGCAGCGGGTACGGCGCCATTCAACGTGCCCTCGGTCGCCGGCTTCCAGGGCGCGAGATTACCGTTCAGGAAGACGGTCCAACCGTCGGTCCAATTGTCGTCGCTGTCCTGCGGGAATGCCCCGATGTAGTCCACCGCGTCGAAGAACGGGTCGGCGGCCGGCAGCGCGTAAACCGCGTCCTGCAGATCCGGCGAGCTCGTGCTGAACGCGTAGAGCGGATTCTGCAGGTCCGGCGAGGACGCACTCGGGGTGCCGTTGTCGTTGAGAGCGGCATCCACCAGCCGGTTCTTGGTGTCCGCGTTGAAGACGTCCGAGACCGGGAACGGATCCTCGTTCTCGGTCGGCGGTGGTGGCGTGCCGCCCCCGTTGCCTCCGCCCACCTGGATGATGTCGCCGCCCGCGTCGCCACTCGAGCAGCCCGCGAGAGCTGCGAGCGACGTTGCAAGAGCAGCAGCAAGGATCGCCGATTTGAAACGCATGTCGGTCTCCGGGAATAAAGCGGGAATCAGTACGTCGATGGTGAAATCAGAAGTCGTAGGACACGCCGAAGTAGTACGTGCGCCCGAGGTTGTACGCGCGTTCGACGACGTCGCCGCGCGTGACTTCGTAGTCCGGATCGTTGAGGTTCAGGCCCTTGAACTGCAGCGTGAACTTCTCGCCGAACAGGTTGACGGCCTGCCGGTAGTTGAAGTCGATGCGTGTAACGCCCTGCTCGATCGCATCCGGGAGTCCACGCACGCCGACGGCATTGATCCGATCGTCGTACGCGTTGACGAGCAGCGCCGCTTCGATCTCGCGGATCGGGTTGTCGTAGCCGATCTGCAGATTCGCGACCCACTCGGACTGGCCTTCGAGCGGACGGTCCTGCGTGGTCTCCTGGGCATCGAGCGGCACCTCGACCTCGGAGTCGATGTAAGCCGCGTTCACCTTCACGAAGAAGTCGACGAGCACGTCCGAGATGCCGCCGAGCCCGCTGCGCACCTGGAACTCGACACCCTGGTTCTCGGCCGCGGTCGCGTTCTGGAAGCTGCGCGCACCGCCGTCGTTACCGCCGAACAAGATGAAGCTTTCGATCGGGTTCGTGAACTCCTTGTAGAAGAGCGCGAGCTGCATGTTGTCGACCGACGACCAGTACCACTCCCAGCGCAGGTCGTAGTTGTCGAGCTCCGCCGTGACCAGGTTCGGGTTGCCGATCACGGTGTAACGCTCTTCGGGCTCGAGGAACGGCGCCGGCGAAAGCTCGCGCAGGTCCGGGCGGTTCAGCGTCTTCGAGTAGCCGGCACGCAGCTGCATCGACTCGGTGAAGGCCCACGTCGCGGTCACTGCCGGCAGCCAGTCTTCGTCCTCGAGATTCGCGTAGATCTGGTTCGTCGGCTCGAGGCGGTCGAACGTGAACGTCTCGAGCTGCGAGTCCTCGTACCGGGCGCCGATCATCAGCCGGAACTGGTCGGTGAACTGCGTGTCCGCCATCAGGTAGTACGCGAGATTGCGTTCCTCTGCGCGGTAGTTGTCGGTCGCCTGCGTGTTCTCGATCAGCTGCCACAACCCGGGCGCGATGTACGGATCCGAGAAGATCACGTCGGGCGTGAAGCCGAGGACATCCTCGAGGTTGTTGCGCGAGAAATCCGTCTGGAAGCGGAAACGACGGAATTCGGACTCGCGGTCCTTGTCGAGATAGGCAAAGCCGGCTTTCAGATCGGAGTTGATCGATGCGGTCAGCGTGACCGGCAGCGTGAAGTTGATGGCGCCCTCGAGGCTCTCGTCGGTCAGGTCTTCCCAGCTGCGCTCGTTCGACTGGCCGGTGCGCGAGAACTGGTAGATCAGTGAGCCATCCTCGGCCGTTCCGACCGACTCGTAGCGATAGAAGCGGCGATCCGGCTTCTCGCGCGTGGCCTCCGCCCAGGTGCCCTGCCAGTCGATCTTCAGGTCCTTGAGCGCACTGACGTAGTGCTCGCCCGAGAACTGCTGCGACAGGAGCTGGCGCTCTTCCCATTCAAACTCGGTGTCGGCGACGTTGATGTCGTTCTCATCGAGACGCCCGATCGAGCGGATCGTGCGCTTGTCGCTCGAGCGCGTGAGGAAGGTCGCGCTGCGGAACGTGTTGTCGTCGTTGAGCGCGTACTCGAGATTCAGCAGACCGGAGAAATCGATCGCGTTGACGGTGCGGGCCTGGTCGATCTCGTCACGCGCCACGGCACCGCCCGAACCGTCGCCCCCGGACGTGCGACGCTCCTCGTCGCGATACGCCCAGTCGTTCTCGTACTTCGCGCCGACCAGGTAGCCGAAACCGTTCTCGAAAGCATCGCCGAAGCCGGCTTCGATGCCGAAATTCGCCGGGAGCTCCTGCATCTCGCTCGGGTAGTCGCGCCGCATGGCGAGGCCGGCGGACTGAATCTCCTCCGGCGTCCCGCTGGACAGGTTCGTGTTCTGCACGGTCGACGGAAGGTCGCGATACCCATCGTCGCTGCCGAGCCAGTCGCGGCCGCCGCCGTCGTAGCTGATCGCGTCGCGACCGGTCGTCTGGTCGTTCGTCTCGACACGAACGGCGAGCCGTCGATACGGCTCATCGGGCGTCGTGCGTGTCTGCAGCTGCACCGCACCGCCGGAAAAGTCTGCCGGCAGGTCCGGCGAATACGTCTTCTGGACGTTGACCGCATCGAGTGCACCGGTCGGGAACAGGTCCATCGGCACGACGCGGCGGATCGGATCGGGGCTTGGGAGCTTCGCGCCGTTAAACGTGGTGCTCGAGTAGCGCTCGCCGAGACCGCGCACGTAGACGTATTTGTCATTTACGATGGTGAGGCCTGTGACGCGCGCGAGAGCAGCGACCGCGTCTGAATCGCCCGTGACACGGAAGTCCTCGGCGCTGATCACGTCGACGATGTTCTCGGAGAAGCGCTCCGTATCAACGGTGCCGGCACGGTAGGCACCGGTCACGACCACCTCTTCGAGATTGCCGCCCGTCGCGGCGGTCGCCGTCTCGCCCGTGCCGCGGCTCATTGTGAACGTAGCGGCCTGTTCGACCTCGGACTGCACCTGCACTCCGACCGCGAAGCCGTTATCGAACTGCGGGTGCGCGAGCTCGATGTTGTACGTGCCCGCCGGCAGCTCGATCGCAAAATTGCCGATCGAGTCGGTCTTCGTGAAGCGGTCCGGACCGTTGCCCTTGACGGTCATCAACACGCCGGCAATGGGCGCGCCGCTGCCATCGGAGACGACGCGCCCTGTCAGCAGACCCACTGACTCGATCTCGGTCGCGGCCGACGAAGTCGCCGGCGCCGAACCGCTGACCTGCGCAGATGCGACGGCACTCACGAGTGCCAGAGCCGACAGCGTGACCGGGACGAGGAGCGGAAGCGTGTGCGTGCGTTTCATATCTCGAGCCTGCCGATGAAGTGTGTGGGGACTGCGCGACGACCTCCCTGATCGAAGCCCGCCTGAATGTTTGGCCGTCTGCAGGACCTGTCCCCTCGCTGTTGTGCTGCTGCTGCTGTGACCGCA
>Ga0268386_10004142_pt1 | contig 10631 bp, 10 predicted proteins | sample RVTome_15_FD_200260 | JGI IMG/M metagenome (GOLD analysis project Ga0268386, IMG submission 200260) | Soil microbial communities from uranium-contaminated site in the Upper Colorado River Basin, Wyoming, United States - RVT150D86... ... | reverse complement strand
CGGCCTCCGGTCCCGGCTCCCCGCCCGGCGGGGCTTCAGCGCGCGACCCGGCCCCCCTCGACCCGCACGTGACGGGCGGGACCGACCGAGAGGACGAAGCTCTCGCCGTCCGCGATCACGAGCTCGCTCCCCGCCACGAGGACCACCCCGTCGCGCCGGACCGCCCGCTGGCGGAGGAGGCGCTCGGCCTCGCTCTTCGACGCGGAGAGGCCGGCGGCCACGAGGAGCTCCCGTGGCTTCACCGGGCCCGGCTCCACGATCACCACCCGCAGCTCGCGGGGGGCCTGTCCCTGCTGGTGGACCCGGCGCCATTCGGCCTCGGCCCCTTCCCCCGCTCCCGGGCCGTGGAAGTCGGCCACGATCCGGCGGCCCAGGGCGAGCTTCGAGGCCATCGGCTCCCCTCTCGCCTTCTCGGCCGCGAGGGCGTCCGGGGAGAGGTCGGCAAGGAGCGCCCAGTACCTCCACATGAGGTCGTCGGAGACGCTCATCACCTTGGCGAACATGACGTCCGGCGGCTCGGTGACCCCGATGTAGTTCCCGAGGCTCTTCGACATCTTCTCGACCCCGTCCGTCCCCTCGAGGAGGGGGGTCGTGAGGACGACCTGGGGCTCGAGTCCGTAGCTCGGCATCACGTCCCGTCCCACGTTCAGGTTGAAGAGCTGGTCGGACCCGCCCAGCTCCACGTCCGCCCGCAGGGCCACCGAGTCGTAGGCCTGGGCGAGGGGGTAGAGGAACTCGTGGACCCCGATCGGCTGCCCGGCCTCGTGGCGCTGCCGGAAGTCGCGGCGCTCCAGCATCCGGGCCACGTTGTAGGTGGCGGCGAGGCGCACGAAGCCGTCGGAGCCGAGGGCCCCCAGCCATTCCCGGTTGAAGCGCATCTCGGTCTTCGCGGGGTCGAGGATCTTGAACGCCTGGGCGCGGTAGGTCTCGGCGTTCCGCTCGATCTCCTCCCGGGTCAGGGGGGGCCGGGTCTTCGAGCGGCCGGTAGGGTCCCCGATCATCCCCGTGAAGTCCCCGATGACGAACACCACCCGGTGGCCGAGGTCCTGGAAGTGCTTCATCTTCCGCATGAGGACGGTGTGGCCGAGGTGGATGTCGGGGGCGGTGGGATCGAAGCCGACCTTGACGGTGAGGGGGGTCTGCCGGGCGAGCTTGGCCCGCAGGGCCTCGGGCGTCACCACGTCCACGCAGCCCCGGGTGAGGTGGGCGACCTGTTCGTCGACGGTCAAGGCTCCTCCAGGAGGACGCGCCGGCCCCCTCCGAGGCGGACCCGTCCTTCGAGAAACGCGCGCACCGCCCGCGGATAGATCCGGTGCTCGGCCTCGAGGATCCGCGCGGCCAGCTCGGGGACCCCGTCCCCGGGAAGGACCGGCACCGCTTCCTGGAGCACGACCGGCCCCGAGTCGAGCCCCTCGTCCACCACGTGGACGGTGGCCCCGCTCACCTTCACCCCGTACTCGAGCGCCTGGCGGGGGGCCTCGAGCCCGGGGAACGCGGGAAGCAGCGACGGGTGCACGTTCAGGACGCGGCCCGGGAACTCCCGGACGAAGCCGGGGGAGAGGAGCCGCATGTAGCCGGCGAGGCAGACGAGGTCCACCCCGTGTCCCCGGAGGAGCCCCGCGAGGTCCCGGTCGAAGGCGGCCCGAGGGACGCCGCGGTGGTCCCGGAAGAGTGCGGGGACCCCCGCCCGGCGGGCGCGCTCGATGGCGGGGGCGGACTCCACGTTGGACAGGACGACCGCGATCCGCCCGCCCAGCCGCCCCCGCGCGGCCGCGTCGAGCAGGGCCTGGAGGTTCGTCCCCCGGCCGCTGACGAGGATCCCGACGGTCCCCGCTCGGCTCGCCGGCGGGCTACTCGAAGGCAACGCCGGAACCGGCGACGACGGAGCCGATCACGAAGCTCGCCTCGCCCCGCCGCTCGAGGGAGTGCTCCACCTCGTGGAGGTCTTCCGGCCCGACCGCCACCACCATCCCGATCCCCATGTTGAAGGTGCGGAGCATCTCGTCCTCGGCCACGCCTCCCCCCTTCTGGACGAGCCGGAAGATCGGCGGCACCTCCCAGGACCCGAGCCGGATCCGGGCCCCCAGGCCGGCGGGCAGCACCCGGGGGATGTTGCCCGCGAAGCCGCCCCCGGTGATGTGGGCGAGGGCCCGGACCTTGCCCCGCTCGAGGAGCGGCTCGAGCGCCCCGAGGTAGCCGCGGTGGGGGGCGAGGAGGGCCTCGCCCACCGTCGCCCCCAGCTCGGCCAGCCGGGTGTCCACCCGCAGGCCGAGGACGTCGAAGAGAACCCGCCGGGCGAGCGAGTAGCCGTTCGTGTGCAGCCCGGCCGAAGGGAGGCCGAGGAGGGCGTCCCCCTCCCGGACCCGGTCCCCGGTGAGCGCCTTCTCCCTTTCCACCACCCCCACGATGAAGCCGGCGAGGTCGTAGTCGTCCTCGGCGTAGGTCCCCGGCATCTCGGCGGTCTCCCCCCCGATCAGGGGACAGGAGAACTCGGCGCAGCCGCGGGCGAAGCCGGAGACGATGGCCTCCACCCGCCCGGGGTCCATCCGGCCGAGGGCGATGTAGTCGAGGAAGAAGAGGGGGAGGGCGCCCTGGACGAGGATGTCGTTGACGCAGTGGGCGACGAGGTCGTAGCCCACCGTGTCGTGCACCCCGGCCGCGATCGCGACCTTGATCTTCGTCCCCACCCCGTCGGTGGAGGCGACGAGGACCGGCTCCCGGTAGCCCGAGAGGTCGGGCCGGAACATCCCCCCGAAGGACCCGATCTCGGAGAGGACGGCCCGGTTGAAGGTCCCCCGGGCGAGGGCCCGGATCCGGCCCTTCGCTTCGTCGGCCGCAGCGACGTCGACCCCCGCCTCCCGGTAGTCCATGGGAGCGGCAGTTTATCGCCAAACCGGGAGGGGACGGGAGGACGTCGGGGGACGGGGACGCGGTAAGATTGCGCAATCGTTCACGGAGGAGCGGCCGCATGGCGATGGTCAAGGAAGGCGAGCGGGCCCCCGACTTCACCCTGCCCTCGAGCGCGGGGGGCGAGGTGCGCCTCAAGGACCTGCGGGGCCGGCCGGTGGTCCTCTACTTCTACCCGAAGGACGACACCCCCGGCTGCACGAGGGAGGCCTGCGCCTTCCGGGACAGCCAGGCGCGGATCAAGAAGGCGGGGGCGGTCGTGCTCGGGGTGAGCCCGGACAGCCTGGCCTCCCACGAGCGCTTCCGGGACAAGTACCGGCTCAACTTCCCCCTCCTCGCCGACGGCGACAAGGCGGTCGCGATGAAGTACGGCGCTTTCGGCGAGAAGGTGATGTACGGCCGCAAGGTCACCGGGATGATCCGCTCGACCTTCGTCATCGACGCCTCGGGCGTGGTGCGGAGGGTCTTCCCCCGGGTGAAAGTGGACGGCCACGCCGAGCAGGTCCTCGAGGCGGTTTCCGCGCTGTCCTGAGAGAGCCCGCCGCGCGCATGGCCCCCCCGGCCGTCTCCGAGTTCGCCGTCCTCGAGGCGACCCTCGAAGCCCGCCGGCTCGAGGTGGAGGCGGCCCTCCGTCGCCTCCACGTCCCCGGGCGCGCCCCGGGGGTGACCGCCGCCATCGAGGAGAGCCTGTTCGCCCCCGCCAAGCGGCTCCGGCCGATCCTCGCCCTGCTCGTGGCCGACGTGCTGCGCAGCCCTCCCGAGGCCCTCCTCCCCGCGGCCTGCGCGGTCGAGATGGTCCACACGGCCAGCCTCATCCTCGACGACCTGCCGTGCATGGACGACGCCCGGACCCGCCGGGGACGCCCGACCTGCCACACGGCCCACGGCGAGGCCACCGCGATCCTCGCCGCGTTCGCCCTGATGAACCGCGCCTTCGAGCTGCTGGCCGAGGGCTGGGAAGGGGCCCCCGACGCCGAGGCCCGGGACGGCATCGCCGCCGAGCTCGCCCGGGCGATCGGGCTCGACGGCATGATCGCCGGCCAGGCGAGCGACCTCGCGACGACCGGGCGGGCGATGGACTTCGCGACCCTGGAGTTCATCCACAGCCGGAAGACGGGCGCCCTCTTCACGGCCTGCGCCTCCCTCGGGGCGGCGGGGGCCCGGGCCCGCCCCGGCGAGCAGGCGGCGGTGGTCGCCTACGCCAAGAACCTCGGCCTCGCCTTCCAGATCGTGGACGACCTCATCGACGCCACCGGGGGGGCCGGGGAGGCCGGCAAGGACGTGGGGAAGGACGCGAAGAAGGCGACGTTCGTGTCGTTCTCGGGGGTCGCGGGGGCACGCGACCTGGCCCGCGAGCTGATCGAGGCGAGCCACGAGGCCCTCGCCGGCTTCGGCCCGCGGGCCCAGCCCCTGCGCGACCTCGCGCGCTACGTGGTCACCCGAAGGAGATGACGCATGAACCGCTGCCCGGAGTGCGAGTCCGACCTCGAGCTGGACGGCTACGACTTCGACGTGGGCGAGACGATCAACTGTCCCGAGTGCTCGATCGAGCTGAAGGTGGTGAGCGTCGAGCCGATCGCGGTGCGGACGCTCCAGGAGGAGGAGTGACCGGCGGCCCGGACGACCACGGCTAGTGCACGAACCCGAAGGCCCGCAGGGCCTCGGTCTCGTCCCCGTACATCTCGAAGATCGGCAGGAGGCGGGCCATGTAGAGGGTGCTCCGCACCCGGTCGGACAGGTTCAGGAGCTTCATCTGCGCGCCGAAGCGCTGGGCGGTGCGCAGGCCGGCCACGAGCTCTCCCACCCCCGCGCTGTCCAGGAACGAGACCTCGGACAGGTTGAGCAGGATCTTCTTCCGGTTCTCCGCGAGGAGCTCGTCCACCGTCTCCCGCAGGATCTGGTCCCCGAGCCCCGCGGTGAGCTTCCCCTTGAGGTCGACGATCACCACGTCCCCGTTCTGCCGGACCTCGACGTGCATACCACCGCCCCTTCGACCGGGGATCCCCCTACCCCTGGCTCATCAGCCGCTTGAAGACGTCGGCCCGCCGCACCACCGGGTAGCGCTCGCGCGCCTTGTCGATGTAGGCCTGGAAGAACTCGTTGCGCTTCCGCTCGCGGAGGCTCGCCACGATCTGGGCCTTCTCGGCCTCGAAAGCGGCGGGGTCGAAGGCCTTCCGCTCGAGGGCCCGGAGGACGGCGTAGCCCCCCGCGGCCCGCACGGGCTCGGAGAGGGTGCTCTCGGCGAGGGAGAACGCGGCCTCCTCGAGGGCGGCCCCCGTCCCGAGGTCGCCCAGGGCCATGCCCCGGCCGGTCGGGGAGGGGGTCTCCTTCCGCACGAGGCCGGCCCCGGTCGCCGCCCGCTCGAGACCGATCCTCTCCGCCTTCGCCTTGACCTCGGCGGCCGTGGCCTTCGCCCGGGCGAGGGCGCCCTCCTCGGCGAGGTCGTTCTTCACCCGCTCCTCGACATCCTTCAGCTCGGGGAGCCGGGAGGGCTGCACCTCGGCGAGGGCGACGAACGCGGCCCCCTGGGGGAGGGAGAAGCCCTCCTTCTCGACCTCTCCCAACTTCATCTCGAAGGCCCGGGCGACGAGGATCGGCGAGGCGAGCGGAGGCTTCGTCTCCCCCCGGGCGATCGGCTCGCTCTTCTGCACGGTGAGCCCCTGCTCCTTCGCCGCCTCCTCGAGGGTGCGGCCGCGGCCGAGGGCCGCCGCGAGCCCGCCCGATTTCTCCTCGGCCAGCTCCTCCACCTTGCTCGAGGTGACGATCTGGCGGATCCGCTCCTTGACCTGGGCGAGGGGAGGGATCGCCTCCTCGCGGAGCGATCCGAGCCTGATGACGTGGAAGCCGAAGTTGGACTGCACGAGGTCGGAGACCTCCCCCGCCTTCATCGAGAAGACCGCGTCGTCGAACGCGGGGACCATCCGGCCCCGGGGGAAGCAGCCGAGATCGCCCCCGTTCGGGGCCGAGCCCTCGTCCTCGGAGGACTTCCGGGCGAGCTCCGCGAAGTCCTCCCCGGCCTTCACCCGGTCGAGGAGCCCCTGGGCGAGGATCCTCGCCTCCTCCTCGGAGTGGCCGGGGGCGGTGGGGGAGGACTTGACCTTGACCAGGATGTGGGCGGCGCAGGCTTCCGCCTCCTGCTTGAACTCCTCCCGGTGCTCCTGGTAGTAGGCCTCGAGGTCGCGGTCGGTCACGGTCACGCGGGGCCGGAGGGTCTCGGTGTCGAGCATCACGTAGGACAGGACCCGCCGCTCGGGGATCCGGTAGCTCTCGCGCTTCGCCTCGAAGCGGGCAAGGACCTCCTCCGCGGTGGGGTCGGACTCGGCCCGGAAGGGCCCGGCGTCCACGAGCACGTACTCGAGCTTGACCTGCTCGCTCCTCCGGCGGAACTCCCGCTCCGCCTCGGCCTCGCTCACCGCGACCCCGTCGGTGAGGAGGCTCTCCAGGCTCTCGCGGAGGAGGCGCCGGCGGAGGGAGTCCTCGAACTCCCGGACGGTGATCCCCTGCATCTCCAGGCGGCGGCGGATCTCCGGCCCTCCGAGGTACCGCCCGTCCTCCTGGAAGTCGGGGGAGCTCGCGAGGGTCCTCGCCACCGTTTCGTCGGAGACCTCGAGGCCGAGCCGGCGGGCCTCCAGGGTCACGAGGCGCTCGACGACCAGGGCGTCGAAGGTCTGCCGCTCCAGGCCGAGGCGCCGCAGCCCCTCCGCGTCGAGCCGTCCCTGGTAGAGCCGCTCGTAGAACTGCCGCTGGCGGAGGTAGCTCTTCTGGAACTCCCCGACCGTGATCGGCAGGCCGCCCACCTGGGCCACCACCTCCCCCGGGCTCCCGCTGTCCGCGCCCTGGAACGCGGGGATGTACAGGATGATGAAGGCCGCGATCACGAGCCAGAGGAAGACGTAGAGCCAGCGGCGATGACGGCGCATGTAGCCGAGGGCCATGGTGTCTCCGCTCCTTGCTCGGGGCCCGGGGATCCCCCGGGGGGGCCTCGGGCGCTCCTGCAAAACCGCGATTTTAGTCCTCGGAGCGCGCGCCCCGCAAGCGAGGCCGGCGGTCGAGCCTCCTTTGCGCACGCGGCGGGCTTGCACTATACTGATCGGTGGCCCTAAGTTACTAGGCCAGAAGGGATTTGGAGGCGGGGGGCCGACCCCTCGCCGTCGTGAGCACCGATGGCGCCAGATCGAAGGCCGCAACGTTCCCGGGACGACATCATCGACTGGTTCACGATCTCCTACCGCACCCTCTACGTGATCGGAGGGGCGATCGTGATCCTGCTCGGGGCGGGCGGCTACTACTACCTCAACCAGCAGGCTCCCCCCGCCACGACTCCCCCGCCCACCGCGCCTCCGAGCACGTTCGGCGCCCGCTTCAACGACATCGAGGGAAGCGTCCAGGTCCGCCAGGCGGGCACCCTCGAGTGGAAGAGCGCCGATCGCACCATGCTCCTCAGCAAGTCGGACCTCGTGCGCACCGGCTCGGGGGGCTCGGCGGAGATCCGATTCACCGACGGCACGCTCTTCCACGTGCGGCCGGACAGCCTCATCACGATCGACGAGTCGTCGGAGAACCCGGCCTCCCGCGCGCGCCAGGTCGCCCTCACGATCCAGTCGGGAGAGGCGAACTTCCAGACCCCCCAGCGGGCCGTCCCGGGGAGCGCGACCACGATCTCCACCCCGACGGTGGTCACCACCGCCGGGGACGACGTGGCGGGGAACATCGCGGTGGCCGACACCGGGGACACCGGGATCAAGGTCTATCGCGGGCTGGTGGGAGCGGAGACGAAGACCGGGCAGCGGGTCCAGCTGGCCTCCAACGAAGGCATGCGGGTGGACGCCACCGGCGTGGCCGGCCCCAAGATCAACCTCCCGGGGATCCCCACCCTCCTCGCCCCTCCCCACCAGACCGAGATCGCCTACGCCGACCCCGCCCGCTCCACCACCCTCCTGGCCTGGAACCCGGTGCCGGGGGCGGTTGCCTACCACGTCAAGCTCGACTTCAACCCCGCCTTCGGCCGCCCCCTCGTGGACCGCAAGGACTGGCGGAGCGGCTCGTCCATGGAGGTGCGGGGGCTGGACGTCGGGTCCTACTACTGGACGGTGGCCGCGATCGACCGGGACGGGGTCGAGGGCAGCTTCGCGGACTTCGCGCGCTTCGCGGTCACGAAGCCCCAGGCGGGGACGGCCCAGGTCCCTCCCCCGCCCCTGGCGATCGAGACGATCGAGGCCCGGGGCAACATCCTCCAGGTGAAGGGCAAGACGGAGCCGGGCGCCTCCCTCACCGTCAACGGCCAGCGGATCGACGTGGCCGCCAACGGTGCCTTCAACGAGTACATCACCCTCGAGGTGGGGGCGAGGCCGCTGGTGGTGATCCGCGCTACCGGCATCAACGGCGGCGTGAACGAGCAGAAGCGCCCGGTCGTGATCTCCTACTGAGGCCCCGCGGTGGCGCGCCTGGCGGTGTTCGGGGGGCCCACGCTGAAGCGCCGCCTCCGGGGGGCTCGCGGCGCGCTCGAGTACGTGTTCTTCCCCCTCCGGGAGGCGGCCCGGCTGGCCGGCCGCCCCGGCGACCTCGACGGCGCCCTCGTCGAGATCTCGCCGCGCACCGGCCCGGGGACGATCCGGGCGGTGCGCCGGGCCCTCCCCGGCCGGCCGGTGGGGGGCCTCGTCCTCCGGCCGAGCCCCCGCCTGCTGTACCGCGCGGACGGGCTCGGCCTCGACTTCCAGGTCGAGGCCTGGCGGACGGGGGATCCCCCCGCCTCCGCGGTCCTCGCCCACCTCGACCGCGCCCGGCGGGGATCTCCCGGGGGGCGGCGGCGCGACGTGGCCCAGGCGCTGCGCCGCACCGCCAAGCGCCTCGCCATCCTCACCGACATCGTCAAGACCGCGAACTCGATCCTCGAGCCCCGGAAGGTGATCGAGCTGATCATGGAGAAGATCCAGCAGCTCATCCCCTCCGAGGCCTGGTCCATGCTGATGGTCGACGAGGAGAAGCAGGAGCTGGCCTTCGAGCTGGCCCTGGGGGCGAAAGGGAAGGAGGTCTCGGCCTTCCGCATCAAGATGGGCGAGGGGATCGCGGGCTGGGTGGCCCAGACCGGCAAGCCCACGATCGTCAACGACACCCAGGCCGACGCGCGCTTCGCCCCCCGCTTCGACACCAAGACCCAGTTCCACACCCGGTCCATCCTGTGCGCCCCCCTCATCTCCCGGGGACGCACGATCGGGGTGGTCGAGATCATCAACAAGCTGGGAGGACGCTTCACCCAGAGCGACCTGGAGATCCTCCTCACCCTGGTCGAGCCCTGCGCGATCGCCATCGAGAACGCGATCCTCTTCCAGCGGACCGAGCAGCTCACGATCACCGACGACCTGACCAAGCTCTTCAACTCCCGCTACCTCAACCTCTACATCAGCCGGGAGATCAAGCGCTGCAAGCGGCACGGCATCCCCCTCTCCGTGATCTTCCTGGACCTCGACGGCTTCAAGGGGATCAACGACCAGTACGGCCACCTCGCGGGCTCGGGGACCCTCGCCGAGGTCGGGACGATCCTCGCCCAGGGGGTGCGGGAGTCCGACATCCTGGCCCGCTACGGGGGGGACGAGTTCGTGGTGGTGCTCCCCGAGACCCCGGCCGCGGGGGCCCTCGTGATCGCCGAGCGCCTGCGCAAGGCGATCGAGGAGAACTGTTTCCTCCAGGGACAGGGGCTCACCGCCCGCATCTCGGCCTCGTTCGGCATCTCCTCCTACCCCGACCACGCCCTGACCCCCGAGGGGCTCATCCAGAAGGCCGACCAGGCGATGTACCGGGTGAAGGAGCGGGAGAAGAACGGGATCGAGGTGGCCGTGTAGGGGTCCGGGGGGATTCCTAATAGAATGACGAGTTGGCCGGTGGAGGGATGAACCACCCCCGAGGGGCACGGTCGACGTCCGGACCAATCCGAGGAGATCGACAGTCGAGATGACCTCATGAGCCTGCGCTCCGTCTTCAACCTGAGCTTCCTGTCGAGCGACCTCGCCATCGACCTCGGCACCGCCAACACCCTCGTGTACGCCAAGGGAAAGGGCGTGGTGGTCTCCGAGCCCTCCATCGTGGCGGTGAACAGGGTCACCGGCAAGGTCGAGGCGGTGGGGAAGGACGCCAAGGAGATGCTGGGCCGCACCCCCGGCAACATCGTGGCGATCCGTCCGATGAAGGACGGGGTGATCGCGGACTTCGAGATCACCGAGAAGATGCTCAGCCACTTCATCCGGCGCGCCCACAACCGCAACACCCTCGTCCGGCCCCGGATCATCATCGGGATCCCCTCCGAGGTCACCCAGGTCGAGAAGCGGGCGGTGAAGGACTCCGCGCTCAAGGCCAAGGCCTCCGAGGTCTACCTGGTGGACCAGGCGATGGCGGCGGCGATCGGGGCGGGGCTCCCCATCACCGAGCCCTCGGGCAACATGGTGGTGGACATCGGGGGGGGGACCACCGACATCGCGGTGATCTCCCTCGCGGGGATCGTCTACAGCAAGTCGGTGCGGGTCGCGGGCAACGAGATGGACGAGGCGATCATCCAGTACATCAAGAAGAAGTACAACCTCCTGATCGGAGAGCGCACCGCCGAGCAGATCAAGCTCGAGATCGGGAGCGCCTTCCCCCTCGACGAGCCCATCACCATGGAGATCAAGGGGCGGGACCTCATCGAGGGGATCCCCAAGACCCTCACCATCACCGACGCGGAGATCCGGGAG
>Ga0268386_10004141_pt1 | contig 10632 bp, 8 predicted proteins | sample RVTome_15_FD_200260 | JGI IMG/M metagenome (GOLD analysis project Ga0268386, IMG submission 200260) | Soil microbial communities from uranium-contaminated site in the Upper Colorado River Basin, Wyoming, United States - RVT150D86... ... | reverse complement strand
GTTTCCGCGAGATCGGGGTACACGTGCCGCAGGTGAGGACGCACGAATGCGGCGATGTCGTTCGGAAAACGGCTCGTGTAACTCTCACCGCCGCCGAAGAGGAGCCGCCCGTCGGCCGAGACGCGGAAGTAGTTGATCACGAATCTCGAGTCGGCGACGGCGACTCCCCGCGAGTTGATGCGCGCCAGCACTTCCGGCCGAAGCGGCGTGGTGGCGACGATGTAGTTGTTGACCGGCATGATCTTGCCGGCAATGCGCGGCTCGAACGCGCCGAGATAGGCGTTCATCGCCAGCACCAGGAACTCCGCCTCCACGACCCCGGTCGACGTGCGCACCCGCACCCTCGCACCGTCGTCGTAGCCGATGGCACGGCTTCGTTCGTAGACGCGCACGCCCGCGGCCTCGGCGGCGAGCGTTTCGCCGATCAGCAGGTTCAACGGATGAAGGTGCGCCGCATCGACGTCCAGCCAACCGCCGTAGTAGGTGCTCGTTCCCAACAGTTGCGCGATGCCGGCAGCGTCGAGCTTCTCGAGATGCGCCCCGTAGTGCTCGTTAAGCTCGTCGGCGAGCGCATGCGTCTCCGGCAGGTCGCGGCGCCGATGCACCGCGTGAACGACGCCCGACTTCAGGTCGCAGTCGATGGCGTATTCGGCGACCCGCGCACGGACGAGCTCGCGCCCCTCGTTGCCGAGCCGCCACAGCTCCTGCGCGCGTTCGCGGCCGAACCGCGCTTCCAGCCACGCGACGTCGCGGCGTTGTCCGCCTGAGAGCTGTCCACCGTTCAACCCGGACGCACCGGCACCGATTTCTTCCGCTTCCAGCAACGTAACGCTCCGCCCCTTGCGCCGGAGCTCGAGTGCCGCCGAAACGCCGGTGAACCCGCCGCCGACGATACACACGTCCGCGGCAACGTCGCCCTGAAGCGGGGGTTGCGGGACGCGCGGCGACGCCGTGGCCCGGTAATAGGAACGCTGCATCTGAGCCCGCATCGCGCGAACGTTGCCCACGCGACTCGAAAGGTCAAGCATTTCGGAGTTCGTGGCCGCTCGCGTAAACTACGGGGCCACCAGAACCCCTCATGTGGTCATCATGAACGGCGACATCGTCGAGTGGCTCAAGAGCAACGCCATCGATGAGATCGAAGCGCTCGTTCCCGACATCGCCGGTGTGGCGCGTGGGAAGTTCATCCCCGCCAGCAAGTTTCTCGCCCAGGACATCCGCCTGCCCGAGTCGATCTTCATCCAGGCGGTGAACGGCGAATACGTCGATCTGTTCGAAACCGACCGCGACATGGTGCTGAAACCAGACCTGTCGACCTTTCGCGTGGTGCCGTGGGCCATCGAAAAAACCGCGTGTGTCATCGGCGAGTGTTTCCGGCACGGCGGGCAACCCATCGAAATCGCACCGAGGCAGGTGTTGCGCAAGGTGCTGGCCGCGTACGAGGAGAGGGGCTGGAGGCCCCTGGTCGCGCCCGAGGTCGAGTTCTACCTCGTCAAGAAGAACACCGATCCGGACTATCCCCTCGAGCCGCCCGTTGGCCGCTCGGGGCGTCAGGAAGCCGCCGGCAAGCCGTTCAGCATCGACGCGGTCAACGAGTTCGACCCGCTGTTCGAAGACATCTACGACTTCTGCGAAGCGATGCGCATCGGCGCCGAAAGCCTCTCGCACGAAGACGGGGCTGGGCAGCTCGAGGTGAACTTCAATCACGGCGATCCGCTCGAGTTAGCCGATCAGGTGTTCCTGTTCAAACGCCTGGTGCGCGAGGCGGCGCACAAACACGGCATGTATGCCACCTTCATGGCGAAGCCCATGGGCCGGCAGCCCGGCAGCGCGCTGCACCTCCATCAGAGCATCGTCTCGATGCAGGACGGGCGCAATCTGTTCGGGGAAGCCGACGGCAGCGATACGCCGCTTTTCCGGCATTTCATCGCGGGCCATCAGCGATACGTGCCCGAGTGTCTGCTGATCTTCGGTCCGTACGTGAATTCCTACCGGCGTTTCACGCGGTTCTATTCGGCGCCCATCAACATTCACTGGGGCTACGACAATCGCACCGTGGGTCTGCGCGTGCCCGCTTCGGGCCCCGAAAACCGGCGCGTGGAGAACCGGGTATCCGGTGCCGACGTGAACCCTTACCTCGCAATCGCCGCGTCGCTGGCATGCGGGTACCTCGGCATGGTGGAAGAGCTCACCCCCACCGACCCACTCGAGGGGAGCGCGTATCAGTTGCCGGCCACGCTGTCCCAGGACATGTTCGCGGCCCGCGAGGAGCTGCGCGCCTGCAAGCCCATCCGCGCGCTGCTCGGTGAAGCGTTCGTGGACATCTACTGCGACATCAAACGTATCGAACACGACACCTACTTCCAGGTCATCAGCCCCTGGGAGCGGGAATACCTCCTCCTGAACGTCTAGGAACGCGGCCATCCTTCCATATATCGCCGAAAACTACGGCCACCTCTTCGGACCGCTGCGGCTCTTTTCGAGCCACCTGTTTCTGGCGGGGCTCGCAAGCGCGCTCGCCGTAGTGTTCACGTTCTGGCTGCTGCCGAAGTACTGGCACCTGCTGCCCCGCGATCAGGGCCGCGCGCACGCAGTGGATGCCGACAAAAGCTTCGGCAAACCCATGGCCGCTGGCATCCTGTTCGTGCCGATTTTCGCCATCGTTGCGCTGTTGGTGGTGCCGCTGCAGTGGCCTTACATCGTCGTGGTCGGCTGCATGCTCGCCGCGATGCTGGTGGGCTATCTCGACGACCGCAAACGTGGCGGCTGGAGCGAATATGCGCTCGGCGCCTGCGATCTGGTGGTCAGCGTGATCGCGGCGATCGCCGTATGCCGGTTCGCGACGTTCGAGGTGTGGCTGCCGTTCCTGAAAACACCCATTCCCATAGAGCCGTGGTTGTTCATCGTCGGGGGGTCGGTGCTCATCTGGGTCACCATCAACTCGACCAACGCGACCGACGGCGTGGACGGGTTGTCGGGCAGCCTCTCGGCGATGGCTCTCGTGTCGCTGGGCGCGATCCTCTACGGCATCGTCGGGCACCGCGAGATATCGGCGTACCTGCTCGTGCCGCACTACCCGGAAGGTCCGGCGTGGTCGATGCTCGCGTTCGCGATGATCGGCTGCCTCGCGAGCTATCTCTGGTACAACTGCAACCCCAGCCTCGTGCTGATGGGCGACGCAGGCTCGCGACCCATAGGGCTCCTGCTCGGCGTGCTGGTGCTCGCGAGCGGCAATCCGTTTCTCGTGCTGGTGGTCGCGACCGTGGTGCTCGTGAACGGGGGCACCGGGCTACTCAAAGTCGCGCTGCTGCGGTTCTTCCGCATCCCGATTTTCCGCAGCGTGCGTTATCCGCTGCACGATCACGTGCGCAAGAGCCTCGGCTGGTCAGGCACACAGGTGCTGGTGCGGTTCATGTTGCTGCAGGCGATCGGGACGCCGCTGCTGCTGGTGCTGCTGCTGAAGCTTCGCTGATCCGTCAGCGACCGGCCGCTTCACGGAGACGCTCAGGCGTGATCGGAAGCTCGCGTACCCGGAGCTGCGTCGCCCAGTACACGGCGTTGGCGACGGCCGCTGACGTGGGCCCCTGCGATGCCTCCCCTGCGCCGAGCGGACGTTCGTGCGGCCTGTCGATGATCGTGGTGAACATCTCCGGCACTTCGTCGAACTTGAGGATCGGATAGCTCTCCCAATCGCGGCTCTCGACGCCGTCCGGTCCGAACGCGACGGCTTCCTTGAGCGTCCAGCTGATGGACTGCACCGCGCCGCCCTCGAGCTGGTTCACGAGCCCGTCGGGGTCGATGGTGCGTCCCGCGTCGGCCGCGATCCAAACCGTATCGACGGCGAGCGCCGCACGTTCGAGATCGACTGACACCTCGGCGAGCACGGCTGCGTAACACTGTCGATTCTTGTAACGCGCGAAGCCGAGCCCGCGGCCGACTGCCCGGCCATTCCGGCTCGGGCGCGGCCCGGGGCCGGCGCCCGCCAACTCGATCACCCGTTCGACCACCGCCCGCGCACGTGCGTCCTCCAGATGCCGCAGGCGCAGCGCCACCGGATCGTCGCCGAGCGCCGCGGCAACCTCGTCGACGAACGACTCGATTGCGAACACGTTGCCCTGCGCACCGAGACCGCGCAGCGACGACGTACGAAGCGGGCTCGCCGCCACGAACCGTTTCACCACGCGCCGCCGTTCGAAACGATAGATCGGCCATGCGTTGCGGTGAATGCCCACCTCGGAACCGAGCCGCGGCACCGGCGGCGGGCGCGGCCGTCCGTCGCCCTGGTGCCAACCCGCGACGAAGTCGACCCGTCCGGGCATCGGACGCCCGGCATGTGTGAAGCTCCATACGTCATGCGACCAGGAACGGATCCGGCCGGCTTCGTCCACATGCGCTTCGAGTACGACGTGCATTGCGGGGCCATAGGGCTCCCACTGATGCTCCTGCGCGCGCGTCCATTTGAGCAGCACCGGCCGGCCCGCCGCGGCGCGAGCGCAGAGCGCCGCATCCAGCGCCGCGTCGTCGGCGCCGTTGTGGCCATACGCGCCGGCGCCCTGGACGTGAAACACGGTCACCGCGGCAACATCGATGCCGAACGTCTCGGCGAGCGTGGGCTTCAGGATTTCGATGCCTTGACTCGAACACCACACGCGAAGCTGCCCGTTCTCCCACTGCGCGAGCGCAGCCGACGGCACGAGCGAGCCGTGCATCAGATAAGGACGTGTGTACGCGCCCCGCACCACGCGTTGTCCCGGTTCCGGCGCTTCGGGCGGTGGTACCGGCGCCTCCGATGCAACCCCATCGACGACCGGGTGCGAGGAGGTCTCGTGATCGACGAGATAGGCGCCGATGTGGGGAGGCGAGTCGATCGGCTCCTGACGGTGCCACTCGGCCGCACGTTCGGCACGTTCTGCGGCACGAATCGCCACGTGTTCCGACTCCGCGAGCACCGCGAGGAAGCTGCCGTCGACGATCAGCGAGTGCAAGCCCGGGAAGCCTTCCAGCTGCGTACGGTCGAAACGCCGCAGTCGATGGTGATACCCGGGCGGCCGAACGACGCGGGCATGCAGCAATCCGACAGGCGTCAGGTCGTGCACGAACGCGGCTTCGCCGCGGATTTTCCCCGGCAGGTCGACCCTGCCGAAAAACCGTCCCACCCATCGGTAGTTCGACGGGTCCTTCTCCGGCACGGGTTCGCCGATGTCCGCATCGAACGGTTTGCCGCCGTGAAGCTCGGCGTACGTGATGGAGCGGTTCGCACCGGGTCCGGTCACGGCACCGTCCTCCACGTGCAGCTGTTCCTGCGGTACGCCGAGCACTCTCGATGCTTCGGCGAGCAGTCGCCGGCGCGCCTGCGCGCAGGCCTGGCGGATGGCACCCCCGCCGTCTTCCACCGACATCGACCCCGCCGTGATGAGCTCGTTGGGAGACAGTCCGGTGACCGCCGGCTCGATGCGCACCCGCGCCGGATCCACGTCGAGCTCCTCGGCGGCAATCAGCGTGAGCGCGGTGAGAATGCCCTGGCCGATTTCCACCTTGCCGGTGCGCACCGTGACCATCCCGTCGGTGCCAATGGAGATCCACCGGTCGAGCGCGGGGTTGCGTTTCAGCGATGCGGAGAGCCGCTCAGGCACCGGCGAGAGCCTCGAGCGCACGCAGTACCCGCGGATGAGCGCCGCACCGGCAGAGTTGCGGTGAGAGCGCCTCGCGGATTTCGGCGCGCGACGGCCGCGGCGTGCGGTCGAAGAGCGCGACCGCAGCGATCACGATGCCCGAGAGGCAGATGCCGCATTGCGCCGCGTTGTGATCGAGCAGCGCCTGCTGCACCGGATGCAGGGTGTCGCCGCGGCGGAGCCCCTCCACCGTCACGAGCCGTTTGCCTTCCAGCGAGCCCACTTCAGTCGCGCACGCGTAACGTGCTTCTCCCTCCACCAGCACACGGCAGGCACCGCATTGCTCGCCGCCACAACCGAGCTTCGCGCCCACGAGCCCGAGGTCGTTGCGCAACACGAAGAGCACGGGCGTGTCGGGCGGTGCGGTGACCACCACGTCACGGCCGTTCACGTTCAGCTTCACGCGACTCCGGGAACCGGCACTGCGTGGCGCAGCATCGCGAGGTAGCCGGGCTTCAGCTCCATGCGAGGACCGTATCCCTTGTTCATCAGAAGCCGGTGCGCTTCGGGCAACCGGTAACAGGGACACGACACGATGAGATGGTGCTCGAGATGGTAGTTGACGAAATACGGCGCCAGCAGCAGGCGTTCCAGCGGGTTCGCGAGCGTAGTCCGCGTATTGCGCAGCCGGTCGTCGTTGTCGGGCACGGCCCCGTGCTCACCAATGTTGCGGATGCGGGCGACGAACGGTTCCCAGGTCAGCGCCGGCAGCAGCCAGAGCAGGAAATAGAGATACCAGTGGCCGACCGCGGCGAACCCCGCAAAAAACACGGCGTTGATCGCGAGGTTCGGCGCGAGGCGGCGGGATCCGCGCGCCATTCGCGTGCGCCAGGGTTCGCCCCTCTTGCCGAACGCGGCGCGTATCGTGGCACCGCGCTGCTTGACGCCGGTTCGCCCCGATAGATCACGCCACATCTTGCGTCGGAAGCTCGCCGGTGTGATCGGGAACGGCGCCGACAGCGGCAGATCGGGATCGTTCGCCTGCTGCGTGAACCGGTGATGCTGGAGATGAGTGTTGCGGTACGGCACGATCGACGCGCCGAGCATCGGCCGCGCGAGCAGCCATTCACACACCCAGTCGTTCAGTGCCCGGTTGCGGAACAGCAGGAAGTGCGCGCCGTCGTGGGAGATGATACCGAGCCCGAGTTGCCGCGCGCCGACGATCAGCACCCCGAGGGTGACCGTGACCGGATGGGTCCATACGACACACACCGCCCACGTCGCCAGGATCGTGCCCCAGCAGTGTGCGATGAGTCCCCACGAGCGCCACGGCGAAATGCGCCGCAGGCGGTCGATCTCCTCACGCGTGAAAAAATCGGCGGGGCGCTGCCACTCGTTCATGTGCGGATTTTATCCCCATCCGTCGCGCCTGGCACGTCGCGGCCTGACCGGGCGCCTTTCTGCTAGAGTCACGCTGCTAGAGTCACGCGGTCTGCGGGAGTCCCCCGGCCGCCGAGACGCGGGAACATGCACCAACAACGCACGTTTTTCGGTTGCGTCGACCTGCTTCTGACCGGTGCCGTGCTGGTGGGATGTATGGGTCCCGTGGCACCTCCGCCCGCGACCGAAGCGGACGCGCTGCGCGGTCCGGCGGAGGCGCGCATCGCGGACACCCACGCCCACCTGTTCCATTCGGCGCGCACACGCGAGGTGTTCCTCGTGCACGTCGCGTTGCCCCAGGTGCCCGCGCAGGCGCCCTTGCCCGTGGTGTACGTGGTGGACGGCAACACGCTGTTTGCGCTCGTCACCGAGACCGCACGTCTGCTGATGCAGAGCGGCGAGCTGCCGCCGCTGCTCGTCGTCGGCATCGGCTACGACGCCACCGACCCACAGCGTATCGCCGCGCTGCGCACACGCGATCTCACCCCCACTCCGGCACACGATCTCTATGCCAGGCGCGACGGTCACGGCTCCGCGAGTCTCGGCAGCGGCGGGGCTCAACGTTTTCTCGGATTCATTCAGCACGAGCTCCAGCCGTTCATCGAGAGCCGATATCCCGTGGACCCGCACGACGCAACGCTGGCCGGACACGGGTTCGGCGGGTTGTTCGCGTTGTACGCGCTCATCGAGTCTCCTCCTGAGTCGTTCCGTCGCTACGTCGCGGGCAGCCCGGCGTTGTGGTGGGACGATGAGCGAACGGTGCGCAGGCTGATCGAGCGTGCACGCACCCTTCGCGATCGGAACGCGAGATTGTTCCTCTCCGTAGGCGGGCTCGAGGAAGACGGTACCAATCCTGCCTCGCACCGCGCGGCAATGGTCACGAACGTGGAGCGTGTCACGCGCGCGCTACGTGCGGACGGCGGCCCCGGCGTCGCGCTCGAGACGGTGATATTCCACAACGAAACTCACCTCTCCTCCGTGCCTGGAACGCTCAGCCGCGGGCTGCGTTCCGTGTTCGCGGATTCACGCCCGTCCGCGCACGTCGCGGACGACGGTAAAACTGCACCTGCTACGACCCTCACGTGGCGTTCGAGCGTGACGGCGGAGTCGCCGAGCGGCGATTGATCGCCATCCGCGGCGTTGATCGCCAGCGACCACACCACCTCGCCGGGATCGGCAGGCGCGCACCAACGCATCGACCAGCGCGCGGCGGACGACACTCCGTCGACGTATTCGACACCCTCGTGCAACTGCAGGCGTATGCCTTCGCCCACACGAAACCGGCCGGCCTGACAACCTTCGCAAGGGGCGACGGTGCGCGCAGAGAGCTCGAAACCGGCGAGGCGCAATGCCGGATGAAGGATGCGCACGTACACATCGATCCACGCGCCGGCGTGCACCGTGTCGGACACATCGAGAGCCACGACCGGGGCACCGCCCGGCAACGCGCCGAAGTGGCAGGCACCGCAGTGCGGCTCACCGAATCCGCCGGTGTGCGCCAGAGGCGGATCGTCTGGGTGCGCTCGCGCCGCGAGCGCAGCCCCGAGCAGCAGCAGCGCGACACCGGCGCGGATCACCGGCTCAATCCGGCAGGCGCGCCCGGCCGAGCGTATTGGTGTCGGTGCCGAACCAGAGGCTGTGCGTGGGCGCGTGATACACCATGTGGCGCACGGTGCCACCGCCGCTCGGGATCGTGATCTCGCCGAAAAACCGACCGGTCGCAGGGTCGAAACCGACGAGACGATTCGGGTCGGCTCCGGTTTCGACCACCCAGAGCCGGTCCTTGGCGTCGACGGCCATCGCGTAGGGCCGGCTCCCCTCGCCGGATGGCATCGCCCACTCGGTGAATTCGCCGTCCGCAGCGCGCCGGCCGAGGAAACCCTGCGCGTAGTCGGCGTACCACACGCTGCCGTCGCGTGTGATCGCGAGGCGGCGCGGCCGTGCGCCGTCGCGCGGCAGCGCGATCTCGGTCAGTGCGAACGTTTCCGGATCGATGCGGGCGAGCTTGAAGCTGCCGAACTCCACGACCCAGATCGTGCCATTCGGGTCCGGCAGAATGCCGTAAGGCCGTGCATTCGGCGTGGGGACCGGAATCAGGCGCACCGCGCGGGAGTCGACGTCGAGCTTACCGACGAAGTTGCCACCCTGCACCGTAAACCAGATGTCGCCCGACGCATCGAACACGAGCGTGTGCGGGTCGCGGGCTTTCGGATCCGGCATCGGGATTTTTTCGATCGCACCCGCTGCGGCATCCATTCGACCGATGTGCGCCGCCGTGTTGCCCGCATACCAGATCGTGTCCGACCCCGACACGATGAGGTTGTGCGGCCCTGTGCCGGGGTCGAGCGGTAATTTGCGGAACTCGCCGTCGCGCGGATCGAGCGACGCGACATAGTCGCCCCGTTGGCCCACGAACCATACGAGTCCGTCCGCGGCCACGGCGGGATCGCGCGGCCGCGTCTCGGGCCACGGAACCGTCCATTCGGTGATGGTCGTCTCGGCCGCTGCGTACGTGCACGCACACGCGAACAGCCATCCGATCAGGAATACATTCAGCGTCCGTTTCATAGAGCCTCCCTTAGTAAACCGTCCCTGCTGCCGCCACCCGCGCTTCGATGAGATCCTCGACGTCGTCCGGCGCGTAACCGAGCTCCGAGAGCACGGCGCGAGTGTGCTCGCCGGCCACACAGGCGCCGCGGAGCGGTGCCGGCGCTGCATCGCGCACCATCGCGCCGTGGCGCAGATAGGTGCCCCACTCGGCGTGCCGCGCCGGTTCGACGAGTGCCTCGCTCCGCGCGAGCGCATCATTTCGCAGAAATCGCGACGGCACGTCGACGTCTGCGCGCACGCAGCCGACGTCACGGGCGAGACATCGTGCCTCCCACCAGTCCGCGTCGGCCGATGCGAACACCGCCTCGACCGCGTCGAGCCGGTCGATCGGGTGTCCGAGCTCGGCAAGCAGGTTGCGCAGCCGAGCTTCCTCATCGGGCAGCTCGGCCGCGAGAAACACCCATCCGGTGCGGCATCGATAGAGGCGGTACAGCGGTCCGAGGCCGAGCAGCTCCGGATCCGGCGTGCGCCGGTCCGGTTTGCCGGGGTACGCCAGGAAATCGTCGAAGTTCGCATACGCATTGGCACCGAACATGTCGACGAATACCGGCTGGCCCCCGCCGTGGCGCGCCGCTGCCACGAGCCCCAGCAGCGCCGCCGTGGCGACCACCATGGAGGTGTTGGGATCGGGGTTCACCTCGTTCGCGCGAGAGAGCCGGCGTGCGGTTTCGCGCACCGCGTCGCGCCCGGCGAGCTCCCGCGGGGGCGCGCCGCCGAGCTGGTGGAGCACGCCCCCGAGCGCCGCACCGGGAATGGGATGGGTGGATGGACGCAGCGCGCCGGGCCCGGCCGGGCCGTAGCCGTTCACCGAGACGTACACGAGGCGCGGGTTGATCCGTCGCGCGTCTTCCCACCCGATGCCGAGCTTCTCGGGTACGCCGGAACGATAGTTGTGGATCAGGATGTCGGCCCGCTCGATGAGCTCGCGCGCGATGCGCTGCCCTGCGGGTTGTTTCAGATCCACCTGTAC
>Ga0268386_10004140_pt1 | contig 10632 bp, 8 predicted proteins | sample RVTome_15_FD_200260 | JGI IMG/M metagenome (GOLD analysis project Ga0268386, IMG submission 200260) | Soil microbial communities from uranium-contaminated site in the Upper Colorado River Basin, Wyoming, United States - RVT150D86... ... | reverse complement strand
GCCGGAGGTCTGCATCAGCGCCACGTTGAGCTCGGTGGGCGACCTGGGCCCTAACGCCCTGATCATCGCCAGCAGGAAATGCTCGGTCGAGTTGCGCTCGGTCGCCGCCAGAGCGCGCTCGTAGAAGAACGTCTCGAGCCGCGACAGTACGAAGATCCGCGTGAACAACCCGACGGCACGTACGTCGATGCCGTCGACTTCGTGTTTCCACCCGACTTCGACGGCGGTGACGAGGTCATCGATCCGGTCTGCCCCGGGAAGAGGCCTCTTCTTCTGAGTCATATACGGCTGGCCCGCTCACCTGAGGGCGATCGATGCAAATCTTAGGCGCAAGCCTCGCGGCGCGGGAAGAGCCTTGACAGTTACATCCTGAGAAAGTAACTTGCTGGCAAAGTTACTTGCCTGCAGTGCCAGCGCCCGGCTGGGAGCGAGCGACGCCAACGAGGCCACCATGACCAGACCCGCCGGAAAGACCGTTACCAGGCCAAAGGGCGAGCCGGTCACCAAGATCGGGCCCGTGGCGCACATCGGTCTGGTCGTAAAGGACTGCGACAAGACCGCCCAGCTCTATTCCCAGCTGTTCGGGATCGAGTTCGCGATCGACGACTACGACATGTCGAAAGGCAAGTTCTTCAACGTCGAGGGAAAACCGACCAAGGCGCGGTTTCGTGCCGCGTTCGGCCAGGCCGGCCCGGTCTCGATCGAGCTCGTCGAGGTGCTCGAGGGCGAGACTCCACATACCCGGTTCCTCAACCAGCACGGTGAGGGACTGCAGCACCTGTGCTTCCATGTCGATGACATGCAGCAGACCGTGGCCCGTCTGAAGGACGCCGGGCTCCGACCGATCCTGGACTATGAGTTCGAGACCGTCTACGACGGCAAGCGCTCGAGGATCCAGGAAGTCTATCTAAGCACCAACGAGGTTCTTGGCGGGGCCACCATCCAGCTGCTGCAGGTCGATCCGTTGGAGTAGGTCTCATCGCTCGGGGGGAGAGCCATGCAAACGGAAGCGCGCGCCCGCAGACAGGGCGCTGACGTTCGTCTCGCGATCGCGGCGGCGCTCGCCGTGGCAGCCGTCGCACCGCCAGCCGGGGCGGCCGACGGCGAACCCGGAGCGCGGATCGAGGAAATCGTCGTCACGGCGCAGCGGCGCGAGGAGAGCCTGCAGGAAGTTCCCATCGCCGTCTCCTCCTTCTCGGCCTCGGATCTCGCCACCGCGCGCATCGACACGATCGAGGACGTGGCCTTCCGCACACCCAATTTCACCCTCGTGCCGCAGGCGTCGGGCAACACGACCTACGGTGTCGCGATGCGTGGCGTCGCGCTGACCGACTCGGTGATCACCTCGGACAGCCCGGTCGGGATCTACGTGGATGGCGTGGTCGTCTCGAAGATGGCGGGCGGCATCTTCGACTTCGTCGATCTCGAGCGGGTGGAGGTACTGCGCGGTCCGCAGGGCACGCTGTATGGCCGCAACACACCGGCCGGCGCCATCAACCTGGTCTCGCGCAAGCCTTCCGGCGAGTGGGAATTCGACGGCTCCGTCGGCGTCGGCAACTTCGACCTCAAGGAAGCCAGCGTCGGCATCGACACGGGCACCGCGGAACTGGGTGGCGCGGGCACGCTGTCGGCCCGTATTTCCGGCCACCACCTGAAACGCGATGGCTGGGCGCGGAACACGACCACCAACCATGACCTCGATAGCCGTAATCGCACTGGCGGGCGGCTGAGCCTGCGGTGGCAGCCGTCAGACGCGGTCACCGTCGACTACGCGTTCGATACGCTGCGCATCAAGGAGGAGCCGCCGGCCGCGCAATTGACGGCGGACTTCACCGGGTTCCTGGCGACCTTCGTCAACACCTCGCGCCAGGAGGATTTCGCGCTGAGCTACGACTCCCCGGCGCAACCAGGCTTCTACAGCATCAACCGTCGGGAGACGCGTCTCGACATCGATGGTCACACGCTCATCGCCGAATGGGCGGCGACACCCGAGCTCACCCTCAAGTCGATCACGGGTTATCGCGAGCTCGAAGACGAGGAGCCCACCGACTTCGACGGCACACCGATCGCCTGGGCGGACTTCAACGTGTTCAACGATCTGGACACGTTCTCCCAGGAGCTGCAGCTCCTCGGCAGCGCCAACGACGAGACCCTGAAGTATGTCGCCGGCCTGTACTACTACGAGGAAAAGGGCAGTGTCTCGGCGCCGGGCGTTTTCGGCTTCGGCACCGTCACTCAGGAGCCACGATTCAAGACCCGCAATGAATCCTGGGCCGCCTACGGCCAGGTCGACTGGACACCGGACATCCTCGACCAGAAGCTGACGCTCACCGGCGGCCTGCGGTTCACGCGCGACGAGCGCGAGATGACGGACCATCACGTCTTCGTCAACGAGACGATCGACCTGACCAATGTCCCGCTCGTGTCCAAGGACTTCGACAAGACGACCCCGGCGGTGACCGTCGCGTACCAGCTCGCGGCGGACACCAACGTGTACCTGCGATACGCCGAGGGCTACCGCAGCGGCGGCTTCAACGGTCGCTCGTCGACGCCGGACCAGGTTCGCACGGCGTTCGAGCCCGAGACGCTGGACGCATATGAGCTCGGGATCAAGTCACTTCTCTGGGACCGCCGACTGCAGGTGAACGTGGCGGCCTTCCTCAGCGACTACAAGAACCTGCAGCAGGTGCTCACGGCCCCGACCTCGACCGGCGTCGGGTTCCAGACCATCAACGACAACGTCGGCAAGATCGAGATCACCGGCCTCGAGCTCGAGACCCGCCTCGCGGCGACCGACCGGCTGCAGTTCTATCTGAACTACGCCTATCTCGACACCGACATCTCCGATTACGCGCTATGTCTTCCGGAGGGCGCGGCCGACTGCGAGCTCACCACGATCGACAACGAGCGCGTGATCCCGTTGATCTCGGAGGAGACCGCGTCCGCCGGTCTCGACTGGGTGCTGCTCGAGTCCGAGCTCGGCGCGCTGCGCGCCAACGTCAACGCCAATTACCGCGGCAAGGCGCTGGGCGGTGGCGCGACCCTGAAGGTCCATCCGATGGAAGCCGACCCGAGCTTCATCGAGAGCTATACCCTGATCGACGCGCGCCTCGCGTGGGAGAACGTGACCGTCGGCCCGGGGACGCTCGAGCTCGCCGTCTGGGGCAGCAACCTGACCGATGAAGACTCGGCGCTGTTTGCGCTCAACCTGGCCAGCTCGCTCGGCATCGGCGTGACCCGATTCCTGACGCCCCGCACGTACGGGCTCGATGTGAGTTATCGTTTCTAGATGGAGCTTGCGGACAAGGTCGCGATAGACAACCTGATCGCGCGCTACGCGCGCTGCGTCGATACCGCGGATTACGCGGCGCTCGGCCGCATGTTCGCGGCGGGTGAGATCACCGCCAACGTGCGCGACGAGAGGCTCGTCGGGGAGGAGCAGGTGCGCACGTTCTACTCGACGACCAACCGCACGCATGCCGACGGCACGGCACGCACGCATCACATCGTCACGAACTTCGAGTACCACGCCCGCTCCCCGGGCGAGGTCCGCGTGGATTCCTGTTTCACCGTGCTCCAGGGCACCGCTACGCTGCCGCTCCAGCCGATCGTCGCCGGCCGTTACAACGACGTGTTCGTCAAGGACAAGGACGGCTGGCGGTTTGCATCGAAGCACATCATCGTGACGCATCTCGGCAACCTGGCCGAGCATCTCACGATATCGCTTTCCACCTAGGCAGCCAGGGGATGCAGAAAGTCGCCGTGCTCTACCGGGAGCCCGTGCGTCACGCCGTCGAGCCGGCGCGATGGTGCGAGCACGTCGCGGCCACGATCGCGCCGACCTGTCACGCCGTCACGCTGCTGCTGCGGAACCGCGAGCTGCCGACCGAGATCCTGGCTACGGGCGGCCTCGACACGACGATCGGCGCCGCGCTGGTGCTGTGGATCGACCGCAGCGAGCGGCTGCACGAACTCGCGGCGGGGCTCGCGTGGCCGGGCAACCACCGGCGCAGCTACGCGCTGGTCGAATCAGTGGTCGTCGACTACCCCCTAGTCGACTGGCCGCCCGGCACGCGCAGCCCCGGCGCGACACTGCTTGCGCTGCTGCGCAAGCGGCCGGAACTCAGCAAAGCGGAGTTCACCGCCCGCTGGGAGCACCACAGCACGCTCTCGGTCCGGCTCCACCCGCTCACGCGGTACCATCGCAATGTCGTCGTCGGCACTGCCGCGGGCGAACCGCCCGACTGCGACGGGCTGGTCGAGGAACGCATCGGATCGCTGGATGACCTCGCGCCCGAGCGGTTCTACATCGGGCCGGGCGCGCAGGACGAGGCGGTGAAGAGCCTCGACTCGTATGTCGACATCGCCAACGGCGGGCTCACCTGCGCGCTGATGGACGAATATTTGATCAAGCTGCCGGCGTGGCTGCGATCATCGCACTGAACGGAGAACTGTCGTCATGGGAAACCTGAGCGGGAAGATTGCACTCGTCACCGGCGCCGGCCAGGGTGTGGGCCAGGGCATCAGCTGGGGGCTCGCCACCGAGGGCGCGAGCGTCGCGGTGGCCGGCCGCACCGTCTCGAAACTCGAGGCGACCTGCGCCGAGATCGAGCGCCGCGGCGGCACGGCGCTCGCGGTCGAATGCGACGTCAAGCGGCTGGAGTCACTCGAGCGATGTGTCGCCCGTGTCGTCGAGCGCTTCGGACGGATCAACATTCTCGTCAACAACGCCCAGGAGGTGCCGCTCGGCCCGCTCAATGGCGTGACCGAAGAAGCGCTGCAGGCCGGCTGGGAGTCGGGCCCGCTCGCGACCTTTCGCCTGATGAAGCTCTGCTATCCGCACTTGAAGGGCGACGGCTGCATCATCAATCTCGCGAGCACCGCGGCAGTGCGCTGGGATGCGAGCAACTACAGCGCCTACGCCGCCGTCAAGGAAGCGATCCGGGCGTTGAGCCGCGGCGCGGCTTGCGAATGGGCCCGGGACGGGATCCGCACCAACGTCATCCTCCCGCACGCGAAGTCCCCGGCGCTCAAGGGCTGGATCGAGAGCCGGCCCGAGGAAGCCGCCGCCTTCATCGCCACGATCCCGCAGCAGCGCATTGGCGAGTGCGAAGGCGACATCGGCCGATTCGTCGCGCAGCTCTGCACCGATGCCTGCTCGTACGTGAACGGACAGAGCATCGCGGTCGACGGCGGGCAGGCCTACCTGGGCTGAGGCGGCATCAGGCGTCGAAGGGTATCCGCCGGCAATTGATGAACCCACCATCGACCGGCAGCTCGCAGCCGGTGATGTAGCGGCTCTGCGCAGACGCCAGGAACAGCACGGCATCGGCCACGTCCGCGGGCAGCCCGATACGCGGGATCGCGAGATTGGCCACGATGTCGGCCACGACCGGGTTGTCGGCGGGGCTCGGCGTCATGTGGCTCAGGATGCTGCCCGGGTGTACCGAGTTCACCCGGATGCCCTGCGCACCCAGCTCCTGTGCCGCGACCTTGGTCATGCCGCGGACCGCCCACTTCGACGCGGCATAGCTCACCAGGTTGTTCGAGCCCTTCATCCCATCCACCGACGAGATGTTGACGATCGAGCCTCCGCCGCGACGCACCATCGGCGCCACGACCGCGCGCATGCCGAGGAAGGTGCCGACCTGGTTGACCCGCATGACACTGAGATAGTCGTCGAGCGAGGTGTCCGCGAGCCGCGAGAACCGGAGGATCGCGGCGTTGTTGACCAGCACGTCGAGACCACCCCAGGCGTCTACGACTTGGCTCACGACGGCGCTCCATTGCGTTTCGTCGCCGACGTCGAGGTGACAGTACCGGGCCTGTGGGCCGAGGCTCGTCGCGAGTGCCCTGCCCTCCTCGTCCAGGATGTCGGCAATCGCGACCCGCGAACCCGCCTGGACGAATGCGCGGGCGATCCCTTCGCCGATCCCGCGCGCGGCCCCGGTCACCAGCGCGACCTTTCCCTTCAGGTCTTCCATGCGAGCCGGGGTGGCCGGTCGGTTATTCGCACAACTTGCGAGTCGTTTCCAAGGAAGATTCGAACCGTCGGAGGCAGTCGGTCTTCTGCGTGCCTTCGTACCGACCGCACACTGCCTCGGGGTCCGCCGTCGCGGCCTCGGCGCGCGCCCGTTGGCAGAACTCGCCGTCCTTGTCGGCTTTCATCAGGCTGTCGCCCGCATTGCAGGGTCCCACGTAGTGGTAGCGGCCCTTCATGGCCGTGACCGCCCCACCCTTTCCCTTCTCGACGGTCTCGAAGAATATGGTGTCCTTGGACTCGCGCTTCATCGTCATCACGGACGTGGGGCGGTCGGGACATTTCGTCTCGATCTGCGCCTCGGCGGTCGTGTCCTTGAGCACTGCCCGTGTGCACATCGATTCGGAAGGCTTCACGTCCTTGCCCATTTCGAGTCCGGCGTCCATGCAGACGGCCATCTCGGAGATCCGCTGGGCGTTCGCCATCAGCTCCTCGTCCGAAGCCTCGAGCAGCTCCGTTTTCCAAAGGCCGTGAGGATTCGGCTCGTCCCCGAACATCTTGAGCCGCGGCTTGGTCGTTTTGGCGCCAGCCGCGAAGGCACAGCACAGCAGAGCCGCCGCCAAGCACGCCTGGAACTGTCGATTGCACATCATTTTCCACTCCCTGTGCACGGTCCGCTTTCGCGTAAACACCGCAGGCGCGTTGATGCCATCAGGTAGGTCAGGCGCCCATCTCGCCTCCAGGGCATCGATCACGGCCCGGGCCTTTCCGCGGGGATGTCGATGCCGACGAGCGCATCATACAGCGCTGCATCCGGAGAACGCGCCGGTTAAGCTAGCGCTCCCGCCTCGAACCGTGCGGTGACCGACTCCCGCTGGAATTCGCGACTTATGGCCGATGTGTTCGTCTCGTACGCCCGCAGCGACAAGGCGCTGGTGGCACCGCTCGTGGCCGCCATCGAGGGACAGGGTTGGTCCGTCTGGTGGGACCCGGAGATGGCGCCTGGTCAGGAATTTGACCAGCAGATTGCCGCCGAACTGAACAGCGCTCGTGCTGTCGTGGTCGTCTGGACCCCCGTCTCGGTCGCCTCACGCTGGGTCCGCGGTGAAGCACGTGAGGCGGCCGATCGCGGCATCCTGGTGCCGGCGAGACTGGGTGCAGCACGGCTCCCGTTCGACGTTCGAGCCATCCATACCATCGACCTTGATGGTTGGGGCGACGACCCCGCAAGCGCGCCGTGCCAGGATCTGCTGCGGGCCCTGGGAGCCACCGTCACGGGCAAGCGAGACTCGACCAAGCGCGCGACGGTCGATGGCGCAACTGAACACCGTGATTTCGACGAAGCACCCGCGCGTCTCTCCATCTGCGTGCTGCCATTCGCCAACATGAGCGGAGAGCCGGAGCAGGAGTATTTCAGCGACGGGATCAGCGAAGACATCATTACCGACCTCAGCAAGGTCTCGACGCTCGCCGTCACGGCACGCAACACGGCGTTCACGTTCAAGGGCAAGCACGTCGACATCGCGCAGGTCGCGCGGCAGCTCAAGGTGAGCCATGTGCTCGAGGGCAGCGTGCGCAAGGCCGGCCAGCGCGTACGCATCACGGCGCAGTTGATCGACAGCAAGACCGGCAGCCACCTGTGGGCGGAGCGTTACGACCGCGATCTTAACGACATCTTTTCGCTGCAGGACGAGATCTCGCAGGCGATCGTCGCCGCCATGAAGCTGAAGCTGCTACCCGACGAGAAGAAGGCGATCGGGCAACGTGGCACGAGCAATCCCGAGGCGTACAAGTTCTTCCTGATGGCGCGGCAGCACTACCTGAGCGGCGTCAACGACGCGCGCCTCCTCGATGCGGTCATCCGGCTCTGCCAGCGCGCCGTCCAGGTCGATCCCGGCTACGCACACGCCTGGGCGCTGATGGCCGCAGCACAGCGCGTCAGCACGTATTTTGGCAAGCACAGCGACAACGGCCTCGAAGCCGCGGAGCGCGCGTTGGGGCTGGACGCGAACCTCGCGGAGGCGCATGCGGCGCGGGCGGGCGCGTTGCTGGCGGGCGGTGACAGCGAGGGAGCGCAGCGGGCGATCGAGATCGCATTGCGGCTCGACGCGGATTCGTGGGACGTCAATCGCGAGGCGGCACGCCTCCGTTATCGGCTGCGCGACTTCGATGGCGCCATCCGCTACTTCGAAAAGGCGGCCGCGTGCAGCGAGAGCGACTGGTCATCGCGCAACATGCTGATCAGTTGCTACGCGGCCATCGGCGACACCGAGCGCGCGCTCGACGCGGCGCGCCGGACATTGGCAGTGGCGGAGAAGCTCGTCATGTCGGAGCCTGCCAACGGCGACATCATGGCAGGCGCAGTGGGTGCCCTAGCCAGGCTGGGTGCCACGGACCGCGCGAAGGAATGGGCAGAACGCGCGGCTTTGCTGGATCCCGACAACATGAACATGCGCTACAACATCGCGTGCACGCTGATCACGGACCTCTGCGACCACGATGCGGCACTCGACGTGCTCATACCCTACATGGCGCGAGTCGGTCCCGAAGCCTTGGATTGGATCAAGGCCGATCCCGATCTCGACGCAGTTCGCAGCGACGCGCGATTCCAGGACATGATCAGGCAGGCGGACGCACGGCTGGGGATCCAGGGCCAGTAGGACGGCCCCGATTGCGGAGCCGTCCCCACCAGAAGTGGAACATGCCGGCGTCTCGCGGCTTCCTCACGGCCGATCAGCGGTCTCGGCCTGCAAGTCCTCCGCGCGGACCAGCAGTCGGCTGAGAGCAACCAGCGGACGAAGCGCCACCCGCACGAGCGCCCTCAAGGTGTCGTGCCGCCGCAGGTAATCCGCGATCGGCGGACTGTGCTCATAGTAGAAGGTGACGAACGCGCGGCCAGCGGAGTTGGTGAGCAGGTGCCGGTCGCGGAACGCACGCAGATATCGCACTTCCTGCGCCATCGCGGTGCCGAACGCCGCCGTGGCGATGAAGCACCCTCCGCCACCGCCCCCGCCGCCCTGGCTGCCGCCGCCGGCCCCGTCGTCGTCGGTGATGGTAACCGTGGTGGTCGTGACCGCCCCGAGTGTTGCACCGCCGCCCGGATTCGACAGCGTGATGGAAAACGACTCGTTGTTTTCGTCCGCCGCATCGTCGATGAGCGCGACGGTGATTCCCTTGGGCGCCGTGTCGCCGTCCGCCCAGGTGAGCGTGCCGCTCGTGGCCGTGAAGTCCGAACCCGAGGCCGCCGTGCCGGACGCCGTGGCGACGTCGACGCTGACGGCACCGCTGGCTCCGTCGGTGCGCGACACCGTGAGCTGCAACGTCGGACCACCGGCCTCGCCGACCGTCGCCGTGCCGTCGAGCAAGGCGAGCGTACCGGCGGTAGCCACCACGTCGCGGATACCCGTGGTCGCCGTGCTGGCTGCAAGCTGCGCTCCGCCGGTGGGCGCCGACAGGTTGAGTAGGAAATTCTCGGTCGCCTCCGATGTCGAATCCGCGAGCAGCGGTACCGTGATTGTCTGGTCACTCGTGTCGCCATCGGACCAGGTCAGCCGGCCGTTCATCTCCACGAAGTCGGAGCCGGCCTGCGCCTGCCCATCCTCGGTCGCGAAGTCGACGCTGACGTCGCCCGTCGCGCCGCCGGTGCGCCGGACCGTGTAGCTCGCACTCCCCGCGCCCTCCTCGACCTCTAAGGTCGTGCGCGTCAACCCGATGCGTCCGGCAAACGTCGCTGCATCATCGAAGCGCGCGACTGCAATCGCCTGCAGCGCGATGTTGCTGCCCACGGCGACGTACTTGCCGTCGGCCTGCCGCGTGAGGGCGAAGCCCATCGACAACGGCGGGCTGGTTTCGACGCCGAAATCTGCGATCGAAACGCCGTCGACACCGTACGAGGCGTCGAGGCTGCCATCGGCGTTGAAGCGTGCCAGGATCAAGTCGGTGGGTTCAGTGGACACCGCCGCAAAGAAGATGTCCGTGCCGCGCATGCCCGTCGCGACGATCTTGCCATCCGCCTGCGTAAGGACGGACGTCAGCAAGCTCTCGTTGCCGAGCTCGAGAACTGACCTTCCTGCCGTTCCAAACGTGTCGTCGATGCCGCCGTTGGCGTCGACCCGCACCAGAGCCGCATCCGGCAAACCGTCCCCGATAGGCAACGTCAGGCCGGCCATGACCAGCTTGCCGTCGGCCTGGAGCGCGACGGACCCTGCAATGTCGTCGCCCCCGTCGATGTCGACGACCAGCATCCCGTCGCCGTCGAACGTCGGATCGAGCAGCCCGTCCGCGGTGACGCGAGCCGCGGCGAAGTCGGCCCCGAGCGTCGCAGCGTCAATATGCAGCCCCGCCGCGACGAGCTTGCCGTCCGGCTGCTGCAGCAACCAGTTGGACTGCGACTGCGCGTCGTCGCCGAAGTCCACCACCGTCCGTCCGCCGGTGCCGAAGCTCGTGTCCAGCGCGCCGCTGGCGTCCAATCGCGCGAACGCCAGGCGATAGAGGCCACCCGTGTTCGTAGCACCTGCGACGACGAGCTTGCCGTCGGGCTGTTGCACGAGCCCGCTCGCAAAGTCATCGTCGCCGCCCAGGTCCAGCAGGACTTTCCCACCGGCGCCGAAGGTCGCATCGAGTGTGCCGTCCGCGGCGAAGCGCACGAGACC
>Ga0268386_10004139_pt1 | contig 10632 bp, 10 predicted proteins | sample RVTome_15_FD_200260 | JGI IMG/M metagenome (GOLD analysis project Ga0268386, IMG submission 200260) | Soil microbial communities from uranium-contaminated site in the Upper Colorado River Basin, Wyoming, United States - RVT150D86... ... | reverse complement strand
GTGGGGGTAGGCACCAGACCGCCCAGCGGCGCGGGCAGCGGCACTCGCGCGCTCACCCGCACCCGGACCAGGTCGCCCTCGACGGAGATCCCGACCGTCGCACCGGCGGGCGCCACAGCCACGGCAAGCGAGCGGCCGGTGGCGACCTCGTCACCCCGAGCCAGCGCCCGCGCCGCCTCCCGGGCAGCGTCCGTGCATCGGAGCTGGGCCGAGGCAGCCGCCACCACCCAGACCGCCGCCACCAGCACGACGACCAGGACGGGCAACACCGCCGCGGTCTCGGCCGTCACCATGCCGTGCTCGCGGCTAGGGCTGTGCTGCCGGCGGGGGACGGTCCCCCGCCGGCCGGGCGTGACAGGCCTCACCCGAGCAGCCCGAAGGCACGTCGGAGGATCTCGGTGAGGAACGAGACGACCACGTCACTGGTCAACAGCTTGTACAGGACGCCGGCGAAGCCGCAGGCGGCAACCGTGCCCACGGCGTACTCGGCGGTGGTCATGCCCCGGTCGCTCCGGAGCAGCCGGACCGGGGTGCGGGCGAGGTCGCGACGGGACTTCGCCCCGATCCGGGTGCGCTGGACAAGGGCGGTGGACGGCGTCGTGGACATACGACCTACCTCCTGACGAGGGCCGGCGACCGGCCGGCGCGGGCGCCCCGGGTGCCGGAGCGGGATCAGCCTGGGACGCCACGGGGCCGTGACCCAGCCCTCCCCTGACGGCTGGGGACGACCTCCGTTGCCGGCTCCGGTGTGGACGGCCACGCCGGCTCGACGCCCGACCTTCAGGGCAGCAGCGAGGCTGCCCCCGCGACGACCGGGACCACCCCGACGAGCAGGAACGCGGGGAGGAAGCAGAGCCCGAGCGGAGCGGCCGCCCTCGCACCCAGTGCCCGCGCCCGGGCCTGCGCCGACCAGCGGGCCGAGTCCCGCGCATCGGCCGCGACCCGTGCCAGAGCCTCTGCAGGGGCCGTTCCCCGCTCCCCCGCGGTCACCAGCGTGCGCGCCAGCCGCGTCGTGGCGGGGCGTTCGGCCAGGTCACGCCACGCCGTTGCGGGGTCGCCGCCCAGGCCGACCCGGTCAGCACCCGCGACGAGCAGCACGCCGAGCGGGCCGCCTACCGCCGCACCGACCAGATGTGCCGCCCGGACCGGTGGTGTTCCCGCGGCGACTGCCGCTGACAGCAGGTCGGCCACGAGGGGCATGGCCCCCTCCACCTTGGCCATCTCGCGCGCACGGACAGCCGGCTCGAGACGGCCGAGCCACCGGACCAGGAGGCCACCGACCAGGCACCCGGCGACCAGACCCGGGACCCCGCCCAGCACCACGCCGGCGCCGAGTCCCGCGACCACTCCCGCCACGAGCTGGGCCGGGCGCGAGGAGAGTCCGCCGCGGGAGCCGCGACTGGGCACCCCGCCGAGATCGGGCGGGACCCATCCGCGGCGAACGGTGATCGCCGCCAGCCGGCGACGGGCCGGCGACGACCCGGAGACCACCGCGACGGCTGCGCCACCGACCAGCGCGGTGCCCACCGTCAGCCCGTCGACCACACCGACCTCGTCGCCGACCGCACCAGGCGCTCGACCCACAACAGCCCGGCCGACGTCAGCAAGCCACCCACGCCGAGACAGGTGAGCCCGACCGGGTGGCCGACCAGGAACGCCAGTGGTCGACCCCCACCGCCGGAGAGCGCCAACAGGGTGATCAGCGGGAGCACGGCCAGCAACCTGGTGGTGGCCCGGACCGAGGCGAGCTGACCTGCTGCCTCACGCCGGACGGCCTCCTCCGCCCGCAGCGAGTCGGCGACGCTGGTGAGGACATCCGCGAGGCCGGCGCCGCTCCGCTCGCACACCTCCCAGGCCGCGGCCACCGCGATCAGAGCCTGGGCGCCCGGGGCGCCCGCGGCCGTGCGGAGCGCATCCGGGACGTCGCCCCCCAGCCGCGCCCGGGCCGCCGCCGGCCCGAGCAGCGAGGGAAAGGCGCCGGCCACGGACCCGAGCGCTGCCGGGGGCGGCTGCCCGGCCCGCAGCTCGCCCACCAGGGCCAGGCAGGCATCCGTGACCTCGGCCGCTCGGACCTGCTCCGTCGTGCGCCGGCGGACCCGGTCCGCGAGACCGGACGCGGGCCCTCGCCAGGCGAGAGGGACGCCAACACGGAGCTCGCGGCACGAGCGGCCCACTCGCCCGGGGTCATCCCCCAAACGCCAGCACTCCTCCGTCGCGCCCAGCCGACGCCGTACGAGGAGGGCACCCGGGGTGGGGAGCGCGACAGCGACGGCCAGCGCGGCGGACAACGCCGCGAGGGAGGTCAGCACCGGCCAGCGACCAGGCCGCGCAGGCCGTCGAGACCGGGTCCTCCTCGTACGGCACCCTCGGCGTCACAGAAGAGCGCAGGCACCGCAGTGACGCGGACCCCCGCACCGGGCTGGAGCAGGTCGACCTCCGCCACGCGTCGGCGACCCTCCCGGTCGCGGATCAGGTGCACCACGAGGTCGAGGGCTGCGGCGACCTGGCTGTGCAGGGCATCGCGACCCAGCCCGGCGGCGACCCCGAGGGCCTCGAGACGGGCCGGGACGGCGGACGGTGCGTTGGCGTGGACCGTGCCGCACCCGCCCTCGTGACCGGTGTTGAGGGCGGCGAGGAGGTCGACGACCTCCGCTCCTCGGACCTCGCCCACGACCAGCCGGTCGGGCCGCATCCGCAGGGCCTGCCGCACCAGGTCGTCGAGCGCCACCCGGCCGATCCCCTCCACGTTGGGAGGGCGAGCCTCCAGCCTGACCACGTGCGGGTGGTCGGGGCGGAGCTCGCCCGAGTCCTCCACGAGCACGAGCCGCTCCCCTGCGTCGACCAGTGACAGCAGGGCGCCCAGCACCGTGGTCTTGCCGGTGCCCGTGCCCCCGGTGACGAGGAAGGCGAGCCGCGCCGCGACGAGGCGCCGGAGCCATCCCTCCAGTGCCGGTGCGACGCCTCCGGCGGCGACCAGGTCGTCGAGCGAGAAGGCTCGGCGGGCGGGCAGGCGAAGTGAGACCAGCGTGCCGGTCGGGGACACCGGGGGCAGCACCGCATGCAGGCGGACACCACCGGACAGCCTCGCGTCGACCCAGGGCACCGCGTCGTCAAGGCGCCGGCCGGCACCGGCCGCAAGTCGCTGGGCCAGCCGGCGCACGGCGGCCTCGTCGCGGAAGCGGGCCGCCGACCGCTCCAGCCCGGCGCCCCTGTCGACCCAGATCTCGTCCGGTGCGTTGACCAGCACGTCCGTGACGCCCGGTTCCCGGAGCAACGGCTCGAGCGGACCGGCACCCACGATCTCGGCGCGGAGCGTCGCCGTGACCTCGAGGACAGCCGCGTCGCCCAGTACGGCCCCCTCGTTGCGCAGCGCGGCTGCCACCCGGGCAGGCGTCGCCTCGCCGGGAGTCGCCGCGAGCACGGTCCGGACCCGCTCCAGGAGGTCTCGGTCCACGGAGCTCACGCAGTGCCCCCGGCGGCGAGCTCGTCGAGCAGTGCGGCGCACGTCTCAGCCAGCGGGCCCCTGCCAGACCCACCGGGGGGACGCCCCCGTTCGAGGTCGGCCGCCAGGCGGGGCTCGGGACGAAGGTGGCCGGCGACGGGCAGCGCCAGGGCCTGCGCCACCTCGCCGGTGCCGAGCCGTCCCGGTGAGGGACCCCGCACGACCAGCCGGAGGTCGGAGGTCACCAGCCCCAGGCCGGCGGCCATGCGGCCGGCAGCAGCGACGGCCCGGATCTCCGTGGGCACGACCAGGAGGGTGGTCGTGCACCGGGACACCAGCTCCTCGACAGCAGGATCCAGCCGTCTGGGCAGGTCGACGACCACGAGGTCGCTCGTCCTGGCCACCGCGGCGAGGACGGCCCGCGCCGCCTCGGGCGGGACCGCGAGTCCTTCTCCACGATCCCAGGCGAGCAGGGTGAGACCGGACACCTGCGGCAATGCCTCCCGCAACGCGGTCCCCGCCACACGACCCCGCGTGTGGGCGAGGTTCTGCCACCGCAGCCCTCGACACTCCTCGGCGCCGAGCACCAGGTCCAGCCCACCACCCAGTGGATCGGCGTCCACCAGCGTCGTCGACGACCCCCGCCGAGCCGCCGTCAGTGCCAGCGCTGCAGCCAGGACGGAGGCACCGGCACCGCCCCGGCCGCCGACCACGCCGACCACGACCGATTCGCCCCCCGGACCCTCCGTCGCATCCGCCAGGCGCTCGACCAGCCAGGACTCGGCGTCCGGGAGGAACAGCACATGCTCGGCTCCGAGCTCGACCGCCCGCGGCCACACCGATGCGTCGTCGAGGTCGGCACCCACGAGGGCGACCGCCCCTCGTCTCGGTAGGGCCGCGCGGCAGAGGGCGCCCGACAGGTCGGCCCCGACCACCACGAGCGGCGCTGCGGCCCAGCCCCGCAGCGCCGCGCCGGCCCCGTCGGCCACGTCGAGGTCCACACCCGCGGCTGCGGCCAGCCGCAACAGGTCGTCGAGCAGCTGTTCGTCGCCCGTCACGACCAGCGGGCGCGCAGGGCCCGAAGGAGCCGGACGGCTGGACGGGGCGTGGGCACGCGACACGGGGCGACCTCCTGGCGACGGGGACACCCGTCACCCTGGCCGTCGCACGGCCGAGGCCGCTCTGCCCGGACGCGGTGCTGTGGATCAGACCGGCCACAGGGCGCCGCTGTGGACGCCGACCGCTCGATGACGGCCGCCATCTCGTACCCCGGAGGAACCCCGCCGTACAGGGGGAACCGGCCTCGCCCGCGGACGCGGCGCGGCCCCCGCCGGGGGGGAGGGCGGGGGCCGCAGATGGGACCCGATCCAAGGGGGGAGGGGATCGGTCCCGAGCGGCAGGGGGGTGCCGCCACGGCCCATAGTGCCCCCTTCACGACCGCCCAAACCAGTCTCCCGGCGGCTCGCCGAAGATTTCTCCCGGCACCTATGCTCGGAAGGGTGGACAGCGCAGCCCACCCGGTCCCTGCCAGGGCCCTCGCCGAACCCCTCCCCGACGGGGGTCGTCCGGCGCGGCCGGTGACCCGGACGGCCGCCTTCTTCGACCTCGACAAGACGATCATCGCCAAGTCGAGCACGCTGGCCTTCTCGCGGAGCTTCTACCAGGGCGGGCTGATCAACCGGCGCGCCGTGCTGCGCAGCGCGTACGCCCAGTTCGTCTACCTGGTCGGTGGCGCGGACCACGACCAGATGGAGCGGATGCGTGAGTACCTGTCCAAGATGGTCACCGGATGGGACGTCCAGACCGTCAAGGACATCGTGGCAGAGACGTTGCACACGATCGTCGACCCCATCGTCTACGACGAGGCCGTGACGCTCATCGAGGAGCACCACCTGGCCGGGCGTGACGTCGTCATCGTGTCCTCGTCGGGCGCCGAGGTGGTCGAGCCGATCGGGGAGATGCTCGGCGCAGACAAGGTGGTGGCGACCCGGATGGTCGTCGACGGCGAGGGCCGGTACGACGGCACGATCGAGTCCTACGTGTACGGGAGCGAGAAGGCCGGCGCGATCACGGCGCTGGCCGAGAGCGAGGACTACGACCTGTCGAGGTCCTACGCCTACTCGGACTCGGTCACCGACCTCCCGATGCTCGACGCGGTCGGCCACCCCTACGCCGTCAACCCCGACCGTGCGCTGCGCCGGGTCGCTGCCGAGAGGGGCTGGCCGGTGCTGGTCTTCTCCCGTCCCGTCGCGCTGCGCCAGCGGCGGTCCCTGCGCGAGGCCTCCAAACCCGCCCTCGCAGCAGTCGCCCTCGGCGCGGGGGCCGCTGCCGCAGGCGTCGTCTGGTACGCGGCTCGCCGCCGGGTCGGCGACCGGTAGGCCGGAGGGGCACCGTGGTCGAGTGGCGCGGGCGCGAGGAGATCCTCGACACCAGGACCCCTCGACGCGCGGAACGCCCCCGGCCCGAGCCCCGAGAGCTCCCCCCCGTCGACCTGGGGCAGCAGCAGCCCGGGACGGCCGAGCCCGACGTGGCGCCGGAGACCGCTCCCGAGGGTGGCGGCCGTCGCCGGATCGAGCTCCGGTGGCTGGTCGGCGCGGTCGTGACCGCGTTCGTGGTCGGTGCCGCGGTGGGCGGCAGCACCGTCAACTCCCAGCGCGACGCCGCGGGCGCCATCGAGGCCCTCAACGACGCACGGGTGGCGGCCGTGGTGCTCGCCCTCGACGGGGTCGGCCGGGAGGGTGTCCTGCGGATCCAGATCGGCCTGCGCAACCTCGGCGAGCGCGATCTCCGGCTCCGCTCGCTCTACCCCGACGGCTGGGTGGTGGTGGAGGACGGTCGGCAGGACCTGCGGCTGCGGACCTCCCAGTGGGTCAACGCGACGATGCTGGTCGTCCCCAACTGCGAGGCCCCCGCGCCCACCGAGCTCGTGGCCAGGGTGAGTAACGGGGAGCGCGAGCGCCTGTTGAGGCTGGCGCTCCCGGTGGGCTCGAACCCGCTGACCTGGGCGTTGCAGGAGAGCTGCTCCCCTGTCGCCTCGGACATCTTCGTATCCGCGGTCGACGTCCTCAACACCACCGATGCCGGGCTGCGGATGCGCATGGTGCTGCGCGGCGCCTCCCGGCCGGCCACGCTCGTCACGGGCGTGTCCTCCCGTACGCCAGGCTTCGCCGTGGTGGTCGACGGTGGGCTGCCCACCACGATCCGCGGTGGTGGGGTCACCACCCACCCGGTGCTGGTGCACTGGGAGGTCACCGACTGCGGGGCGGCAAACAACCTCGGGTCCGCGGACCTCGCCCTCGAGGTCGCGGCCGAGGCGGGCGCGCTGGCGGTCTCCGTGCAGTCGCTCGACCCGCGGGTAACCGCGGCGCTGGCGCGCTTCGCCGTGTCGCGCTGCGGCTAGGGCGGCGGAACCGGAAACCACCGCCCGTCAGGCCTTGGACTCCAGGACGACGCGGTGCTCACCAGCTCCCAGCCACGCGGTCAGGTCGGCACGGGACAGTGTCCAGGCGCCGCAGTCGCACCAGGCCGGCACCGCGCCGGCGTGGGGTCCCGCGTCGAGGAAGTCCGACCAGGGGACGCGCGCGGGTCGGCTCCCGTGCGGGGTGTCGACCCGGTCGCGGTTGCCGTGGGACCGCCGACCGGTCGCGGCTCGGATCACCGCCCCGTCCGGGGTCCGGAAGACGGCGGCCACGTGGTGACCGCTCGCACACTGGACCGACAACACCTTGGCGTCGTGGAGGGACCGCCCCAGGCCGGCCAGGACCTCGGCGGCCCTGCGCCGGCGTGCGTCCGACGAGGACGGCGCTGTGGCCATGCCCCAGCGTAGGAGCCTCCTCCCGGGGAACGGACCGGCCCAAAGGTCCCTGGTTTCCCAGCACCGCGGCCGGTGCCCCCGGCCCGTCTGCAGGACGTCGATCCCGGATTCGTCGAAGAAATGTGGACTCCGACCCTTCCGACACGCCCGGAGAGTGAGGTACGACAGTGTCACGGCCCCCCCGGGGGTCGCGCACGGCAGCCGGGCACCCACGCGGCGATCAGCCCATGTTAGGGCAGTCGCCCCGGGTCAGCCGGGTCGACGGACGAGGTGCACGCTTGGTACCCCGGCCTGACGTGCCAGCGACGGCGTCCTTCGGGACGCCGTTCGCATGGTCACGATCCCGGTCAGGCGTGCCACGCGGCCAGCCGCTCCCCTTCCTCGGCCAGCTCCCGCCGTGCCCGTACGGGGAGGGGTGCGAACTCCTCGGTGACGACCCGGCCGCCCTCGTACCGCCAGGTCCCGGCCACCGCGCCGTCCACGAGGAAGGTGGGCACCGACTGCGGGCGGCGGGTGGAGAAGACCAGTGGGCGGTACTCCTCGGGCAGGATGCCTGCTCGCCGGGCGTGCGCGAGCAACGTGGCGTCCCACGTCGGCAGGAACCGTACGGGGGGGTCGGTATCGGCTCCGGGCAACGGTGCCCGCGGGAGATCGACCAGCACGGATCCGTCCTCGGTCCGGAGCCGCCGCAGCTGCAGCCGGGCCAGGACGGCGGCGACGCTCGCGACCGGCAGACCCGACCAGCCGGCGACCTCGAGCGCCGTCGCGGGGCCGAAGCCCTGCAGGTAGCGACTGACCAGCAGCTCCCGCGCCTCGTCCATGCCCACCCGCGGGGGGCCCAGCCACTGCTCGGCGTCGGCGTAGACGTCGGCCCGACGGCGTTCCCATGTCCCCGCGGGTGGTACCCGGACCAGGTCCAGCCAGAGCCCGAGTCCCTCACGCAGCTCCCGGCCGACCAGCTCGTCGACCTCGTCACGGCGCAACGTGCCGCGCTCGACCAGAGCCTCCCGTACGGTGGCGGCAGCCCGATCGTAGGTGCCGGCGTCGGCGCCGACCCGGGAGACCCGGAGGTACCAGTCGCGCCGGGGAGCGCGGACCGCCACGGCGAAGGGCCAGTAGTCGCGGGCCGAGACCAGGTGGATGGTGGAGCGCAGCAGCGTCCCCTGGACGACCGACCGGCGCTCCAGAGCCCTGGTGAGAGACGTGCGTTCCAAGCCGGCGACGCGCGACCACAGCCCGATGTACATGGACGGGGCGTACTGAGCCTGCAGCCCCGCTACCCGTTCGAGCACGCGCGGCAGCGGGGCCCGGGTGCGTCGGAGCAGGCACTGGCGGGCGAGCACGGCGCGGTTGAGGTCTCGCTGGGTGAGCACCCGCTCCGGCACGCGGCGACGGTATCCCCGCCGGGCGAACCCGATCCATGCTCCCGCGTCATCGAGCCACCTGCTCCGCGCAGATCGCCAAACCCTCCTCGGCCCCGCGAGCGTAGGCATCGCAGCAGTGCCGTACCCAGGCGCCCACCCCCGCCGTGGTGCCGAGCGAGTACGCCCGCGCAGCCGTGTCGTACGCCGCCCCCGCCGCGCGGTGACCGACCTCCGGCACCCCGACTGCCCCGGAGTCGATCCCGCGGACCACGAGGACCAGACGCTCGGCCGCCCGGGCTACCACCCCGTCCGCGGAGCCGAAGGGGCGCATCGCGAGGAGCTCGCCGTGGACGAGCGCGGCGACGACCACGCCGGGCGCCCGGCTCGGCCCGGTGGCGAGTCGCAGCAGCTGCGCCAACCGGTCGGAGTCGGCGTCGGGCAGGGGCCGCCCAAGCTCGTCGGTGCCCAGCCCGGGCAGGTCGCGGGCGGCCAGCAGGTGGAGCCGGGCCAGCGCCTGCCGCGGCGCGCTCTCCCAGGTCCGGGCAAGGGCCGGAACCTCGGCCGTGGCTCGCAGTGCCCCCTGGAGCACCGAGTCCATCACGGGGTCCTCGACCAGCCCCGCGTCCGCACCGTCGAGCAGCGCCGACGCCCGGGCACCGCGCAGCGCCGACTCCGCGGCCACCGCCGCCGCACCGCGTCGCATCGCAGGATGGCGGAGCAGTGCGTCCACGGCGTCCCGCGCGTGCGCCGCCGCGACACCGACGCCCTCGAGCGCGGCCACCGCGGCGAAGGGGTCGGCGGTCACGGTGGCCGACCCTACGTCGGGTCTCCGCCCTAGGCCCCGGCGAGATCCCGACGCTCGAAGGCCGCCATGCCGAGCAGAGCCGCCGCCACCCCGAGGCCGGCCATGACCAGGCCGGCCACCAGCGCGTACGGCTCGGCCGGGACCGGTGCGAGGTGGTGGAAGGGCGACAGACCCACGACGTACGAGGGCCACTCCAGCATCGGGCCGACGATCTGGACGACGTACGCGAGCGCGGCCAGCCCGATCGTGAGGCCGACGGTCAGCCGCGGCGCCGCCCCCAGCACGAGGAAGGCCAGCCCGGCGAACAGCACCACCACGGGCAGCGTGTTGGCGGTGGACGCCACGGCGTCGGCCAGCGTCAGGTCCGAACCGACGACTGCCGCACCGGCCCAGAGCGCCAGGCCCGTCACCGTGGCCAGCAGCGCGGCCGAGACCAGGGTCAGCACGGCGTGGCCGCCGAACCAGCGCCAGCGGGGTACCGGCCGGGTGAGCAGGTGCTCGAGCCGGCCCGTCGCCTCCTCGGTCCGCGCCGCACCGACCCGCCAGGCGGCGTAGAGCGCAAAGACCAGGCCGTAGAGCACGCCCATGACGCCGATCAAGCCCTGGGTCACCTCGGTCAGGTCGACCCCCATCAGCTCCAGCGCGGCCCGGTACGAGGGGTCCTCGGTGAGGAAGTCGGTCATCGTCACCAGCAGGGTGCCGAGGACGAAGGTGTAGAGGACCAGGCCGGCCGCCCAGGCCGCCAGGATCCCCAGCGAGCTCCGCCAGGCGAAGGCGACCGGGCTGCCGAGCAACCGCAGGCGCGGACGCGGCGCGTCGCTGGACGCCAGCAGCGCGGTGCCGATGTCGCGGCGGCTCCGCAGGACCAGGGCGGCGGTGGCCAGCACGGCCATGAGGCCCACGTGCAGCCCCAGGACCCACCAGCGGTTCTCGCCGAAGGCCCGCAGCCGGTCCATCCAGCCGAAGGGTGTCGCCCAGGCGACCCACGCCCGCTCGTCCGAGCTGTTCGACACCATCCGCAGCAGGAAGGCCAGTCCCAGGGCGATGGCCGCCGCACCGACGGCGCGACGACGCACCTCGAAGAGCTGGCTGGTCACTGCCGCGACCGCGGCGAACGCCGCTCCGAACCCCGCGACCGCCAGGCCGACCGCGACCGAGCCCGCCGCCTGCGCTCCTGACGCGGCGAGCGCCGCCGTGACACCGGTGC
>Ga0268386_10004138_pt1 | contig 10633 bp, 9 predicted proteins | sample RVTome_15_FD_200260 | JGI IMG/M metagenome (GOLD analysis project Ga0268386, IMG submission 200260) | Soil microbial communities from uranium-contaminated site in the Upper Colorado River Basin, Wyoming, United States - RVT150D86... ... | reverse complement strand
CGCCGCGGTGGCGTCCCCGTGGCCGCGCTCCTGGGGCGCGCGGTCGGCGAGCACCATCGCAACGCTCCCGGCGACGAGGCCGCCCGCGGTTGCGGCGGGGGTGCCGAGCCGACTCTCGATGTGGCGCTCGAGCGTGAGGCCGGCGATGGCCGGGGGCACGAACGAGAGCGCCACGACCGCCGCCCGGCGCCGGTCGAACTCGGCCAGCTCGGCGGCGATCTCGCGGCGCAGGCCGATCAGGAGTGCCGCGGCGGTGCCTGCGTGGAGCGCGACCTCGAAGCTCTTGCGGGCCTCCGAGTCGAGCTCCTGCCAGCGCCATCCGGCAAGCCAGGGAATCAGGGCGATGTGGGCCGAGCTCGAGACCGGCAGCAGCTCTGCGGGGCCCTGGATCGCCCCCAATGCGGCCGCGCGGCAGGGGCCGAGCTCGAGTTCCGCCGGGCTGGCCGGCACCAGCGGCTCCGCTAGCCCTCGGACTCGGCCGCGGACGCCGCGGGCCTCTCGTCGGAGCGCCGTCGCCTGATCAGCCAGTAGACGATCCCGCCGACGATCGCCGCGAGCACCAGGTAGTCCCCGTAATGGAGGTAGTCGCGCCACTCCTCCCAGCGATCGCCGACCTCGCGGCCGATGAAGCCGAGCATCAGGACCCACGGGATGCAGCCCGCGAGGGTGAGCCAGGTGAAGCGCCAGAACGGCATCTTCGCGACGCCGGCGGGGAGCGAGATGAAGGTGCGGATGATCGGCAGCATCCGGGTGAAGAACACGGTCGCGTCGCCGTGGCGCTGGAACCAGTCGTCGGCCCACGCCAGGTGCTTGGCGTTGATGTGGATCAGACGGTTCTTCTCGAGCAGCTCGAGCCGACCGTAGTAGCCGGCCGCCCAGGCCACCCAGGAGCCGACGACGTTCCCGAGCACGCCGGCGGCCACGATCCCGAACAGCGTCATGTCGCCCTCGGAGACGTTGAACCCGGCGAACAGCATGATCGCCTCGCTGGGCACCGGGATGCAGGCGCTCTCGAGGAGCATCAGCACGAAGATTCCGAACAGGCCGACGGAGTCGATGAAGTCGGTCGCGACGTCGACGATCGGGTCGACGATGAAGTCGGTGACCGACGCGAGCGGGATGAGGGTCGGGGCAGTCATGGCGTGCGCGCGTGCGGAGTGGACCGGTTTCCCCCGCCGCCAGGCAGCCTGGGAGGATACCTGCCGAATACGCCGCCTCAACGATGGCGGGGCTCGGATTCGGGCTTCGCCGTCCGCCTCGCATGGCCCAGGTCCTCTACGTCCACAGCCGCCGCAACACCTTCACCCGGATCGACCGCGAGGCGCTGGCCGAACGCCACGAGGTGGTCGACTACTATCAGCCGGCCTTCCGGCCGCACCCGGCGGAGCTCTGGCGCGGGATCGGTTCCTGCGACGTGGTCGTCGGCTGGTTCGCCTCGTGGCACACGGCGCTCGCGCTGCGCCTGGCGCGGGCGCGGGGCAAGCCCTCGGTGCTGATCTTCGGCGGCTTCGACACCGCCGACATGCCGGAGATCGGCTACGGCTCCCAGCGCGGCGGCGTGCGCCGGCGCCTGGTCTCCTCGACGGCGGCGCTCGCGACCCGGCTGATCACCAACTCGACCTACTCGCTCGGCGAGATCGACAGCAACGTCGCCGGGATCGACCCGAGGCGCGTGGCCGTCGTCCACCACGGGATCCCGGACCGGTTCGGCGATCCCGCCGGGCGGCCCCGGGCGCGGATGGCGCTGACCGTCGGAGCGGTGTACTCGGTGAACCTGGCGCGCAAGGGCCATCGCCCGTTCGTGGAGGCGGCCCGCGAGCTCCCGGACGTCGAGTTCGTGCTGGCGGGGGAGTGGTGGGACGGGACCGGCGGGCGCCTGGCGGCCGAGGTCGGGCCGAACGTTCGCCTCACCGGGCGCCTGTCCGACCAGGACCTCGACGCCCTGTTCGAGTCGGCCGCCGTCTACGTGCAGGCGTCGCTCCACGAGGGCTTCGGCCTCTCCCTTGCGGAGGCGATGCTGGCCGGGGCGGTTCCGGTCGTCACCTCGGCGGGCGCCCTGCCCGAGGTGGTCGGCGATACCGGGGTGCGGATCCCGCAAGCGACCCCATCGGCCGTTGCCGCCGGGGTCCGCGAAGCGCTCGAGCTGGGCCCCGAGGCCGGGCTCGCCGCCCGCGAACGGGTGCGAACCCGGTTCACCTACGAGCAGCGGCGCGACGGCGTGCTGCGCGAGGTCGACCTGGCGCTCGCCGGCGAGCGGTCCTAAAGCAGGACCGAACCGAAAACTCCGACCCCATGCGTGTGCGCCCCCACGGTGGGTATCCGATTCGGGCAGGGAAGCTCAAAGGAGGATTGATATGTCTGTTTTGGAACGCGTTCGCGGGCGACCGCGCGACGACGATTATGAGCGCGAACCGGTTGCCCCGAGCGAGCAGCGGGAACGCCAATACGAGGAGCACGGCGGCACGAACTGGGGCGCAGGGTTCTTCGGCTGGCTCGTGGCGGTCGGGGTCGCGGTGCTGCTGACGGCCCTAGTGGCCGCGGCCGGGGCCGCCCTTGCGCTGTCCGAGTTCGACACCGTGGCCGAGGCCGGATCGGAAGCGGAGACGATCAGCTTCGCCGGTGCGATCGCACTGATCGTGATCGGCCTGATCGCCTACTTCGCGGGCGGCTACGTCGCCGGGCGGATGTCGCGGTTCGACGGCGGTCGTCAGGGCGTCGCCGTCTGGATCTGGAGCATCGTGGCCGTGGCCGTGCTCGCGGTCCTCGCCGTGATCGCCGGCGAGGAGTACAACGTCTTCGCCCAGCTGGATCTCCCGCGGATCCCGATCGACGAGGGCGACTTGACCACCGGCGGCCTGATCACGCTGGTTGCCACGGTGATCGGCACGCTGCTTGCCGCAATTGTCGGCGGCAAGGCCGGCGAGCGCTACCACTGGCGGGTCGACCGCTCTGGCTGGCGCGAGCGCCGCGTCCGGGAGGACGACGACGCGAGGCACCCCGGCTCAGGCCCAGCTTCCGGCCGTCCAGCCTGAAGAAGGAGTTGAGCGCGCGCCCGCTGCGGCGGGCGCGCGCCTGCGCGGATTCCCGCGCGTAGCCGGGGCGCGCGGGCCGCCGTACACTGCGGTGGCTATGCGCCGGCTGAACCACCCGGCTTACAGGCACCGTGCGTTGCAGTTCGCCGCCGACGCGCTGCTCGCCGCGATCGCCTTCGCGCTGGCGTTCGTCCTGCGCTTCATCGACGTGGGCGGAATGCCCGATCGCTACCAGGAGATGCTCTGGCAGTCGATCGCGTTCGTGGCGCTCGGCAAGGCGCTGATCTTCACCGTGCTCGGCCTGCACTCGAAGTGGTGGCGCTACTTCCTGACCCGCGACTTCCCCGCGCTGTTGCGCGCGACCGCGCTGGCGAGCGCGGCGCTCGTCGTGGTCTTCACCGTGTTGCAGCCGTTCGACGACAGCCTGCCGCGCTCGATCGTGATCTTCGACTTCATCCTCACCACCGGCCTGCTGGCCGGCGCGCGGATCGTCACCCGGCTCTGGATCGAGCGGCCGTCGCGGACGGAGCGCGAGCAGAAGACGCGCGGGTCGCTGATCGTCGGGGCAGGCTCCGGCGGCCAGATGGTCGTGCGCGAGCTACAGCTCAACCCGGCCCTCGGCGTGCGCGCCATCGGCTTCGTCGACGACGACCCGCGCAAGCGCGGGATGGGTCTGCTCGGCCTGCGGGTGCTGGGCACCACCGGCCAGATCGCGGAGCTGCTCGAGAAGCACAAGCCGGACGAGGTCGTGATCGCGATCCCGTCGGCGCCGGGCGAGCTTCGCGCCAAGGTGGTCGCCGCGTGCCGTGAGCGGGCGATCCCGGTGCGGACCCTGCCGACGGTGTTCGAGCTGCTGCGCGGCGGCGTCCAGCTCACCCGCCAGCTGCGCGAGGTGCAGGTCGAGGACGTGCTGGGCCGCGATCCCGTGCGCATGGAGCTCGATCGCGTGGGCGCCTACCTCGAGGACCGGGTGGTCCTGGTGACCGGCGCGGGCGGCTCGGTCGGCTCCGAGCTCGCGCGGCAGATCTCGCGCGTCAACCCGCGCCTTCTGGTGCTGCTCGACCACGCCGAGGACAATCTCTTCCAGATCGAGCGCGAGATGACCGAGCAGTGGCACTTCAGCCGCTGCGAGGCGGTCCTCGCCGATTGCAAGGAGGCCGACCGCATGCTCGAGGTGATGCAGCGGTTCCGGCCCGACGTCGTGTTCCACGCCGCCGCCTACAAGCACGTCGGCCTGATGGAGATGAACCCGCTCGAGGCGATCCGCAACAACGCGATGGCGACGAAGGTCACCGCCGAGACCGCGGCGGCCGTCGGCGTCGGCAGGTTCGTGCTCGTCTCGACCGACAAGGCGGTCAACCCGAGGACGGTGATGGGCGCGTCGAAGGCGATGGCCGAGTGGATCGCCGCCGCCGCCGGCCAGCGCCACGCGACCACCCGGTTCGTGATCGTGCGCTTCGGGAACGTGCTCGGCTCCTCCGGCAGCGTGGTGCCGATCTTCCGCTCCCAGATCGAGAAGGGCGGCCCGGTGACCGTCACCCACCCGGACATGACCCGTTACTTCATGACGATCCCCGAGGCCGTGCAGCTCGTGATCAAGGCGGGCGACCTCGGCGCCGAGTCCGGCGAGGTCTTCGTGCTCGAGATGGGCGAGCCGGTCCGGATCGTGGAGCTCGCGCGGAACATGATCCACCTGGCCGGATACGAGCCCGACGTCGACATCGCGATCGAGTTCACCGGGCCCCGCCGCGGCGAGAAGATCCACGAGGAGCTGTTCAACCCGGACGAGCGCTCGCAGCCGACCAGCGCCGAGCGGATCGTGCGGGCGGTGCGCGCGCAGCCGCTCGACCCGGATTGGGTCGAGACCACCGTCGAACGGCTCACGAACCTGGTGGCCTCCGGGGACGAGGCGGGCCTCGCGGCCCGCGTCGTCGAACTGGTCGGCGACCTGCCGCAGGCGAGCTCGATCGAGCTGTAGCGCGCACAACGGCAGGCTCCATGCGGCTCCACGGCCCGCCTGACGGCCTGCGGCGCTCGTAAACTGCCCCCGGATTCCATGAGCGACTCTGTCGCGAAACCGAGTTTGCCCCCTGGCAAGGGCGTTCATCGTCCATGAGCGACTCTGTCGCGAAACCGTGTTTACCCCCCTGGTAAGGGAAGTGCTTCGATGGATCTGATCGAGGACATCGGCCCGATCCTCGGGATCGTCGCCTTCCTCGGGTTCGCGATCCTGGCCCTCCTGATCGTTCTCCAGGCACGCGAGGTGCGGCGCCTGCGGGAGTGGGCCGGCCGCGCGCCGGAGCGGGCCCGGGAGGCCGACGAGGCCGACCGAGCCGCAGCCGAGACCCGCGGCGAGGTGCTCGAGGCGGAGGAGGAGGAGGCCGAGGAGGGCGAGTCAGAACGCCGGCACGGCGTCCGCGGGCGTTTCGGGGCGGCGTTCGGCTCGCGCTGGGCCGAGCTCGACCGGCGCTCACCGGTCGACCCCCGCTGGTTCCTCGTGGCGCTCCTCGCCGGCATCATCGCCGTCGGCGTGGTGACGAGCGGGTTCGGCCTCCTCGGCGACGACGACGCGACCCCGGTCACGGAGCGGCGAGCCGGCGGCAAGGGGGGCAATGGTGGCGGCGGCAACCGTCCCGACCGGGAGTCGGAGCCCATCGTTTCGGTGCTCAACGCGACCCAGAACGAGGCGCTCGGGGCCCCGGCGACACCCGGCATCGCCGACGTCGTCGCGGCCGAGCTGGTCGAACCGGCCGGCTTCGAGGTCGACGAGCGCAGCAACGCGCCGGCGGGCCAGCCGCGCAGCGTGATCATGTTCGAGCCGGACGCCGAGGAGGCGGCGAACGAGCTGGCGGGCGCCGTCGAGGGTGATCTGGGCTCGACGGACGTCGTGCCGATCACCGACGACATCTCCGCCGTCGCCGGAAACGCCGACATCGTGCTGCTGATCGGGCAGGACGACTCCACGTTCGGCCAAGCCGCGGCCCCGTAGAGGCGATGGGCACGGATCTGCTCCCCTTCGACGAGGTCACGGCGCTGATCGCGACCGTGTCTGTCGTCGGCATCATCCTGCTGACCCCGCTCTACCTGTCGCAGCGGCGCGACGTCCGGCGGCTGCGGCAATGGATGCTGAACAATCCCGAGCACGCTGGCGCCGACCTCGCGGTGTCCGAGTCCCGCCTCGACCGGACCGAGGTCGAGCTGGAGCGGATCTACGCCGAGCGCGGCGAGCCGGTGGCGGGGACGGACGAGACCGCCGCGACCGAGGTGAAGCCCGGTGTCACGCCTCCCGGAGCCATGCCCGCCGCCGCCCGGGTGACGAGCGAACGGCCGGCGCTCGAGCGGATCACCATCGAGCGCTCCGCCCTGGAGCCGCACCAGCAGCTCCGCCGGTTCGGCGCCTGGGCGACCCAGCCGCGCTGGCTGGCGGCGCTCGCAGTTGCGGCCTTCCTGATCGCGGGCTCGGCGATCGTCGTCGTCCAGCACGGCCTGCTCGAGGACGACGAGCCCGAGGCGCCCGCGGTGGATCCCTCGGGGATCGAGGTCGCCGTCCTCAACACCACATCGGCCGACGGGATCGGGGGACGCACCTCGCGCCAGATCGAGAACGCCGGGTTCCTGCCGGGGGACGTCGAGTCGTTCGTCCGCGACGCCGACCAGACCGTCGTCATGTACCAGCGCGGTCAGCAGCGAGCGGCGCGACGGGTGGCGCGAGCGCTCGACGGCGCGCCGGTCCAGAAGATCGACCGAGAGGTCCAGGACGCCACGCCCACCGCGGACGTGGTGGTGATTCTCGGACAGGATCGCGTCGGCGAGTGAGCCGCGAGCGGCGTGAGGGGCGGTTGGGGCCGGCGCTGCTGGTCGCGCTCCTCGTGGCCGCGTTGCTCGCGGGCGTCGTCGTCTACCACGAGCGAACCGCCAACCTCGCGCTCGAGGCGCCGAAGCTCGATCGCATGCTCGGCTCAGGCGGCAACGCGAAGTTCCCGGTCGAGCTCGAGTTCCTCGTGCGCTTCGACGAACCCGACGCACTGGTCGAGATCGTCGGAGCCGGAGACGAGCCGGTCCGGACCTTCGCGGAGGGAGTGGAGCTGGTTGCCGAGCAGCGCGTCGCCTGCGCCTGGGACGGGCGCGACGACTCCGGTGAGGCGGTCCCGCCCGGCAACTACCGGCTGCGCGTGTTGCTCCCCGGCCAGGACCGCGACATGGTCTTCCCGCAGCGCATCCTGGTCCGCAAGCCGGGCGGCGGGATCGAGGTCGACGCCGACGAGATCCCGGGCGGGGCTCCCTGCACGCGCCTTCCGGGAGGCGAGCCCCTCCTGTGACCGCCTCGAGCTCCCAGGTGATCGTCGCGCTCCTCGCCTGCGGCGGCGCCGGGGTCGCGCTGGTCCTGCGCGACCCGCGCGCCAGGTACGCGGCGGTCGGACTCGGCCTCGTCGCCGCGGTCGGCCTGATCGTGGGCGAGGTCTGGGACCAGGAGCGATTCGCCGACCTGCGCGGAGAGCCCGGGGCGGTCGTCCTGGGGCTGCTCCTGGCGGGAATGGCGCTGGGCGCCGCCGGGGCGCTGTTCGTCCGCAACCCCGCGGTCTTCGCGATTGCGGCGGTCGCCGTCCTGCCGCTGCGGTTGCCCGTCCAGGTCGGGGACGAGACCAACTTCCTGCTGGTCCCGCTCTACGGGGTGATCGCCGGCGGCTGGCTGCGCGGGGCGTGGCTGGTCGCCAGGGGGCGGGCGGAGGAGCTGCAAAGCCCGAGCTCGCCGCGAGCGTCCGACTCGCCGGCCTCCCGCTGGCTCTGCATCGCGCTCGCCGCCGCGCTCGTCGCCTACGCGCTCGCCGCGGCCTGGTCGGAGGACCCCCGCAACGCCGTGGTGACGGTGTCCTTCTTCCTCACCCCGTTCGCGGTGCTCCTCGTCCTGCTCCGCGACCTGCGCTGGTACCGCAAGCTGGTTGCGCAGGCGCTGGTCGCGTTCGCCGCCGCCTGCGCCGTGTTCGCGGGCATCGCCCTGTGGCAGTACGTCGCGCGCGACCTGTTCCTGAACAAGGAGCTCCAGGACGCGAACCAGCTCCACCTCTATTTCCGCGTCAACTCGGTGTTCCGCGATCCCAACGTCCTCGGCCGCTACCTGGCGCTGGCGATCGTCGCGCTCGGCGCCTGGGTGGCCTGGCAGCGCCCGCCGCGCCAGGCGATCGCCGGAGCGCTGGTGGCCGCGTTCCTGCTCGCGGCGCTGGCGGTGACCTTCTCGCAGACGAGCTTCGCCGCGCTGATCGCCGGGCTCGCGCTGCTCGTCTGGCTGCGCCTCGGCCTGCGCGGGGCGGCGCTCGCCACGGGCCTGGTGATCGCGGCGGTGGGGGCGATGGCGGTGGTCGGGGTGCCGAGCGACGATTCGATCCAGCGCGAACGCGACGATCTCGGCGAGACCTCGAGCGGGCGGGCCGGCCTGATCGAGGGCGGGATCGACCTGTTCGAGGAGAAGCCGGTCGCGGGCTGGGGATCGGGCTCGTTCGCGGTCAGCTTCCGGCGCGAGATCGCCCGCATCGAGAAGCCGGTCTCGCACACCGAGCCGGTCACCGTCGCCGCCGAGCAGGGCGTGATCGGCCTGATCCCGTACGTGGCGATCGTGCTGTTATCGGCCCTGGTCATGATCCGGCCCTGGCCCGCTAGCGACCCCGCCCGGGCCGGTGTGCTCGCCTGCTACGCGGCGCTCCTGATCCACACGCTGGGGTACGCCGCGTTCCTGACGGATCCGATCACCTGGACCCTGCTGGCCCTGGGCCTCGCCCTCCGGGAGTGATCTAGACCGTGTTCGAGCACCTGCGACGGCTGGCGACGACGGGCGCCGCGTACACCGCCGCAAGCGTCCTCTCGAAGCTGATCGCGCTGTTCCTGCTGCCGGTCTACACGGCGTATCTGAGCCCGGCCGAGTACGGCGACGTCGAGATCATGATCGCGACCCTGGTCGCCGCCTCGATCGTGGTGCGCCTCGGGGTGATCGAAGCGATGCTGCGCTTCTACTACCTGGCCCGGGAGGACCCGACGGCCGTGGTGCGGACCGGCTTCGCGTCGCTGTTTTGGACCAGCACGGCGCTCGCCCTGGTGGCGCTGCCCCTGGCCGGGCCGATCTCCGAGCTCCTGCTCGACGGCCGTTCGGAGCCCGGGCTCGCGCGCCTGATGATCCTCGGGCTGTGGCAGCTGACGCTGTGGGAGTACGCATTGACACTGCTGCGTCTCGACGAGCGAGCGCGGGCGTACTTCACGTTCACGATCGCCGCCGTGGTCGTGACGATCCCGGTGACCGTGGCGCTGGTGGTCGGCACCGATCTGGGCGCCGCCGCGATCTTGCTCGGCAACTTCGGGACCGGCGTCGTCTTCCTGCTCGGGCGCCTCTGGATCGAGCGCCGGCGGCTGGGCTTCGGCATCGACCGCGGCCTCCTGCGCCGCATGGTCCGGTTCGGACTGCCGACGATGCCGGCGGAGCTCACCCTCTACTCGCTCAACTGGATCGACCGGATCATCATCCTGCGGCTGGCGGGAGCCGCGGCCGTCGGTCTCTATGCGATCGCGGTCAAGTTCGCAAACGGCATGCAGGTGCTGGTCCGCGGCTTCCACCTGGCGTGGCCGCCGCTCGCCTACTCGATCCAGGACGACGACGAGGCCCGGAACGCCTACGCGCTGATCGTCACCTGGTTCGTCGCGATCTCCTCGTTCGCGGTCCTCGGCCTGTGGCTGCTCGCACCCTGGCTGACCGAGGCGCTGGCCGACGAGCGCTTCTACGAGGCGCACGAGGCGGTCGGCCCGCTGGCCGCCGGCACCGCGCTCTACGCCCTCTACCTGGTGCTGGTGATCATTCTCGGCCGTACCGGCCGCACGGAGTTCTCGTTCCCGGCGACCGCCGTCGCCGTCGCCGTCAACGTCGCCCTCAACCTGCTGCTCGTTCCCGACCACGGGATCGTCGGCGCCGGCGTCGCCCTGCTCGTCTCCTACGCGGTCGTCGTCGCGCTGATGCACGGCATCACCCGTCGGCTGTTCTACGTTCCCTACGAGTGGGGCCGTCTGGCGCTGGCGGTCGGGCTGGCGGCGGCGCTGATCGCGGTCGGCGAGACCGTCGTCCCCGATGACGGCCTGGACGGCCTCGCCGTAACGCTCGTCCTCTGCGCGGCCTACCCGATCGGGCTCTACGCCCTGCGGTTCCTGAGCCCTGAGGAACGCGAGCGGCTGCCGGTCGTGCTCGAGCGCGTCCGGGGCCGCCTGGGCGCCGACCGCGGCCTCGACACGATCGAGCAGGCGGAGCGCGATCGCGACCGGGGCGGGGTGGGGTAGTGGGAGCTGTGATCCGCGCTGCTCGCATCGAAACGGCATCTCTCGCTGATCGCGGGCGGCTGGCGGGATACGTCGCGGGCGATGTCGGATGAGAACGTGGCAACAGTCAAGCGCGCGTTCGAGGCCTGGGAGGCGGACGACCTCGACGCGTTCCTTGGCGAGCTTCACACCGAGGTCGAGTGGCATCCCTCGCTTGAGCCCGCCCTCGAAGGTGAAGCCACGACGTACAAGGGCCATCAGGGGGCGCGGCGGGCCTGGTCGGAGTATCGCGGCGAGACCTTCGAACGCCT
>Ga0268386_10004137_pt1 | contig 10633 bp, 9 predicted proteins | sample RVTome_15_FD_200260 | JGI IMG/M metagenome (GOLD analysis project Ga0268386, IMG submission 200260) | Soil microbial communities from uranium-contaminated site in the Upper Colorado River Basin, Wyoming, United States - RVT150D86... ... | reverse complement strand
CCTGCGGGCCCGGCGACAGCTCCTCCGCCCGGCGGACGGCCCCGGCGCCGGCCGCGGCGAGCACGAGGGCCGCGGTCGCGGCGAGGGCGGCTACGAAGCGATGCCGCCGGGCGGTCGGCGTCGGAGGCGGCGCGGGGTCGCGGCGGAGGCGCATCGGGGCTCGTCGGGGGGGAACCGCGGGAGTATAGCGCCGCCGTCGCAGCGGACCCCGGTCTGACTTGACAGCGCGGTCAGGACAGGGGCCCCCCGGATCGGCGTCTTCGGGAGTCGAGGCTGTGCAGGAGAGCGCGACGACTCTTGACGCGGTATGCGCAATACCGCAGAATGCGCAATCATGGCGACCCGGATCGCAGCAACTCGTCTGGCCCGGGGTCTCGGCGACGTCTTGGGCCGGATCCGGTACCGTGGCGAGTCCTTCCTGATCGAACGTAACGGAGTCCTCGTTGCGAGGATCGGACCCGTGGCGCCGGACAAGCCACCGCGGCTTCGCGAAGTCGTCGAGGCCTGGGCCTCGCTCGACGCAGATCCGCAGTTCGCCGAGGATCTGGCGGCCGTCGGAGCCGCCGACGCTCCGGCTCGCGATCCGTGGGCCTAGTCCTCGACACCAGCGCCTTCGTCGCGCTGGAGCGAGCGGGCGCATCCCTTTCGGACATTCTCGCTCCGTTGGCCGAGGAGGAGGTGGCGATCCCCGCGATCGTGCTCGCCGAGCTGTTGGCCGGGGTTCGTCTGGCCGGCGATCGGCGGCGGGCCACCCGGCGTCAGGCGAAGATCGACGCCATCCTGGCACTGGCGCCGGTGGTCGACTTCGGGGCCGAGATCGCGGAGTCCTGGGCGGACCTGTTCGCGGTTCTCGAGAGGCAAGGGAACCGGATTCCCGCCAACGACCTGGCGGTCGCTGCCACGGCGACCTGGCTCGGCTCCGCGGTCCTCGTGGGTCCGGACGACGAAGAGCATTTCCGCCGAGTCGAAGGGCTCGAGGTGGTTGTCTTGAAGCCGCTCCCGTGATCACCGGGCGATCGAGAGACTCGTCGCGCAGCGCAGCGCGGCCTGAGGCTCGTGGCGACGCGGCCGGGCCCGCCGAGCGGCAGCCGGGTGTGGCAGAGTGCGCCGATGCGCGCGCCCGGACCCGTCCTCAAGGCCGTCGCGATCGGGGTGATGATCGCGATCTGGGGGACGACGTGGGCGGCGATCCGGGTCGGGCTCGAGGACGTGCCGCCGTTCACCGGCGTGGCGATGCGGTTCGCGCTCGCCAGCCTGGTGCTGCTCGGGGTGGCGCTCGCCCTCGGGCTGCGGCCGGGCGCCACGGCACGGGAGCGGCGGATGTGGCTGGTCCACGGCCCGCTCTCGTTCACGATCTCCTACGCCGTGACCTACTGGGCCCAGCAGTGGGTGCCCTCGGGGCTCACCGCGGTGCTCTTCGCCACCTTCCCGCTGTTCCTCGCGCTCCTCGCCCACCGGTTCCTGCCCGGCGAGCGGCTCGGGCCGTCCGCGGTCGCCGGGGTGCTGCTCGGCTTCGCGGGGGTGACCGTGATCTTCTCCGAGGACCTCGCGGTGCTCGGCGGGCGGCAGGCGGCCGTCGCCTCGGCGGTGATGCTCCTGGCGCCGCTCGCCTCGGCGGTGGGGAACGTCGCGATCAAGCGCTGGGGCGAGGGGATCCACCCGGTGAGCCTCAACGTGGGGGGGATGGCGCTGACCGCGGTGGTCGTCGGCGCGCTCGCGGCGGCCTTCGAGCGGGGGCGGCCGGTCGAGCTGACCGGCCCGGCGATCGCCTCGATCCTCTACCTCGCCCTCTTCGGCTCGGCGCTCGCCTTCTGCCTCTACTTCTGGTTGATCCAGCACATGCCGGCGACCCGGCTCGGGCTGATCGCCTACGCCATCCCGGTGGTCGCCGTCGGCGTCGGCGCGGTCGCCTTCGACGAGCCGGTGACGCTGCGCCTCGTCGCCGGCGCGGCCCTGGTCATCGCCGGCACCGCCCTCGCCTCGCGCCGCCGCCGGCCCGCCGCGGTCCCGAGCCCGGCCGCCACCGTGGGCTGACCGGCCGCGCGCCCGCGGCGAGGCTCCCGGCCGCAGCGTGGCGACCGCCCTCCGGGCCGGCGATCCGGAGGGTCGGGTCGGTAGCCCCGGCGCCGCCCCGCTGACGCGCCGGCCGGAGCGCGATATACTTTGCCGCGCTGCGGAAGTCGTGTCCTCCATGGGTAACTCTCGATACAGCAGGCGCTTGCGGTCCTGGCCGGGGCTCGCGGCGGCGCTGCTCGCCGTGCTCTGCGGGACGGCGCGCGGCGCCGAGCCGGACGCCGCCGCCGAGGCCGTCGCCGAGCCCTCCGCCGAGCCGGCGGCGGGGCCGGTCGTCCGGGTGCGCGTCGACTCGATCATCCACCCGGTGGCCGTCGAGTTCCTCGAGGACGCGATCGCCGAGGCGGACGCGGCCGGGGCCGAGGCGGTGGTCGTCGAGCTGTCGACCCCGGGCGGGCTGCTCCCCTCGACCCGCGAGATCTTCACCGCCATGCTCGGCGCCGCGACGCCGGTCGTCGTCTACGTCGCCCCCTCCGGCGCCCAGGCCGCCTCGGCCGGGTTCTTCCTGCTGATGGCCGCCGACGTCGCGGCGATGGCGCCGGGGACCAACACCGGCGCCGCCCACCCGGTGGGCGGGCAGGGGGAGGAGATCGAGGGCGCGATGGGGGAGAAGGTCGCGCAGGACGCGGCGGCGACGATCCGCTCGCTCGCCGCCCGGCACGGGCGCAACGCCGAGCTCGCCGAGGCGGCGGTGCTCGAGAGCCGCTCGTTCACCGCCGACGAGGCGCTCGAGGCCGAGCTGATCGACCTCGTCTCGCCGAGCCTCCCGGCACTCCTCGCCGCGCTCGACGGCCGCGAGGTGGTCAAGAACGGGCGGACGATGACGCTCGAGACCGCCGAGGCCGAGGTCCGCGAGGTCGAGATGTCGCCCTGGCGCAAGATCCTCGCCGCCCTCGCCCACCCGAACATCGCCTACATCCTGCTGTCGCTCGGCTTCCTCGGCATCTACTTCGAGCTGATGAACCCGGGGTCGATCTTCCCCGGGGTGGTCGGCGGGATCTGCCTGATCCTCGCCTTCTTCTCGCTCTCGGTCCTGCCGGTCAACTACGCGGGAGTGGCGCTGATCCTGCTCGCGATCGTGCTCTTCATCGCCGAGATCAAGGTGCCGAGCTACGGGATGCTGACGGTCGGCGGCGTGGTGTCGCTGGCGCTCGGCGGGCTGATGCTCTTCAAGTCGCCGCTGCCGGCGCTGCGGGTGTCGCTCGAGCTCGTCTTCGGCGTGGCGCTGCTGGCGGCGCTGGTCGTCGGGTTCCTGATGCGGCTGGCGGTGCGCGCACAGCGCAACCGGGTGCGCACCGGGAGCGAAGGGCTTCTCGGCGAGGTCGGCCGGGCGTTCACCGCCCTCGGCCCGGGCGACGCGCTGCCGGGCAAGGTGTTCGTCCACGGCGAGTTCTGGCACGCCCGGGCCGGGCGGCCGGTCGCGGCGGGCGAGGCGGTGCGGGTCACCGGGGTCGAGGGGATGCTCCTCGGCGTCGAGCCCGAGGCCGCTCTTGCGCCGGAGCCCGCGGTCCCCGCGGCGGCGGGCGGCGAAGGGAGCGCGCGGCCGGAGGGGGCGCGATGAGCCCGCGACGGCTTTCGAAGGCCGCCGCGGCGGCGCTCGCCCTCGCGCCGGGCGCCCTGGCCGCCGCCGGAGGAGCGGCCGGCTCCGCGCCGTCCGCCGCCTCGCTCGCCGGGGCGATCGAGGGCGTGGCCGTGCCGCTGGCGCTGATCGCCGCGGCCTGGCTCCTCGCCGAGCGCGTCGTCGCCCTGCTGGCGCGGCTCGCCGTCCGGCTGACCGGCCGGCGCGAGCCGGTCGGGCCGGTGCGCACCGGCCGCGAGGGGATGATCGGCATCGAGGGCGTGGCGCTCACCGCGCTCGCCCCTGCCGGCGCCGGCCGCCCGGGGAAGGTCCAGGTGCGCGGCGAGCTGTGGAGCGCGGTCGCCGACCGGCCGGTGGCGCCGGAGGAGCGGGTGCGGGTCGTCGAGGTCGAAGGACTCACGCTGCGGGTCGCCGGCCGTCGCCCGGCCGGCCCGCCTACGGAAGAGGGGAGCTGACATGGAGCTGGTCTTCTGGCCGGTCGTCGTCGTCTTCGTCGGGATGTTCCTGCTCACCCGCTGGATCCGCATCCTCCGGGAGTACGAGCGGGCGGTGGTCTTCCGGCTCGGGCGGCTGCTCGAGCGCTCGAAGGGCCCGGGGATCATCTTCGTCTTCTGGCCGATCGACATGGTGGTCAAGATCCCGCTGCGGACCGTCGTCCACGACGTGCCGCCGCAGGACATCATCACCCGCGACAACGTCTCGGTGAAGGTCAACGCGGTGGTCTACTTCCGGGTCGTCGACCCGGCGCGGGCGGTCGTCGAGGTCGAGAACTACCTCTACGCCACGAGCCAGCTCGCCCAGACGACCCTGCGGTCGGTCCTCGGCCAGGCCGAGCTCGACGAGCTGCTGTCGGAGCGCGACAAGCTCAACAGCCAGCTCCAGGAGATCATCGACAAGCACACCGACCCGTGGGGGGTCAAGGTGTCGGCGGTCGAGGTCAAGCACGTCGACCTGCCGGTCGAGATGCAGCGGGCGATGGCGCGGCAGGCCGAGGCCGAGCGCGAGAAGCGGGCGAAGATCATCCACGCCGAGGGCGAGTACCAGGCCTCGGCGCAGCTCGCCCGGGCGGCCGAGGTGATCGCCCAGAACCCGGTGACCCTCCAGCTCCGCTACCTGCAGACCGTCTCGGAGATCGCCTCGGAGCAGAACTCGACGATCTTCTTCCCCATCCCGATCGAGATGCTCCGCGCCCTGGGCGGGGTCGGCGGCGACCGCGAGGTGTGACGCATTGAGCGACCACGAGCAGAGCTACTACGAGATCGCCCTGACGAACCGCCAGGTGGTGGTGGCGTTCGTCATCCTCCTGGTCTGCCTGATGGGTAGCTTCGTCGCCGGGGTGTGGATCGGCCGGGGCGAGGCCGGCGGCGGGGACCGCGCGCCGATCGAGCGCGTCGCGGCCGACGACGGCGAGGCGCGGCCGCTCGACTTCTTCTCGGGGGGCGAGCTCGACGAGGAGACGGGCGACGGGGTGACCCGGACGCCGCCCCCGGCGGACCGAGCGGCGGCGGCTCCCCCGGCGGAGGACCCGGCCGACGCCCGGGCGCGGCGCGAGGCCGAGCGGCGGCGGCGCGCGGAGGAGCAGGCGGAGGCCGGGGGCGTCGCCGGCGGCGAGGGGGCCGCGCTCGGGCCCCAGGCACCGCCGGCCGGGCCGCCCGAGGGCGCCGGCTCCGAGCGGGAGGCGACCGCCGGCGGGCCGGTCGTCCAGGTCTTCTCGTCGAGCGACCGCGCGCAGGCCGAGAGGGTCGTCGACCGGCTCACCGGCGGTGGTGAGCGGGCGTTCCTCTCCCCGGTCGAGGTCGGCGGGCAGACGATGTACCGGGTGCGGATCGGCCCCTTCGGCGACCGCGGCGAGGCCGAGGGGGTCGCCGAGCGGGTCCGCCGGCAGTACCGCTACGACACCTGGATCACGCAGTGAGCCCGAGCCCGCGGCCCTCACCACGCGCCTGCTGCGCCGGCGAATCTGCCCGCGTCCGCCGCATGGCCGGGCGGTCGGGGTTCTCGACGTACCTCGAGTCCGCCTGCGGCGGCGCACCCGAGGCCTTGCCGTGGGCATCTTCACCGGCTCGCGACGAACCGTCGTGAGACATGCGGGCTAGCCCGGCCGCCGCCCGCCCCCGGCGCGGGGCGGCCTGGGTCCTCCTCGCGGTCGCGGGGGGCGCGGTCTGGGGGCTGGCCTTCGGGCGCGAGCCGTGGGCGGTGGCCTCGTGGCTGGCGCTGGCGCCGCTCTTTCCGCTGCTCGGAGCGCCCGGCCGCCGGCGCTGGACGTTCGCTCTCGGCTTCCTCCACGGCTTTGCCGCCTGGGTCGCGGCGATCCCGTGGATCGTGCCGACCCTGCGCTCGTACGGCGAGCTGCCGCGGTGGCTCGCGGTGGTCAGCCTGCTCATCCTGGCGTCGTACCTGGCGCTCTACCACGGGGCGTTCGCGGTGCTCGGGAGGCCGTTGTGGCGGTGGGCGGTGCGGGAGCCGGCCGGGGGCGGGACGGAAGAAACGTCGGTTCGCGAAGCTCGGATGGCTGGAGGACTTCGGCGGCTGGGGCACGGCGCGCGCTCGCGGCGTCCCCGGACGGCGCCCCCCCCGGCCCTTCGGGCCGCGGTGGCTCTGATCGGCCTCCCTTCACTGTGGGGGTTTCTGGAGTGGGTGCGGACCTGGTTGTTCGGCGGGTTTCCCTGGAATCCTGCCGGACACGCGTGGCTCGAGGTGCCGGGGGCTCTGCCGACCTCGGCGTGGATCGGGGTCTACGGCGTCGGCGCGTTGGCAGTCCTGGCGAACGCGGGGGTGGCGCTGGCGGTGGTGCGGCGGCGGTGGGTCTGGGGGGCGGCGGCGGTCCTCGTGGCGCTCGCGGTGCTCGGCGCCGGGGTGCGGTGGGGGGACGGGGGGACGGCGGATCCGCACCGCTCGCCGTTCGCGCCCGTCGGTGAGCCGGTGCGGCTGCTGCAGCCGAACATCCCGAACGCCGTCCAGCCCGACTGGGGGACGATCGAGGCGAACTACCGGCACGTGCTCGCCCTGTCGGAGGCGGCCTGCGAGCCGGGGGCGCTCCTCGTCTGGCCGGAGAGCGCGGCGTGGCCCTACACGTTCGCCGACGACCCGGGCTTCCGGGCCGACGTCCTCGGGCTCGCCGCGCGCGGCGGGTGCACGGTGCTCTTCAACTCGATCCAGCCGGCGGGCGAGCGCTACTACAACTCGGCCTACGTCGTCGCGCCGGACGGGACGTCGTCGCGCTACGACAAGCGCCACCTCGTGCCCTTCGGCGAGTACGTGCCGCTGGCCGGGGTCTTCGCCTGGCTCGACAAGCTGGCGCGCAACGCCGGCGACTTCCTCGCCGCCGAGGACCTGACGCTGCTGCCCTGGCGGGGCGAGCGGCTCGGCATGTCGATCTGCTACGAGATCGTCTTCCCGGCGGAGGTCGCCGAGGCGGTCCGCGGCGGAGCGACGATCCTGGTAACGATCACCAACGACGCCTGGTACGGCGACACCGCCGCCCCCTGGCAGCACTACGCGGCCGCCCGCTTCCGCGCCGCTGAGAGCCGCCGGCCGCTGCTCCGCGCCGCGATCACCGGGGTGTCGGCCCTGGTCGCCCCGGACGGCGCCGAGATCGCCCGGCTCGACCCGTTCGTCGAGGGCCTGGTCCGCGGCCGGGTCGAGGGCCGGCGCGAGCTGTCGCCCTACAGCCGCCGGCCCTGGCTCGTGCCGCTCCTCGCCGTGCTCCTCTCGGCCGGCTCGCTCGCCGCCCGTCGCCTCTTCCCCGGCCTCTGCTAGGATGCGCACGCCGCGGGCGGCCTACGAAATCTCCGCCCGCGCTCCCATCGCGCCGGACGGCGCGCCGGCTCCCGCACCAGGAGTCCCCTCATGCAGCCCGAGATCCAGCAGCGCATCGCCGACCTGTCCGAGAAGATCGTCGCCATCCGGGGGTACCTTTGAGGGCGCCGGCCTCGACCGGGAGATCGCCGAGCTCGACGAGGCGATGCAGAAGCCGGGCTTCTGGGAGGACCCGGAAGCCAGCGCCCCCGTCGTGCGCAAGCGCAAGGCCGCCGAGCGGAGGCTGAAGACCCTCAAGCAGCTGCGCGCCGACGCCGGCGACCTCGAGGCGTGGGGCGAGCTGGTCGCCGAGGGGGAGGGCGACCCGGAGCTCGGCGGCTTCCTCGAGCGGGTCGAGCGCGACCTGTCCCGGCTCGAGCTCGAGCTCAAGCTCGCCGGCGAGGACGACGACAAGAGCGCGATCGTCGCGATCCACCCGGGGGCGGGCGGCACCGAGTCGCAGGACTGGGCCGAGATGCTGCTGCGCATGTACCTGCGCTGGGCGGAGCGGAGAGGCTACGAGGCGGAGATCCTCGACCGGCTCGAGGGCGAGGAGGCGGGGATCAAGAGCGTCACCTTCGCGGTCCGCGGCGAGTACGCCTACGGCTACCTCAAGGGCGAGAACGGCGTCCACCGGCTGGTGCGGATCAGCCCCTTCGACGCCCAGAGCCGCCGCCACACCTCGTTCGCCTCGGTCTACGTCTACCCGGAGGTCGACGACGACATCGACATCGAGATCGTCGACAAGGACCTGCGGATCGACACCTTCCGGGCCTCGGGCGCCGGCGGGCAGCACGTCAACAAGACGGAGTCGGCGGTGCGGATCACCCACCTGCCGACGAACATCGTCATCTCCTGCCAGAACGAGCGGAGCCAGATGAAGAACCGCTCGACGGCGATGAAGATCCTGCGCGCGCGGCTCTACGACCTGGAGCTGAAGAAGCGGGCCGACGAGCAGGCGGTGCGCGAAGGCGAGAAGCGCGAGATCGCCTGGGGCAGCCAGATCCGCAGCTACGTCCTCCAGCCCTACCGGATGGTCAAGGACCACCGCACGGCCACCGAGATCGGCGACGCGGACCGGGTGCTCGACGGCGACGTCGACCCGTTCATCGAGGCGTGGCTGACGCTCCAGATGGGCGAGGGGGAGAAGAAGGCGTCGTAGGTCGTCTGGCGGCCGCTCCCGGCTCCGGGGTTCGCGGCCCCGGGGCTGCGGTGCTGGCAGTGCGGTCGTGCCGGCTCCGGGATTCCCGGGCGGGGCGCCCGCCGTACCGGTTCCGGTGTGCGGGCGTCGAAGCGAGGCGGTGACGGGCGGTGCGCTCGTGGCGGCTCCGAGGGCGTCCGCCGCTCCAGGCGTCCGGGCCTGAACGGAGCGCATGGCTAGGATAGGCGTGTGAATCCTCTCCGCATCGACTTCGTCTCGCCGCTGCCGCCGGTGCGGTCGGGGATCGCGGACTATGCGGTCGAGCTGCTGCCGGGGCTCGCGGGGCGGGCGGAGGTGGCCGAGGTGCGGGTGGTGCGGCTGGGGGGACAGCCGGTGGACGAGGGGGTGGCGGCGCGGTGGCGGCCGGTCGAGGCCAGGGAGACGGGCCGGGGCGGGCGGCTGCCGCTCTACCAGATGGGGAACAACCGGCACCACGAGGGGGTGCTGGAGCTGGCGCTCGAGCGGCCGGGGGTGGTGACGCTGCACGACCTGGTGCTCCACCACCTGCTCGTCGAGCGGACGCTGTCGCGCGGGGTGTTCGAGCCGTACGTCGAGTCGCTCGAGCGGGACCACGGGTGGGTCGGGCGCGCGGTGGCGACGACGCGGCGCTGGGGCGGGTACAGCGAGGCGGGCCTGTTCGCCCTGCCGGCGAGCCGCGACCTGCTGCGGCGCCAGCGGGGGGTGCTGGTGCACAGCCGGTGGGCGGCGGGGGTGCTCGCGGAGGAGGACCCGGACATCGCCGTCCGGGCCGTGCCGATGGGGATCCCGCTGCCGCCGGAGGCCGGGCCGCCGGCGTTCGCCGGGGGGGAGGCGGCCGCGGTGGCGCGCGCGGCGCTCGGGCTGCCGGCCGGCCGGCCGGTCGTCGGGTCGTTCGGATTCCAGACGCCGATCAAGCGGACGGTCGCGGCGGTGCGCGCGCTCGCGCGGCCGGAGCTCGCCGGGGTCTGGCTGCTGGTCGTCGGAGAGGTGTCGCCGGAGGTCGACCTCGAGGGGGAGGCGCGGCGCGCGGGGGTGGCGGACCGGGTGCGGGTGACCGGCTTCGTCGACGCGGCGACCTTCGCGCGGGCGCTCGCCGCCTGCGACCTGGCGCTGAACCTTCGCTACCCGACGGCGGGGGAGACGTCGGCGTCGCTGCTGCGGCTGCTCGCCGCGGGGCGGGGCGCCGTCGTGTCGGACTACGCGCAGTTCGCCGAGCTGCCCGCGGGCGCGGCCGTGCGGGTGGCGCTCGGCGAGGGGGAGTCCGAAGCGCTCGCGGCCGCCGTTTCCGAGCTGCTCGCCGACCCGGCGCGGCTGGCGGCGATGGGGGAGGCGGCGCGCCGCCACGTCGCCCGCGAGCACGCGCCGGAGCGGGCGGCGGCCGCGGTCGCCGGCGCCTGCGTGGAGCTCGCCGGCCTCGCCCCGCCCGGTCCGCGGCCGGCCGCGGCGCCCCCGCCCTCGTCGCTCGCCTGGCCGCGGCTCGCGGGGGAGATCGCGCCGAGCGTCGCGGGCCCCCCGGGCGCGAGATCCGCCCCCGCGGAGCGGCGCGTCGGCGAAGCGATCCCGCGGGGGTGGGCCGCCGCGGCCGCGTCCGCGACCTCGGGCGAGCGGAGGATCGACGTCGGCGGCGCGCCGTCGGTGGCGGCCGGGCGCGCCCGCCGGGCCCCCGGCGCGCAGCGCACCGGCGGCGGCCGCCGCCCGCCCGGGGCGGCCGCCGAGGCGAGGGCCTGGCCCCCCGGCGAGCGGCGGACGCTTCGCCTCGAGGTCACGAACCGCGGGCCGGGCCGCTGGCTCGCGGCGCGCCGCGGCCCCGGCGGGGTGGCGTTCGAGGCGACGCTTTCGACCGCCGCGGGCGACCCCGACCCGCACCGGCCCTGGGTCCCGCTGCCCTGCGACGTCGAGCCGGGCGGGGCCGTGGCGCTGGAGCTCGAGCTGCGCCGGCCGCCGGGCCCGGCACGGCTGCGGGTCGAGCCGCTGGTCCTCGACGGCTGGGCGGGCGATCGGGT
>Ga0268386_10004136_pt1 | contig 10639 bp, 4 predicted proteins | sample RVTome_15_FD_200260 | JGI IMG/M metagenome (GOLD analysis project Ga0268386, IMG submission 200260) | Soil microbial communities from uranium-contaminated site in the Upper Colorado River Basin, Wyoming, United States - RVT150D86... ... | reverse complement strand
GGAAAATATCAATATTCCCGACGGGACACTGGACCAGGAAATGGTGCCGGCATTCTGCGTTGAATATGAGGGGAAAATAGATTCCTATGGAGGTTTGGACCTTCAAATACTGGGAATCGGTCGTACCGGTCATATCGGATTTAATGAGCCGGGTTCACATTACAATTCAGTCACCAGGATGGTTACCCTGGACCATCTGACCAAGACAGATGCCGCCAGCGATTTTTTTGGCATGGACAACGTTCCCCGCCGGGCCATAACCATGGGGGTGGGCTCTATTCTCAAGGCCAAAAGAATTTTACTGATGGCCTGGGGTGAGGGCAAGTCAGCCATTATCCAGGAAACCGTGGAAGGAATCATTAGGGATGCGGTTCCTGCCACCTACCTGCAGAATCATCCCAAAACCACCATTGTACTGGATACGGCTGCTGCTGCAGAGTTGGTCAGGGTAAAAACTCCATGGTTGGTGGATTCCTGTAAATGGGACGATGATCTGTCAAAAAGCGGGGTGATCTGGCTGAGCCAAAAATTGCAGAAGCCCATTCTGAAACTCACAGACAGGGACTATATGGATAATGGCATGGATGAACTGATAGCCGAGCATGGTCCCGCCTATAGGATCAATATCAGGATGTTTAATGTACTGCAGCACACCATTACCGGTTGGCCGGGCGGAAAGCCAGGCGCTGATGATACCAACCGTCCAGAGCGGGCAGAACCGGCACAAAAGCGGGTGGTCATCTTTAGCCCGCACCCTGATGATGATGTAATTTCCATGGGTGGCACCTTTATTCGACTGGTCGATCAGGGACATGACGTTCATGTGGCTTATCAGACCTCCGGAAACATTGCGGTTTTTGACGAGGATGTAGTGAGGTTCGCAGATTTCTTCAAGGATTTCAATGCGGTGTACAGCGCAGGCAACCGTGAAAGCAAAAGATTCTATGAAGAAGTTGTCAGCAACGTCAGCAATAAACAGCCGGGTGACATTGATACCCCGGTAGTGCAGAAGATCAAGGGTTTGATCCGGCGCGGGGAAGCTAAAGCAGCCTGCCGTTATGTGGGAATTAGCGATGACAATGTGCATTTTCTGGATATGCCTTTTTATGAAACCGGCTTGATTCAAAAACAACCCATAGGGGAAGAAGATATACAGATCGTTATGGACCTGCTACAGTCGGTTAAGCCTCACCAGATTTACGCGGCTGGTGATTTGTCTGATCCACACGGGACTCACAGGGTTTGTCTGGATGCCATTTTCCAGGCCGTACATCGATTAAAGGACCAAAGCTGGACTAAAGACTGCTGGGTTTGGCTATACCGGGGCGCCTGGCAGGAATGGGGAATAGAGGAAATTGAGATGGCTGTGCCACTGAGCCCGGGTGAGCTGATGCGTAAACGAAAAGCTATTTTCAAGCACCAGTCACAGAAAGATTCGGCCTTATTTCCGGGAACTGACCTGCGGGAATTCTGGCAGCGTGCCGAGGACCGGAACCGGAAAACTGCGAAAATCTATGACCAATTAGGTTTGGCGGAATATGAAGCTATTGAAGCCTTCAAGAGATGGCATTACTAGTAGCAAGAGCATACAGGGAGGAGCATACAGGTGATGCGTAACAGCAACAGCATACAGTGAACAGCATACAGGGGGTTTCTGCTCCCGATCATATGTGTGCCAGCAGGCAAGGCGCCCCTGGCTCCCGAACAATGGCAGCAGCCTGTAGACAGCACTAACCTGTATGCTCTAATCTGTATGCTGTTGCTGTAACTGCAACGCTATGCGTTTGCTTTCAGGATCTGTTCCTTAACTTCCTTGCGATAGTTGCGTCCGATCGGGAGCAGTTTGCTGGCTATTTCCACACAGTTGCCTTCAATGGATTTTACTTTGTCCACCGAAATGGTATAGGATTTATGGATCCTGATAAAATTATCAGCAGGCAGCAGTTTGGACATGCTGTTGAGGTTATGGTGGGTGATCAGGTCCTCATACACGGTGCGGATCCTGACATAATCCTTAAGGCTTTCGATATAGAGGATCTCATCAAGGTATACCTTTACCAATTTCTTGTCCACTTTGAAAAATATATAGGCTTTTGAGCTTTCAGGATTGATTACCACCGGCTGTGAACGGGCGGTGCTTTTCTGTCTTATGGCGGCACTCGCTTTGTCCATTGCCATCAGGAAACGCTGAAATGAAATTGGTTTCACCAGGTAATCCAGAACATTTAGCTCAAACCCCTCAACCGCATAATCCCGGTAGGCACTGGTCACTATTACCATAGGCGGTTCCTTCAGGCTCTTCAGGAAGTCCAGCCCGTTGAGTGTGGGCATGTTGATATCCAGAAACAAAAGATCGACCGGATTCTCAGAAATATAAGCGAAGGCATCCATGGCATTTTGGCAGGTGCTCACTACTTCAGCTGCCTGAAACTGGTCCAGGAATTTTTTTATTACGTTGATCGCCAAAGGCTCATCATCCACTATTTGACATCTAATTTTCATAGGTGGGAATTTTTAAAGTGACCGTGTATTTATCAGAATCATCTTTTATATCCAATTTGTAATTATTGCTATAAATGAGATTCAGTCTGCGCCGGATGTTTTTGATGCCAACCCCGTTAAGGCTGATATGATGATATGGCCCGGTGGCCGGGTAATTGAGTTTTTTGAACTTCTGATTGCTCACCGTGAATATGACCTCAGCAGGATTTATGTCAAGTCGTACATCGATGCTGATTTCATCGATACCGGCTCCAACCCCATGTTTAAAACTGTTTTCAATAAAAGGCAGCATCAGCAGCGGCGCGATCATTTGATTTTCAACCTGACCATATACATCAAAAGAGGTTTTTAGCTTTTCGCCAAATCGCAGGCGCTCCAGATCCAAATAATTTTGAATGTATCCGATTTCCCTGGCGATGTGTACTTTCTTAAGCTTGCCTTCATAAATAACGTAACTCATTAATTCGGACAACTTCAATACTGTCTCCGGTGCCATATCGGACTTATCCAGTGTAAGGGAATAAAGATTATTCAGGGTATTAAAGAAAAAATGCGGTTGTACCTGCGACCGCAGAAAATCCAGTTCAGTTTCATAATTGGCTTTTTGAAGTTCACGCATTTTTTTCTGGTTGCGCCCCCAATCCAGCAAAAATTTGAAAGCGGTCAGGAATCCCTGTACATATACCTCACCGATGACCAGTTCCAGTATATATTGGTGGTTGGTCAAAGTATTGTTGGGGCTGATGGCAAATACATCTTCCAGAAATATCCTTCCCCCTACTGCAAGCAGTATCCCAATTGATACCAAAAGAATATACTGGTAGTATCTTTTTGGCAAATATCTGGGTATCAGGTAATAAATATTCAGATATGCCAATCCTATGTGCATGGGAAACTCTATCAGGTTGTTGTAAAATGCATTTAAATAGTCCTGATTGTAACTTCCCCAGCGAAATACGTTAAATAAAAAGTAGAGGGTCCAAAACAAGCCGTGGTATACTATGGGTTTTTTCAGAATGTTCAGATAAAAACCTTGTATACCACCAGGATTAGCAGGAATCTTCCTGTAAGCTGTGGCACCTGAATATGACATAACAAACTACAAGTTACCAATAACCGGGAAAATCACGATGACTATTGATAATTTTAGTCCACGCAAGAATCACCATAAAACTTCTCTCAACCGCTTATAATTAATGCTAAACTACATTGAAGAAGGGAAGTATCGACTTCCTACTGAAGTCGTTGATAATGAGTAGCTCAGATAATTTTATTCCAAATAAAATCAAGTATTGATATTAATTAGTAAAATTGTAAAATAATAAAATACAAAAAATGATCCTGACGAGATCCATATCGTTTTCAATCACTGGTATTACCTTCAGGTCTTATGATCCTGTTTGGTTTTACCATCGATTGGGAATATTGGTATCCGGGATTATCAATCTTTTATTTTCAACTAAACTGTTAACATATGAGAAAGTTATTACTACTCTGTTTGTCTTTCGCCCTAACCACTGTGATGTGGGCGCAGGACAGAACTGTAACGGGTACAATCACCTCTGAGGATGGTGTAGGTTTACCTGGCGTGAACGTTCTGGTCCAGGGTACCACCACAGGTACCACTACCGACCTGGACGGAAATTACTCCCTTAATGTGCCTTCGGATGCCACCAACCTGGTCTATTCATTCGTAGGCTATCGTAGCCAGGTTATCGCCATTGGAAACCAGTCGATGATTGACATTGCACTGGAAGAAGATATTGCAGCCCTGGAAGAGGTGGTGGTCACTGCTTTTGGGGTTGAGCGGGAAAAGAAGTCTGTAACCTATGCAGCCCAGAATGTGGATACTGATAACCTCACTGAAGCCCGTCCTTTGGCGGTAGCTGATGGATTAAGTGGAAAAATTGCAGGGCTTTCCATTGGCAGGAATGGCGCTGGAGTAGGAGCAGACCCTAAAGTGATCTTACGGGGTAACCGTTCAATATCCGGTAGTAGTGAGCCTATTTATGTAGTTGACGGGGTAACTATCGGGGGCAATATCAACGACATCAGTCCGGATGATATAGCCTCCATCAGTGTATTGAAGGGCGCTAATGCTGCAGCCCTTTATGGTAGCCGTGCTAACAATGGGGTTATCGTTATCACTACCAAAAGTGGTCAGGGAGCAGGAAAAGGCTTCAATTTGGATTTCAACACCTCCTATATGGGAGCAAGTCCAATCTACCTGATCGACTGGCAGAATGAGTACGGCCAGGGCTCCGGTGGGATATATCAACCTAATAGTAACCAGTCCTGGGGTTCCAGGATAGATGGCAGCCAGGTACAGCATTGGTCAAATAATCCAAATTGGCCGGAGGCCACTACCAGTTATACCGCCAACCCGGATAATAAGACCAAAGATTTCTACCAGACCGGGCATAATCTGGCTACTAACATCGGAGTCGGCACCCAGGGAGAGAATTTGAACTCCTATGTATCCTATACCTACACAGATGCCAAGGGAATAATACCTGGCAACGAGTTGGACCGTCATAATGTGAATATGAGAATGACTTCAACTTTATTTAACCGGTTTACGGTTGATGCCAAGGTAAACGCCATCCGGGAAACGACCGGTGACCGACCTTTTACCGGGGAGGGTTATTTAAATCCTGTAAGGGCCATTAATAAAATGCCGCCAAATATTAAAACCGCGGATGCTCAACAATATTCCTTTATTAATGAAGCGGGCCTGTTGAGGCAACATTACTGGACTCCGAATAATAATGAACCACACAATCCCTACTGGACCATAAACAATACAGAGCAGGATGTCTTAATGAACAGGACCATCGGTATGTTGTCGTTGGCCTATGATCTTACTGAAAATTTGAATATCAGGGTAAGGTCCTCCATCGACCGCATAAGCAATTCAATAGTTTTGAGACGGTACAATGATACTTATATCGTGGCCGATAATGGGTATTATGAGAAGAATGAAATAAGGGAGCACGAATGGAACACCGATGCCTTCCTGAATTATAAAAATGATTTCTTTGGAGGGGACTGGTCACTGGATGCTACGATTGGTGGCAATATTCGTCGCAATGAATTCGACCAAACTCGAATTTTTCCCAGTACCTTAGGATTAAATGTACCTAACCTGTTTGCAATTTCCAATTTTGCGGTAGTAAACGGAGCGGAAGATTTCGCAAAGAAAGAAGTTCAATCCTTATTTGGTTTTGCCACCATCGGTTGGAAAAACGCCATATTCCTGGATGTAACCGCCCGGAATGACTGGAGTTCCACCTTACCTTCGGATGAATGGTCCTTTTTCTATCCATCGTTTGGTTTGACTGCCGTAGTGAGCGATTTAGTGACGCTTCCCGAATGGTGGACCTTTGCTAAGGCCAGGGTTAACTGGGCAAAGGTAGGTAATGACACAGATCCTTATCAACTGGTACGGACAGCTAATGTTACTGCAGGTGGAAATGGCGGTTTTCTGCAGTTATCTACACAGGTACCGGCCGCAAATTTGCTTCCGGAAGAAACTACCTCTACAGAAATTGGGTTTGATTTGAGATTTTTTCAGAATCGGTTAGGGTTAGACTTTACCTGGTATAAATCCAATAGTACCGATCAATTGTTTGCACAACAGGTGCCAACCCCCTCCGGTGCGAGCAGTGTCTTTATCAATGGCGCGGACATACAAAATGAAGGAATAGAGCTTGCTTTAACCGCTACCCCTGTTCAAAGTGGTGATTTCACCTGGGATCTATACTTTAACTATGCCTCAAATAATAGTGAAGTTATAGAACTGGCTGAAGGATTGACTCAACTGAGGGTCGGCACCGCCGATTTCATGAGACAATTTCAGTTAATCGCTGGCCGTCCCTGGGGTGATGTTTATTCCAGAGGATTTGGCAGGGATGATCAGGGAAGGGTGATTGTGGATGACCTGGGTCTTCCTACTGTAACCCCGGGTTTGTTAGTACCCGTGGCCAATTTTAATCCTGACTGGCTCGGTGGTATCGGAAACACATTGACCTGGAAAAATCTAAGCTTAAGCTTCCTGGTCGATATAAGGCAGGGTGGAACGGTGGTTTCATTCACCAATGCCATTATGTATGCTGACGGTGTAATAGCAGAGACCCTGGAAGGAAGAGAAGGAGGACTGGTATTCGGAGACAATATCTTCCCCGGGGAGACCGCTGTACTAGCGGATGGTTCTCCCAATACGTTGTCGACCAATGCTGAAGCTCTATGGGCCAGGTTAGGAGGAAGAAATGCTCCGGTGGGAGAGGCGTTCGTACTTGATGCCTCAAATACCCGGTTAAGAGAACTGGTTCTTGGATATGAACTTCCTTCTACCAACCTTTTCGGTATCCCATTTTCGTATGTGAGTGTTTCTTTGGTAGGAAGAAACCTATTCTTCTTTTCGAACGCAGCGGGTAATGTGGATCCGGAAATTTTCCAGAATACTGCAACCAATGCTGATGGCTTCGAATCATTTTCACCACCAACTGTAAGAGAATTTGGAGTTAATCTAAAATTCGGTTTCTGATTTAAATTATGAGACAAATGAAAAAATATAATCATTTACTTATTTACTTAATGGCGATAGTCGTCGGTGTGGGTATAAACAGCTGTACCGATGATTTCGAAGAGATAAATACTGATCCGCTGGCGCTTACCGCCGATAAGGTGGATGGATCGTTGATCGGGTTGGCATTTGCTAGGGCACAATATAGAACCATGTGTGGAGATGCCGGGCAGTTTCAGATATCACAGAACCTGTTTTCTGATCTTTATGCACAATATTTTGCTACTACTGCTGCTAATTTCGACTCGGACCTGAATGTTCAGGTTGGAAGATGGAGCGACATATGCTGGACTAATTTTTATGCACAGGCTGCTCCAAATGTAAAGTTTGTGGAGGACTTTACTATGTCGGAAGGCAATGAAGATCCGGTAGGGAATGCTGTGGCTAAAATATGGAGGGTACAGGCTTATCACAGGATCTCTGATTACTATGGGCCCGTTCCATATTTTGAATTTGGCAACGCCGCATTATCAGTTGCCTACGATTCCCAGGAATCAATATACAGGGATTTCTTTACCACACTGGATGAAGCAGTGGCTGCCTTAAAGGCAAACCCTGGAGCAAGCGCTTTCGGTAATAACGATCTTGTATATGCAGGAGATGTTTCCAAGTGGTTGGTTTTTGCCAATACGCTGAGACTCAGACTGGCCATGCGGGTCCGATTCGTTGATCCGGGGTTGGCCCAGGCTGAAGCAGAAAAAGCGGTAGCTGACGGAGTGATGGAGACCGGTAGTCAAAGTGCATTCGTATCGACTAATGACAATTCCACCAACCCTATAAACACTATTAGCAACTGGGGTGAATATCGCATGAGCGCTACTATGGAGAGTGTATTAAAGGGGTATAATGATCCCAGAACTGCAAGTTTTTTCAGCCCAGCCGTGAACGGAGACTCAGGAGATGATCCTGATAATTTTCCTTACGAGGGGCTGCAAAATGGTCAGTCTAAGGTAGCTAAGGGTTCAGATCTGAACAATCCCCACTCGGATGTCGGACCTGATTTCCTTCCTCCGGCTAAAGGAGGTACAAATCCTCCCATTGTAGTGATTCGAGCTGCCGAAGCCTGGCTTTTAAGAGCTGAGGGATCTTTCCTTGGTTGGAATATGGGTGGCGTGACTGCAGAAGAAGCTTATAACCGCGGCATTGAAGAATCATTGATTGAATGGGGAGTTGGAAATCAGGCTGCTGCATATATAGCGAGCAGCGCGGTCCCTGTTTCTCCAAGTAATAGTTTAGCTGCTGTATCCGATGTACCTGTTAAGTTCGATGCAGGACGTGCTTTGGAACAGATCCTTACCCAAAAATGGCTGGCACTATACCCCGATGGCTGGGAAGCCTGGGCCGAGTTAAGAAGAACCGGATTCCCAAAAACCTATCCAAGATTAGGATCTGAGAATCCTAATGTGGCTGTCAATGAAACCATGCGTAAAATGCAGTACGTGAGTAGCGAGTTTGACAGCAATACCGAAGCAGTGCAAGCAGCTATAGCCCTACCGGAGAATGGAGGCCAGGATATTGGAAATGTCCGGGTCTGGTGGGATCCGAATTAGCAATTAATCGTTTCGTTTCTTAAGAAGGGAAAGTGCCAATTAAAACCTGGCACTTTTCTTTTATCTTTACTTTTCACAAAAAAATAGTTCAATGATTCGAAGCCTGCTGATAGTTTCTCTTGCAGTATTTCTTTTCCTGTCCTGTGCAGAACATGATCCTGATACCCTTTTCACACTGCTTCCCGGCAGTAAGACCAATATAACCTTTAAAAACCTGGTAAAGGAAACCGAGGCTTTTAATGTCCTGGAATATGGATACTTCTACAACGGTGGAGGTATAGCCATTGGTGACATTAACAATGACAGTCTTCCCGATATATATTTCACGGGTAATATGGTAAGAAGTCATCTGTATCTTAATAAAGGTAACTGGGAGTTTGAAGAGATCGCTGAGCAAGCAGGAGTAGCTGCAGCAGGCCTGTGGAATACCGGTACCACCATGGCGGATGTCAATGGCGACGGGTTTTTGGATATCTATGTTTGCCGGTCGGCAGCAGTCAATGCCATGAACCGGAGAAACCTGCTGTTTATCAACAATGGGGATTTGACGTTTACCGAACACGCTGCCACCTTTGGACTGGATGATCCCGGATATTCCACCCAGGCTGCTTTCTTTGACTATGACCGGGACGGGGATCTGGACATGTATTTGCTAAACCACAGCATCCAGGAGTATGCCGGGTTCAGTACCCTCACCCCTCAATGGAAAGCGAAGCAGCACCGCGATTACGGCGACAAACTTTTTAGAAATGACGAAATTTTTTTTACCGATCAAACTTTAGCCGCTGGAATAAAAACCAATATTCTGGGCTTTGGACTGGGATTGGGCGTCTCAGATGTCAATAATGACGGATGGCCTGATATCTATGTTTCCAATGACTATAATGAAGAAGATTATCTTTACATCAACAATCAGGACGGCACGTTCACAGATCAGCTGCCCAACTATATGGCTCATGTATCATTGTCATCAATGGGTTCTGATATAGCAGATTATAACAACGATGGTTATACAGATATCTTAACACTGGATATGCTGCCTGAGGACAATTACCGTCAAAAGGTAATGTTTGGTCCTGACAACTACGATAAATATGAACGCCTGCTTTCCTCAGGTTTTTACGATCAGTCCATGCGGAATATGCTTCATCTTAATAATCAGGGAAAAGGATTCAGTGAAATCGGTCAGTTAGCCGGTGTAGCAGGCACCGACTGGAGCTGGGCTTCCTTGTTTGCAGATTTCGATAATGATGGCTACAAGGACTTATTCATTACCAATGGGTATAAGCATGATTATACCAACATGGATTTTATGAATTTTCTGGTCAGTGAAAAAATAAGAGAAAACCAGGGTGGTGCGGCGCTTTCCGCTATGGAAACCATTGAACAAATGCCATCGATACTTTTGCCAAACTATATGTATAGAAACCAGGGTGATTTGACTTTTAAAAATGTCTCCTCCGAATGGGGCCTTGATCAGGTTTCCCTGTCAAACGGAGCGGCGTATGCAGACCTGGACAATGATGGCGACCTGGACCTGGTGGTAAACAATGTAAATGAACCTGCGTTTGTTTACCGCAACAATTCCAGGGAATTGAATCAAAACAATTTTCTAAAAATAGTACTGAACGGAGTGGGCTTGAATACCGGGGGAATTGGCGTCAGGGTTACCCTTCACTGCGGTGAACTGCAAATGGCACAGGAGTTAATGCCTACCCGGGGATTTCAATCTGCTGTTGACCACGTTTTATTGTTTGGACTGGGCTCCACTGCGGTTATCGACAGCCTTGAGGTCTTGTGGCCGGATGGCAGGGTGCAGCTATTGCCGGCCCAGGAAGTAAACCAAATCCTGGTGATCGATCAAAGGGATGCCGTGGTTGCGTCAGCACCCGAACCTGTGGAATCCGTTCCTCCAACCATCTTCCTGGAAGATAACACCGAAATATTCAATCACCGGGAAAACCCGTTTACAGACTTTAAGCGTCAGCAGTTGTTGCTCCAT
>Ga0268386_10004135_pt1 | contig 10640 bp, 8 predicted proteins | sample RVTome_15_FD_200260 | JGI IMG/M metagenome (GOLD analysis project Ga0268386, IMG submission 200260) | Soil microbial communities from uranium-contaminated site in the Upper Colorado River Basin, Wyoming, United States - RVT150D86... ... | reverse complement strand
GGTCGGCGTCGCGTGATGCCCCGGCGGACGGGCGGCGACGAACGCGGTCGCGATGCGGCCGGTGGCGACCGCCTCCGCCGCGGTGATCGAGGTGCCAACGCTCCCCACGGCGGCCTCCCACGAGGCCGACGACACCTTGGTGTCCGGGTCGAGGGACTCGATCCGCCCCGATGTCTCTGCGGCGCGGCAGGCGGCGGCCACCCTCTCGACGTGCTCCGCGGCGTGCACGAGCCGGAGCTCGTCCTCCGTCGCTTCCCGACCCTCGAGCTGCTCCACGTGCCCGTGGAGCGTGAGGAGGTCCCGGCCGACGGTCGACGCGAGCGCCCGCAGCCGCCCCTGATGCTCCGGATGTCCCCATCCGGTATCGTGCAGGGGGGAGGCCGGGTGGAGAAAGAAGCCGGTCCGCGCGCCCACTCAGGCGCCCGACGGCACGGCCAGGGAGGCGATCCGCTCCTGGATCGAGCGTACCTCGTGGCTTCGGGAGCGGAGCGCGATGAGGGCGTCGCACGCGGCCGAGGTCGCCGACATGGTCGTCAGGTACGGCACGCCATGCGTGATGGCCGCGCGGCGTATCGCGTAGTCGTCGTACTGTGACTTCTTTCCCAGCGGCGTGTTGATGAGCAGCGCGATGTCGCCCGTCACAATGTGGTCCACGATGTCGGGCCGCCCCTCCCCCACCTTGAAGACGAGCTCCGCGGGCACACCCAGCGCGCCGACCGACGCCCTCGTACCCCGGGTGGCCAACAGCTCGAAGCCGAGATCTCGCAGCCGCCTCAGCATCGGCGTGACCGTCCGTCGGTCCCGCGCGTTCACCGTGACGATGACCTTGCCCTTGGCGGGGAGCGGATTTCCCGCCGAGAGCTGCGCCTTGGCGAACGCCATGCCGAACGAGTCGTCGAAGCCCATCACCTCGCCGGTCGAACGCATCTCCGGTCCGAGCAGCGTGTCGACGTCGAAGCGATTGAAGGGAAACGCGGCTTCCTTGACCGCGACCCCCGGTACCGGCGGCTCGTCGGGCACGTTCAGGTCGGCGAGGGTCTCGCCCGCCATCACGCGCGCGGCCAGTCGCGCGAGCGGCACGCCGGTCGCCTTGCTCACGAACGGCACGGTCCGCGACGCTCGCGGGTTCACCTCGAGCACGTAGACCAGGTCGTCCTTGATCGCGTACTGGGCGTTGACGAGGCCCACCACCCCCAGCTCGATCGCGAACTTGCGCGTCAGGTCCCGGATCTCGTCGAGCGCGTCGCCCGAGAGCAGGTACGGAGGAAGCACGCAGGCCGAATCGCCGGAGTGCACGCCGGCGTCCTCGATGTGCTGCATGATGCCGCCGATGACCACGTCCGTACCGTCGCACAACGCGTCGACGTCTGCCTCGAAGGCGTCCTCGAGGAAGCGGTCTATGAGCACCGGGTGGTCGGGCGACGCCTGCACGGCCTCGTCGAAGTACAGGCTCAGCGATTCCTCGTCGTAGATGATCCTCATGGCCCTGCCGCCGAGCACGTAGCTCGGGCGCACGAGCACGGGAAACCCGATCCGGGCGGCGACCGCCAGGGCCTGCTCCTCGCTCGTGGCGATGCCGTTGTCCGGGACCCGGGCGCCGATCTTGCGGCAGACTTCCGCGAAGCGGTCGCGGTCCTCGGCCCGGTCGATCGCGTCGACCGACGTGCCCATGATGGGCGCGCCGAGGGCCTCGAGCCCCTTGGCGAGCTTGAGCGGCGTCTGGCCGCCGAGCTGGACGATGACTCCCACGGGCCGCTCGAGGTGGACGATCTCGAGCACGTCCTCGAGGGTGAGCGGCTCGAAGTAGAGCTTGTCGCTGACGTCGAAGTCTGTGGAGACGGTCTCGGGATTCGAGTTGATCATGATGGTCTCGAAGCCAGCTTCGCGGAGCGCGAGCACCGCCTGCACGCAACAGTAGTCGAACTCGATGCCCTGCCCGATGCGATTCGGCCCGCTGCCGAGGATCACGATCTTGTCCCGGCTCGAGGGGCTGCTCTCCGACTCGTCCTCGTAGGACGAGTAGTAGTACGGCGTCGCGGCGGGAAACTCGCCCGCGCAGGTGTCGACGACGTTGTACGTGGGTCGAACGCCCCAGGCCCAACGGCGCTCGCGGACCTGCTCCTCGGATTCGTCGCGGAGATCCCCCAATTGACGGTCGCCGAAGCCCTCGCGCTTCATCGCGCGCAGCAGTGACGGCGTGACCTCGTCCGCGTCGGCGTAGCGTCGCTCCCATTCCAGGATCTGAACGAGCTGATCGAGGAACCACGGGTCGATCCTGGTGGCGTCGAAGATTTCCTCGATCGACACACCCGCCTCGAGCGCGCGCTTGAGCTGGAAGGGTCGATTCGCCGTCGGGCGGCGCAGCGCCGCGAGCAGGGGCTCCATCCCTTCGACGCCCTGATCGGTGAGGCCATCGTCCTTGAGCCGCGCACCGGTCACCCAGCCGTGCCGTCCGGTTTCGAGCCCCCGGAAGCCCTTCTGCCACGCGCTCCGGAAGGTGCGTCCGATCGCCATCGTCTCTCCGACCGACTTCATCTGGACCCCGAGCGTGTCGTCGACCTCGGGGAACTTCTCGAAGGCGAAGCGGGGCAGCTTGACGACCACGTAGTCGAGCACCGGCTCGAAGGAGGCCGGCGTCGTCTTCGTGATGTCGTTGGGAAGCTCGTGCAGGTGGTAGCCCACGGCGAGCTTGGCTCCGACGCGCGCGATCGGGAAGCCCGTCGCCTTCGAGGCGAGCGCCGAGGAGCGCGACACCCGTGGGTTCATCTCCACGACGAGCAGCTCGCCGTCCTCGGGGTTCACGGCGAACTGGATGTTGCAGCCGCCGGCCTCGACGCCGATCTCGCGGATGATCGCGATCGCGGCGTCACGCATCTCCTGGTACTCGACGTCCGTCAGGGTCTGCGCGGGCGCGACCGTGATCGAGTCTCCGGTGTGCACGCCCATGGGGTCGAAGTTCTCGATCGAGCACACGATGATGACGTTGTCGATCCCGTCGCGGACGACCTCGAGCTCGAACTCCTTCCAGCCGATGAGCGAGCGATCGATCAGCACCTCCTTGATCGGCGACGCGTCCAGGCCCTTGCGAACCTGGACCTCGAACTCCGCGCGGTTGTAGGCGATGCCCCCCCCGGTCCCGCCGAGGGTGTACGACGGCCGGACGATCGCGGGGTACAGCGTCCGCTCCACGATCTCCAGCGCTTCGTCGAGCTTACGCGCGAAGCCCCCGTGAGCGACCTTGAGCCCGATCCGCAGCATCGCCTCCGTGAACTGCTCGCGGTCCTCGGCCATCTCGATGGAGCGCTCGTTCGCGCCGATCAGCTCGACGCCGTACCTCTCCAGCACGCCGGCGCGGTGCAGGTCCATCGCCACGTTGAGCGCGGTCTGGCCGCCCATCGTCGGGAGGAGCGCGTCGGGCCTCTCCCGCTCGATGACCTTCTCCACCCATTCGGCGGTGATCGGCTCGATGTACGTCCGGTCCGCGAGGTCGGGATCGGTCATGATCGTGGCGGGATTGGAGTTGACCAACACCACCCGGTAGCCCTCTTCCTTGAGGGCGCGGACCGCCTGGGTTCCCGAATAGTCGAACTCGCAGGCCTGACCGATGATGATCGGGCCGGACCCCAGGATGAGGATCGTCTCTAAGTCGTCGCGTCGGGGCACGGGGTCGTCGCTTCGGGCCGACGCGCGGGGAGAAGGAGCTTAGGCGTCACCGCTCTTTCCGGACTCCTTTCGGATCGCGGTCGCCAGCACCCAGGAGAAGCCGCCCCACACGAACGCCATCACCATCAGCATGGTGATCCATGTCGCTGCCGTCACGGGTGCTCCTCCGCCCTCGGGGCGGCCGATGGGGTTCGCGGGCCAGGCCGGTCGGCGACGGCATGACCGCCGCCAAGGGCCTTCGATTCGATCGGCGGGGCCGCCACGGGCACCTCGAACCGAGGCGCCGGAAAAACGGCCGGCGTAAGGTGGCCCAAGCCCCCGAAAGGGGCAAGCGCGCGCACCCGCCCCGGCCGCTCAGCGCTCGATGCGCGCTTCGATCCCCGCCGTCAGCAACGTCAGATTGTCCGCGCCCGCCGCCGACACGACGGTGATGACGGGATCATCGGCACCGACGTCGTCGACGTGGATCTCGAAGCGGAGCTCACCACCGTCGGGATGAATCAGGATGACGCGGTGGGCGTCGGGCACCGACGGGACCGCCGCGTCATAGATCTGCGTGCCGCCCAGCCCGTCGAAGCCCTGGATGCCCCGTCCCGTGACCTCGATCAGCGCGCCCCCCAGCGACTCGCCTTGCACGGAGGCAACCAGCACGCCGGGGCCGCTCGGACCCGAGTCGCACCCCGCGGCGGCGATGGCGACGATCGCGCCGATCGCGCCGACGACCATAGGTCCGCTTCTCCTCCTCATCGACGCTCCTCCCATCCGTCTCGTTCCTCGAAGGGCATCGGGAGCACGACCGTCCGGGGCACGGCCGGCCCCGCCAGGCTGGCGCTCAGCGGCAGCGTCGGGTTGGCGAGCACCCACGCGCGGAAGTCTCCCACGTCGTAGCCGGCCATGCTGTTACCCTGCCGGTCGAGGAAGGCGAGCTGGACGGGTGTGAGCTTCGGGCCCGACAGCAGGAACGCCGACGCCAGGGCACCGATCGGAATCTGCGGGACGCCGATCTCGAACGAGACGACGGCGGACCCCGGCAGTCCGTTCGCGTCGGTCGCCTCGACCGTCACGGCGAACGTCCCCACGTCGATCGAGGCGCCCGTGATCCGGCCCGTGCCGCTCATGGCGAGCCCGTGGGGGAGCGGCCCGGCCGCCACGCGCCAGGAGTAGGGCGCGGTTCCCGCGGTCGCCTCGAGTTGGAGGTCCTGCTCCTGGGTGGCCGTCAGCGCGACCGAAGCGGCGGTGACGGCGTACACGAGCTCGAAGTCGGCGCTGGCGACGACCGGCGCGGACATCGTCACGTTCGTAGGGTTCGGCTGTCCCGTGAGCGAGCCCGACCAGCCCAGAAAGCGGAATCCGGTCAGCGGGAGCACCTCGACCGAAACGTCGGTTCCCGACGCGAACCACCGGTCCGCGGACATCGGCTCGGTCTGGAAGGATCCCGGCTCGATGCCGGAGACTCCACCCGTCGTCGTCAGATCGAGCAGGTACTCCGCACCGCCGTAGGCCGCCACGTACTCCGTGTCCGCCAGCGGGGTCGTGACCGTCCGCACACGCGGCTCGGCCGGCGCGTCGCTCCACTCCACGAAGGGCCGGCGCTCGCCGGCGGCGACGTCCTCGCCCGCGACCGCCTCGAGCGTGTGGTCGACGAAGGGCACCGAGGTGAAGGTCGTGGCGGGCGGGTCCGCGGGCGCCCCGTTCACGCGGAAGAGCCCGTCGGGGCTGGAGGCGCCGGTCGCGGATACCGTGATCGTCGACCGGCGCGTCGAGAGCCGCATCTCCATATCGTCGCCCACCGGCATGATGTCGACGAGCGTCACCCCCGTGGGCCCGCCGAGATAGGAGTCCGCGGCCGGATTCGTGGCGGCGTGGAAGGCGTCGTTGCCCGCGTCGCCCGGGAACGGGTCGCCGCCGTCACCCCTGGGGCGGCTCACCGCCCCGAGCCTGTCGAGTCCGTCGGCCTGGCGGAGCCAGACGCCCATGTGCGCGTCACCGTTCACGGTGTTGCAGGCCCAACGGCTGAGCAACTCCCCGCCACACGGGACAGGCGCGGCGATCCAGTCCGGGTCGATCTGCCACACGAGCAACCCCTCGCTGAGAAGGTTCTGGTCGTAGTAGCCCACCCGCTGGCGGTTCTCGAGCAGGAAGTACTCGCGGGATCCGTCGTTCGCGTCGACACGGAAGATCGTGTCGCTGGACTCGACGGGCGGAAGCGTCACCACCCCGTGGTCGGTGTCGGCGGCGAGCGTGACGACGGTCACCCAGCCGAGTTTCGCCTTCGTCCATGCGCCCATGTGACACGGCCTGGAGGGGGACCCGTCGTTGCACCCCCACGATCCCGACGCCATGAGGTCCCAGATTCCGGCGCCCGCGTGCTGGCCGTCGGTGGGGTCGGTGTCGTACAGATCCGGTAGCCCGAAGGCGTGCCCGAGCTCGTGGGTGAAGACCCCGATCTCGTTCAGCTCGCTGCCGGAGCACGACATCGCCGGCTGAATCGTGTAGTCGTCGATCTGGATCACGCCGCCGTTCGCCGACTGCGTGGACGTCGGGAACACCTGGAGGACAGCCGAGGACAGCGACCAACGGTGCGACCATATGCGAAATGGCCCTCCCCCCTGGCACTCGGCGCCGCGCGTGGGCTGGAGCACGGCGACGACGTCCACGAAGCCGTCATCGTCCCCGGAGTTGGGCATCCCGTCCGGTCCGTCGTTGTCGTACACGCCCCAATCGATCGTGTCGGGCTGGAGCGCGAGCACCTCCCACACGAAGTTGCCCGCCCCGCCTCCCCCGACCGGGGCGGAGAAGAGCCCGCTCTCGCCGTCCGTGATCGCCGTGTCCGACTGAGAGATCCTCTTCCAGTCGAAGACGTCGCCGAGCAGCTCTAGGCGCTGGCCCGAAACCTCGTCGTAGTAGTCCGTGATGGTACCGGGCTGCGCACCGAAGTACGCCGTGACGACCGTGTCGCGGGTGAACGGGGGTGTCGGATCGGAGTTAGAGTAGACGCCGAGGATGACCGGCACGCGGTACGTGCCTTCGACGGTACCGTCGCGCGGGCCGAGGGTCAGGCTGGGGCCGGCCGGGGCCGGGGGCCGGGCGCCGGGCGCCGCCTCGAACTGGATCCGCAGATCCTGCGAACGGCCGCGCGTGAACTGAAACGCCCCCGGATCGCGAGCGCGGGCGTCGTAATACGCCTGCGGAGGCCGCGTCCCGTAGCGCTCGCCCAGCATCTCCACGTCCTGGGCCGAGACCCCGGACAGGGCCCCACCGAACAGGAAGGCGATCGTGAGGCGGCCGGCGTGGCGCATGTCTTCGGGTCTCCGTGAGGACTCGCAATCCCTACACGGGTGCGAAAACCGGGGTTCCTGACCTCCTCGCGGGTACGTCCTCGGAGCGTATCGCCTCGGAGAACCTTCAACCGCTCAGATCCTGTGCGCGGATCCCCAGTCGCTCGCCGGCGTTCCGTAGGGCGTCGATGACGTTCTGGATGTGCTCCGAGCGCTCGAGGCCGATCAGCTCCACGCCCCGCGCGACCTCGTCCCGGCTGACACCGGCGGCGAACGTCTTGTCCTTGAGCTTCTTCGTCACCGACTTCGGCGCCAGGTCGTCGATCCCGTTCGGCCGCACGAGGCAGGCGGCGTAGACCAGCCCGGACAGCTCGTCGCAAGCGACGAGCGTCCTGTCGAGGTCGGTCTCCGGCTCCACGCCGGTGAAGTCGGAACGGTGCGCCAGGATCGCGTGGAGGACCTCCTCGGGGTAGCCGAGCGAGCGCAGATGCTCCACGGCCACCTTGGGGTGCTGCTCGGGGTGCTTCTCCCAATCGAGGTCGTGAAGGAGCCCCGCCAGGCCCCACACATCCTCGTCGCCACCGCGGAGCCGCGCGTAGTGCCGGACCGCCGCCTCCACCGCGTACATGTGGTTCCTCAGGCCCTCGTTCTCGACCCACTCCTCGAGAAGGGCCACCGCGTCGTCGCGATCGGGCATCGGGCTCGTCACTCCCTGACCTGGTTCGTCGTTGTCAGCGCATGGTGCGCGCGCGGCCGGAAGCTGGGCCGATCGCGCTCCGGTCGCAATCGGGCGACGATGGCGGTCGCGGTTACGCTCGCAGCGTGGTCGCGGCTTCACTCGCGGCGTGGTCGCCGCTACACTCGCGGCGTGGTCGTGGCTACGTTTGCGGCCTGGCCTGCGGTCACACCCGCGACGACGGGCACAGGTGCGACACCACACACGCCTCGCAGCGCGGCTTCTTCGCGTCGCACACGCGGCGACCGTGCCAGATGAGCAGGTGGGAGAGCATCGTCCAGCGATCGCTGGAGAAGAGCTCCATGAGGTCCTGCTCGATCTTCTCGGGCGTCGTCTCCGCGGTGAATCGCAGAAGCGTGCTCAACCGCTTCACGTGCGTGTCGACCACGACGCCCTCGTCGACGCCGAAGGCGTTGCCGAGGATCACGTTGGCGGTCTTGCGGCCGACGCCCGGGAGCGCGGCGAGATCCGTCATGGAGCTCGGCACCTCGCCATCGTGCTCGGCCATGACGCCGCGCGCGAATCCGATGACGTTCCTCGCCTTGTTCCGGAAGAATCCCGTCGTCCGGATGATCTCCTCGACGTCCTCCTGCCGCGCGGCGGCGAGCGCCGCCGCGTCCGGGTAGCGCCGGAAGAGCTCGGGGGTGACCATGTTGACGCGCACGTCCGTCGTCTGCGCCGACAGGATCGTCGCGACCCCGAGCTGGAACGGGTCGACGAAGTCCAGCTCGCAGTGGGCGTCCGGGTACTCGTCCCGGAGCAGGTCGTAGACCCGGCCGGCGCGCTCCCTCCTGGCCTTCTTCGACTCCCTAGCCATGCGGTCGGGCCCCCGGCCCCGGTCGGCTTCCAAAACGGAGGGCGGCGGCGGGCTGCTCCCGCGCCGACCCGAGCTCACCCTGCTAGCACCACCCTCGCGTACGCCAGCCCCGACGCCCGGGGCGCCGCGTGACCGCCGTCGACCGAACGGGCCTCCTTCCGCTCGAGCGCGGACGGCACGGCCCCGACATACGCGAAGAAACGTGCGAGCAACTTGAGCGCTTCACCTGCCGCGCGGAAGGACAGCAGGCGGTCGAGCTCGCTGCCGGGAAGCGTCGCCGAGAAGTCCTCCCCGTCGGCACGCACGTCCGCCGCGAGCCACGCCGAAGCGTCCGCGAGCGGGGCCTCGGGGAGCGGTATGACCCCGAGTCCCGGGCGGTCGGGACGCACGCCCGTCACGAGCATCGTGTGCAGAACCCCCGACTCGGTCGCGGTCCAGAAGATCCCGTCGATGGACTCGGGAGCCTGCTTCCCGGTCACGTCCGGCCCAGCGGCTGGGGCTTCCGCGGCGGTGGCCTCGGTTGCGACCCCGGCGGCTGCGACACCGCCAGCTGCAGCCTCGGCGGCTGTGGCCCCGGCGCTCTCCGCCCAGAAGAGGTGCTGTGGAAGTTGCAGGTATCCGGCGGGCGCCGGCGGTTCGGGATCGCCTTCCGGCGCGCCTTCGGCCAGGTAGCGCGCCGCGTGGGTCGTGAGGAGGAAGAGCGGGCAGCCGGCCCGGATGAAGTGGACCGCGTGGTAGACGAGCGCACCGTAGCGTTGGATCGCACCCGGCTCGGCGTCGGGCTCCCGCAGGCCACCGACGTACGAAGCGACGGCGCCCATCGTCACGAACTGCTGCGGGTCGGTGGGGTCGGCGCCCCGGCCCGCCGACTCCTCGTCGATGCGGGCGATGAGATCCTTCGCCGCCGAAGGATCGGGGAACGCGAGCTCGTACGGTGTGAGTCGGGCGTAGGCGTCGTGGAGCGACATGGCACGCCCTACCCCACCTGGCCGATGCGTTCCCCCTCCACCTCGGACTCGAGCACCGCCGGGCGCGACGCGCCGATCACACGGCGCACGTCCTCCCACCACGACCTCCTGCGCACCAGCACGAGCTCGACGCGCTCGGGAAGGACCTCCGACCACACGAAGTGCACGTCGCCCAGCGTGTCGGGCTTGTCCAGCCGATAGCGGACCCCGCGCCACGTCAGATCCAGGTGCGACGCCCGCTCGAAGTCGGCGGCACCCCAGACCTGCTCCACGTAGTGGTCGCCCTCCACGTGATGGACGCCGCCGCCGAGCGCCTCTCCGTGCTGCCAATACCACGGGTCGAAGTCCAGTCCCTCGTGTCGCTTGAACGTCTCGTCGGCCGCGTAGTCCACGCCCTCGAGCGCGTCGTCGCCGGCCAACGACTCGAGATGGTGGCGCAGCTCGTGGGTGAGCGTCTCCCAGATCTCGCCCTCCCAGTCGAAGTCCGGATCCTTGTTCGCGAGCGCGCGGAAGGAGCCCCAATACAGCGCGATCATGGAGCGCGTCGTGTCCGGGCCCGCGTAGTCCGAGAGATGCTCCTCGGTGAGGCACTGCCCGAGCGTGTACACGTCGGGCAGCGTGGGATGCACGGGAGCGTCCCGGCTGACCACGAGCCCGTCGATCCCTTCGAGGTAACCCTGCGGGATCTCTTCGAACGCGCGGCGAGCCGCCCGCTCGAAGTCGTGGAACTTCACCGGGCGTCAGTCACCGGGCACCGCGGCGACGTCGCGTCGCACCGCGGTCGCGAGCCACCGATTCGCCGCCAGCAGGAGGGCGAGCACGATCGCGAACTGAATGACGACGGAACCGATGTTGTACGGGCTGAACAGCGTCCACGTCGAGGCGAAGTCGGCGCCGCGCGCGCTCCACAGCCACCACCCCGCGAGGACGACCGCCTCGACCGCCACGAGACGCATCGCCCAGTCCCACCACGCCCCGATCCGAATGTCCGAGCCCTCGTGGTTGATGAACGTCTCGCGCCACCGCGTCACGCCGTAGCGGAGGACCGCGAACGCGAAGAAGAAGCCCGACACCATGAGCGCGACGCCCCAGACCCAGTCCTGATTCTGGAAGACGCCGAGCTCGAGCGCGCTGGGGATCCCGAACAGCAGCCCCGCGACCCCGACGATCGTGATCGC
>Ga0268386_10004134_pt1 | contig 10641 bp, 9 predicted proteins | sample RVTome_15_FD_200260 | JGI IMG/M metagenome (GOLD analysis project Ga0268386, IMG submission 200260) | Soil microbial communities from uranium-contaminated site in the Upper Colorado River Basin, Wyoming, United States - RVT150D86... ... | reverse complement strand
TTCGAGCCATGAAGATCAAGACCGGTGCCGCTGCCGTGGCGGTGACGCTGATGCTGGCCGGGGCCGTCCCGGCCCCCGCCCAGGGGCGGGAGGTCCGACGGGCGGGGGACGCGGCCCCGCGAGCCGCGGAATGCGAGGGGGGTCCCCTCGCGGTCGTTGCGGAGTTCCTGGGCCTTGCCCCTGAGCAGGTCCAGGCCGTGACGCGCCTCCTGCAGGAGCGTCAGGGGACACTTGCCCCGACCCGGCAGGCGATCGCGGAGCATGAGCAGCAGATCCTCGCCCTGATCGCCTCCGGCGGCGATCCGGCGGAGGTCGGAAGGCTGGTGGTCGAGGTCCATCACCTCCGCCAGCTCGTCGAGCAGACGCGGGCCCGGTTCCTCGCCGGCTTCGAGTCGGTCCTCGGCGACGAGCAGCGGGAGCGATGGCGGCAGGTCCGGGTGGCGGCGACGCTGCTGCCGGTGCTCCCGGCCTTCCAGGCATTGCCGGCGCTCTAGGCTCGGAGCGGGAGCGCGTCTAGACTGCGTCGGGGATGTCGAGGGCCCGGCTCGAAGGCGACCTGGCCGGGCTCCACACGGCCAGCTTCGGCTGGGCCCTCGGCTGCTGCCACGGGGATCGCGGAGAAGCGGAGGAAGTGCTGCAATCGACCTACCTCAAGGTGCTGGACGGCCAGGCACGCTTCGACGGCGGCTCGTCCTTCAAGACCTGGCTGTTCGCGGTCATCCGCAATACGGCGGCGGAAAGGCGGCGGGGGCGCTGGAGGCGCGCCGTGGTCCTGGGCCGGTGGCCGGGCGCTCGCGCGGAGCCCCCGCCCGTCCCGGACCCCGAGCGCCTCGCCCGCGAGGGAGAAGAGACGCGGCGGCTGCGCGACTCGCTGCGGGTCCTCCCCTCCCGACAACGCGAGCTGCTGCACCTCGTCTTCTACCAGGACCTCTCGGTCGAGGAGGCGGCCGCGGTGATCGGCGTCTCGGTGGGGAGCGCGCGCACGCACTACCATCGAGCCAAGGTGCGCCTCCGGCGGCTGCTCGATCGGCCAGGACCATCGCGATGACGAACCCGGGCGACGACGAGACCGACCTGCGGGGGCTCTTTGCCGCCCTGCGCCGCCAGGACTCGGCAAAGACGCCTGCCTTCGAAACCCTGCTGGCCGGGGCAGCCGCCGGGCGGGGCCGCCGTCGGCCGTGGCCGCGGGGGGGCGGGCTGCTGGCGGCCGCGTCGCTCGTCGTCGCCGCGCTGGCCGCGGTGGCCGTCCTCCGGGCCCCGCCCCCGCCCGCCCGGGTCGTTTCGATCGAGGAGTGGAGGGCCCCGACGGACTTCCTGCTGAGGACGCCGGGACGCGAGATCCTGGAGACGGTGCCGCTCATCGGGGAGCGGCCATCCCTCGCGCCCCTCGGGGGCGCGGTTCCCCGCGCGGCCTCCCCCAGACCAAGGAGCGTGTCGCCATGAACCGTGTTTGGCCGATGGCCGTGTTCGTCGCGCTCACCGTCACCCCAGGAGCGCGCGCGCAAGCGCCCGGGCCCGGGTCGGATCCCCTCGCCCCGCACGTGTTCCCGCCCGAGCTGGTCATGCGGCACGCCGCGGAGATCGGGCTCGACGAGAAGCAGCGCGCCGCGATCAAGGAGGCGGTGGTCAAGGTGCAGGCGAGGTTCCTGGACCTGCAGTGGGACCTCCAGGGAGAGTCGGAGAGGATGGCCGGGCTGCTGCAGCAGAGCCCCGTCGAGGAGGCGGCCGTCCTCACCCAGGCGGACAAGGTCATGGGGCTGGAGCGGGAGATCAAGAAGGCCCACCTCGCGCTGCTGGTGAAGATCAAGAACCTGCTGACCGCCGCGCAGCGCGCGAAGCTCACCGAGCTGCGGCGGCGGGGGGAGGGAGGCTCCTAGCGGCTCGGACCCGCACCCTCCCGGCGGATCAGGGTGCCGGCACGCCCTCCGGCTCGGCGGCGGGGACGGCCCGTCCCCGGCGGAAGAACTCCTCCTCGGTGAAGGCGTCGACCTCGATCACGTCGAGGCGGGCGGCCTCGGCTTCCCGCACGGCCGCGGCCTCGCGCTCGTCGAGGACTCCGGCGGCGAGGGCGGGCTCGACGAGCGACTCGGGGGGGGCGCCTGCGGGCAGCCGGCCCTCCCGGACCGCTCGGCGCAGGCGGTCGAGGAGCGGCGCGGCCTCGGCGGCCAGCCGAAGGGCCCGCTCGATGCGGGCGGTCGGCTCGCCGGGCGAGGTCGGGAGGAAGATCCCCGCGGTGAGGCGGTCGCGGACCGCGCCCGGGCGGGTGATCGTGGCCGCCGCCCGCGCTCCCAGGCGGTCGGAGGGGGGCGCGCCCACCGGGTTGAGCCGCGACCAGAGCGCGACCGGCCCCCGGAGGAGCGCGCCGAGCACGGGGACGTCGAGGTTCGCGAGGATGCCGTCGAACGCCGACTGGACCTGGGCGAGGGAATGCTCGGCCGCCCACTCGGCGAGGGGCCGGTCCTCCTCCTGCCGGCCCTCGGCCTCGAAGCGGCGGAGGACGCCGGTGGCCAGGAACATCCAGGAGAGGGCGTCGGCGAACCGCCCCGTGAGCTTCCCCCTCTGCTTGAGCCGGCCCCCGAGGCCGACGAGGGCGACGTCGGAGAGCCAGGCGAAGGTGGCCGAGGCCCAGGCGAGCCGGCGGGCGTAGCGGGCGAGGGGCCCCCCGACCGGCGCGGGGGCGAGCCGGCCCCGGGTGAGGCCGAAGAGCCCGGCCCGGACGAGGTTGCCGAGGAAGAAGAGGGCGTGGCCGAGGAGCGCCCGGGCGAGGCCTCCCGCGTCGCCGTCGCGGAGGGCCCGGAGCTCCCGCTGCGCCCAGGGGTGGCAGCGCACCGCCCCCTGGCCGTAGATGATCAGCGTGCGGGTCAGGATGTTGGCCCCCTCCACGGTGATCCCGATGGGGGCGCCCACGTACCCGCGGGCGATCCGGTTGCGCGGTCCGAGGCACAGCCCGGCGCCCCCCATCACGTCCATGCCGTCGGTCACCACCTTGCGGGCCAGCTCGGTCTCCTGGTACTTGACGATGGCGGAGACCACGGCCGGCCGCTTGCCCGAGTCGACGGCCCCGCAGGTGTACACGCGGGCGGCGTCCATCAGGTAAGCGAGGCCGGCGATCCGGGCAAGGGGCTCCTCGATCCCCTCGAAGCGGGCGATCGGGACCCCGAACTGGCGGCGCACCGCCGCGTAGGCCCCCACGAGGCGGGCCACCGCCTTGGCGCCCGCCGCGGACTGGGCGGGGAGCGAGATCCCCCGGCCGGCCGAGAGGGCCTCCATCAGCATCCTCCAGCCGCGGCCCGCGCCCTGCGCTCCGCCGATGACCTGGTCGAGGGAGACGACCACGTCCCGCCCCTCGATCGGACCGTTCGGCAGGGGAGTCCCCATGGCGTCGTGGCGCCGGCCGATCTCGACCCCGGGAGCGGAGGCGGGGACGAGCACGCAGGTGATCCCCACGTCCTCCCCCCGGCCGAGGAGGCCCTCGGGATCGCGGAGCCGCACCGCGAGGCCGATGAGGGTCGCCACCGGGGCGAGGGTGATGTAGCGCTTCGTCCAGTCGAGGCGCAGCCGCAGCCCCCCGTCGGGTCCCCGGACGACCACCCCCCGGGACCGGATCGAGGCGGCGTCGGAGCCGGCCTCGGGCTCGGTGAGGGCGAAGCAGGGGATCTCCGCGCCGCTCGCGAGCCGGGGCAGGTAGCGGTCCTTCTGCTCGGGGGTCCCGTAGGCGGCGAGCAGCTCGGCCGGACCCACCGAGTTGGGGATGAGGACGAGGGAGGAGAGGCCGAGCGAGCGGGTCGCGAGCTTGCCGAAGACCTCGCTGCACGCGAGGGCGGAGAAGCCCTTCCCCCCGTACTCCCGGGGGACGGTGAGCCCGAAGAAGCCCTGCTCGCGGAGGAAGGGGAGGACGGCGGCGGGCAGCTCGCGGGTCCGCTCGACCTCCCAGTCGTCAACCATGCCGCAGGCCTCCTCCACCGGTCCGTCGAGGAAGGCCTGCTCCTCGGCGGTGAGCCGGGGGTACGGCTCGCGGAGGAGGCGGCCGAGGTCGGGCCGGCCCGAGAAGAGCTCGGCGTCGGCCCAGACCGTCCCCGCCTCGAGGGCCTCGCGCTCGGTGGCCGACATCGGGGGGACGAGGTTCCGCCGGCGGGCCAGGTCGAGGAGCCACTGGGCCATGGGTCGAGTCTCTCCGGGGGCATTGTAGTCGGCCCGCTCCTCCGGGGGCGGCTCGAGCGGCCGGCCCCGGAGCGCTGACCACCCGCGCCCTCCACCCGCGGGCCGCCGGGGTCGCGCGGGTGGGGCGGCGGGCGGACCTTGCCGAGCCGGGCGCTCTGTTATGCTCGCCGGGTTCAAACGCGAGCGATGGCGGACCGCCCAAGCCTCCCCGACGACGTCTCCGCCGCCCCCACCCGCACGAGGCCCGTCCGGGCCGAGGTGAAGCAGGCCTGGCACCTGATGGACCCGGGGCAGGTCGTCACCAGCCCGGAGACCCGCCTCCGCTACCGGATCGACGGGCTGCTCGGCCAGGGCGGGTTTGGCCAGGTGTACCTGGCCCGGCGGCTCGGACGGTCGGCGGCGGTGCCGGCCACGGTGTGCGTCAAGGTCAGCGAGCGCATCGACGGCTGGCTACGCGAGGCGTACTTCGGGCAGCTCCTGGGCGACCACCCCCGGGCGATCCGCGTCTACGACGCGTTCCCCCTGACGCGCCCGGAGGGGCGGGTCCTGTACTGCCTCGCCCTGGAGTACGCGCGCCTCGGCGACCTCCGGGCGTTCCTCCACCGCAACGGCAAGGGGTGGCCGGAGACGGTCACCCGGCGCGAGATCGCCGGCGTCCTCCAGGTGCTCGGCAAGCTCCACCGCGGGCAGCTCCTCCACCGCGACCTCACCCCGCTCAACGTCTTCGTCTGCGAGGGGCCCGTCCTGAAGCTGGGGGACTTCGGGATCGTCCGGCAGCAGAGCGACCGGCGGGGGATCACCGCCCGGACGATGAGCGTGCTGACCGCCCCGAGCGAGATCCTGGACGGCGCCGCCCCGAAGTGGCAGGCGCGCGACGACGTCTACCAGGTGGGGCAGCTCCTGGGGATGCTCGTGAGGGGCGACGCCCGGGCGCGGATCCGGACCGGGGAGATCCGCCTCCTCAAGTGCAGCGACCACCTCAAGGAGATCGTCCATCGCTGCATCGGCGAGCGGCGGAAGCGCTACGAGAGCGCCGACGAGCTGATCGAGGCCCTCCGCAACCCGCCCGCCCTCCTGAAGGTCGGGGCCCTGCGGACGCTGAAGGGCGTCCACCTCGCCTTCACCGGCATCCTGAGCCGGACCCGGCGCGAGGCCGCCCGGGCCGCCCGGCGGGCGGGGGCGGTCGTCCACGGCGGGCCCTCGGTCAGGACCACCGTCGTCGTGCGCGGGCAGCCCAACCCCCGCCAGGCCGCGGGGCGGGAGGGGGGGCTCAAGCTGATGGAGATCAAGCGCCTGCGCGAGAAGGGCCACCGGATCGTCCTGCTGAACGAGCGGCAGTTCTGGCGCCTCGCGGGCAAGCGCTGAGCGACGCGCGGTCCTCGCGCGGGCGTGGGAGGATCGCGCGTCCGCCCGTCCCCCCTGATCAACTCCCTCCGGCACGGGACCCCCTGAGGGGAAAGGGGCTGCCCGCTCGTTGAGGGGGGGAGAAGGCACCACGCCGCAGGACGGTGCCGGGAGGAGGGGAGGATCGTGCGAACCAGCAACGTGTGCCGACGTGTCCGGGAGGCCGACCAGCGGGGGTTCACCCTGATCGAGCTGCTGGTCGTCATCGCCATCGTGTCGGTCCTGATCGGGCTCCTGCTGCCGGCCGTCCAGAAGGTCCGGGAGGCGGCGGCCCGCATCAAGTGCCAGAACAACCTCAAGCAGATCGGGCTCGCCCTGCACGGCTACGCCGAGGAGCCGCCGGAGCTGTCCCGGCTCCTCGCCGACGCCGGACTGCCCGAGGACGGGGCGGCGGACGGCTACGCGTACCGCGCGGTCTCCCAGACGCGGCAGGTCACGGTCGTGGCCGAGCCCGTCCCGGGCAGGACGGGCAGCGACGCGTGCCTGGTCAGAGGGCGCTTCGGGCCCAAGGGCTGGGAGGTGGGGGGTCCGGTCTGCGCGCCGATGCCGGAGGCCGAGGCCGAGCGCGAGGCGATGTTCGGTCGGATCGCCCTCCTGGGGGTGAGGGCGTTCGCCGGTCTCGCTCAGCTTCTCCCAGAGGCCGACCAGGAGGTCCTCTTCGAGCGAGTCGTCGGCGAGGCGTCGGACCCGCAGTCCGCGAGCGCCGTTCAGGGCATGAACGTCCTCTTTGCGGACGGATCGGTGCGGCTCGTCAAGCTGGCGACGGACTTGCCGGCCTACGAGGTCGGCGGCTTGCGGGTCCTCGACTGGTTCTGGCAGGAGACCGCCCAGGAGTTGAGGCTCGGCGCCCTGCGCGAGGACTGGCAGACGCTCCCCGGGGTGACCGAGCGGCCGGGGGAGTTCGTGATCCCCGGTCTCTTCAGCTACGCCGGCCTGGCCGGCGCGACCGGTCTCCTCGCCGACCCGCCGGCGCTCGAGGAGCTGATGCTCGACTCCCTGCGCCTCGCCGAGGCGGCGGAGGCCCGCGGGGACCAGGCCGCCCAGGACCGCTTCATGGACCGGTACGCGAGCCTGGCCCGCCTGGGCCGGAGCCGCACGTTCTCGCTGATCGACCGGACGCACCTCGTCGTCATGGCCCGCGCCATCAAGGAGTCCGCGACTCCGGTCCCCTGAGCCCCCGTCCCGCGGAGCGACCGGCCCTCGGACCCCGGGGAGCTTCCCGGGTGGCGAGGGCCGTCGCCTTTCGCCCCGCCGAGGCCGGCCCGACGACCCGCTTGACGCGGACGGCGATTTCTCGGACGATGGCGAAGTAAAAACGAAAGTCATTTCCCGCCCCGCGCCATGTACGTCGAGCTGCACGCCTCGTCAGCCTTCTCGTTCCTCCGGGCCTCGTCGCTCCCCGAGCAGCTCGTGGCCCGGGCGGCCGATCTGGGCTACCCGGCGGTGGCCCTCGTCGACCGGGACGGGGTGTCGGGGGCCCCGCGCTTCTTCAAGGCGGCCCGGGCCGCGGGGATCCGGCCCCTGGTGGGGGCGGAGCTGAGCCTGGATGGCGGGAGCAGCCTGCCCCTCCTCGTGGAGAGCCGGCGGGGCTACCGGAGCCTCTGCCGGCTGATCACGCGGATGAAGGAGGGGCGGCCGAAGGGGGAGGGCCGGCTCCCCCTCGAGTGGCTGGAGGGAAGCGTCGAGGGCCTCGTGGCCCTGCCGGGGGCGGAGACGCTGGGCCGGCCCCCCGACGCGGACCGCCTGGCCCGCCTCCTCCAGGCCTTCGGGGCGGAGGGGGTGTTCCTGGACGTGCAGCGGCACCGGCGGCGCGAGCAGGAGGCGGCGAACCAGGCGCTGCTCGACATGGCCGACGCCCTCGGGCTCCGGGCGGTCGCCACGAACGGGGTCCGCCACGCCCACGCGAAGGGCCGGCCGCTCCAGGACGTGCTGACCTGCATCCGCGAGAAGCGGACCCTCGCCACCGCGGGCCGGCTCCTCAGCGAGAACGCCGAGCGCCACCTGAAGGCCCCCCGGGCCATGGAGGCGCTCTTCGCGGACCGCCCCGACCTCCTGCGGAACACCGAGGCCCTGGCCGAGCGCCTCGCCTTCACCCTCGAGGACCTGGGCTACCGCTTCCCCGACTGCCCGGTGCCGGAGGGGGAGACCCCCCACTCGTACCTCTGCCGGGTGGCCGAGGCGGGGGCCCGCGAGCGCTACCGGCCCTACCACGAGAAGGCCCGCCGGCAGGTCGAGCGGGAGCTCGCGCTCATCGGCAAGCTCGAGCTGTCCGGCTACTTCCTGATCGTGTGGGACATCGTGGGCTTCTGCCGGCGGGAGGGGATCCTCGTCCAGGGCCGGGGCTCCGCCGCGAACAGCGCGGTCTGCTACAGCCTGGGGATCACCGCGGTGGACCCGGTGGGGATGGGGCTGCTCTTCGAGCGCTTCCTCTCCGAGGAGCGGGGGGAGTGGCCCGACATCGACCTGGACCTGCCGAGCGGGGACCGCCGGGAGCGGGTGATCCAGCACGTCTACGAGCGCTACGGGGCCCACGGCGCGGCCATGACCGCGAACGTCATCACCTACCGGGACCGGAGCGCCTCCCGGGAGATCGGCAAGGTGCTCGGGATCCCCCTGGAGGAGATCGACCGGCTGGCCCGCTACATGCGCCGGTTCGAGTACCGGGACCCCGACGACGACCTCGCCCAGCGGCTCGAGCGGGCGGGCTTCGACCGGGAGGACCGGCGCATCCGGCTCTTCGCCCGTCTCTTCCAGGAGATCCAGGACCTGCCCCGCCACCTCGGCCAGCACTCGGGGGGGATGGTCATCGCCAGGGGCCGCCTCGACGAGGTGGTGCCCCTCGAGCCCGCCACCATGCCCGGGCGGGTGGTGATCCAGTGGGACAAGGACGACTGCGCGGACCTCGGGATCGTCAAGGTGGACCTCCTGGGGCTCGGCATGCTGTCGGCCCTCCAGGACTGCCTGGCCATGCTCCGGGAGACCGGGGTGGAGGTGGACCTCGCCCACCTTCCCCCCGACGACCCGAAGGTCTACGCGATGCTCCGGAAGGCGGACACGGTGGGGCTCTTCCAGGTGGAGAGCCGGGCCCAGATGGCGACGCTGCCCCGGATGAAGCCCGACCACTTCTACGACCTCGTGGTGGAGGTGGCGATCATCCGCCCCGGGCCCATCGTGGGGAAGATGGTGCACCCCTACCTGCGGCGGCGGAACGGCCTCGAGCCCGTCCGGTACGCCCACCCCGCCCTCGAGCCGATCCTCGAGCGGACCCTCGGGGTCCCCCTCTTCCAGGAGCAGCTCCTGCGCATGGCGATGACGGTGGCCGGCTTCACCGGGGGGGAGGCCGAGGAGCTGCGGCGGGCCATGGGCTTCAAGCGCTCGGTGCAGAGGATGGAGGCGATCGAGGCGAGGCTCCGGGCGGGGATGCGCGAGCGGGGGATCACGGGGGAGGCGGCCGACGGGATCGTCCGCTCGATCACCTCGTTCGCCCTCTACGGCTTCCCGGAGTCGCACGCGGCCTCCTTCGCCCTCATCGCCTACGCGAGCGCGTACCTGCGCTGCTACCACCCGGCCGCCTTCGCGTGCTCCCTCCTCAACAACCAGCCGATGGGCTTCTACCACCCGTTCACCCTGGTGAAGGACGCCCAGCGCCACGGGGTGCGCTTCCGGCCGGTGGACGCGACCCGGAGCGGGTGGGACTGCGCCCTCGAGGAGGGCGAGGTGCGGCTGGGGCTGCGCTACGTGCGGGGGCTGCGGGCGGAGGCGGGACAGGGGATCGCCGAGGAGCGCGCCCGCCGGCCGTTCGCGTCCCTCCAGGACCTCGTGGACCGGACCGCCCTCCGGCGCGACGAGCAGCGGATGCTCGCCGAGGTGGGGGCCCTGAACGCCTTCGGCCTCACCCGGAGGAGCGCGCTCTGGCAGGTCGAGAAGGCGGGCCGGCCGCGGGGGCCGCTCCTCCGGGAGGCCGCGGAGGAGGACGACGCGGCGGGACCCCGCGCCTCACCCCTCCCCGACATGACCCTCGCGGAGCGGCTGGGGACCGACCTCGCGGGGACGAGCCTCACCGTGGGCCCGCACCCGATGGCCCTCCATCGCCAGGTCCTGCGCGAGCGGGGGGTGGTGCGGGCGGCCGACCTCGTCCACCTCGAGGACGGGGCCCGGGTGCGGGTGGCGGGGGCGGTCATCTGCCGGCAGCGGCCGGGCACCGCCAAGGGTTTCCTGTTCATGACCCTCGAGGACGAGACCGGCCTCGTGAACGTGACCGTGCGGCCGGACATGTTCCGGCGCGACCACGCGGTGCTCGTGGGGACGGCCGTCCTCGAGATCGACGGGGTCCTCCAGGCCGAGGACGGCCTCACCGTGCGGGCCTACGCCGCCCGGCCCGCCCCCGTCGAGGGGATCCCCATCGAGTCGCGGGACTTCCACTGAACGCGAGCCCCGGCACGCGACGGAAGGACCGGGACACGGCCCTTTCGCGGCTCGGCCCTCAGGCGTCGAGGCCCAGCGCGAAGAGCAGCGCCTCCCGCACCTCGCCCATCCGCTCCCGAGGCAGGGTCGTGATCAGGGATCCGATCCTGGTCCGGGCGACCGTCAGGAGGTGATCGAGGTTGACCGCGCAGTCCCGGGGCATCCCGTCGGCCGGCGACAAGGCCACCTCCGTCGGGATGCTCCGAACCGTCGTGGTGATCGGCGCGACCGTCACCTCGGCGAGGAACGCGAGCGCGGATTGCCGCGTCAGCACCAGCACGGGGCGGTTCTTGTCCGGCCGGGCGAATCGATACCACCGCACCTCGCCCCAGTGCATCAGTCGGGCCAGGCCTGTTCCTTCTCCCACCCGCTGAACTCTCCGCGCCGCACCGGCTTGGCCCGGTAGCCCGCGGCATGGCGCCGTTCCCTCTCGCGCCGCGCGACTTCACCCAGGGCGGCCTCGAGCGCGCGGCGCGTGAACGCGGACCGCGTGGTCCCCAGGCGCCGCACGGCGCGGTCCACCCGGGCCAGGAGATCCTCCTCGATGGTCATCTGGACGGTCCTCATGTTCCCTCGCTAGCTATCACTCTAGCTACTCTACTCCACAGGTGC
>Ga0268386_10004133_pt1 | contig 10642 bp, 11 predicted proteins | sample RVTome_15_FD_200260 | JGI IMG/M metagenome (GOLD analysis project Ga0268386, IMG submission 200260) | Soil microbial communities from uranium-contaminated site in the Upper Colorado River Basin, Wyoming, United States - RVT150D86... ... | reverse complement strand
TGCTGCACAGCTCGAGCGGGAGCGGGCGGCGGATGCCGATCGCGCGGTGGCCGAGGAGCGAACCCGAATCGCGCGCGAGCTGCATGACGTGGTCGCGCACCGGGTGAGCCTGATGACGGTCCAGGCCGGTGCCGCCAAGACCATCGTTGGCGACGATCCACAGGCTGCCCTGCAGGCGATGGAGGCTGTCGAGCACGCGGGACGCGAGGCGCTCGATGAGCTGCGCCACCTGCTCGGAGTCCTGCGACCCAAGGCCGAGGGTGGTTCACTCGGCCCGCAGCCCGGCCTCGCCGACGTTGGTCGCCTTGTCGACCAGTTCAGAGAGGCAGGGCTGGACGTCTCGTTCACGATCAGCCACGTGCCGACTGGGCTCCCGGCCCGGGTGGATCTATCCGCCTACCGCATCGTCCAGGAGGCACTGACCAATGTGCTCAAGCACGCCGGACCGGGCGCGTGGACCGAGGTGCGAGTCAACCTCGACAACGAGGTCGTTTCGATCGAGGTCACCGATGACGGGCACGCCGTCACCACGCTGCCCGGTTCGGGTCACGGGATCATGGGCATGCGCGAGAGAGCGCTGCTCTTGGGTGGAAGCCTCACCGCAGGCCCGCGAGTCGATGGAGGCTTTCGAGTCATGGCGCGCCTGCCGATCGGCGGGGGGCCGGCGTGAGCATTCGTGTCGTCGTGGTCGATGACCAGGCGTTGGTGCGTGGCGGGTTTGCCATGGTCCTCAATCACCAGGACGACATCGAAGTCGTGGCCGAGGCCGGGACGGGAGTGGAGGCCATCGAGGCGGCACGTCGCCATCGGCCGGACGTTGTCCTCATGGACATTCGGATGCCGGACATGGATGGCCTGGAGGCCACCTCACGGATCCTTGAGGAATCGGACTGGGAGGTGCGGGTGCTGATCCTGACCACCTTCGACCCCGACGAGTACGTCTATCGAGCGCTGCGCGCTGGCGCGAGCGGCTTCGTGCTCAAGGACATCCCGCCCGCGGACCTCGTCTCGTCGGTCCGCACCGTGGCCGCCGGCGGCGCGCTGCTCGCTCCGTCGATCACCAGGCGGCTGATCGGCCAGTTCGCCGAGCGGCTGGCTGTCGATACCGTCGTGTCCGGCCGCCTGGAGCGCCTCACCGAGCGCGAGCGCGAGGTAGTCGTTGCAATCGCGCGCGGTTCCAGCAACGCCGAGATCTGCGAGGAGCTCTTCATCGGCGCGGCCACGGTGAAGTCGCACGTGTCGAGCATTCTCACCAAGCTTGGCCTGCGCGATCGCACCCAGGTCGTGGTCTTCGCCTACGAGAGCGGGCTCGTCGAAGCCGGCGAGCTTGACATCGGTCACTGACTGATGACGGACTTCAGGCCACGAGAGATGGCCCCCCACGCGACTGCGTGGTGAGGCTCGTAGGGCCGAGGCGCGCATCCCCTCGGTCTGGTCCCTCATCTGGACCCTTATGGATCCTGTCTCATGTGTCTCTTGGATGTACTGCGTGAACGCGGCTGAGACGCATGAGACGTCTTGCCAGGAATCCGGTATGCGGTACCAAACTCATCCCGGAGCCCACCGCCTATGCGGGCATCGCGGCTTGATCGTGGTCGCGGGAGTCGGCGGGTACTCTCGTCCCGGTCGATTGGTCGGGACAACCTTTGGGCTCGCGCCCTCCATGCTGATCAGCCCGCCGGGGTCGGCCCGTCCGCATGATGCAGTAGTGACTCCTGGAGCGTTCGGGCCAGCCACCGCTCGTACCGTGCTGCAGTCCAGCCTCGACCCCGCAACTCCCGGTAGACGTCGAAGCCAAGGAGAGCGATGAAGATGTCGACCGCCTCCTCGGGCTGGATGTCGGGGCGAAGGCTGTCACCGAGCGGCTGAACGATCTTCGCGAGCTGCCGGGAGCGATTGGCCAGCACCTCTTCGACCTCCGCGCGAATGTCCGGATCGGCGCGCATGGCGTCCTGCTGTATGGCGACGGCTTCGCGTCCGGTCTCCCATTGGTGCCGCATGAAGGCAGCCGACGCCGACAAACGCGCGCCTGGATCTTCGACTTCGAAAACGGCCTGCAGGCGCTTGCCCGTCTCGGCACGGGCGAGCCATCGGTCTCGAATTCCCGCGACGAGCGCCGCCTTCGCCCCGAAAATCCAGTAGACCGTCTGCACGGCAACCTCGGCCTCGACGGCGATCTCTCGGATCGACGTGGCCGCGTAGCCCTTCGTCAGGAACAGCCGCTCAGCAGCTTCCAGGACTCGGCTTCGGGTCGCATCGGCACCTGCGCGCCGAATCTTCGATTGCGTCTTGACTTCGCGCATGTCGCTAGTGTATTACTCTAGTCACTAAAGTATCGCTCTATAGAGGCGGAGGCGGAGATGCGGGTGGGCAGAGGAGCACTGGGTGCCGCACTCGGCGTGATGCTAGCGGGCTGCGGAGGAGTCGGTACGCCAGGTATCTCCTCGGACCAGTCGGTAGCGCCCGCGCTGGCCAGCCAGCGGCAGAGCGAGGCCGCTCAGCCTGAAGCAGGGTCATCCGAACGACTCACGCCCCACCCCGTCGGCGAGGGCGAAGCAAACCTCGGCTACTACGAATACCTTCCGCCGGGCTACGGCGACGGCGAACCCCGACCGCTGTTGATCGCGCTGCACGGCGCAGACGGGAGCGGGGATGGGAGGCTGGCCGAACTGGACAACCTGTTCGAAACCGGCATCCCGGATCTCATCCGATCCGATGCCTGGCCGCCCGATCGACCATTCGTGGTGCTCGTCCCACAGCACGAGATGCCGGCGAGCGCTGAGCGCTACGCGTCGTGTGAGGGTGTGCCGCTCTTCGGCTCATGCTTGATGGAGCTACAGCACCGGGCCGGGCATCCGGTAGACGAGTCGGTCTGCATGACGCCGACCGAGTTGCATGCCTTTCTCACCTACGCCATCGCCACCTACGACGTGGATCCGCAGCGCGTGTACCTGACGGGACTCAGCTGCGGTGCGTTCGCCGCCTATGAGTACGCAGCCACGTACGGCGCGGAGCAGATCGCTGCCATGGTCCCCATCGCAGGCGAGGCCCGGCCCGCGTGGGAGGCCGCTGGATGCACGCTGGGAGAAGTGGCGATCTGGGCTTTCCACGGGGACCGTGACGATGCGCTCGATGTCCAGGGCACGATCGAGCCGATGAACGACCTGATGGACTGCCCCGGACTCCCGGAGGCCGGCGTCGAGCTCACCGTCTACTCCGGCGTCGACCACGACTCGTGGACGCGGACCTACGACCTCAATGCCGGCCACGACATCTATGCGTGGCTCCTGGGAATTGAGCGAGCAGAGCCGCAAGAAGGAGATTCACCATGATTCAGCTGAATGAAGCCAGGACGATTGCTCGTTCACCCGGCGAGGTATTTGCGTTTCTTGCCGACTTGAACAACTTCCCAATGTGGCGGGCGAATTTGGTCTCCTTCGAGATCCTGACAAAGGGGCCTACCGACGTCGGGACACGCTGCGCAGAAGTGGTGCAGGTCGGGCTCATGCGTGCGAAGGGCACCTGCGATGTGACGGAGTTCTCGCTGGGCAGAGTCCTGGCCTTCAAGGCGACTTCGGCGGGAATCGTCTATGACGGTCGAATCGTCGTCGAGCCCTGGGAGAGTGGATGCAGGCTCACCCTGACCGGTGACGTGCACCCACGAGGACCGATGAAGCTGATGCAGCCCGTACTGAGGCGGAAGTTGGAGAGCGGAATTCAGAAGGAGATCTCCGCAGTGAAGGAGTTCCTGGAGAGAGACGTCACGTACGAGTCCGACGAGGCACACAAGAAGCAGTGAGGGCGAAGATGCGACGCACGCTCAGTTCCACGATGAGGAGACTACTGACCGCATTTGGACTGACGCTGGTGCTGGTCGCACTGAGCGTTTCCGGCGGCCCTAGCGAGCGGCCCGGCGGACCATACCCTGCCACCGGATGAGATCTTCGAGGATGTGAACCCCTGCCCCGGAGAGCTCACGACGATCACGCAGAGGTTCCACACATTGGTGTTCCACGAGACCATCGACGTGGCGGGGGGGGGCTCCACGTCACCTTCACCGGCACTGGTGACATCACGAGCGCAGACGGCTTCTCGGGCCGGTTCACCATATCGCGCGGCGCCACGGTGGTGGCTGGTGGCCTCCTGCCCGGTGAGAGGTTCAACTTCTCGGCGACCCCTTCGAAATGGCACCGGCCAGCTCGTCAATGCCAGCGGACGTGAACGTCGGCGAGATCGGCGAGATCGACGCGATCATCAGCTTCGCGTACGCGGACGTGGATCTGTTTCTGGCGTGCCAATGGGAAGGCCGGTATCCGACGACCTTCTTTGAGTCTCCCGAGGATTCGACCTGCATTTGGCGGATCGAGTTTGATCCGACGGCGCTGTCACATTTTTGTGGACAAGTGGGTTGACCTGCCATTCGACGCGCGGCAGAGTACCTATTGCGCTGTGCGGCCGGAGTTTCCGAGACGGCGGCCGCCTCAGCGAAGATATCTACCAGGCTGGGAATGGCGGTCGTCAACCCCGAGCACGGCGATCTTGCCGCCCCGATGGACATTGCGGCCATCGGCATTCTTCAGGCCGCCATCCATTGCCGAGGCCGGATGACTCACCAAGAAAATCGGCGTGGTGGACTGTGCCGGAGCCGTCCGGGACAGTGATGAACGCCGCATCTGCCGTGGCCGCTCCGACAGCCTCGCCCCGTCAGTCCCCACATCTCGCTCACCTACGGCTGGGACTCGTGCACTGCCCGCATGGCGAGCCGGCGATGTTGAGACCCGCGGCCGCTGTCAGACGGGTATCACGCGGACGAACCAAGGTACCTGGTGGAGCGCGCCCATCCGTCAATGGACCGGTCGGGGCGTGAGCACCCCCATGACGTCCTTTCCCTCGCCGGTCGTCGTTTGCCTGCTGGGAAGCTTCCGTGTCGTCGCGCGAGGCCACCAGGTGAAGCTCAAGCCGGGCGGCAAGGCCCAGTCGTTGCTGGCGCACCTGGCGCTCAACGCGCAGCTGGGACTGTCTCGTGAGCACCTCCTCGAGACGCTCTGGCCGGCGACCGAGCACGCCCTCGCTGGCCAGTCTCTCAACACCCTCGTTTACGCCTTACATCGCACGCTCGGATCGGCGCTCGATGGCGCGCCGCCGATACGGCACACAGATGGGCTGTATAGCCTGAACGCGGAGGAAGGCGTCGACGTCGATATCGCGGCATTCGACGCCGCGGCGGACGACGGCGACCGCGCGACTCGTGCCGGTGATGACGCGAGAGCGTTCACGCATTACTGCGACGCCGCCGAGCTCTACCAGGGTGACCTTGTCGTCACGTGGGAGGTGCGCCACCTCGTCGAGCGAGAGCGCCTGCGTGCTCGCTACCTGATGATTCGAGGCTGGCTGGCGGAGCTGCAGTTCCGCCAGGGTGACTATCCCGGCGCCCTGACGAGCGCCCTGGACCTGCTTGTCCACGACCCGTGCCGCGAGGACGCGCATCGGCTTGCGATGCGCTCGTACAACCGCACTGGGCAGCGCGCTCAGGCGCTCCGCCAATACCGATTCTGCCGCGATGTGCTGGCAGCCGAGTTCGACGCCGTGCCGGAGCCGGCGACGGACGAGCTCTATGCCCAGCTGCGTGTGGAGCCCTCGCTGGTCTGACGCGGGGCGTCCCGGATGGATCACGGGACGCCCCCGGCGCGTCCGCGCGCTCATGCGCTAGACCCTCATCCAAGCCTGATTGCGTTCTCATCGGGAGCGCAGGTTCGCGGCGGGTCCATCTCATCGAAGCTTGAGTCCGCGTTGACGGTCGGGCTGTAGAACGATTGCGTCGTTTGCTCCCGTCGCGTCCGGCGGGTTGCGGCATCCGGGTTGGTCACCGAGAGGTACGCGATGTTGCAGTACACGTATCCGGGCATCTACACCCGGGAGATCCCAAGCGGTGTTCGGACGATCACCGGAGCACCTACGTCGGTGGCCCTGTTCGTTGGCCCGACGAGGACCGGGATCGATGGACGACCGACTCGGCTGTTCAGCTTTGCCGACTTCGAGCGAGCGTTCGGCGGACTCAGCCAGCTGAGCAGCCTCTCGTACTCCGTCCTCCACTTCTTCGCGAACGGTGGGGGCGAAGCATACGTCATGCGAGTCCCGGCGGAGAACTCCGAGGCAGCCAGTACGGCATTCAAGCAGGACGAGACGGCCGGAGCAAAATCGCTGACGGTGACGGCACTAAGCTCCGGTGCAGCCAGCAACGAGCTTTTCATCGAGTTCGATGGATTCGGCACCGATCCCGCCTCCGACAAGAAGCGCTTCAACCTGACGGTCGTCGACCGACTGACCGGCCGCGTGGAGCGCTTCACCAACCTCGCAACGGCGTCGACCAGCGCGCGCTTCGCACCTGCGGTTGTCAACGATCCGGCGACTGGCTCGAAGTTGGTGAAGGTCGACGTGGCCGGCATCGACAAGGAGGCCCCGCAGCCGAACGGAACGATCTACAAGGTCGGAACGCCGCCGGCCTCGGGCACTTTCGCCGACGACGTGAAGCTCGACCTCTCCGTAGCCGTCCTCAAGGCCGACGGCTCGGCCGACACCGGGCTCAGCAAGTTGCCGGTCACGGTGTTCGCGAGTGGCTCCGCCAAGCCCACCTCGTCCCTCGAGGTGGTCAACCGAATGATCGCCGCTGTCAACGCGGCGATCCGCGCCGACGATCCTGCGAACACCCTGATGGAGGGCGTGGGCATCGAGGGCGCCTCGTTCGTCGAGGGCACCGACACGTTCATCCGGCTCCGGACCGCGGGGCCCACGAGTGGGGCGCTCACCAGGCGTCTGGCCGATGCCACGGTGACGATCGAGAACCCGTCGGCAGGCGCGGCGACGACGAAGTTCCTCAGTGTCTACGGGCTGACCAAGGCGAGCGAGAACCCGTCCCGCTACCAGCTCGGAGGCAAGTACGGCGGGACGAGCCAGCTCTCCGGGGCTCCCACGGCCGGCGACGACGGCGACGCGAGCGGCCAGCCGGAAAGCAACGCGTTCAAGCAGGCGGTGATGGACCTCGCCGTGCCTGATCCGTTCTTCAACATCCTGTGCCTGCCCGACCTCGTGCGTGCGTCCGCGACCGATCCAACAGCGCTCCTGCACGCCAACGCGATGTCGGTCTACGCGGAGGCGGCTCTGGTGTGCAAGAGCAAGCACGCGTTCCTGCTGATCGATCCGCTCCCGAACATCACCAGCGTGGGCGCCGCGGAAGGCTGGAAGTCGACCGGCTTCACGTTCCAATCGAATCACTCGGCGGCCTATTTCCCGAACATCCGGGTCGATGATCCGCTGGTCCCGGGCACGATCCGATCCCACGCGCCGTCCGGCGCGCTGGCCGGAGTCTACGCTCGGACTGACGGACAGTTCGGAGTCTGGAAAGCCCCCGCCGGCACGGATGCCGTGCTGACCGGCGTCTATGGCCCAGCGCTCACGCTGTCCGACGACGAGCAGGGCGTGCTCAACCCGATGGGGCTCAACTGCATCCGCCAGTTCCCGATCTACGGAACGGTCAGTTTCGGCTCTCGCACGGTCGACGGCTCCAACGCGCTTGCGAGCGAGTGGAAGTACATTCCGGTGCGTCGCACGGCCAGCTACATCCTGCGGAGCTTGTCCGACGCGCTGCGCTGGGCGGTCCACTCGCCGAACGGGGAAGCCCTCTGGTCCCAGCTGCGCCTGAACGTCACCGCCTTTATGCACGGGCTCTTCCGCCAGGGCGCCTTCAAGGGCGTGTCGGCGCGTGAGGCCTACTTCGTCCAATGCGACGCGAGCACGACGACGCAGGAGGACATCAACCAGGGGGTCGTGAACATCGTGATCGGATTCGCGCCGCTGAAGCCCGCCGAGTTCGTGGTCATCAGCCTGCGCCAGATCGTCCAGCCGACGGTGTGAGGAGGGCGGGCAGATGGGTCAGTTCTCGGTCAACGCACAGCGTCTCGATCCCTACAAGAACTTCAAGTTCCGGGTCAAATGGGATGGCCGGTACGTCGCCGGTGTGTCGAAGGTCTCGACGCTCAAGCGGACGACCGAGGCCGTGAAGCATCGCTCCGGCGGCGACCCTTCGACCAGCTTCAAGTCTCCGGGTCGGACGGAGTACGACGCGATCACCCTCGAGCGCGGCGTCACGCACGATACGGACTTCGAGAGCTGGGCGAACAAGGTCTGGAACTATGGCTCCGTGGCGGGCGGCGAGGTGTCGCTCGCGGACTTTCGCAAGGACATCATCATCGAGCTGCTCAACGAGGGCGGCCAGACGGTCATCTCGTACCACGTCTACCGCTGCTGGGTGTCCGAGTTCCAGTCACTGCCGGATCTCGACGCCAACGCCAACGCGGTCGCCATCGCGAAGCTCAAGCTCGAGAACGAAGGATGGGAGCGCGATTACGCCGTCGTCGAGCCGAAAGAGCCGACGTTCACCGAGCCCTGATGTCGCGTGACGATGGCTCAGGCGCCCGCAACCGCCCGCCTCCTCGGCGGCTGGGACCCGTCCGACGGTAGCGCTCACCGACGGCTCGCGGCGCTGCTCGCGGCGATCGACGGACCAGCCGATGCCGATGACCAGCGCGGCGTCGACGCGCTCGGCGTGGATACCCTGGGCGAGCGCAACCGCCGGCTTCTCGAGCTACATCGGGACCTGATCGGAACGCCGCTCGAAGCGCGCGTGACGTGCGCGCAGTGCGGCGCCGACAGCGAGTTCGTCGTCCCGATCGACGCGATCCTCGACCTGCCATGCCCGGAGCCCGGGATGCTGGTCAGGCTCGGTGCCGGGCGCCGCCGCTTCACGTTCCGCCTGGCCCGCATGGACGATCTGGACGCCGCCGGGGACGCGGCGAGTCCACGCGACGTTCGTCGCGCGATCGTCGAACGATGTCGCATCGGCGGGGATGGCGACGTCCCCGATCTCGTGATCCACCGCCTGGCCGAACGATTCGAGGCGCTCGACCCGGCGGCGAACATCGTCGTGAACGTCACGTGCTCGGGCTGCGAGGCGGCACTGGCCGCATCGGTGGATGTGGCCGGCTTCGTCGCGCGCGGGCTCGATCGGCTTGTCGAGCGGCTCCTCGACGAGGTCCATACGATCGCGGGAACGTACGGCTGGGACGAGGCGCGCATCCTCGAACTGCCCGCATGGCGCCGGCGCCGCTACGTGGACATGATCGCCGCCCGGACCCCGATCCAAACGGCGGCCGCGGCGGGCGGCCGATGAGCAGCTACTGGGACGCGCTGGCGCGCGCGGCCCTCGACCTGCCGGCCACAGCCGGACCGAGGCCGCGGTCCCGATTCGAGCCCGACCGGTCCGAAGTGGACGTCGCCGATGCCGAGCTCGCCGACGAGCCGTTCGGAGGGCTGGCACCTGCGCCATCCGGGCCGCCTCAGGCGCCGATCCAGCCCTCCGCCGCACTGCCGGTGGAGGTACCCGGACCGCCGATCGATCGGACGTTCGGGGTGCAGCACGCCGAGCAGAGACCGATCCCGGGGACCCCCAAGCCAGCGGAGGCGGCGGCGCTCATCGTGTCGGCGCAACCCGTCGTCACGGCGACGACGACGCCGGCGCCCGAGGTGCCGCCGCCGTTGCCGGCGACCGCGCAGCCAATCCAACGTGTCGAGGTGCACCACACAGAGGCCGAGGCCAGCGTGGCCGCTGCCGTCCCGGCACCCGGCGCTGCAGGGACGGACGTCCCAGCCGAGCCGACGGGTCCTCGCGACGACCGTCCGCCGGCTCCGCCGCGGGCGGAGACCCAGTCGCCCGATGAGGAAACTGCGCCAGCCAACCCGCCAGTTCCGATCGTTACCGTTGCGGAACCGCTCGTCCAGGCGCCCGCCCCAGTCGAGCACTCTCCCTCGGGTGAGCCCCCGCCACTCGTCATCGAGATCGAAAGAGTGGACATCAAGATCGAGCACGAAGCTGCCCCGGCGACCTCCGTACCGCCGCGACGCCCCATCGACTCAGGCGCGGTTCCCTCGCTGAGCGACTACCTCGCTCGCCGGACCGAGGGACGCGCATGACCGCCCACTTCGCGATTCCCGCCACCACTTTCGTCCTGAGGGCGATCATCGAGGCGCGCCTCAAGGTCGCCTATGGCACGTTCGCGGTACCGAAGGTGTCCATTGAGCCACCACCGCGACCGCCCGCCCCCAACCAGGGGACAGCGCAACCCGAGCCGTTGGTCCTGACGCTCTTCATGCACCACGCCTCCACGAACGGTGCTTGGCGGAACATGTATGACCCGCACGTCGACGCACGCGGCAGCCGCTTCGCAAAGGCACCCCTGGTGCTCGACCTTCACTACCTGCTCGCGGCGCATGGCAGCGATCTCGAGCGCGAGGTGCTGTTGGGGGTGGCGATGAGCGCACTCCATCGCAACGGCGTCATCCCGCGCCTGATGATCCAGCAGCTTCTCAGCGCGATCGCGATCCCCGCAATGCCCACGAAGCTCATGGACACCCTCACGGACGAGCCGCTCCACGACAAGGGGAGCCAGCCCGAGTCGATCACGATCAGCCAGCAGGCGTTCGACGTCGACATGTCGACCAAGGTCTGGTCGGCCCTGCAGTCGCCGATGCGCCCGTGCGCGTACTACCTCGTGACCACGCTCTTCCTCGACACGGGCGAGACCTTCCC
>Ga0268386_10004132_pt1 | contig 10642 bp, 11 predicted proteins | sample RVTome_15_FD_200260 | JGI IMG/M metagenome (GOLD analysis project Ga0268386, IMG submission 200260) | Soil microbial communities from uranium-contaminated site in the Upper Colorado River Basin, Wyoming, United States - RVT150D86... ... | reverse complement strand
CCATCAAACGAATCGCTTCCAGCGTCCGGTGGTCCAATGTCCGCCCATCTCGTTTCATGCACAGTGAGACCATCGCCGTCGGAAAAAGTTGTACCTTTGTCGACTTATTTATCGACTACTGAGTAAGTGCGTATTTGAACTCGCTTTAGCGCGATCCACAGCAGCGCCAATTAACCAAGGAGAATATCGATGCGCACCCCCGCTAATATCGCCAAACATCCGATCCATCCGATGCTGGTGCCGATACCCATCGGCCTTTGGATTTTCTCGTTGGTGTGCGACCTCATTTCGTTGGCCGGTTATCCGGGTGCGTGGTCTACAGTCGCGCTCTACACGATGGTGGGCGGCATTGTCGGTGCGCTGATCGCCGCAATCCCGGGTCTGATCGATCTACTCTCGCTGCCGGCCGGGCCAAGGGGTACCGCGCTCGCTCACATGACGATCAACCTCCTGGTGGTCGCGCTCTATGTCATCAACAGCTGGCTGCGGTGGCCGGATCCCGCCAATTTCCGCGGCGCTCCGCTTTGGCTGTCGCTGATTGGTGTCGGTTTACTTGCCGTTTCCGGCTGGCTCGGCGGCAAGATGGTCTATGTACACGGAGTTGCAGTGAACGCAGCTCCGGACACGACAACGCCCGGCAGACGGTAGACGCTCGAGCGCGGAGCTTTGACCAGTCCATGCGATGAAATCCCAGGGTTCCACCTTTGCTTGTTACCGCTCGCCTCGACGGCGCCACTCGACCACCGCGCCTAGAACGGCGCCGAATGCAAGGTGATCGGCGAACTGAGGCCAAAACGACAGCGCGTAGATTTCCGCAAAGAGCCGACCGATCACGCGCAAGTCGAGCACCGCAATCGCCGCCAGTGCCGCGATAGCCCACAGAGTTGTCCTCTTGCGTGGCAAGAGCCAAGTCAGCACTGCGGCCCAGAATAGAGAAATTGTCGCATGCACGACAGCGGCCACGCCGAAGAGATATCTGTCACTGGAATCAGCGGGGATCAGCATTGCGCCCGCTGCGCGTGTCGCTTGCAGCACATCACCTCCGGTGAGCCACGCATAAACGGTAGACGGAATACCGCTCAGTACCGCGGCGCAGGAGCCTGCGATCAGCGCGTCCTGCCAAAAGTTGGACAGTCGTGGGATTGCCCTGTCATGGCTCCCGCTTCGATAATTTGGATCGGCGCGTATTGAGCGGCCCGGCGATCAAGGATTTGTCCGCGAGCGTCTGAGTGAAACCGGAGATGGTCATGCATATACATCACACAACGCCGACGCTGCTCAAGCCGCATCATGACCAACCCCTGACGGCTCTCATGTGGGGTCTGTCGATTTTTACAATGGTCATGACTGTTCCACAAATCCTTACTATATGGCGCGATCAGCACGCAGCCGGTGTGTCGGCCCTTTCATGGGGCGCATATCTTGCCGCTGCGTTCGTGTGGCTCTGGTATGGCTTGCGTGATACGAACATTTATTTGCCCTGTGTCGGCTGGATCGTGCTGGACGGCGCCGTAGTTATCGGCGCCTTGATTTACGGCTGAGGGGTTCTTTATGCGGCAGCGGTAGCGCCGTAACGCCGCACATGGCAGGCGCCCGACGAGGAGTGTGTTCGACACGGTCATGCCCGATCATCGAATTATTGTCGCTTTCATCGCCATGCTCGCCATTGGAGCGTGCTCCGTCATGTCTTCGATCGGACCCGTCGATCCGCCAGCCCCGTCATCATTCGAAGCCGAATTGATTGAGCGAGGCGCGCAACTCGCAGCCATCGGGAACTGCAACGTATGTCACACCGCGCCCGGCGGAAAACCGTACGCAGGCGGGCGGGCACTTAAATTAAGACACCTTTCGGAACGATATACGGCACCAATATAACGCCCGATCCGGACACCGGAATCGGCCGCTGGTCGGAGGCCGCGTTTACGCGGGCCATGCGCGAAGGCGTTGATCGAGAGGGCCGCCATCTCTATCCGGTTTTTCCGTACGAACATTTCACCAAGATCACGGACGAAGACCTGCGCGCGCTGTATGCGTTCGTGATGACGCGGGATTCGGTCCGAGCCGAGACGCCGCCGAACGAGCTCGTGTTCCCCTTCAACGTTCGCAGCTTGATCGGCGCGTGGAAGGTTCTGTACTTCGAGCCTGGCGTTTTCCGGCCCGATCCTGCGCAGAGCGCGCAATGGAACCGCGGCGCGTACCTGGTCGACGGCGTCGGGCATTGCGGCGCCTGTCACACGCCGCGTAATCGCCTTGGCGCCGAAAAAAAACGCGAATACCTGGCCGGAGGAGAAGCCGAAAATTGGCATGCCCCGGCGCTCAATGCCGCTTCACCCGCGCCGGTGCCATGGACCTCCGCACAGCTCTACCAGTATCTGCGTACCCGACTCGACGACCTGCACGCTATCGCGGCAGGCCCCATGGAGCCGGTCGTACTCAATCTTCGGACCGTATCCGAGGAGGACGTGAAGGCGATCGCCGCATACGTTGCCGCGACCATGGGCACGCCGGGTCCGGACCGGCGGAAGAAAACCGATGACGCCCTCATGCACGCGCGGCGCGACGAAGCCGTCGGTGTGCGCGCCGATCGGATCGATCGCGATCCTGCACGCGCCGGCGATCGGGCCTTTCAAAACGGGGCCGCGATCTACGCCGGCGCATGGGCTGTTTGCCACGATATTGGCCGCAACGCATCAATCGGCAGCGGCCTTCATCTCGCGCTCGGCTCGGCCATGACCATTCCGACTTCTTCCAACCTGATCCACATCATCTTGGAAGGCATTGCTCCGCCGGATGGCGAACCCGGACGCTGGATGCCCGGTTATGCCGAGGCACTGAGCGACGAGCAGGTGAAGGAGCTCGTCACGTACATCCGCGCCTATTTTGGCCGCAGCCCGCCGTGGCCGGACGTGGACGAGGAGATCAAGAAATTCAGGCAAGTCAACGCCAAGCTGAGAGCTCGATGATTACCTTGAACGTGAATGGGGTGTCGCATCAGGTCGATGCCGATCCCGTTACGCCGCTGCTGTACGTCTTGCGCGACCATCTTCAGCTCAACGGCGCTAAGTTCGGCTGTGGGCTGGGCCAATGCGGATCGTGCACAGTGATGGCCGACGGTCAGGCGATCCTGTCGTGCGTCGTTCCCATTTCGGTCATGCAGGGGCGCAGAATCAAGACCCTGGAAGGCCTGGGCACGATCGATAATCCGGGACCGATGCAGCGCGCGTTCATCGAGGAGCAGGCCGCGCAATGCGGATTTTGCATACCAGGCATGATGATGCGGGCGCAGGCGCTGCTCGAACGCAATCGGTCGCCGTCGAACGAAGAGATTCTCAGCCACATGAGTAACAACCTTTGCCACTGCGGCACGCACATGCGGATTGTGCGGGCAGTAAAGCGAGCTGCCGAATTGATGAAAACGGGTAATCCGGCGAGCGGGCCCGGCCGCGGCACGCGATGAACGACGGTATCTCGCGGCGCAGTTTTCTTGCGAGCGGGGGCGCGCTGCTCTTGAGCTTTTCGCTGCGGCCGGCGCTCGCCGCCGCACAAGGAACGCCGACGCCCAAGGCAACGCCGCCGTTGCCGGGCAGCCTGAAAGATGCGCCGGCGCTCGATTCGTGGATACGTATAAACGCCGATGGCAGCATCACCGTATTCACCGGGAAGGCCGAGCTGGGGCAGGGCATCAAGACGGCGCTCATCCAAGTCGCGGCCGAAGAGCTCGTCGTCGAGCCGCGCCGGATCAATCTCGTCACCGCCGACACGAGCCGCACACCCAATGAAGGCTATACGGCCGGCAGCCAGTCCATGCAGGACAGCGGAACGGCCATTCTGAATGCCGCGGCACAGGTCCGCGCGATTCTCGTGGGACTCGCGTCATCGCGATTCAACGTTCCTCCGGACCGGCTCTCCGTGCACAGCGGCACGGTGCGCGCGGATGACGGAAGGGCGATCAGCTATGGCGAGCTCGTTGCGGGTCAACAGCTGCGCATGACCGCCCATCCACAATCGGTTCTGAGAGATCACAACGCTCGGACGGTCATGGGACAGTCGATGCAGCGCGTCGACATTCCGGCCAAGGTGACGGGCAACGCGATTTACGTGCAGGACGTCCGGCTCGCGGGTATGGTGCATGCGCGCGTGGTGCGCCCGCCGAGCTATGGCGCGCGGCTGCGCACGCTCGACGCCGGCCCCGCCGAAAAAATGCCCGGTGTGCTGAAGATCGTGCGCGACGGAAGCTACGTCGCGGTCGTGGCGGAGCGCGAGTATCAGGCGGTTGCGGCGATGCGCGTGCTCGCCAGAGGCGCATCATGGGACGAGCTATCCACGCTGCCCGCGCAAGCGGACCTTTATGCGCACATACAGCGTCTGCCCGCCCAGGACTCGGTCATTTTCGGAAGTTCCGCCGGCCCGAGCTTTGGATCGAGTGCGATCACGTCGACCTATAAGCGCCCGTACCAAATGCATGGCGCCATCGGTCCTTCCTGCGCGGTCGGTCTGCATAAGGACGGCATCGTGACCGTGTGGACACATAGCCAGGGCGTGTATCCCTTGCGCGAGGCTATTGCCGAGATGCTGCGCGTTCCCGCCGACCGCGTGCGTTGCATCCATGTCGAAGGCTCCGGCTGCTACGGGCACAACGGCGCCGATGACGCAGGCGCGGATGCGGCATTGATCGCAGTCGCCTTCCCCGGCCGGCCGGTCCGGGTCCAGTGGATGCGCGAAGAAGAACATGCGTGGGAGCCATACGGCTCCGCCATGGTGTCGAGCGCCCAAGCGCAGCTCGATGGCAGCGGAAACATCGTCGACTGGCAATACGAGGTCTGGAGCAATACGCACCTCGCGCGTCCCGCTCCGGCAGGAAACTTAGCGCCAGCCTGGCATCTGGAAAAGCCTTTTACGCCGCCGTCACCCAAGCCGATTCCCCAGCCGACCGGCGGAGGGGATCGAAACGCGATTCCGCTCTACAAGTTTCAGCGCGCACGTGTAGTCCATCACTTCGTGCCCGCCATGCCGCTGCGGGTTTCCGCACTGCGGGCGCTGGGTGCCTATATGAACGTTTTTTCCATCGAGACCTTCATGGACGAGCTGGCCAAGGCAGCGCGAGCCGATCCGGTGGAGTTTCGCCTGCGCCACCTGGAAGATCAGCGTGCGAAAGAGGCGATCGCCCTTGCCGCCGACCGTTTCGGATGGAGCCGTTACAAGCGGCAGAAAGGGCGCGGGCGCGGCTTCGCCTTCGCGCGCTACAAGAACCTTGCGGCGTACACCGCGATCGCATGCGAAGTAGAGGTCGATCGCGAAAACGGGCAGGTTCGCGTGGTGCGCGCGGTTGCAGCCAACGACAGCGGCGAAGCCGTCAACCCCGACGGCTTACGCAACCAGATCGAGGGCGGCATCATCCAGTCGATTAGCTGGACGCTCTACGAAGCCGTGACTTTCGACAGGACCCGCATCACCAGCGTGGATTGGGCGAGCTACCCGATACTGCGCTTTCCGAATCTACCCGACAGCGTGGACGTGTACCTGATCAACCGGCCCGGGCAGCCTTTCCTCGGAACCGGCGAGGCTGCGCAAGGACCGACTGCAGCGGCCTTGGCAAACGCAGTTGCGGATGCAACTGGAGCGAGAATAAGAGAACTGCCGCTCACTCGCAGCCGGGTCAAAGCGGCGATCGGGCTGTGATAGATATTTATGGAGCGGCCTTGTTTTCATGATTGCTTGCGTGACAAAGCGGTCAGCTCCCGAATGTCGTCCACTTTTTCCAGCCCGAGGACGAGTTCGATTGCCTTCTCGACGCGGTCTGCCGGCATGTGCGCGAACGCCGCACAGTCGCGAAACTTCGCCGCAACCTCTTCTTCGGTCATGGGCATCGATGCGCTTCCCTTCGCGGCATCGACGCGCGCCGGGAATCGGCGGCCGTCCTTCAGCGCGGATGTCGAGGAAAGTCGTGAGCAGCGTGTAGCCTTTCGCTTCGGCTTCCTCGTCGCTGAACACCGTGTAATCGATTTTCGGGGCATCCGGTCGAGGAGGAGGGCATGACTTATGTCGCGGATGCTCACGGGATCATCGATCCGGACAACCTGCTCGCACCTCTGCAAGCCGCATCCTGCACTTACCGCATCGCGCTCGGGCCGCGGGCGGGGCGCAAAGTGCTGAGCTTGCAATACGGCTTGCGAGCCGCGCCGATGACCCAACCCCTGTGCGCCAACGCCCACGGCTTCAGCCTGCATGCGGCCGTGCGGCTCGCGCCGCCGAGCAACGCAGCGACCTTGAGCACTTGTGCCGCTACATCACGCGCTCGGCCATCGCCAACGAGCGGCTGAGCGTGAACCGCGCCGGGCAGGGGGTGCTAAAGTTGAAGACGCCTTATCGCGATGGCACGAGCCACATAGTCATGTCGCCGCTGGAATTCATGCAACGGCTGGCCGCTCTGGTGCCGCGCCCGCGCCTCACATCTCATTCGCTTTCATGGGGTGCTGGCGCCTCACGCCAAACTGCGGGCGGTGATTGTGCCCGTTCCCGCGCGAGGCGACTACCGCGCACGCGGCCGATTGCGAGCACGCGCATGGCACGTCAGCGCGTATGAGTTGGGCGCGGTTGTTGAAGCGAGTGTTCGACATCGATATCGAACGCTGCCCGCAGTGCGGCGGTAACCTGAAGATCGTCGCTGCGATCGAAGAGCCCGCGGTGATTGAGCGCATTCTCACGCACCTGGGGCTGTGCGCCCAGCCGCCACCTCGCGCGCCGGCGCGGCGGTTCGATCTTTTTCAGGCGGCTTGATTATCGAATTCGGACTGATCTTGGCCAGGGCCGATGGGTGCGTTCGGCTTCGCGCGTGTGCCAGCGTGCAGATCGAGGGAAATTGGACGCTGCGAAGGGCAACATTCTGGGGAAAACAGCGGGGCATGCATGAATTGTCACGCGGTTGACGTGCGCCGCGCGGGCAATAGAGTGGCCGTTTGGTGAAAGATAGTGTTTGAAATTCCTATCCATGGAGGCAGTAGAAATCGCCCAGGCGCGCCGGCCGACTATCGGAAGGCGCTGAAGGAAGCGCGCGCCGCGGTGAAGGCGCTCGGCAAAGATTCAACCGCCGTGCGCATTCAGGATCTGCGCGCCCACGACCTACGCCGCACGTTCGGGAGCTGACAGGTGGACACGGGCGGACCTACGGCGTGCAGGCCATTGGTGATAACGCTTACTGTTAGCACGGCTAACGGTTTGGACCTATGAAGCAGCCGACCGAGCGCGTGGGAACTTCCAATTCAATTCTACAGTCACAGCGTCAACTGCGAGATGTGCCGTTGAAGTTGCAATCTCGCTCAGCAACCGTCGATTCGGATATGTCGTAGGGCTTCGCTGGGCTGTATTGAATTTCGCTGGCTGTGTCAGCTCGACTGATGCCCGTTACGCATCGCCTTTGCTCGCAAGAGCGCCTGAAACCGGCTTGATCTCCTGAGAACCGGTGGCCGCAAGGCTTGGAGGTACTCGTAAGCATCCACCCCTCGGGTCGGTCAGTGCTGCGCGCATGACGCAATAGTTCGCGTGTTGCCGCAGACAATCTAAAGCGCGTCCACCTGCCTTGGCTGAATGCGTGGTACGCCACCAGGCGCCCACGCGTAACGCTCGCGGGCAGACGCCTGCCAGCATATCGCGAAGGCCTCGACCGCCGCGGTCCCTGCGCCAAAATTTCTCCGCATTCCTGCGGCAATTCGTCTGCGACAACAGCATCGTCACTACAAGCGTGCTGGTAGTGACGATGCACCATATGCCTCAGTCTTCAATGAGTTATAGGGTGCTTTCGCAAGTGACCGGCCCACGTGATGAGCTTCCTGGCGCATCACATCGTAACAACCGCGCAACGCGGTTCGTCCCCCTGCTCGTTCCAAACGGGCGTCGTTTCATCTCGCGCGCAACCCGCGCACCCCTGAGCCTTGGGTTATGGGCTCACTCGATGGAATGCTCCAACAGGAAGCGCCATCGAAGCCAAGAGCGGGTGCAGCCGCGGCAAGCAGCAACAAACACTGCACACATCGGGAGTGGTGTCCCGCGTCCCTCGTAGCTCTCGTTCTGCCTAAGCAGGCGAGACGGACAGAAACACTAACCTGACAGGCATTACACACCAGCAGCAGCAAGGCAGTAACGAGAAGGTAACAAAACTCGAAGAATCACCTTGAAAAGGAACCGATGCGAGAGTTGAACTGAGAACCGGTCGTTGTGCTGGCGCAATCCGCTGGCGGGATGTCCGCCAGGCGCTCGCACGCGCAAATCTCGTAGGGCAGATCCCGGTCAACTCCCCCTTTTTGTTGGGGGGTTAGGCAAGGCGCTGATCCTTGCCAAGCGGGAAAATCGGTGCTGGTGAGAACGCACGCGGGAAGATTTGGCACAGAGGCCTTGAAATCGAAAGAGCTGCGGCGTTTTCCACGGTGGCGGGCGCGCGGCGCTTCTCTCGCACGCATCCGCACGCCGCGGTGGGAAACGCCATGACGGGCCGGCTGCGGGAACGATTGTTGAGAGTTTGGACGTGAATATGAAACGGTTGAATCGATGCTGACCAAGGAAGCGCTGCTGCCCTTGATCAATGCGCGGCTCAATCGCGTGCTGCTGATCGCACAGGCCGCGTTGCCGGAACACCAGTTCGAGGCGTTCCGCCGGCTCATCCTGGACGAATTCGGCAGAGCTGGACTTCTCAGGGATCTGGACACGATCCTTGGGGAGAACCGGCAGGAACGGAACGGTACGGGCAGGACCACTTGAGCAAAGAAGGGAGGTGGGGCATGATTGCCACAGCAGAACTCTGAAGTCTCGGTCGAGTTCAGTCTGGATATCCCGCAGGACGCCGTGTCGTGCGAGGAACTCGACCTCATCCAAGCGCATTTCGCGGGTCTCATTCGCCAGTTGCTGATCGAGCCCGATTCAACGGAGAGCTAAGGACCAAGGCTATGGATGTGGTGATCTACGCTCGTGTGTCCACGGGCAAACAGGTGGAGAATGATCTCTCCATTCCCGATCAATTGCGGCAGATGCGCGAGTGGTGCAAGACACAAGGCCATCGCCTCGTCTCGGAGTATGTCGAAGCGGGTGCGACGGCCACCGATGACCGGCGCCCGGTGTTCCAGCAGATGATCGGGGATGCGACGTTGTCGCCTCCGCCGTTTGAAGCCATCGTCGTCCATAGCCTCTCCCGGTTCTTCCGCGATGCCCTGGAGTTCGGGCTCTACGAGCGAAAGCTCAAACGCTCCGGCGTGAAGGTGATTTCGATCACCCAGCAAACGGGCGATGATCCGTCAGGCGAGATGGCAAGGAAGCTCTTTAGCCTCTTTGACGAATACCAGAGCAAGGAGAACGCCAAGCACACGCTACGCGCCATGAAGGAGAACGCGCGTCAGGGCTACTGGAACGGCTCGCGCGCGCCCTTCGGTTATCGCGTGGTCGATGTGGGCGTTGCCGGTTCGCGAGGCCGACAAAAGCGCCGGCTCGAAGTGGACCCGGCGAACGCCGAGACGGTGCGCAAAATCTTCGACTTGTATTTGCACGGGCTTAACGGTCGCAGCATGGGCATGAAAAGCCTCACGACGTATCTGAACGACCAGGGCATCACGATGCGAGGCCGCCCCTGGCGCATGCAGAAAATGGATGATGTGCTGTCCGATCGCGTCTACATGGGCGAGTTCTATTTCAACCGTCATCAATGGCGCACAGCGAAAATAAACCCGCCCACCGAGTGGATCAAAGTAGACGTTCCCTCGATCATCGACGAAAAGACATTCGACCGCGTGGCAGCGAGACGACATGCCCGGCAGCCGAGCCAGACGCCTGGTCAGCGGCTCGCCTCACCGGCGCTTCTTGTGGGCTTAATCAAATGCGGACACTGCGGGGCTTGCATGACCCAGGCGACCGGCAAGAGCGGGCGCTATCGATACTACAAGTGCACCACCCGAATGAGCATCGGTGTGCACCGCTGTAACGCTCGCAATCTCAGCCGAGAATCCACGGAGCAAATCGTTCTCACCACGCTGGCCGACAAAGTGTTCACGCCGAGCAGGGTAGAGATCATGCTCAGGGAAATGAGAACACGTCAGCGCGCGGCACAGACGGCAGAGGATGTGCGCTGCCAGCAATTGACGCGGGAGCTCATGGAAATCGACACGGGCATTGCGCGCCTCTATGAAGCGGTCGAGAAAGGCCTGCTGCCGCTTGATACAACGCTGCAGGAGCGCTCGCAGAAGCTTCAGGCACGTCGGCAGGACGTTCTGATCGCCAGAGCCGCGCTACGCGATAAATGGGAGGTCCCGCTCAACAAACTCATGCCCGTACACGTTCAGAGATTCACACGTGCGCTGAGGGCAAGGCTGCTCGACACGACGTCGGGATTCGGCAAGGCGTATCTCAATCTGCTGGTGGATGAGATACGGCTCGATGGCAACGAGCTGCACATCCAGGGCAGCTATCGTGCCCTGGCGCGCGCAGTTTCGCTATCGAGAGAGGGGAAGCTGGACGCCGTGCCCAGCTTTGTACCAGAGTGGCGCGCCCGGCAGGATTCGAACCCACGACCCTCTGGTTCATCGCCTGATTGCGGTAACCAGGCTCTCTGCAAATCACAATCGATTGCTTTCATCGAAGCTCGGCCGCGCCATTGCCAAGGTCC
>Ga0268386_10004131_pt1 | contig 10642 bp, 7 predicted proteins | sample RVTome_15_FD_200260 | JGI IMG/M metagenome (GOLD analysis project Ga0268386, IMG submission 200260) | Soil microbial communities from uranium-contaminated site in the Upper Colorado River Basin, Wyoming, United States - RVT150D86... ... | reverse complement strand
CCCGAGAGCAGCGCGACGACCGCGGCGGGGTCAGAGCGGAGCGGCCTCGATGCCATAGACCGGCTGGTCGGGCAGGGGGGGCTGGAGCCGGAACCAGTAGTAGCCGTAGGGCGCCAGGCTGATGAAGTACGGCTGAGCTCCGATGGTGGGGAAGCGCGTGTCCCCCAGCATCTCCACCGGGGTGTGCCCGCGCCAGGCGCGAAGGTCGATCTCCACCGGCTGGGCCGAGCCGGCGAGGTTGTGGACCGCGATCACCGTCTCGCCCTCGTGCTCGCGTGCGTGGGCGAGCACGCTCTCGTTGGCCGGGCGGAGGAAGGTCAGCCTGCCGCGGCCGAACACACGCGTCTTCTTGCGCACCGCGATGAGCCGCTTCATCCAGTTGAGCAGCGAGGACGGGGTGCGCTGCTGCGCCTCCACGTTGATCGCCTGGTACCCGTACACCGTGTCGACGATGAGGGGCAGGTAGAGGCGGGCGGTGTCCGCGCGGGAGAAGCCCGCGTTGCGGTCGCCCGTCCACTGCATCGGCGTGCGGACCCCGTTGCGGTCGCCCAGGTAGATGTTGTCGCCCATCCCGAGCTCGTCGCCGTAGTAGAGGATCGGGCTGCCCGGCAGGGTGAAGAGCAGGCTCGTGAGCAGCTCGATTTTGCGCCGGTCGTTCTCGAGCAAGGGGGCCAGCCGCCGCCGTATGCCCAGGTTGAGGCGCATGCGCGGGTCGGACCCGTACGCGTAATAGAGATGCCGGCGCTCCTCGTCGCTCACCATCTCGAGCGTGAGCTCGTCGTGATTGCGCAGGAAGAGGCACCACTGGGCGGTCGCCGGGATCTCCGGCGTGTGCACGAAGATGTCGGTGATCGGCCGGCGGTCCCCGTGCCGGACGGCCAGGAAGATGCGCGGCATCAGCGGGAAGTGGAAGGCCATGTGGAACTCGTCGCCGTCACCGAAGTAGGGACGAACGTCGGCGGGCCACTGGTTGGCCTCCGCGAGGATGATGCGCCCCTGGTACTCCCGATCGATCGTGCGGCGAATCTCCTTCAGGAAGTCGTGGGTCTCCGGCAGGTTCTCGCAGTTGGTTCCCTCGCGCTCGATGAGATAGGGGACCGCGTCGCAGCGGAAGCCGTCGAGTCCCTTGTCCATCCAGAAGCGCATGACGTCGAGCAGCTCGCGGCGGACCTGCGGGTTGTCGAAGTTGAGGTCCGGTTGATGGTGGAAGAAACGGTGCCAGTAGTAGGCCTTGCCCACCGGATCCCACGTCCAGTTGGATTGCTCGGTGTCGAGGAAGATGATGCGGGCGTCCCGGTACCGTTCGTCGGTGTCGCTCCACACGTAGTAGTCGCGGTAGGGGGAGTCGGGCGCGCGGCGGGCGGCCTGGAACCACGGGTGCTGGTCCGAGGTGTGGTTGACCACCAGGTCCGAGATGACCCGCATGCCGTGGCCGTGGGCCGCCTCCAGGAAGCGGTCGAAGTCGGCCATGGTTCCGTAGTCGGGATGGATCGCGCGGTAGTCGGCCACGTCGTAGCCGTCGTCGCGCAGCGGCGAGCGGAAGAAGGGCAGGAGCCACAGGCAGTCGACGCCGAGCTCCTTGAGATGCCCGAGCTGGCTGGTGAGCCCGATGAAGTCGCCGATGCCGTCGTCGTTGCCGTCCTTGAAGGCGCGGACGTGCAGCTCGTAGAAGACGGCGTCCTTGTACCAGAGGGGATCACCGTCGCTCATGTCGGGCTCATGCGCAGTCCGGCCGTCCGGGTGTCCGCCCGCCGACGAGTGTCCGGGGCAGTAGCCTGGCGAGGCGTAGCCGAAGGCGAGCCGAGCGGATATATAAAGCTCTTAAGGCTTTCAAGGATGTTCATGCGTAATAATCGAAGTCGCGCTCGCGCCGCCGCCACCGACCGACCCGATAGATAAGCGCGGGGGCGGCGCGCGGGTCGAGCGTGACGACGTGGGCGGCCCCGCGCACCAGGCGGCGGTCACCGCCCAGCACCTCGTGGAGCTCGTAGGTCTCGTCGTCGGCGATGCCGATCTCGGCGAGCGGGATCTGCAGCGTGGCCTCGTGGGTCGCGAACGGATCCAGGTTGATCGCGACCAGGATCACGTTGTCGCGCGCCGGCGTCAGCTTGCCGTAGAACAGCACGTGCGGGCTGTTCGCCGGGTAGAAGCGCAGCCCGGCCATGGTGTGGAGCGCGGGGTTCTCGCGCCGGATCGCGTTGAGCCGGGCGATGTAGTCCGCGATGCTCCCGGGCGCGCTCCAGTCGCGCACCCGGATCTCGTACTTCTCCGAGGCCCGGTACTCCTCGCTGTCCGGCAGGGCCGTCGCCTCGCAGAGCTCGAAGCCGCTGTAGATGCCCCACACCGAAGCCAGCGTGGCGGCGAGCGCGGCCCGCATGCGGAAGGCGGGCGGCCCTCCGCGCTGGAGCACCTCGGGGAGGATGTCCGGGGTGTTGACGAAGAAGTTGCCGCGGAAGTACTCGGCCATCTCGGAGCGGGTGAGCTCCTCGAGGTACTCGGTCAGCTCGTCTTTGAAGTTGCGCCACGTGAAGTACGTGTACGACTGGGTGAAGCCGGCCTTGGCGAGCGCGCGCATCACCTTGGGGCGGGTGAAGGCCTCGGAGAGGAACACCACGTCGGGATCGCGGTCCTGGACCTCCCGGATCAGCCAGGCCCAGAAATCGAGGGGCTTGGTGTGGGGATTGTCCACCCGGAACGTCCGCACGCCCTGGTCGATCCAGAACCGCACGACGCCCAGCAGCGCGTCCCAGAGCGATTCCCAGGCGGACGTCGCGAAGTTGATCGGGTAGATGTCCTGGTATTTCTTGGGCGGGTTCTCCGCGTACTTGATCGTGCCGTCCGGCCGCCGGTAGAACCACTCCGGATGCTCGCGCACCCACGGATGGTCCGGCGAGCACTGGATCGCGAAGTCGAGCGCGATCTCCATGCCCAACCCGCGCGCGGTCTTCACGAGGCGCCGGAAGTCCTCGAGCGTGCCCAGCTCGGGATGCACCGCAGTGTGGCCGCCCTCGGGCCCGCCGATGGCCCAGGGGCTGCCCGGATCGCCGGGGCCCGCGGCCGGCGCGTTGTCCGGGCCCTTGCGCGCGGTGCGGCCGATGGGATGGACGGGCGGCAGGTAGACGACGTCGAACCCCATGCGCCGGATCTCGGGGAGCCGGTCGATGCAGTCGCCGAAGGTTCCGTGCCGGCCGGGCACCCGGCCCTGGGAGCGCGGGAACAGCTCGTACCAGCTCGCGAAGGCGGCCTCCGGCCGGTCCACCACCACCTCGAGCTCGTGGTCGTGGCGCGTGAGGTCTGGACGCGGCTGCGCGCGCGCCATCACCTGGCGCAGGTCGGGGTGGAGGAGGACGTCGAGACGGCCGTCGCGCGAGGACGCGGCCTCGAGCCGCTCGAGCGCGCGGGCCAGCGCGGCCGCGTCCGCGTCCCGCGCGCCGGCTCGCGCGAGCCGGAGCATCGCGCCGCCCTCCAGCAGCTCGCTGGTGAGATCGGCCTGACCGCCGCCCAGGCGTCGCCGCGTCTCCTCGACCCAGGACCCGAAGCCGTCGGTCCAGGCCTCCACGGTGTAGCGATAGCGCGTGTTGGCCACGAGCGGAAAGGCGCCGGCCCAGCCGTCGTTGTCCACCGGGACGAGCGGCGTCTCGCGCCAGCCGGTCTCGCCCGCGGCGCGGAAGCGGATCGCCGCGCCGAGGAGATCGTGGCCTTCCTTGAAGATGTCGGCGGTGATCGTCAAGACGTCTCCAACGACCCGCTTGACGGGATACCGGCCGTCGTCCACCGCGGGGCGCACGCGCTCGATCACGATGGGCCGGCGGATCCGGGTCATCGCCACCGGTCCACCAGGTACGGCTTGTCCTCCTCGAACATGCCGCCCAGGCGCGCCGCGCTCAGGAGCAGGGCGGCGGGCGGGCGCTGCCGGGTCTCGAGGATCACCGAGGCGGCGCGGCCGAGGTAGAGGGGAGCGAGCGACTGGACGGCGTGGCTCCGGTAGACGACGCGCGCGCGGTACGCGAGGAGGAAGTCGTACACCACGCGGGTCCAGAGCCGGTCCGGGAAGCGGAAGCGCTCGAGCGGCCGGTCGCTGAGCTCGAGCACCTCGCCCAGGTTCTCCGGGGCGAGGATGCGCTCCCACACCGGGAGGAGATCGCGCACCCCCTGGACGAAGCCGATCTGCATGCGCTCGGGGTCCACCGCGGGGCCGCCGGGCAGTGGCTCGGGCGGTACCCCGAAGGTCACCGCCGGCTCCGAGCCGCGGACGTCGAGCCAGTAGCTCTCCGAGCGCTCGGCCAGGGCGAAGAGCGCGCCGGCCACCCGGCCCACCGTGCGCCCGAGCGGCGCGGGGGGCGGGGCGGCCGCCACCGTCCGGGGGCCCAGCACCGCCTGTCCCACCGTGAAGCCTCGCTCGATCGCGGCCGCGGGCAGCCAGAACTCGAGGCCGTGGCGACCGAGATCGGTTTCCCAGACCGGCTGGGCGAGGAAGGCATCGGCGGCCGCCCCCGAACACGCGAACTCCTCGGCCAGTGGATGCATGAGCTGCCGTCCGAAGAGGCTGCGCACGAGCGGCACGACGAGGGCCTGGGTGAGGGTGCCGTCGTAGCGGTGACGGTGGTAGATCGGCAGCACCAGGCCGACGTCGTCCTTGACGACCGGGGTGGCCAGGGCGCGGAGCCAGTCCGCGGTCGTGCTGGCGAGATCGGCGTTGAGCATCACGAGCACCCGCGCCTCGAGCAGCCGCCCGACGGTCAGCACCGCGCGCACCGCCTGGGCCCAGTCGAGGGCGGCCTCCGCGGCGTGGCCGGCCGCGGGGGCCCGCACCAGGCGCACCGGGCCCAGGGCCGAGTCCAGCGCGGCCGCCGTCTCCTCGGACGAGGCCTGGTCCGCGTGCACGACCACCGCGGCCTGGCCCGCGAAGTGGGCGTCGAGGCCCGCCCGCACCGCGCCGCCCACCGCCGCGACGGTGGCGCTCGTCCCGGCAGTGGCCAGGCCCACCACCAGGTCGGCGGTGCCGATCCGGCCGAGGGTGGCCCGGACCTCGTCGGCGAGCTCGAGAGCTTTCATCACCGGGTCAGATGGGCGAGCAGCGCGAGATAGTCGCTCAGGTGCCGGGTCACGAGGAAGTTGCGGCGCACGTGCTCGCGTCCGGCCGCGCCCATGCGGCCGATGAGCTCCGGGTTGCTCAGAAGCTGCCGGATGCGGAACGCGGCCCCCTCCACGGTTTCCACGGTATACCCGGTCACGTTCACGACCATCTGAAATGGAATGCCGCCCGCGATGGTGCCGATCACCGGCTTGCCCTTCCACATCGCGGTGGCCACCTCGCTGGTGAAGTCGGCCTTGAGCGGCTTCTGGATCGCGATGGCCGCCGCCCGCTCGAGCGCGTTCAGCTCGGTCTGGGGATCCGGGGGCAGGACGATCACCGCGATGTCCGGATCCTGGCCGGCCGCCTCGCGCACGTCCTCCAGGACGTCCCCGCCCGGCGCGGGGGGCGGGCCGGCCAGCACGAGCCGGACGTCGTGGTGCTTCTTCACGAGCCGGTAGGCGTTGATCACCCCGAGCGGGTCGTGCTGGCGCTCGAACGGGCCGACCTGGAGCAGGATCGGCTTGTCCCGCGGCACCTGGAGACGATCCATCTGGGCGGCCTGCTCGGCGCGGGTCATCTCGCGGTTGCGCTCGGAGAGCGGATCGATCGAGGGGTAGACGATGAAGCGGGGGATCGAGAGCGGCGTCGCGAAGCGGGCGAGGGAGAAGACGGCCGCGTCGTAGCGCTGCGCGATGGGGCGGAGCGCGCTCCAGATCTGCGGCTGGGCGGAGGAGATGTCCGGGTGGCAGCGCCACACCCAGCGACCCGCGCTGCCGCGCTGCTCGACGAGGCCGAGCGGGGTCGCGTCGTGCACCATCACCAGATCGGCGTCGAGCCGGAGCCGGCGCGCGTTCTCGGCCGCGGTCTCCCCCAGGCGGGCCAGCATGGCCTCGGTGATGACCTGCTCGGTGCCGGCGAGGGCGCGGCTCACCGCGCGGGCGACCTGGTCGAAGTCCGCGGTGCCGATCGTGATTTCCCAGGTGGTGTCCACGCCCAGGTCGTTCATGATCGGCACCAGCCGGTTCAGCACCTCGACCCCACCGCCGCCGTAGCGCGAGGCGCTCACGTGCACGAAGCGGCGCCCGCGCAGCCGCTCTCCGACCCGCATCAGGATGTCCACCGCGCCGCGCGGGGCGATCTGGCGGTAGTCGTCCAGCTTGAGCAGCGAGCCGGGACGCATCAGGCGGCCTCCATGGCGTCGGACAGTATGCTGAGATGCCGGTCGCGGATCCGCTCGAGGCTGCCCGCGTACGGGTCGATATGGGCGAGGCGATCGGCCACCTCGGGGAGGCCGAGATGGGCGGCCACCCACTCCGCGAAGTCGCCGCGGCCCCGGCCGGCGCGGTAGCGCGCGTCGATCGTGTGGTAGAACAGCGCGCTCACGTCCACCTCGACCAGCGCGTCGCGCAGCTCCGCTAGGGTGCGGGCCTGGTGGCCGGTGGGCACCGCGATCAGGTGCGTCTGGTAGAAGCGGAAGCGCTTGCCCTGGGTGCGGGCGGGGGCTCCGCCGAGATGCTGGAGGTGATCGGAGATCGTGGCGATCAGCTCCTCACGCACCCGCTCCATGGAGCCCGCATGGAAGGCATCCACCCCGGCCAGCCGCTCGGCGAGACGGATGTCGCGCACCTCGGTCCCGACCCAGAGCGCGAAGTCGTTGGGATAGGCCTCGGCCAGCACCGGCCGGTGCAGCAGCGAGGCCGACGTGTGGCAGAAGACGGATTCCACCGGCACGTGCGCGAGCTGCTCGAGCAGCTCGCGGGCGTCGTGGGCCTCGTGGGGCAGCAGCTCGTTCAGCTCGAGGCACCCGAGGAAGACAAAGGGTTCGGTCGGGCTCATGCGGTAAGCTCTCCCGGAGGACGACGCCCGTGAGAATCCTGCTGCTGAGCCGCGAGTATCCTCCGCACGTCTACGGTGGCGCCGGCGTGGTGGTCGATCACCTGAGCCGCGCGCTCGCCCGCCGCGCCGCGGTCGAGGTGCGCTGCTTCGGCGACCAGGATTTGCATGATCTGCCCGTCGCGGTCGAGCAAGCGAAGCCCGGCTTGACCGTGCGCGGGTACGCGCCCTGGCCTCGCCTGGCGGGCGGCACGGAGGCGGCCTACGCGCCCGCGCTCGAGGCGCTCTCGGTCGGGCTCGCGATGGCGCGGGACCCGGTGGCCGCCGACGTGGTGCACACCCATACCTGGTACGTGGGGCTGGGCGGAATGCTGGTGCAGTCCATCCACGACGTCCCGCTCGTGGTCACGCTCCACAGCCTGGAGCCGCTCCGGCCGTGGAAGGCCGATCAGCTCGGCACCGGCTACGCGGTGTCGAGCTGGGCCGAGCGGCTGGCCGTCGAGCGCGCCGCCCGCGTCATCGCGGTGTCGGCGCAGATGCGCGCGGACATCCTGACGCACTTCCGGGTCGATCCCGACCGGGTGGTGGTGATCCACAACGGGGTGGACGCGGAGGCCTTCGCGCGCACCGAGCGGCGCGAAGCCCTCGCGCGCCACGGGGTGCGCGCGCCCTACGTGCTGTTCGTCGGCCGGATCAGCGAGCAGAAGGGGATCTTCCACCTCCTCGAGGCGGCGCGGGCGCTGCCCGCGGGCGTCCAGCTCGTGCTCTGCGCGAGCAGCCCGGACACGCCCGAGCTGCTGGCCCGGCTCGAGGCCGCGGTGGCGGGCCGCCCGGAGATCCACTGGATCAACGCGATGCTGCCCGCGCCCGAGGTCGCCCAGCTCTACAGCCACGCCGCGGTCTTCGCGTGCCCGTCCATCTACGAGCCCTTCGGTCTGATCAACCTCGAGGCCATGGCCTGCGCTACCCCGGTGGTGGCGAGCCGGGTCGGAGGCATCCCCGAGGTGGTGGTGGACGGCGAGACCGGGCGGCTGGTGGCGGCCGGCGATTCCGCTTCCCTCGGCCAGGCCCTGCAGGAGGTGCTGGCCGATCCCGCGCGCGCCCGGCGCATGGGCGAGGCCGGGCGCCGCCGGGTGGAGGCGCAGTTCTCCTGGGACCGCATCGCGGATCGGACGCTCGCCGTGTACCGGGACGCGATCGAGGATCACGGGCGCGCTCCGGCCAGATAGAACGCCACGCTCCACGGCGGCAGCGTGGACCACGGGCCCGACGGGAGCGCGAGCGCGTGGAGCCGGCGGCCCCAGTCCGCGCCGGGCCCCGCGTGGGGCACCGGGCTCGCGCCGAGGTTGGCGACGAGCCGCAGCGTGCCCGATGGGAACGTCCACGCGACCTCGAGCGCGGTGTCGCCGAGCGCCTTCCACGAGCCGACCGGCGCCGGCTCGTCCGCGAGCAGCGGCGCGACCGCCCGGGCCCGCAGGGCGAGCAGGGCCCGGTGGAGGCCGAGCCAGTCCTTGTGGCCGGTGGCGTCCGCGCGGCTCCAGTCCAGCACCGACCGCCGGAACGTCGACTCGGCCTGGGGATCGGGGATGCGCGCGCGCGTCGCGGGATCGGCGAACTCCGGGAAGCGGGCGAACTCGCGGCGCCGGCCCTCGGAGACGAGGGGCCCCAGGTCCGGGCCGAGATCGCTGAAGAAGGGGAATGGCTCGGGGGCGGCCCATTCCTCGCCCATGAAGACGAGCGGCAGGGCCGGCGCGAGCAAGAGCACGACGGTGGCCGCTCGCACCGCCTCCGCGGGGGCGAGCGCGGTGATCCGCTCGCCGAGCGCGCGATTGCCGATCTGATCGTGGTTCTGGAGGAAGCCCACGAAGGCGGTGGGCGGCAGATCCGCGGACGGCTCCCCGCGCGCGGCGTCGCGGTACGCGGACCGCTCGCCCTGGAACGCGAAGCCCTCGGTGAGGCAGCGCCCCAGGTGCGGCAGCGGTGGCTGGTAGTCGCCGTAGTAGCCGCCGGTCTCGCCGGTGAGGAGCACGTGCAGCGCGTGGTGCACGTCGTCGTTCCACTGGGCCTGGTAGAGCGGGCGCCGGCCGTCCAGCGGTCGCAGGTAGCGCGCCTCGTTGGCGCCGTTCTCCAGCACCAGGTGCACGCGCCGCTCGCGGCCGGGCCCGTCGGCCACCGCCCGGGCCAGCTCGACCAGCAGGTGCCGGGGCGAACCGTCCGCGATGGCGTTGACCGCGTCGAGGCGCAGGCCGTCCAGGTGATACTCCTCGATCCAGTAGAGCGCGTTGTGGATGATGAACGCGCGCACCACCTCCGAACCGGGCCCGTCGTAGTTGACGGCGTCGCCCCACGGAGTCTGGTGGCGCGGGTTGAAGAAGTCGGGCGCGTAGCGGTGCAGGTAGTTGCCCTCGGGGCCGAAGTGGTTGTAGACGACGTCGAGGAAGACGGCCAGACCCCGCGCGTGCGCGGAGCCCACCAGGGCCTTGAGGTCCTCGGGCCGGCCGTAGCCGGCCTCGGGAGCGTAGAGGAGCGCGCCGTCGTAACCCCAGCCCCAGCGTCCCGGGAAGTCGGCCAGCGGCATCAGCTGGATCGCGGTGGCGCCGAGCGAGACGAGGTGATCGAGCCGGTCGGCCACACCGGCGTAGGTGCCGACCGCGCTGAAGGCGCCCACGTGCAGCTCGTAGAACACGAGGCGCTCCGGGGGCAGTCCGGTCCAGGCGGCGTCACTCCAGCCGTGGGCGAGCGGATCCACCACCTCGCTCGCTCCGTGGACGTCGCCCGGCTGGAAGCGCGCGGCCGGATCGGGCACGAGCAGCGTCCCGTCGATGCGGTACCTGTAGCGCGTGCCCGGGGGCGCTTCGCGCGTCACGTACTCGGCCCACCCGCCGGCGTCGCGCGGCATGCTCACCGCGCGCCCCGGCTCCTCGAGCCAGAGCTCGACCTGGCGGGCGCCGGGGGCCCAGAGCCGGAAGCGCGTGGTGCCGTCCTCGCGGACCTCGGTGCCGAACGGCATCCGATGCGCGCGCCGGGCCGCCGGGCTCGCGCTCATGGCAGGGCCCGCTCGCGCTCGAGGAGCGCCACCGGAAAATGGCCGAACAGGGCGGGCGCGGGCAGCGCGGCGACCCCGTCGACGCGCTCGCTGGAGACCGTGAGGCCGGTGAAGCGGTCGCGGTAGACGCCGGCGAGCCGGTCGTCCCCGAGCGCCACCCAGGTCTGGGCCCACGCGGCCTCCCCCAGCGCGAACCGGCCGGTGAGGCCGCCGAGGCGGGCGGTCAAGCGGGGCACCACCGCGATCACCGCGGCGGGTCCGTCCTGCCGCGCCAGGGCCACCACGTGCTCGGCGTGGCGGCCGCCCGGGGCGAGCCCGCGGTAGTCCCCGGCGCCGAAGAGGCGGGCCCGCCCCCGCCGCAGCGTGAGGGCGCGGTGGGTGAGGTAGAGCTTCACCCGGCCGTCGCGCCAGTGCTCGAGGAGCTCCGCGCAGAGGCCGCTCAGGTCCGCGACGGTGTCGTCGGCCGGGATGCGGGCGCGCAGGGCGTCGAGCATCGCGCCCCGGCGCGCGAAGTCCACCGCCCGGCGGTTGTCGGGATCCACCAGGGACAGCTCCCAGAGCTCGGTGCCCTGGTAGAAGTCGGGGATCCCGGGAGCCGCGATCTTGAGCAGGGTCTGCCCGAGGGAGTTGGCCGCCCCGTGGGCCGCGACCAGGCGCTGGAAGGGCCGGAAGGCGGAGAGGAAGGC
>Ga0268386_10004130_pt1 | contig 10643 bp, 9 predicted proteins | sample RVTome_15_FD_200260 | JGI IMG/M metagenome (GOLD analysis project Ga0268386, IMG submission 200260) | Soil microbial communities from uranium-contaminated site in the Upper Colorado River Basin, Wyoming, United States - RVT150D86... ... | reverse complement strand
AGCTCGGCGGCCGCGGCCGTGATCGAGCCGGTGCGCGCCGTTCCCTCCACGGTTGCAGGAAGCAGCGCCGGGTCCAGGCCGAGCGCGTCGAGCACCTCGGTCGACCAGTCACGGGCCCCGAGGTCGAACAGCAGCGTGCCGGCGCCGTCCGCCTTGTCGACCGCACGCTCGCCCGTCAGGTGGAGCCGCACGTAGTCCTTCGGCAACAGGACGTGCGCAACCCGGTTCCAGACCTCGGGTTCGTGCGCTCGCACCCAGAGCAGCTTCGGCGCCGTGAACCCGGTCAGCGCGTCGTTGCCGGTCACCTCGATGAGCCGCTGCGCGCCGACCCGCTGCCGGATCGCGTCGCACTCGTCCGCGGTCCGTTGGTCGTTCCACAGAATCGCGGGGCGCAGCGGTTGGTCGGCCGCGTCGAGAAGCACCGCGCCGTGCATCTGGCCGGTCAGCCCGACCGCGGCGACCGCGTCCCGATTCGCGCCGGCCGCGGCCAGCGCGCTGCCGATGGCGACGATCGCCCCGTCCCACCACAGCGCGGGGTCCTGCTCGCTCCACAGCGGATGAGGGATCGAGGTGTCGTACTCCGCGCTGCCCACTCCGACCACAGCGCCGCGATCGTCGACGAGGACGGCCTTCGTGGCCGTGGTCGAGACGTCGACCCCCAGGACGAGTGCCACCTCAGCCCTCGCCGTCCACCGCCCAGATCCCCTGGTTCACGAGGTTCTCGAGCCGCTCCTGCCGCCCGGAGACGGGCCGGGGCTCGATGCCATCCGAGACCACCCGCGTCTCCAGGTCCGGAAGCGACAGGTCGCCGGCGAGGATCGCGCCGCCGAGCTCTCGGTCCCACCCGGCGTACCGCTCGTCCCGCAGCCGCTTGAGGTCATTGGCCTCGACGAGGTCGGCTGCCACCAGGAGCGCCCGCGCGAGCGTGTCGATGCCGCCGATGTGCGCGTGGAACAGGTCGGTGCGATCCATGCTCTGGCGGCGGAGCTTGGCGTCGAAGTTGAAGCCGCCGGTCGTGAGGCCGCCGCTGCGCAGGATCTCGTACATCGCCAGCGCCAGGTCGTCCACCGAGTTCGGGAACTGGTCGGTGTCCCAACCGTTCTGCGGGTCGCCGCGATTCATGTCGATGCTGCCGAGGATCCGACGGCTGATGGCGACCGCAACCTCGTGCTGGAAGCTGTGGCCGGCGAGCGTCGCGTGGTTCGCCTCGATGTTCACGCGGTACTCGTCCTGGAGTCCGTGGCGAACGAGGAATGAGTCGACGGTGGCCGAGTCGTAGTCGTACTGGTGCTTCGTCGGCTCCTGCGGCTTCGGCTCGAGCAGCAGGGTGCCGGTGAAGCCGATGCGCCGCTTGTGCTCCGCCACCAGCGTCAGGAAGCGGGCAAGCTGCTGCTCCTCGCGCGCCAGGTCGGTGTTCAGCAGGGTCTCGTACCCCTCGCGCCCGCCCCACAGGGTGTAGTTCGCACCTCCCAGCCGATGCGTGACTTCGAGCATCAGCTTCACCTGGGCGGCCGCGTAGGCGAACACCTCGGGATCCGGATTCGTCGCCGCGCCCGCCGCGTACCGGGGGTGGCTGAACAGGTTCGCCGTGCCCCACAGCAGCCGCACCCCGGTGCGCTCCATGTGCGTCTCGATCGCCGCGACGACGGCGTCGAGGTTGGCGCGCGTCTCGGCGAAGGTCGACCCCTCGGGGGCGACGTCTCGATCGTGGAAGGTGAAGAACGGAACGCCGAGCTTTTCCACGAACTCGAACGCGGCGTCGAGCTTCGCGCGCGCGGCCTCCATTGGGTCGGCCCCGGTCGCCAGCCACGGGCGGTCGAAGGTCCCGGTTCCGAAGACGTCGGATCCGGGCCAGTTGAACGAGTGCCATAGGCAGACGGCAATCCGCAGGTGGTCCTCCATGCGGGTGCCGAGCACCGATCGGTCGGGCTGGTAGACCTTGTATGCGAGCGGCTCGGATGTCGCCAGCCCGCCGTACGGGATCGGTCCCGTCACGTCCGGGAAGAAGCTCGCCATTGCCTGTTACTCCTCCGTCTCGATGCGGCGATTTCGCGCGACCTCGACGGTACCAGACGTGTTTGTGAACGAGAAGCACAAACATGGGAAACGCCACGAACCGGGACGATCGTCGTGCTGGTCCGGCCCCGCCTCCGTGGTAGGGTATCGCCGCGTCCCGCAGGTGCCAGGGCGCACCGCATCGGCTCACCAGACCTTCTGCCCGACGTGCCGCGGGCGGGCGAACCACGAGAGGGACCTTGGGACTCTTCGACGGCCTGCTCGGCCTCCTCAGCCACGACGTCGGCATCGACCTCGGCACGGCGAACACGCTCGTCACCGTCCGCAACCGCGGCATCGTCATCAGCGAGCCGTCGGTCGTCGCCATGGACACCCGGACGAAGCGAGTGCTCGCCATCGGCGCCGAGGCAAAGCGCATGGTCGGCCGCACGCCCGCGAACATCGTCGCCATCCGGCCGCTGCGCGACGGCGTGATCAGCGACTTCGACGTCACCGAGCAGATGATCAGGTACTTCATCAACAAGGTGCACGACCGCTACGCCCGCATCCCGCGGCCGCGCGTGCTGGTCGGGATTCCCTCGGGCGTGACCGAGGTCGAGAAGCGCGCCGTCCGCGACGCCACGATCAACGCCGGCGCCCGCTGGGCACGCCTCATCGAGGAGCCGATGGCCGCGGCGATCGGCGCCGGCCTGCCGGTCAGCGAGCCGTCGGGATCGCTCATCGTCGACATCGGCGGCGGGACGACCGAGGTCGCCGTGATCAGTCTCGGCGGGATCGTGGTCAGCCGCAGCATCCGCATCGGCGGCGACGAGATGGACACCGACATCGTCAGCTTCGCCCGCCGCGAGTACAACCTGCTGATGGGCGAGCGGACCGCCGAGGAGATCAAGATCGCGGTCGGATCGGCCTACCCGGAGGAGAATGCCGATCGCACGGTGACCTTTCGCGGGCGCGACCTGCTGACCGGGTTGCCGCGAAGCATCGAGGTCGGTGGCGACCAGATCCGCGAGGCCCTCGAGCCGTCGATCGCCCAGATCGTGGAGGCCATCAAGGAAACGATCGAGGAGACGCCGCCGGAGCTGGTCGCCGACATCATGGACCAGGGGATCGTGCTGGCCGGTGGCGGGGCGCTGCTCGCCGGCCTCGATCGTCGCGTGGCCGAGGCGACCCAGATGCCGGTGCACATCGCCGATGACCCGCTGACCTGCGTGGTGCGCGGCACGGGACGCGTGCTCGAGGACCTCGACACGCTCGAGCGGGTGCTCGTCTCCGAGCAGTTCACCCGCGCCCCGCGGTGAGTGGCGATCCCGCCATGACCGATCGTATATCCGGTATATACGATTCGGCGACGGACTAGGCAGCCGATGTACGGGCCGTCCAGCCCGCACCGTCGCAGCCGGTCAGGGCTCTGGTTCGCCGGCTTCACGATCGCCTGCCTGCTCATGCTCCTCGCCAGCTCGACCGATCCGGCTCGCACGCTCCAGCAGGTGACCACGCGGGCGCTCGACCCCGTGCGGCAGACGCTCTCCGCGATCGGTGGCGGGGTCGCCGGCCTGTTCGGGGCGATCGGCGAAATCGACCGGCTGCGCGCCGAGAATGCCGACCTGCGCGTCGCCCTTGCCGGCGCCGAGCAGCGGATCGCCGAGCTGACCGAGGCCGCCCGCGAGAACGAGGAGCTGCGCGAGCTGCTCGGGATCGCCGACTCGCTCGAGATGGAGCTCTTCCCGGTGCGCGTCGTGACCCGCGACCCGTCGAACTTCGCCTGGGAGGTGGGCATCGACGCCGGGTCCGCTGATGGCATCGCGGCAGGGATGGCGGTGGTCGCCAACGCCAACGGCGCGGGCGCCCTGGCCGGGACGGTGGTGTCCGTGACGGAGGACACTGCCCGCGTCCGGTTCGTGATCGACACTCGCTCGGTGGTGATCGCCGTCGACCAGGCGAGCCGGGCGCTCGGCGAGGTGCGCGGGCAGGCCGGCGGCCAGCTGGTGATGACGAACATCCCGATCACCGAGACGGTCGAGGTCGGCGACACCATCGTCAGCGCGGGCCTGACCTACGGCACGGAGGCCAGCCGCTACCCGGGCGGCCTGCTGATCGGGACGGTGCAGGCGGTGGAGGAGGACGCCAACGCCCTCACCCAGACGGCCTTCGTGCGCCCCGCCTTCGACGCCGCGTCGGCCGAGCGGCTGCTGGTGGTCGTCCAGTTCCGGCAGGGGTGAGCCCGGATAGAATGGTGGCGCCCCAAGGAGATCCCATGGTCGAGCGTACGGACGTGCGCATCCACCCCACCGCAGACGTGGCGCCCGACGCGGCGATCGGTCCCGGGACCAGCATCTGGAACCAGGCCCAGGTCCGCGAGGGCGCCCGCATCGGCGCGCGCTGCATCATCGGCAAGAACGCCTACGTCGACACCGGCGTCGTCATCGGCGACGACGTGAAGGTGCAGAACAACGTCAGCCTGTTCCACGGCGTCATGATCGAGGACGCCGTGTTCATCGGGCCCCACGTGTGCTTCACCAACGACCGCGTTCCGCGCGCCGTCAACCCGGACGGATCCCTCAAGACCGATGCCGACTGGGAGGTCTCGTCGACCCTGGTCCGCTACGGCGCCGCGCTCGGCGCGAACGCCACCATCCTGCCGGGCGTCACCATCGGCCGCTGGGCGATGGTGGGCTCGGGGAGCGTCGTGACCCGCGACGTGGCCGCCCATGAGCTGGTGGCCGGCAACCCGGCGCGTCGGCTCGGCAGCGCGTGCCCGTGCGGCCAGCCGCTCCGCGACGACGACGACGGGGAGTTCGTCGGGGCCTGCCCGCGCTGTGGTGCCGCGTTTCCGCCGGAGGAGCCGGCATGAAGGTGATGAGCGTCGTGGGGGCGCGGCCGCAGTTCGTCAAGGCCGCCCCGGTGAGCCGCGCCCTCCGCGCGACCCACACCGAGATCCTCGTCCACACCGGCCAGCATTACGACGCCTCGATGAGCGCCGACTTCTTCAGGGACCTCGAGATCCCCGAGCCGGAGGTGAACCTGGGGGTGGGCAGCGGGTCGCACGGCACGATGACCGGCGAGATGCTGTCCCGCCTCGAGCCGATCGCCCTCGAGCACGAGCCGGACGGGGTCGTCGTCTACGGCGATACGAACTCGACCCTCGCCGCCGCCCTCGTCGCCGCCAAGCTGTCGTACCCCGACGAGCGGCGTCCCTGGCTGGCGCACGTGGAGGCCGGCCTGCGCTCGTTCAACCGCCGGATGCCGGAGGAGCGGAACCGGGTCGTGGTCGACCACCTGGCCGACCTCGCGCTGGCGCCGACCGCGACGGCGATGGAGCACCTGAGGCGCGAGGGCCTGGAGGACCGGGCCGAGCTGGTCGGTGACGTCATGGTCGACGCGCACGCCTGGGCCGCGGCTCGCGCCGACGCCCACCTGCCGACCGTCGCGCGTGAGCATGACCGCTACGTCCTGCTGACGATCCACCGCGCCGAGAACGTCGACCATCCCGAGCGCTTCCGGCGGATTCTCTCCGGGCTGGCGGTCGACCTGCCGATCATCTTCCCGGTCCATCCGCGGACGCGGGCGATCCTCGAGCGCGGCCTGCACGGCCTGCCGGAGAACGTCATCGCGGTCGATCCGGTCGGATTCCTGCAGATGGTCGCGCTCGAGGCCCGAGCCCACGTCATCGCCACGGACTCGGGCGGCGTGCAGAAGGAGGCGTACCTGTCCGGCGTGCCGTGCGTGACGCTTCGGTCGGAGACCGAATGGGTCGAGACGGTCGATGCCGGCTGGAACCGCGTGGTCGACGACGATCCGGCCGCGCTGAGAGCCGCGCTCGAGGACGCCGCCTTCCTGGACCGCTCGCGCCCGCGCCCGAAGCTGTACGGTGACGGCCGCGCCGCATTCCGGATCGTCGCGGCGCTGGAACGGCACCACCACGCGGCCCGCGCGGCCGCTCCACAGGAGGCACCCGCATCGTGATCCCGATCGCCCGCCCGCAGATGGGTGAGGACGAGAAGTCGCGCGTCTGGGAGGCGATGGCCTCCGGATCGCTGGCCCAGGGCCCGCGCGTGCTCGAGTTCGAGGAGCGGTTCGCCGCCTTCATCGGCTCGGGGCACGCAGTGGCCACCAGCTCCGGCACGACCGCCCTCCACCTCGCCCTGCTCGGCTACGGCATCGGACCGGGGGACGAGGTGATCACCGTCCCGTTCACCTTCATCGCCAGCGCGAACTCGATCCTCTACACCGGTGCCCGGCCGGCCTTCGTCGACATCGGTGAGCACGACTTCACCATGGACGCCGCCCAGGTAGAGGCCGCCATCACGCCACGCACCAGGGCGATCATGCCGGTCAGCCTCTACGGGCAACCCGCCGACATGCCGGCCATCACCGAGATCGCCGAGCGACACGGGCTCGCGGTCGTGGAGGATGCCTGCCAGGCGCACGGCGCCGCCATCGGCGATCGGAAGAGCGGCACCTGGGGGGCGGGCACGTTCAGCTTCTACCCGACGAAGAACATGACCACCGGCGAGGGTGGCATGCTCACCACCCACGACGCCGAGCTGGCCGACCGCGTGCGGCTGCTTCGCGAGCACGGTATGAAGGTGCGCTACCACCACGACGTGGTCGGCTACAACTTCCGGATGACCGATATCGCGGCCGCCATCGGCCTCGCCCAGCTGCCGAAGCTCGCAGCATTCAACGACCGCCGTCGGGCGATCGCCGCTCGCTATGACGTCGAGCTGCGCGGGGTGGCCATCCCGGTCGTCCCACCGGACGTCACCCACGTCTACCACCAGTACACGATCCGTGTGAACCGACGCGACGAGTTCGCCGAGCGCCTGAAGGAGCGCGGCGTCGGCTCCGCCATCTACTACCCGATCCCGGTCCACCGGCAGAAGCCGTTCGTTGCCCTCGGTTACGGGGGCGAGTGCTACCCGGTGACCGATCGCCTGACCGAGGAGGTGCTGAGCATCCCGGTCCATCCCTCGCTCTCCGACGACGAGGTGGCGCAGGTGATCGGCGCGGTCAATGCCACCGCCGAGGAGCTCGGGCCGCGATGAGCGACGCGCCAATGCGCGCCGGGGTGGTCGGCCTCGGGATGATGGGCCGCAACCACGTGCGGGTCTGGGACGAGGCGATCCCCGGCGTCGAGCTGGTGGCGGTGGCCGACCCGGACCCCGCCGCCGTCGCGCGGGCCACCGCGGGGCGGCGCGCTCGTGGGTACGAGGACCCAAGGGCCATGCTCGAGGCCGAGCGGCTCGACCTGGTGAGCATCGTGGCCCCGACCAGCCTCCACCTGCCGGTCACGCTGGACGCCCTCCGCCGTGGGGCGAACGTGCTGGTCGAGAAGCCGATCGCCGCCACCCGCGACGAGGCCGTCGCCATGATGGACGCGGCGGCCGAGGCGGGGCGGATGCTCACCGTCGGGCACATCGAGCGCTTCAACCCGGCGATCCGCGAGCTGCGCCGGCGCCTGGCCGATGGCGAGCTCGGCCGCGTCTTCCAGATCCACGCCACCCGGCTCGGCCCATTCCCCGCCCGCATCCGCGACGTCGGGGTGGTGGTCGACCTCGCCCCGCACGACATCGATGTCATGCGCTACCTCGTCGACTCGGAGCCGGTCCGCCTGTTCGCCGAGACGGAGCGTCGCATCCATACCGACCACGAGGACCTCTTCGTCGGAACGATCAAGTTCGCCAATGGCGTGGTCGGCGTCCTCGACATCAACTGGCTGACCCCGACGAAGCGGCGCACGCTGACCGTCACCGGCGAGCGCGGCATGTACGTCGCCGACTACATCGCCCAAGACCTGGCCTTCTACGCCAACCAGGACGCGCCGGACACGTGGGTCAACCCCGGGACCGGGCGCTCGGTCACCTCGGTCGCCGAGGGCGAGATGACGCGGCGCGCCATCCGGCGCGAGGAGCCACTCGTCGTCGAGCTGCGCGACTTCGCCGCTGCCGTGCGCGGCGGCGGGCCGCCCCCGGTCGAGCCGCGCGACGCGATGATCGCGCTGCTCCTGGCGCGCAAGATGGTTGAGTCCGGCGAGCGGGGCGAGGTGATCGGCGGCGCGGCGCTGGAGGAGGTGGTTCGATGAGGATCGCGGTGGTGGGGCTCGGCCACATCGGCCTGCCGCTGGCGGTGCAGTACGCCTCGCGCGGCCATGACGTCCTCGGGATCGACGTCGCCCCCGCCATCGTCGAGGCCGTCAACCGCGGCGAGTCGCCGCACCGCGACGAGCAGGCGCTCATCGACCGGGTGCCGCGGCTCGTCGCCGAGGGCCACCTTCGGGCGGCCACCTGGGAGGGCGCCGATGCGCTGCGCGAGATGGACGCCGTGGTGGTCATCGTCCCGGTGGTGGTCGACGCCGAGCGCCAGATCGACTTCGGGCCGATCGATGCCGCGACGCGCGACATCGCGCGGCGCATCGGTCCGAACGTGCTCGTCGTCTACGAGACCACGCTGCCGGTGGGGACGACCCGCAACCGCTTCGGGCCGATGCTCGCCGAGGGCAGCGGTCTGGAGCTCGATCGCGACCTCTTCCTCGCCTTCAGCCCCGAGCGGGTCCTCGTCGGACGCGTGTTCCTCGACCTCCGGCGGTACCCGAAGATCGTCGGCGGCACGAGCGGCGAGAGCACGTCCCGCGCGGTGGAGCTGTACCGGGCGGTCCTCGACGAGGGGACCGAGGTCTGGCAGGTCGCCAACGCGGAGACGGCCGAGATGACGAAGCTGGCCGAGACGACGTACCGGGACGTCAACATCGCCTACGCCAACGAGCTGGCGCGCTTTGCGGCGCGGAACGGGATCGACGTGACCGAGGTCATCGGCGCCGCGAACTCGCAGCCGTACAGCCACATCCACCAGCCGGGCGTCGGGGTCGGGGGGCACTGCATCCCGGTCTACCCCCATTTCCTGTTCAACGACGACCCGGAGCTCCGGATCCCTCCGCTGGCGCGCGAGATCAACGAGTCGATGGGCGCATGGGCGGTCGACCTCGTCGAGGACCGCTTCGGCTCGCTCGACGGGCAGCCGGTGGTCGTGCTCGGCGTGGCGTACCGCGGCGACGTGCGGGAGGACGCCTTCAGCTCCGCCTTCCGGCTCCGCGACGAGCTGCTCGCCGCCGGGGCCACCGTCTACGCGCACGACCCCTTCTTCGGCGACGACCACCTGCGGCGGCTGGGGTTCGAGCCGTACGACCTCGAGGCGCCGGCCGCGGTCCGCGTGGCCATCCTCCAGGCGGCCCACGGCATCTACCAGGAGCTCCAACCAGCGAGCCTGCCGGGGATCGAGCTGTTCGTCGACGGGCGCAACGCGCTGGCGGCCGCGCCATGGACCGATGCCGGGGTGGGGTATGTCGGCATCGGTCGCTGAGGCGGGGGACGACCACCCGGCCGGCCCGCTGCCGAGCGTCGGAATGGCGGCAGGCCGCGGCGTGTGGGTCGTGCTGCCGACCTACAACGAGCGCGAGAACATCGAGGCCATGGTGGGCGCGATCCTCGAGCAGCTGCCGGAGGCGAGCGTGCTCGTGGTCGACGACAGCTCGCCCGACGGGACCGGCGAGCTGGCCGAAACGATCGCCGCGCGCGCGCCGCGCGTCTCGGTCCTTCACCGGCCGGGCAAGGAGGGTCTCGGGGTCGCGTACACCGCCGGCTTCCGGTGGGTGCTCGAGCGACCGGGCACCCACGCGGTGGCCCAGATGGACGCCGACTTCAGCCACGACCCCGCCGATCTGCCGCGGCTGCTGGCGGCGCTCATGGGCGGCGCTGACCTGGCACTCGGCACGCGCTATATGCCGGGCGGCGGCACCGTGAACTGGCCGTGGCACCGGCGGCTGATCAGCATGGGCGGCACGCTCTTCGCGCGCACCGTGCTGCTCCTGCCGTACCGCGATCTCACCGGTGGCTTCAAGGCCTGGCGCGCCGAGCTCCTCGACGCGATCCGGCTGCGCGAGATCTCGGCATCGGGCTACGGCTTCCAGATCGAGACCACCTGGTGGGCGCACCACCGCGGCGCGCGGATCGTCCAGGTGCCGATCGTCTTCCGCGAGCGGACGCTCGGCGCCTCGAAGATGACGGGGGGGATCGCGCGCGAGGCGATGCTCCTGGTCGTGCGGCTCCGGCTGCGGGCCATCCGCGACGCGCTCCTCCGCCGCGGATGATCTACGCTCCCGTGCGGAAGGCGAGCCCATCGGCTAGCATGGCGCCTCGCCTCGCCGCGCGGCCGGACCTGGTCGCAAGCCGAGCCGCCGCATGACCATGAGCCGATGACGATCCGATCCCGACCGGTCCTCGACCGCAAGCACCGCCCCCGGTGGCAGGACGAGCTGCGCACGCAGCAGCTCACCGTCATCGGCTTCGCGGTGGCGATCGCGGTCGCCCTGGGGATCTTCGGTGCCGCGGCCTGGAACGGATGGTGGGAGGCGCACCTGCGTCCGGTGGCCTCGGTCGACGGCGAGACGTACACCCGCAGTGACCTCAACGTTCGCGAGCGGATCATCACCGCGGAGGCCGTGGCGCAGATCACCGAGCTCAGCGCCCAGCTCGGCGGACCGCGCGACCAGCTCCTCGAGCAGCAGATCGACAGCCTCTCCCAGCGGCTGAGCAGCATCCCCACCACCGCCGCCCAATCGCTCGTCGACGGTG
>Ga0268386_10004129_pt1 | contig 10646 bp, 7 predicted proteins | sample RVTome_15_FD_200260 | JGI IMG/M metagenome (GOLD analysis project Ga0268386, IMG submission 200260) | Soil microbial communities from uranium-contaminated site in the Upper Colorado River Basin, Wyoming, United States - RVT150D86... ... | reverse complement strand
GTTCGACGATCGGACCGGCGAGCGTCTGGCCTATCCCGACACGCTCGTCGGCACCGACAGCCACACGACCATGATCAACGGCCTCGGTGTGCTCGGCTGGGGGGTGGGCGGCATCGAGGCCGAGGCGGCGATGCTCGGACAGCCGCTGTCGCTGCTCGTCCCCCGCGTCCTCGGGTTCCGGCTCCACGGCCGTCTCCCGGAGGGGGCGACAGCGACCGATCTCGTGCTGCGCGTGACCGAGATGCTCCGCCAGGCCGGAGTGGTCGGGAAGTTCGTGGAGTTCTACGGACCCGGGCTCGAGGGGCTTTCGCTCGCCGACCGCGCCACGCTCGGGAACATGTCGCCGGAGTTCGGCTCGACGTGCGCGATCTTCCCCATCGACGCCGAGACGCTGGCGTACCTGCGCTTCACGGGGAGACCCGATGAGCACGTCGACTTCGTCGAGGCCTACGCGCGCGCCCAGGGCCTCTTCCACGAGGCCGACACGCCTCCCGCGGCGTACAGCGACCACCTGGAGCTCGATCTGGGGACGGTCGAGCCCTCGATCGCGGGTCCCAAGCTCCCGCAGCAGCGCATCCCGCTCACCCGGTCGAAGGCCCGGTTCGCCGAGGCGCTCGAGGCGATCCGCAGCGGCTCCGGCGGGGCTCCGAACGAGCGGGCGATCGAGCGCTGGGAGGGTGAGGGCGGCGACCCCGACGGAGGCGTGGCCGTGGCCGAGGCGCCGACCGGGGTGGCCGTCCGCCTCACGGATGAGAACGGCGCCGCCCACGAATTCGACCTTCGCGACGGGTCGGTCGTGATCGCGGCCATCACGAGCTGCACGAACACGTCGAACCCGTCGGTGATGGTGGGAGCGGGCCTGCTGGCGAAGAAGGCCGTGGAGCACGGCCTCGTCCGGCGTCCGTGGGTGAAGACGAGCCTCGCCCCGGGCTCGATGGTCGTGACGGAGTACCTGACGGAGGCGGGTCTCCTCCCCTGCTTCGAGGCGCTCGGCTTCCACGTCGTCGGCTACGGGTGCACGACCTGCATCGGCAACAGCGGGCCGCTCCCCACCGAGATCTCCGAAGCGATCCGCGAGCACGACGTGATCGCCTGCTCGGTGCTGTCCGGGAATCGCAACTTCGAGGGTCGGATCAGCCCCGATTCGCGGGCGAACTACCTCGCGTCCCCCCCGCTCGTGGTCGCCTACGCGCTCGCCGGGCGGATGGACATCGACCTCTACCACGAGCCCCTCGCCACGAACGAGGCGGGCGAGGACGTCTACCTCCGCGACCTGTGGCCCACGCAGGAGGAGATCCGCGAGACCGTGCGCGCCGCGGTGAAGCCGGAGATGTTCAAGGAGAAGTACGCCGGCGTGTACGCGGGCGACGAGCGCTGGAACTCGCTCGACGTCCCCACCGGGAGCCGCTTCGCGTGGGACCCGGGGTCCACCTATGTGCGCCAGCCGACGTTCTTCGAGGGCATGACGCCCGACATGCCCCCGCTCGAGGACATCGAGGACGCCCGGTGTCTCGCCCTGCTCGGCGATTCGGTGACCACGGACCACATCTCCCCCGCCGGCTCGATCGCGCGCGAGTCGCCCGCCGGCGAGTATCTCCGCGAGCACGGCGTCCCGCTCGCCGAGTTCAACTCCTACGGGTCCCGGCGCGGCAATCACGAGGTGATGATGCGCGGCACGTTCGCGAACATCCGGCTCCGAAACCGCATGGTGCCCGGGGTCGAGGGCGGCTACACGCGTCACGTGCCGTCCGGCGAGCGGATGACGATCTTCGACGCGGCGATGCGCTACGCCGGGGAAGGCACGCCGCTCATCGTGATCGGCGGCCGGGAGTACGGCTCGGGCTCCAGCCGCGACTGGGCGGCGAAGGGCCCCTACCTGCTCGGCGTGCGGGCGGTGATCGCGGTGAGCTACGAGCGCATCCACCGCTCGAATCTCATCGGCATGGGGGTCCTGCCACTCCAGTTCCGGACGGCCGAGAGCCCGGAATCGCTGGGGCTGGACGGCTCGGAGACCTACCGCGTCGAGGGGATCGCGGATGGGATCGAGCCGGAGGACGAGGTCCGCGTGACGGCGACCCGGGACGACGGCTCGCGGGTCGAGTTCGCGGTCATCGCCCGTCTCGACACCGAGGTCGAGGTCGACTACTACCGGAACGGGGGGATCCTCCAGACCGTGCTCAGACAAGAGCTGCGGTCCCTGACTTGACACCCGGCGCTCCTCCGCTGGTGGTCTGACGGGCGGCACGCGTGGAGCCGACGCTCGTCGTGTTGCTCTATTCCACCCTCGCGGCCGGGGCGGCGGCGCTGGGGGCCCTCCCGCTCGTGAGACGCGGGCGCATCCCGGTCGTCGCCATCGGCTGGGCAAACGCGCTCGCGTCGGGTCTCATGCTCGGCTCGGCCTATCTCCTCATCTCGGCGGGGCTCGCCTACCCGCCCTGGATCGGGGGCGTGGGCGCGGTGCTCGGGATCGTCTACGTGTGGTTCACGCACGCCGCCGCCGGGACCGAGGAGCTGGACCTGAACCAGCTCGAGGGGACGGGCGACGTCTACGGATACAAGGTGCTCCTGGTCAACACGCTCCACTCCGCACCGGAGGGCGTCGCGATCGGAGCGGCCGCCATGGTGAGCCTTCCATTCGGCATCTTCGTCGCACTCGCGATGGCGGTGCACAACATCCCGGAGGCGACCGCGCTCTCGGCGATCCTCCGGTCTCGCGGCGTCCGGCTCGACACCGCCGCGGCGCTGGGTGTGATGACGAACGTGACGCAGGTGCTGCTCGCCGTGGTGACGTACGCGCTCGTGAGCGCGGCGCCCGGGGCCCTCCCGTGGGCGCTCGGGTTCGCGGTCGGCTCGCTCATCTACCTCGTCCTGTCGGAGCTCCTCCCGGAGTCGTACCGGCAGGCCGGACACACGACGATCGCGGTGCTGACGATCCTCGCCATGGGAGCCGTCGTCCTCCTCGGAGACCTCCCGCGGTGAGCGCGCCACGCGTCCGCTCGCGGCGCCGCGGGTCGGGCTGATGGATCCCGTCCTCGTCGTCTTCGTGTACGGCACGGCCACCGCGCTCGCCACCGGGCTCGGAGCGCTCCCCTTCCTGTTCGTCCGCCGCGTCTCGCCCCGCATGGTGGCGCTGGCCGAGGCCGTGGCCGGCGGCCTCATGCTCGGGGCGAGCTTCGGGCTGATCGTGGAGGGGACCGGCTACGGGAGCTGGCAGACCCTCGCGGGCGGCGCGGCCGGGGTCGTCTTCATCCTGCTCACGCAACGCGTTCTCGCGGGCCGCGAGCTCCATGTCGGGGAGGCCCGCGGAGCCGACGCGCGCCAGATGATCCTCATGGTGATCGTGATGACCGTGCACTCCTTCTCGGAGGGCGTCGCGGTCGGCGTGTCGTTCGGCGGCGGGACGACCCTGGCGGCGGTCATCACGATCGCGATCGCCGTGCACAACATCCCGGAGGGGCTGGCGATCAGCGCCGTTCTCCGGCCGCGCGGCGTGTCGGTGGCCCGCTGCGCGGGGTGGAGCGTGTTCTCCTCTCTGCCCCAGCCCGCGATGGCCGTCCCCGCCTTCCTGTTCGTGGAGGCCTTCCGGCCCGCGCTTCCCTACGGTATCGGCTTCGCGGCCGGCGCCATGATCTTCATGGTCCTCGTGGAGCTCCTCCCCGAGGCCTACGAGGAGGCGCCGAAGCCGGCGGTGGCGCTCCTCGTCAGCCTCACGCTCATCGGGATGGTCCTCTTCCAGCAGTATCTCTAGCGTACCGTCTCGGAAGTCGCGTGAGCACCGAGGGCGGCGAAGCGCGGGGGCCGTCCCGCATCGCGCGCGCCTCAGCGTCGTTCCCGGACCGCCGCTTCCAGCCAGGCGCGGTCCTCGGGGTCGAGCCCATCGTCCCGCGCGTCCTCGTGCCGCGTCGGCGACGCGACGTGCGGGCCGGCCGCCCGACGCGAGCGGAGCCACCAGCCGACGCCGGCGAGACCCAGCAGGAAGGCGCCCGCGGGGAGGAGGTAGACGATGAGGTTCACTCCATGCGGCGGCGGCCGGAGCAGGATCCACTCCCCGTAGCTCTCGACGAAGAAATCCACGATCTGCTCGGGGGTCTCGCCGCGGCCCAGGCGGTCGCGGATCTCGGCCTGCATCTCGCGGGCGAGCTGCGATGACGACTCGGCCACCGACTGCCCGCGGCACACCAGACAGCGGAGCCGGGCCGCGATCTGGGCCGCGAGCGCGTCGAGCTCCGCGTCCCGCGCATCGGCCGCCGTGCCGGGCGCCGGCGTCCGGGTCGCCGGGACGGAGTCCTGGAGCGGGACCGCCCCCGGCGGCGGCGTCCCCCGGGCCGCGGCGGGCGGGGCCGCGAGGGCCAGGAGCGTGGCGAGACTCAGGAGGCGGCCGCGCGCAGGCCCGCGACCGGGCGGACGGGAATCGGTGGCCCGAGCGGGGCGCCCGGCGGGTGTGCGTGCGGCCGGCCCCCCTGGCCGCCCGGTCACCGGGTCGAGCCGTCGGCGCTCTCGAGCCGCTCGACGTCGCCCGCGCCGGCGGCGCGGACCGCGAGCAGGGAGTCGATCTTCGCCCGGAACACCGGTGCGGCGCGCCGATCGAGCGGCCCCACGAGCTTGTACGCCACGGTGCCTTCGGGAGTGATGAGGAAGGTCTCCGGCACCCCGTACACCCCATAGCGGATCGCCGTGCGGCTGCCGTAGTCGACGACCGCGGGCCACTCGCCGCCGTGACGCCGCATGAACGCGCGTCCCTTTTCCGGCGCGTCCTGGTACAGGACGCCGAGCAGCGTGACGTCGTCGGGGTCGTAGTCCGCCCGCAGGCGCACGAGCTCGGGGTGCTCGACGATGCAGGGCAGGCACCAGGACGCGAAGTAGTTGAGGACCACGACGCGCCCGCGGTGCTCGGCCAGCGAGATCGAGTCGGCGGGCACGGTCATGTCCTCGAGCCGGAAGTCCGGCGCCGGCTCCCCGACGAGCGCCGACGGGAGGTTCTTCACGTCGCGCGTCAGCCCGAACCCGAGGAGGGCGAGCGGCGGGAGCGCGGCCAGCGGCAGGGCCCAGCGGAGCGCGGACCTCATGCGGAGCCCGCGTCCCCGCCGGGTGTCGAGACCGAGGCCCCCGCGAGCTCGGGCTCGGGCTCGTCCGCCCCCGGCCGCGCGCGGGCGGCCGCCGGCGTCGATACCGCCGTCGCGGTCGATGCGAGGAGCTCGTCGCCGGCGGCCCGCACCCGGCCGGCGGGCCGCGGCCAGATCGCGATGAGCGCGCCCAGCCCGATGATCATCCCCCCGATCCACAGCCACACGATCCCGGGGTTGACGATGGCCCGCACGGTCGCGTGCCGTCCGCCGTCCGCGTCGAAGGCCATGAGCGTGAGATAGAGGTCGCTGGTGAGCGAGCTCCGCACCGCCGGGGTCGCGATCGGCTGCTGTCCGGACGGATAGATGTTCATGCGGGGACGCTGCTCCCCGATCGGCTTGCCGTCCCGGAACGCGGCGAAGGTGGCTCCGACCACGAAGCGCTGCGGCTCCTCCCGGGCCCACAGCTCCACGAACTCGACCTCGTAGTCCCCGATCGCCATGCGCTCGCCGGGGCGGAGGGTCTCCTCACGCTCGGACTTCCACGTCCAGGACACCGAGATCGCCAGCGCGATCACGACGACGCCCGTGTGCACGACGTAGCCGCCGTAGCGCCGGCCGTTCCGGACGAACAGGTCGAGGAGCGCCGCGGGCGCCGAGCGTCCCGCGATCCTGCGTCGGGCCGCCACGCCCTTCGCGAACTCCTCTACGATCGTGGCCAGCACGAAGCCCGCCAGCCCCAGCGTCGCGATCGGGTACACCGCGCGCATCCCGAGGACGACGGCGGCCGCGGCGACCGCGAGACCGGAGGCGACTGGCCACCGGAAATCCCGCTTGAGCTTCTCGCCGGAGGCGCGGCGCCAGGGGAGCAGCGGCCCCACGCCCATCAGGAAGAGGAGCGCGAGGCCGATGGGGCTCGCCACCATGTCGAAGTACGGGGCGCCCACGCTGATCCGATCGCCGCGGATGGCCTCGACGACGAGGGGGAACATCGTCCCGAGGAGCACGGTGAAGGTGAAGCCCACGAGGAGGAGGTTGTTCATGATGAACGCCGACTCGCGCGACAGCGGGCTCTCGATCTGGCCCGGCGCGTGCAGCCGGTCGGCACGCCACCCGATGAGCGCCAGCGACGCGACCGCCACGACCCCGATGAAGGCGAGGAAGAGCGGGCCGATCAGCCCCTCCGTGAAGGCGTGCACCGAGTCGATGATGCCGGAGCGCGTGAGCAGCGTGCCCAGCATCACGAGCAGGAACGTCGAGATCATGAGTGTGAGGTTCCACGTCTTCAGCATCCCGCGGCGCTCCTGGACCATCGCGGAATGGAGGAACGCGGTGGCGGTGAGCCACGGGAGGAACGAGGCGTTCTCCACCGGATCCCAGGCCCAGGCGCCGCCCCAGCCGAGGACCTCGTAGGACCACCACCCCCCGCCGATGATCCCCATGGTGAGAAACGCCCACGCCGCGATCGTCCAGCGGCGGGCGTCGCGGAGCCAGCGCGCCTCCACGTTCCCCTGGATGAGCCCGGCGATCGCGAACGCGAACGGAACCGTCATCCCCACGAACCCGAGGTAGAGCATGGGGGGGTGGAGCCCCATCAGCGGGTGGTTCTGGAGAAGCGGGTTCGGCCCCGGCCCGTTCGTGGGGGCGGGGCTGACGAGCCCGAACGGATTGGCCGGGCCCGCGAGCAGCCCGAAGAAGAAGAGGGCCACCACGCCCATGACGGCCGTGATCAGGGGCGCCATGCGCAGGGCGGGCGCGAGGCCGGACGGCGTGCTGCGGCTTCCGGCGAACGACGACCACTCGCGCCGGCGGGTGAACGCGAACAGGGCCCCGTAGCCGGCCAGGATCCAGCCCCAGAACAGGATCGACCCGTCGAGGCTGCTCCACAGGGAGATCGCCGTGTAGTACGTGGGGGTCTCGAGGCTGAAGTCGTGCGTGAGGAGCGCGGCCTCCATCACCACCATCCCCGCCGTCATGGCGAAGAACGCGAAGTAGGAGCCGCGCCGCGCGAGCGTCACGCCGATCTCGCCACCCGTGCGTGAGAGCCCGGCGCGGAAGCCGCCCAGCGTCATGATCGCGGCGCCGAGGAGCGCCGCGATGACGGATGCGTATCCGAGTGTGCTCAGCACCCGGTCAGGTCCCGTCCACGATCAACGACTTGTAGGCCTCCCTGGGGTCGTGGTTCTCGTCCGGGGGCCGGTACTCGTTCGAGTGCTTCACCATCACGTTGGTCGACCGGAACACGCGGTCGTCCCCGTACGTTCCCTCCACGACCACGCCGATGCCGTCGCCGAACATCTGGGGCGGCGCGCCCGTGCTGCGAACCGTGACCTCGACCGCCCCATCCGTGATCACGAACCGGAGGTCCCGGGTCTCCGCATCCCACTGAACGCTGGCCGGCTTGACCTGCCCCCCCAGCCTGAGCGGTGCGCCGTACACCTCCGTGCCCTTCGCCTCGAGCTCCGTCGGCGTGAGGAAGAACACCATGTTCTCGCTCAACCCGCCCGCGGCGAGCAGGGTGATGGCCGCTCCGATCGCGAGGAGCCCCGCCAGCATCCAGAGTCTGTTCTTCTTCACGACACCTCGCCTTTGGAAGCCGTCCGACACGCTCGATTCGCGGAGCGCTCATCGATCCTTCGCGATCGCGCGATCCGGCGCGGTCACGCGCTGAAGATGGAAGGTCGCGGGGCCGAACGCGAGATTCGCTACCCGCCACCGGGAACACCCGACGGGTCGGACTGGCGACGGGAAGCTCGTCCCTCGCCCTCGCCCGCCGGACGCAGGTGGCGATCGCGTGGGCCGCCATGACCCGACGCGCCGCCCGCCGGAAGGGGAAGACGTGAATGTCTCCGGGGATCGGAGGATCGGGGCGCGGAGAACCGTCACCGACCATAGTCGCACATACGCGCCGTTTGCGCACGAGCGGGGCCGACCGCCGACGGCTTGCCCGGCAGGCACGCAGGTCGCACGTTCAAACGGAGCGTCGCACATGCCTTGCCCCGTGGGCGACATCGCGTGGATCCGATGAAGGGGATACGGGAGCACGGGAGAAGCGATCGGCCGACGTCTCTCGGGTCAATACGTCACAGAACACCGGGACTATGCGGGACAATCCGTCCCGTTCGCTCGCTACCAGTGAGGGGTCTATGCGTTCGAGGGCGCGGCAATCGTGGCTTTGGATCGCGGGAGCCCACTTCCTCTCCGCCGGGTGCACCGACACCGACTCGGTGTTCGTCGAGCGTCCATTCTTCGATGACCCGCCCGCCGCGAGCGCGGGCTTTCTCGGGTACGGGACGGAGCAGGATCAGGCGGCGAAGCTCACCGTGTGCGGGAACTGCCACGTGGGCATGCAGGGCGAGTGGGAGGAGACCGCGCACGCGGACGCGTGGGCGACGCTCGAGGCGAGCGGGCACGCGCAGCCGTTCTGCGAGGGCTGCCATTCCGTGGGGGAGCTCGGAAACGACGTCGAAGGCGATGCGGGGTGGGCCGCCACCGGCGACACCCGCTATCACGATGTCCAGTGCGAGAACTGCCACGGCCCCGGCGAGACGCACGTCGCCAACCCCGACGCCTCGCAGCCCACGGCCTCCCTGACGGTGGACCTGGCGGCCGGCGTGGGGTGCGCCGAGTGCCACTCGGGTGTCCACCACCCGTTCGCGGAGGAGTGGTCGCAGTCCGGACATGCCACGGTGATCACCAGCGCGGCCGGGCGTGCGGAGTGCGCCGGGTGCCACCGCGGTCAGGGCGCCCTCGAAGCCTGGGGCGTGAACGCGGACTACGTCGAGCGCGACGCGGCCGAGCACCTGCCGATCAACTGCGGCGTGTGTCACGACCCACACGACGCCACCAACGCCGGACAGCTCCGCTTCCCCGTCGAGACGACCTCCTACGAGCAGCACCTGTGCGCGAAGTGTCACAACCGGCGCACGTCGCCCGATCCGACCTCCTCCCACGGCCTGGCGCCGCACGCGCCGGAGGCCGACCTCCTCCAGGGCGTCGCGGGCTGGTATCCGCCCGACGCGCCGATCGACGAGGGGCAGATCCGGGCCTCGCACGGATCCGACCGCAACCCCGCGCTGTGCGCGACCTGCCATGTGGCCCGCTTCGAGGTGACCGACGAGGAGACGGGCGAGTTCGTGTTCCAGTCGACCGGTCACCTGTTCATCGCGATCCCGTGTGTGGACGGGCAGGGGATCCCCGTCGGCGGCGACTGCGCGTTCACGGTTCAGGCGCGCGCCTTTGCGGGCTGCGCCGACGCCCAGTGTCATGACGAGACCGGGGCCGCCAGCGCCCTCGCCACCGCCCAGCTCGAGATCGTGTCCCGGGCGAACGACCTGATGGACCAGCTGCTCCAGGTCGACCCGGGGCTCGAGGCCGCCGGGGGCGAGATCGACGGCTCGAACCCCGTATTCACGGTGGCCGAAGGGGCGCTCTTCAACTACAACCTGGCGGTGTTCCCGAGCGGGGCGTCCCCGGCCACGGCCGAGGCCGTGTCGGGGTCCGCGGTCCACAACCCCTTCCTGATCCGCGCGCTGCTCGTCGCGTCGATCGACGCGGTGCGGGACGAATACGGCGTATCGCCGAACGTGGTGTTGGACTGGAAAGCCGAGCTCCAGAAGATCCTCGACGGCGCGCCGCGTCTGGGGAACGCGCCGTAGACGCACGGCCGGCCGCGCCCCGGCACGCGACCCGGTCCGAATGACGCTACTTCTCCGCGGATCGATCCTTCCGGCGCGGCTCCAGCAGGAGCTTCCGCCGGGCATCCCCCAGGAGCCGCCGCCGCTCCCGGGGGGAGTGGCCGCCGTGGTCCGCTGGTTCTTCCACGTCCCCCAGTGGATCCAGGTCGGCGGCGCCATCCTCGGCGCGCTCGTCGCCGCCGTCCTCGTGTGGTTCCTCTGGAAGCGGCGCATCGCCCTCTGGACCTGGCTGAAGACGCGCGCGGTCGCGATCCAGGTCGGTCTGGCGACGATCGCCGTCGGGCTCATCGCGGTCGCGGCGTGGGCGGGCACGGTGAGCTGGAACTACATGATGCACGACAACGACTTCTGTACGGCGTGCCACGTCATGGGGCCGTCGTTCCAGCGCTTCGCCACCAGCGAGCACTCCACGCTCAACTGTCACGACTGCCACCAGCAGTCGATCTTCGCCAGCACCCGGCAGCTCTATCTGTGGGTGGTCGACCGTCCCGAGGAAATCGGCGATCACGCCCCCGTGCCCACCGCCAGATGCACGGACTGTCACCAGACGGAGCGCGACAGCACGTGGCAGCGGATCCTCCAGACGGCCGGTCACATCACGCACCTCGCATCGGACTCGAGCGTCCTCGCCGACGTCGAGTGCGTGACCTGTCACGGCCAGGAGGTCCACCGCTTCGTGCCCGCCAGCGAGACCTGCGGGCAGGCCGATTGCCACGCCAGCGAGACCACGCAGATCGTCCTCGGACGCATGGCGTCCCAGACCGGGTTCCACTGCATCTCATGCCACGAGTTCACGGTCCCGCTGGCGGCCGGCACGACGGTGGCGGGCGCCGAGGAGGCCCTGACGCCGTCGCAGTCGCAGTGTCTCGCATGTCACGACATGGAG
>Ga0268386_10004128_pt1 | contig 10646 bp, 8 predicted proteins | sample RVTome_15_FD_200260 | JGI IMG/M metagenome (GOLD analysis project Ga0268386, IMG submission 200260) | Soil microbial communities from uranium-contaminated site in the Upper Colorado River Basin, Wyoming, United States - RVT150D86... ... | reverse complement strand
CCCATTCCTACATCCGGTACCAGAACGTGCGGATCCCCGCGGACCACCTCCTCGGGGAGCGGGGGCAGGGCTTCCTCGTGGCCCAGACCCGCCTCGGCGGCGGCCGCATCCACCACGCCATGCGCACCATCGGCCTGGTGCGGCGGGCCCTCGACATGATGTGCGAGCGGGCGCTGTCACGCACCACCCAGGGCGAGCTGCTGGCCCGCAAGCAACTCGTGCAGGCGATGATCGCCGACTCGTGGATCCAGATCGAGCAGTTCCGGCTGCTCGTGCTCCAGACGGCCTGGAAGATCGACAAGTACAACGACTACCAGAAGGTGCGCGGCGACATCTCGGCGGTGAAGGTGGCCATGCCCAAGGTGCTGCACGACGTCGCCGCCCGGGCGGTGCAGGTGCACGGCTCGCTGGGGGTGTCCGACGAGATGCCCTTGGCGGCCATGGTGCTCGAGTCGTTCCACATGGGCCTCGCCGACGGCGCCACCGAGGTGCACCAGATCACCCTCGCCCGTCAACTCCTCAAAGACTTCAAGGGCACCGACGACCTGTTCCCGACGATGCACCTCCCGCGCCTGCGGGCGGCCGCCGAGCAGAAGTACGCCGAGGCGCTGGCTCGCCACGGCGGCCCCTCGAAGCGGCACTGACGCGGCGGTCTGCGATGACTCGCCCGCTTCTCGACGGCAAGACCGTGCTCGTCACGGGGGCCGCCCGCGGCCTCGGGGCTGCCATCGCGTCCTCGTGCGTCGGCCACGGTGCCCAGGTACTGCTCACCGACGTGCTCGACGAGGAGCTGGCCGACACCGCCGCCGCGCTCGGCGCCGCCGCCACCGCGCACCACCTCGACGTCAGCGACCCCGCAGCCTGGGCCGAGCTCGCCGAGGCCCTACGCCAGGGGCCGGGACGACCCGACGCGCTCGTGAACAACGCCGGCATCGTGCGGGCGGCCTCGCTCCTAGAGGCCACGTACGCGGAGCTCCAACGCACCCTCGAGGTCAACGTCGGCGGTGCGTTCCTCGGCATGAAGACCTTCCTCGACCTCCACCGGAGCGCGGGATCGGCCCGGCCCGGCTCGATCGTCAACATCTCCTCGGTCCGCGGCCTCATCGGCGGCGCCCGGGCGGTCACCTACAGCGCCAGCAAGTTCGCCGTGCGGGGCCTGACCAAGGCCGCCGCCGTGGAGCTCGGGCCCCTCGGCATCCGGGTGAACTCCGTGTGCCCCGGTCCGATCGAGAGCGACATGAGCCTCCACAACCCGCAGTTCGGCGGCATGGACTGGAACGGCTACGTGGCGAAGCTCCCACTGGCGCGGATGGGCCTACCGGCCGACATCGGCGAGGCCGTGGCGTGGCTGGCCTCCGACGCCAGCGCGTTCGTCACCGGCGTCGACCTGCCCGTCGACGGTGGGCTCACCTCAACGTCCTACAGCGTGGTGCCGAAGTCCGACCTGGCGCCCTGAGCGCCGTTCGATGTGCCAGCAGCCAGTGGGCACGCCACTACGCTCAGGCGGGTGGCGATGACACCTGCCGAGTCCGACGCAGATGGTCGATCAGCTCGGCCGCGGCCCCGCCAGGCGAAGGTGCCGGTTTCGGCGCCCGTCGACGGTCGGGCCCTTCCCATCTCCACCGGCGACGCCGTGTTCCGGCCGCTGAAGACGGCGGAGGCCTTCGCACGCGACCTCGTGCGCGACATCGTCAACCGCGGCCTGCGTACGGGCGACAAGCTGCCCGCCGAAGCGGTGATGCTCGAGGAGTTCGGGCTCAGCCGCGAGAGCCTCCGGGAAGGGTTGCGGCTGCTCGAGGTGCAGGGGCTGATCACCATCCGTCGGGGGCCGGGCGGGGGACCGATCGTCGGCCACCTCGACCCCGCCAGCCTGGGGCGCACGTCCACGCTCTACTACCACCTGGCCGGCGGCACCTACGAGGAACTGCTCGAAGCCTGGGTGGTCAACGAGGTGATCCTCGCCGAACGCGCCGCCCGCAACCCCGATCGCGCCACGGTGCGGGCGGCGATGGAGCCCTACCTCGCCACGCCGGAGCCGCACGAGGACGCGCTCACCGACTTCGTGCTGGCCCAGACCCACTTCCACGGCGTGCTGGCGTCGCTGGCCGAGAACAAGGTGCTGGAGATGATGCTCCAGACGACCGGTCAGATCGTCACCCATCACGTGCTCGGCCATGCCGACCCGAGGCACGATCGCGAGACCATCGAAGGCGATCACCTCGCGATCGCCAAGGCCGTCATCGCCGGCGCTCCCCAGAAGGCAGGGAAGGCCATGGAGCGGCACATCAACACGATGATCGAGGTCTACGAGGCGCACCTGGGCGCCCAGCTCCGCGAGTTCATCGACTGGCGTTGATCACCGGTCCCCGGCCGCCCGCCTCGGCCAGGTAGCCCGTGAGGTCCTGTCGGCGCTCGCCCCACAGGGTCTCCATCACCAGCTTGCTGATCTTCCAGCCTTCGGGCGTTCGGATCAGCTCGTCGTGGTACCGGGCGACGAGCACGTGAGCCGTCTCCGGGTCCGGCTCGAAGCCCTGGTAGGACGTGTGGTACACGAGCGCCTTGGCCCGGTCGCCGTCGACCTCGACGTGGTACACGCTGAGGAGGTGGTGCTGCCACGCGCAGGTCTCGCAGTAGCCGGCGATCCAGTCGGCGACCACCTGTCCCCCGACGACAGGGTCGGCGTTGCCGTACTTCGCCCACAGGTCGTCGTGCAGGACGGCTCGGGTCCCGGCGAAGTCGAAGGCGTCGATCGTGGACGCGTAGCGGTACAGGACGTCGGTGATCGCCAGGCGATCGACGAGTGCCTGCAAGTCGGGAGTGATGGCTGGCTCGAACGTGGTCATCGTGGGTTCCTCTCAGTCGACCTTCATCCAGATGCTCTTGGTCTGGGAGAACTCGTCCAGGGAGGCCATGCCCAGGTTCCGCCCGTGCCCTGACAGCTTGACGCCGCCGTAGGACACGGTGGGGTAGACCATCTGGTACGTGTTCACCCACACCGTGCCGGTCCGCAGGGCGCGGCTGGCGCGCAGCGCGCGATTGAGATCCGTCGTCCACACCCCGGCGGCGAGGCCGTACTGGATGTCGTTGGCGAGCGCGAAGGCCTCGTCGTCGTCGGAGAACCGCAGCACGGACATCACCGGGCCGAAGATCTCCTCCTGAGCGATCCGCATGTCGTTGCGGACCGACGTGAAGACCGTCGGCTCGTGGAAGTAGCCGCGGTCGCCCTGGCGGTTGCCGCCGAGCACGAGCTCGGCGCCTTCCTCCTGCCCGATGCCGACGTAGCGGCTGATCCGCTCCAGCTGCTCGGCGGACACCACCGGGCCCATGTCGCTCGACGGGTCGAGGCCGGGGCCTAGCTTCAGCTTGCGCGTGCCGTCGACGACCATGTCGAGGAACTTGTCGTGGATGCTCTCGTGGAGGAGCACTCGGGTTCCGCAGGTGCACACCTGGCCGGAGGCTCCCCACACCGCCGCCATGGAGGTGGCCGCCGCGGTCTCCAGGTCGGCATCCGGGAACACGATGAAGGGGCTCTTGCCCCCGAGCTCGAGGCTCACCCGCTTGACCCGCTTGGCCGCAGCGGCCTGGATGGCGCTTCCGGTCGACACCGAGCCGGTGAAGGAGAGGGCGTCGACGAGCGGGTGCTCGACCAGGGCCGCCCCGACGCCGGGGCCGTCGCCCTGGACGACGTTGAAGACCCCGGGCGGGATCCCGGCCTCGATCGCCAGCTCGGCCACGATCACCGCGGCCATCGGGGTCTGCTCCGCCGGCTTGAGCACCACCGAGTTGCCCGTCGCGAGGGCTGCGGCCACGAACGTCAGGACAGCCGTCGGGCCGTTCCAGGGCGTGATCATGCCGATCACGCCGACAGGCTCGCGGACCTGGAGCACCGAGAAGTCCGACGGAACCGGGGGCAGCGAACCCTCGAGCTTCGAGGGCGCCCCGGCGTAGTAGTCGACGCCGTCGACGGCGAACTGCACGATGAAGCCCGTGTACATCCGAAGCAGCCCGGCGTCGATGACGTCGATCTCGGCCAGCTCGTCGCCGTGCTCGGCGACCAGCGCCGAGAGCCGGCGCATTCGGCGCTCCTTCTCGAGGGGGGGCAGGTTGCGCCAGCGACCATCGTCGAACGCGGCACGCGCCGAACGCGCCGCCCGATCGACGTCGGCCGCCGACCCGGCCGCTGCCACCGCGACCGCGACACCGGTCGACGGGTCGACGACGTCCATGGTCGCGCCGTCGAGTGACGGCACCACGGCGCCGTCGACGACGTGGCCGAAGATGGCCCGATCGAGCTGGTGGGCGGTGCTCGCCGAGATCGGGAACTCGATGAGGGTGCTGGTCATGACGGAACCTCTCTGGTCTGGAAGCTCTGGGATGGAAGCTCTGGGATGGAAGCTCTGGGATGGAAGCTCTGGGATGGAAGCTCTGGTGTGGGCGACTAGCCGACGGTGACGGTCTCGGCAGGAAGGGCGCCGCTTGGCCGGCTCCCGGCGTCGTCGACGTCGGATGGCGAGGCGGCCGATTCTGGGGGCCGGCGGATCCGGATGGTCCCCTGCCGAGCAGCGAGGGCCACCGCCAGCACGAGCGCGGTGCCTTCGAACACCGGGCCGATCCACACGGTGCCCGGCCCGGCCACGAGCTGGAGTCCCTTGATCCCGAAGGCCAGAGCGAAGTAGGCGACGACCGTTCCCCAGACGTTCGGCCTGCCCGAGAACTGCGACGTGCCGAAGAAGACGGCAGCGACGGCGGGGAAGAGGTAGCCGGGGCCGATCGAGGTCGAGAAGGTGCCGGTCTTCATCGAGAAGAGCACGCCGGCCAGACCGGCCACGGTCGCCGACGCGACGAGCGAGCCCCACACGAGCCGGTGGGTCGGGACGCCGGCGAGGCGGGCGGCCTCGGCGTTCGCACCGGTCGCGTACAGCCGCCGGCCCAGCGGCGTCTGCTCGAGGACGAACCACAACAGGCCGGCGAGCACGACGAGGTACACGACGATCACCGGAACGCCCGCGTACTGCTTCCTGCCGAAGTCCTTGTACAGGTCGGAGAAGGCATCGGTCATCTGCCGGTTCTCGGAGATGTAGAGCACGATGCCAGTCACGAGCTGGCTGACGCCGAGGGTGGCCACGAACGAGTTGACGCCGAGCCGCACCACCACGAAGCCGGACACGAACCCGACGGCGGCGCAAGCGACCAGGGACACGGCGGCGGCGAGCCCTGCCGGCATGTCGGTGTTCAACCCGAGCCAGTTGACGATGACGAGCGACAGGCCCATCACGGCCCCGATCGACAGGTCGAAGGTGTTCGCCACCAGCGGGATCAGGAACGCCAGGGCGAGGACGGCGGTCACGACCCCCTCGCTGAACACCAGTCGCCAGGTCGTCCCCGTCAGGAACTGGTCGTTGGCGATGGTGAAGACCACGGTGAAGAGCAGCCACAGGTACAACGCCGTGGCGCGCGTCGGGCTGAGGAGGCGGCGGAGACGGTGCCCGGTGGTCATGGTGATGTCCCTTCGGCGATGCGTTCTATCTGGGCGTGGTCCACCTCGTCGACCGTGAGGTCGTGGTCGCGGTGGAGCTCTCGTACGACGAGGCCACCCTGCATGATCAGGACCCTGTCGCTCAGGCGGACCAGCTCGTCGGTGTCGGTCGAGGCCACGAGGACCGCCGTGCCCCCGGCGACGGCCTGCTCGATGATCCCGTGGACCTCGTTGCGGGCGCCGACATCGACGCCCTGGGTCGGCTCGTCGAGCAGCAGCACCGACGGACGGAGCCGGAGGCTGCGGCCGACCACGAGCTTCTGCTGGTTGCCGCCCGAGAGCGTGGCAGCCGGTGCTTCGGTCCCTGGGGTGGCGACCTGCAGCCGCTCGATCCAGCCGGTGGCCTCCTGTCGTTCGGCATCGAGCCTGATCCGGCCGAACCGCCGGAGGTCGCGGAGGCGGCTGATCGTGAGGTTCTCCCGCACCGACATCGTGGCGAAGATCCCCACTCGACCCCGCTCGCCCGGGACGAACGCCATGCCGGCTCGCAGCGCGCTCGCCGGCGACCCGGATGCGACGGCGTGCGTCCCGACCTCCACCGTCCCGGCCTCACGGTGGTCCTGGCCGGTCAACAGCGGGATCACGGACTCCCGCCCGGATCCGTCGAGGCCGGCGACGCCCACCACCTCACCCCGGGCGACGTCGAGGCTGATCTCGCGAACGGCGCCACCCGCCACGCCTCGGGCTCGGAGGCTGACGGCCCGGCCGTCGGCCGGCGGGGCCGGGCGGGAGGGGGCGGCCGGCACCGCCCGGCCGACGATGAGCTTCACCAGCTCGTCGTGGGCCAGCCCTGCCCGCGGAACCGTCGCCGCCCGCCTTCCGTCGCGGAGCACGGTGATGCGGTCGGCGACACCGAGGACCTCCTCGAGGTGATGCGACACGAGCAGGATGGCGACGCCCCGATCGCGGAGCCTCCGGAGCACCCGGAACAAGTGCTCGACCTCGTCGGCGGGCAGCGCCGCCGTGGGCTCGTCGAGCACGAGGACCCTCGTGGAGCTCTCGTCGTCGTGGACCGCCCGGGCGATGGCGAGGCAGGCCCGCTCCGCCAGGCTCAGTGCATCGACGGAGGCGAAGGGGTCGACGTCGAGACCGATGTCGGCCACGGCGACGGCGGCCCGAGCCCGCTCCGCCCGCCAGTCGATGCGCCCGAGCCTCGACGTCCGGTAGCCCCGGGTCAGCGCCAGGTTGTCGATGACGTTGAGGGTCGGCACCAGCCCGAGGTCCTGGTGGACGAAGCGAAGGCCCAGGTCGTGACCCGCACCGGGAACGCCCGTGCGCAGCGGGGCACCGGCGACGTGGATGGAGGCTCCGGGATCAGGAGCGTGGTAGCCGGCGAGCACCTTGATCAGCGTCGACTTGCCTGATCCGTTCTGGCCGAGGAGGGCGTGGATCTCGCCGGCCTCGACCGAGAGGTCGACGTCGTCGAGGGCACGCTGGCCGGGGAAGGTCTTCGACAGGCCGAGGACCTCCAGCACCGGCTCCGTCGGGGGGCCGGTGACCGTCATCAGCCGCTGACGCCCCAGAGCGCACGGAAGCTGTCCTTGAAGCCCTCCGGACCGGGCCACCCATCGGTGGGGAGCAGGCCTTCGGCGACGTCGGCCGAGTCGACGACCCAGGTGGGGAGGACGGCGACGGCCTCCTGCAGCTCGGCGCTCCAGACGCCGGCGGCATGCCGGGCCATCTGGTCGGCGAGCACCCACATGCCGTACTGGTACGGGACCGCTGTCCAGGCTGCGTTGCTGCCGTCGACGATCTCCTGCAGCTGCGGGGTCTCGTGCTGCATGCCCACCAGGTTGCGGTCGTCGAGCAGCCCGGCGCCGTCGAGGGCGTCGGACACGCCGGTGGAGAGGTTGGAGAACGAGAACCACACGTAGTCGACGTCAGGATTCGATTGCAGGTACGACGCCACCTGCTGGGGGACCTGGCCGGCACCGAGGTCGGCGATCGTGACCGGCAGGGCCTCGAGCGAGCAGCCCTCGCACCGCTCCGAGAACGCGGCGGTGACGGCGTCCTCCTCCTCGACGAGGATGGGGAAGTCGCGGATCGTCACGAAGATCACGTTGGCCGCGCCACCTGAGTCTGCGATGACCCAGTCGGCGAGCACGTCGCTCGCGACCTGGACGCTCGTGGCGCCACCGATCTGGGAGAACAGGTTGTTCTCGTCGCCCGCGGGAGCGTCGGTGGAGTAGACTTCGAAGATCGGGATGCCGGCCGCCTCCGCCTGCGCGACCTGCTCCTCGATCGCTGCGAGTGGCAGACCCGAGGTGGCGATGTAGTCGACGCCGGCGTCGATGGCCTGCTGGAAGGCGCTGCCGGGAGCGGCGGCGTCGTAGGTGATGACCGTGAGGTCCCAGCCCAGCACGTCGAGCGCCTCCTGGAGGTGGGGCTCGTTGACCTGGCACGACGGCACGGGGCAGTTCACGAAGGCCACGGACTTCGGCTCCGGCAACTCGGGCAGTGGCTCGGTGACCGTCATCTCCGAGGGCGGGGACGTGACGACGTCGCCGCCGGTGCTCCCGCCGTCGCTCGCTGCCTCGGCCGGCGAGCCGGAGGAGGTCTCGTCGTCGTCGCCGCAGGCGGCGAGCAGCAGTCCGCCGATCGCGACTGCTGCCGCGACCGAACGCATGGGTCCGAACATCGTGCGCCCCCTTGAAGGCCGAGCCAGCCGTTGGTAGCAACGGGCTGGCGCCAGTGACGGGCGTCACCGTAACCTCATGAGGATCTGAAGTCAATAATGATCATGATGATCCGGCGGGACCGATTGACATGATCATCAGGATGAATAATCATCGGCGGCGATGGCGACCGCCATCGGGGCGGGGCACAGGAGGGGACCGATGAGCAGCGTGGTCAAGGGAGATGTCGTCAAGGGAGATGCCGTCAAGGGAGATGCTGTCGAGGGGGAACCCGAGGTCGGGGCGACCGTGGGTCGAGACATCGGGCGATGCCCGGTCATCCACCTGGATCCGTCCCCACCGATGGAGGCGGGCAGCTACTGGCGACAGGCCGACGAACTCCGTGAGACCAGCGATGCCTACTTCAACACGATGGCCCAGGGGTACTGGGTGTTCACGCGCCACGAGCAGGTCCGGGAGATCTACAAGCACCCGGAGCTCTTCTCGAGCGAGTCGATCACCCCGTGGGAGCCCGAGCCCGCCTACCGGTTCATCCCGACGCAGATCGATCCCCCGACCCACATCAAGTACCGCCAGATCCTCAACCCGTGGTTCTCGCCGGGCGCCGTCGATCGGGTGACGCCCATCGCTCGAGCCGTGTGCCGCCGGCTCATCGACGAGCTGGCGCCGACCGGGGAGTGCGACTTCATCGCCGACTTCGCCCTCCGCTACCCGACGGAGGTGTTCCTCACCATGCTCGGCGCGCCCGGCGCCGACGCCGACCTGTTCGTCCCGTGGGTCGACGACTTCTTCAAGGGCTTCGGCGGTGACCCCGAGGGGGCGGCGGGCATGGGCGACGCCCTGGCCGGCATCCGCACCTACTGGGTCGAGGCGCTGGCCGAGCGGCGGAAGGAAGCCGAGCCGCGGGAGGGCGACCTGGCGTCGCACCTGCTGCACTCGTCGATCGACGATCGACCCCTCACCGACGACGAGATGCTCGACATGCTGACGGTGCTCGTGCTCGCCGGTCTCGACACCACGAGGGCCCAGCTCGGCTACCTCTTCCGTCATCTGGCCCTCACGCCCGACGACCGCCGGCAGCTGGCGTCGGATCCGTCACTGATCCCCTCGGCGGTGGAGGAGAGCCTTCGACTGCACACGATCATCTTCGGAGACGGTCGGAAGGTCACCGAGGACACCGACTTCGATGGCTGCCCGCTCAAGAAGGGCGACATGGTGTACGCCCTCGTGGCCGGGGCGAACCGCGACCCGCGCGTGTTCGACCGGGCCGACGAGTTCGTGCTCGACCGGTCGGGCAACCACCACTTCGGGTTCGCCGGTGGGCCCCACCGGTGCCTCGGCGCCCACCTCGCCCGCCGGGAGATGCAGCTCGCCACCGCCGAGTGGCTCGAGGCGATCCCCGAGTTCCGCATCGGATCCGACGAGCCGCTGATCGAGCGGGGTGGGGGCGCCATGAACGCCCTCCTGGCGCTGCCACTCGCCTGGGACCCGGCCGGCGATCGCTGATCGATGGATGTGCCGGTGTCGGTGGACGAGTTCCGGTCGCAGGCCGCCGCCTGGCTGAAGGAGCATGCGGAGCCACGCCCGCTGGTGTCGTCGTCATGGGGAGCCGGGTCCGACGACGTGTCGGTGTTCCACGACCTCAGCGATGCCGAGGAGCAGGACCTCATCGACCGGCTGATGGCGTGGCAGCGCCGCAAGTTCGACGCCGGCTTCGGGGCGATCACCTGGCCGGTCGAGCACGGCGGCGCCGGGCTCACCAGCGATCACCTCGACGCCTTCGGGGCCGAGGAGGCCGGGTTCCAGACGCCTGGAAGCCACGAGACCTTCAGCGTCACCGTGAAGTTGGTGGCTCCCACCATCGCCCGCTTCGGCACCGACGAGCAGAAGGAGCGGTTCATCCGCCGGTTCCTGCGCACCGAGGAGCTGTGCTGCCAGCTCTTCTCCGAGCCCGGAGCGGGATCCGACCTGGCCGGGCTCCGCTGCTCAGCGGTGCGCGACGGCGACGAGTGGGTGATCAACGGCCAGAAGGTGTGGAGCTCGGGCGCCCGGTTCTCGACATGGGGCGAGCTGATCTGCCGGACCGATCCCTCGGTGCCCAAGCACGCCGGCCTCACCGCGTTCCTGGTCCCGATCGACGCGCCCGGCATCGAGGTGCGGCCCATCCGGCAGATGAGCGGTGGGTCGTCGTTCAACGAGGTGTTCTTCACCGACGTCCGCATTCCTGACTCGTCGCGCCTCGGCGAGGTCGGCGACGGGTGGAACGTCGCCCTCACCACCTTGGCCTTCGAGCGGGCAACCAGTGGCAGCGCCCGCAGCTCCGAGCACGGCGGCTCGTGGCCGAAGGTCCGAGCCCTGGCCGAGTGGGCCGGAGTCACCGGCGACCCCGTCGTCCGCCAGCAACTGGCACTCCTCTACAGCCTCGACCGCCTCCGCACCCTCAACGGCGAGCGGGTGGCGGCCGAGTCGACCCC
>Ga0268386_10004127_pt1 | contig 10647 bp, 10 predicted proteins | sample RVTome_15_FD_200260 | JGI IMG/M metagenome (GOLD analysis project Ga0268386, IMG submission 200260) | Soil microbial communities from uranium-contaminated site in the Upper Colorado River Basin, Wyoming, United States - RVT150D86... ... | reverse complement strand
TCGACCTCGAGCCGGAGGACTTCGAGCGGGTGTTGAAGGTCAACCTGACCGGCTATTTCCTCACCGGCCAGGCCGTCGCCCGTCATATGGTCGAGCGGGTCAAGGCCGGCGGCCCGGCGGGGACGATCATCAACGTCTCGTCGGTCAACGCCGTCCTGGCGATCGCCAATCAGGTCCCCTACACGGTGTCTAAGGGCGGCATCAATCAACTGACAAAGGTGATGGCGCTTTCGCTGGCGCCCTACGGCATCCGCGTCAACGGGATCGGTCCCGGCTCGATCATGACCGAGTTGCTCGAATCGGTGATCGACAATCCCGAGGTGAGGACCCGCATCCTGTCGCGCACGCCGCTCGGACGGATCGGCGAGCCGACCGAGGTCGCCGGTATCGCCGTGTTCCTCGCCTCCGACGACGCCAGCTACATCACCGGCCAGACCATTTATTCCGATGGCGGCCGGTTGCCGCTGAACTACACGGTCCCGGTCACGGAGTAAGCGGCCCCTGCTGACAGAAGGCTGGCAGCAGGGGTGTGAGAAAGTGGTCGCGTCCCAGACAACAAGGAGACGATGCCATGACGAAGTCGATCCCGGAAAATGCCGCCGTATGGTTCGAAATTCCGGTTACCGACATGAAGCGCGCCAAAGCGTTCTACGGCGCGGTTCTCGAGACCGAGCTCAAAGACGACACCAACGGCCCCAACCCGATGGCGATCTTTCCGGCCGCGGAGAACGGCGTCGCCGGCCATCTTTACCCCGGAAAGCCGGCCGCTTCCGGCGGCGGCAACACCGTGCATCTCGCCAGCCCGGATCCGCTCGAGGCAGCGCTGGTGCGGGTCAAGCAGAACGGCGGCGACGTGACCAGCCCGATCATCACGATCCCGCCCGGTCGCTTCGCCTACTGCCGCGATCCCGACGGCAATTCGATCGGCCTGTTCGGCCGCTGAGACAATGCGTCGGGCCGACCGCCTGTTCGAGATCATCCAGAGCCTTCGCGGCGACCGCCTGGTCACCGCGAAGGCGCTCGCCGAGCGGCTCGAGGTGTCGGTCCGTACCATATACCGCGACGTCGGCGACCTGCAGGCGTCGGGTGTGCCGATCGACGGCGCCGCAGGCGCCGGCTACCTCTTGCGACCCGGCTATCACCTGCCGCCGCTGATGTTCCTGCCGGCCGAGATCGAGGCGCTGATCGTCGGCGCCCGCATGGTCAAGGCGTGGGCCGGGCGCGAGCTGTCGGACGCTGCCGCCGAGGCGCTGATCAAGATCGGCGCGGTGGTGCCGCAAGAGCGCATGCTTGCCGCCGAGCGCGTGCCGATCTTTGCCACTGGCTTCGGCGTCGGCGATTCCGAGCGAAGCAACCTCGACCTCCTCGCCAAGGCGATCGACCAGCGCCGCCGGACCCATTTCGGCTACTGCGATGTCGACGGCAGCCGCACCGACCGTACGGTGTGGCCGCTGGCGCTGCACTTCTGGGGAAAAGTGTGGACCCTTGCCGCCTGGTGCGAGCTGCGCGAGGATTTCCGCACCTTTCGCGTCGACCGGGCCGAGGGCGTCTCGCTCCAGGACGATCGCTATCCGCGCGAGCGCGGCCGCACTCTGGACGACTACCTGGCCCGGGTCACGAAAGATGGCTGTGGTTCGTGAGCCCACCGCCCGACTACACTTCAGGGGGCGCCGACGGGGTCGTCGCCGGCATTCGATTGAAGGCGTCGAGCGCAGCGATCTTGTAGGCTTCAGCGAGCGTCGGGTAGTTGAAGGTGTTCTCGACGAAATAGTCGAGCGTGCCGCCGAGGTTGAGCACCGCCTGGCCGATATGGATCAGCTCGGTCGCGCCTTCGCCGACGATGTGGACGCCGAGCAGTTTGCGATCGGCGAGCCCGAACAGCATTTTCATCATTCCGGATTCCAGGCCCATGATGTGGCCGCGTGAGGTCTCGCGGAAGCGAGCGATCCCGACTTCGTAGGCGATGCCCTGATCGCCTGCCTGTTCTTCGTCGAGACCGACCGTCGAGATCTCGGGTACGGCATAGATGCCATAGGGAAAAAACTTGGGCGCCGGCGGCACGGGCGCGCCGAACGCGTGACAGGCGGCGATGCGCCCCTGCTCCATGGAGGTCGATGCGAGGCTCGGAAATCCGATGACGTCGCCGGCCGCATAGATGTGGGCCACGTCGGTCTGGAACGTCATCGGATCGACGGTCACACGGCCGCGATCGTCGGGTGTGAGTTCGCATTCCTCAAGGCCGAGCCCGGCCGTCGCCCCGGCTCGACCGGCGCTATAGAGCAGCATTTCGCTCCGTACCCGCCGTCCGTCGGAAAGGAGGCTGACGGTCCAGCCTGCGCGTCGATTTCGACACTGTCGACCCGCGCCCCTAGTCGGAATTGGATGCCGCGCTTTCTGAGATCATGAATGAATTCCTCGATGATCTCGCGGTCGATAAACTCGAGGAAGTTCCGGCGTGGCTCGACGATCGTCACCGGTACATCAAGGGCAGAATAGATCGTCGCATACTCGATTCCGATAACGCCTGCACCGACCACCGTCAGGCTGCGCGGAACGCGCGGCTCGCTGGCGACATAGTCGCTGTCGTAGATGTTGTCGGCCTCGAACGGGATCGACTTCGGGCGGAACGGAGTCGATCCGACGGCGATGATGATCTTGTCGGCCTTGTATGCACGTTCCTGGCCGTGCCCGTCTTTGACGGCGATCTGATGCGGATCGAGGAAACGGGCCAGACCGGCACAGGTCTCTACGCCGTTGCGGGCGAACTGATGCTCCAGGACCTCGATCTCGTAGTCGAGCGTCTTTTGCAGCCGGGCGCCGAGGTCCTTGCCGTCGATGTCCTTCTTGACCCGGTATGACAGGCCATAGAAACCGCGCTCGCGCCAACCGGACAGGTTCAACACTGTCTCACGCAATGTCTTGGAGGGTATCGTTCCGGTATGCACCGACACCCCGCCCAGGCGCAGCCGCTTCTCGATGACCAGGACCGAACGGCCGAGCTTGGCTGCCTGAATTGCGGCGCGGCGGCCAGCCGGGCCGCTGCCGATGACAATCAGATCGAAATGCTCCACGCACATCCCCCGGCGAGGTCTGATATGGCAAGCTGTACGACAGGTCGATGACATCCCGTCGACGGTTCGTCAGACATGCACGAAGCGTGCCCGCGCCCCGGTCCAGCGAGGCTTCGTCTTGTGCCGAAGCGCTCGGGACCCTATCGTTCTCGACAACTCGCCTCTAAGAAGTGATCGGATGATCGATATCATCGTCAACGACGCGCCGGTCTCCCTCGATCTGCCTGAAGACGCAAATCTCCTCGACGTTCTTCGCAATCATCTGGGACTATTTGGCCCCCGCTTTGGCTGTGGCGCCGAACAGTGCGGCTGCTGCATGGTCTTGGTCGACGACGAGGCAGTCCAGTCCTGTGCGAGATCGCTCGACGCGGTCGCCGGCAGAAGCATTCGCACGGTCGAGGGCCTGGGTACGCCGGACACTCCCCACCCGTTGCAGGCCGCCTTTCTGGAGGAGCAGGCCGGCCAGTGCGGCTACTGCCTATCGGGCATGCTGATCGCCTCGGCCGCGCTCCTGAAGGCCAACCCGGCGCCCGATGAAAGCGCCGTGCGCGGTGCGTTGGAAAGCAATCTTTGTCGCTGCGGCTCGCATAACCGGATCATCCGCGCGGTGCTGCGCGCCGCCGCAGCCATGCGTGCCGCAGGGACGGCCCAGACAGATGGCTGAGGCGAGCGACAAACCGGGGCTGCCGGGCAGTCTCGCGCAAAATCCACGCCTGTCGCGGTGGCTCAGCATTCTGCCGGAAGGCCGAGTCCTGCTCAAAACCGGCAAGGTCGAGATCGGGCAGGGGGTGCTGACTGCGCTCCGACAGATCGCCGCGGACGAGCTCGACGTCGCCATTGAGCGCCTCGAAGTCGTGCCGGCAAACACCGACGTCAGTCCCGACGAGGGCGTGACCTCGGGCAGCCGCTCGATCGAGGACAGCGGCTTGGCTGTCCGCCATGCTTCGGCCTGCGCCCGCGCGATCCATATCTCGATCTGCGCTCAGCGGACCGGGGTGCCGCCGGAGCGCATCCGCGTCGACGACGGTGAATTTGTCGGCCCTGATGGTCCCATTGGCAGCTATTGGTCGCAGACCGACGACATGATCCTCGACTGCGACGCCGACCCGGCGGTGGTGCCGAAGAAGACGGAAGACTTGCGTCTCGTCGGCACCGTCAGCCCCCGCCTCGACCTTCCCGACAAGGTCTTCGGCAAGCCGCGCTACATCCACGATTTTCGCCTGGCCGGCATGCGCTATGCGAAGCTGGTGCGGCCGCCCTCGCGCGGAGCCCGGCTGGTTTCGGTCGACGACCTCGACCTTGATGCGCAGCTGGTCGTCGATGGCGATTTCGCTGCCGTCGTCGCCGACAGCGAGAGTGCGGCCAATGCCGCTGCGGCACGGCTGGCGAGCCGTCTCGAATGGGAGGAGAAGGATACGCTTTCCGGCAGCGAGAATGTCCGCGACTGGCTCAGGAGTGTGGCGCCCGAGCCAAGCGTTGAGGCGTCGAAGGCGACCGATACCGAAATCGCCAGCGTGCACGAGCGCGAGATCTACCGCCCCTATGTCGCCCACGCCTCGATGGCGCCGTCCTGCGCTGTGGCGGTCTATGACGGCGCTGCGCTCAAGGTTTGGAGCCATTCCCAGGGCATCTTCAACCTTAGGCGAGACCTGGCGATGGCGCTCGGCCTGGAAGCGTATGCCATCCACGTCGAGCACCGCGAGGGGGCCGGCTGCTATGGCCACAACGCCGCCGACGATGTCGCTTTCGATGCGGCGTTCGTCGCAATGGCGCTGCCGGGGACGCCCATCCGCGTCATGTGGAGCCGCGAGGACGAGCTCTCCTGGTCGCCGTTCTCGTCGGCGATGCTGGTGGCGATCGAGGCTGGACTCGACGCGAGCGGCAACATTGCCTCGTGGAAGCAGACGGTGACGAGCCACGGCCACTCGAACCGGCCGGGCAGCGGTGCGACGCCGTCACTGCTCGGCGCCTCGCATCTGAAGGACGGCGCGCCGCTGCCGCCGACGCGGGACGGGCCGCTGCCGGCCGGCGGCTCGCTGCGCAACGCAGTGCCGCTCTACGTGACCGGCGGCCTCGAGGTTGCGGCATCGCGCGTTGCCGAGACCCCGCTTCGGGTCTCGTCGTTGCGCTCGCTCGGTGCCATGGCCAACGTATTTGCGGTCGAGACGATGATCGAAGCGCTTGCCGAAGCGGCCGGGCGCGATCCGGTCGAATACCGTCTCGACCATCTCGACGACGAGCGGGCGATCGCGGTGATCCGCGCCGTCCGCGAGATGTGCGGCGAGCCGGGTGCTGGGGACGGGGTCGGGCGCGGGCTCGGCTTTGCCCGCTACAAGAACTCGGCAGCCTATTGCGCCATCGTCGCCGAGGTCGGGGCCGAGGAAGAGGTCAAGGTGCGTCGGTTGTGGATTGCCGCCGACGCCGGCGAGGTCATCAACCCGGAAGGGGCCGCCCACCAGATCGAGGGCGGTGCAGTCCAGGCCTGCAGCTTCGCGCTCAAGGAGGAGGTTCGCTTTGACCGCCGGCAGGTCCTGTCGTGCAATTGGGAGGAATATCCGATCCTGCGTTTCTCCGAAGTGCCGTCGGTCGCGGTCAGGCTGCTGGCGCCCCCCGGCACGCCGCCGCTCGGGGTCGGCGAATGCGCCACCGGGCCGACCGTGGCGGCGGTCGCCAACGCTATCCATGCCGCGATCGGCGTCCGCCCGACCGCGATGCCGTTCACCGCGGCCAACCTCGCCGGCGAGATCCTCGGCAGGTAGAGCGGCGCTCGACTTCACCCGGTTTTCCGTATTGCATGAGCGAGACCATACGGATCACAGTCCGGTTTCAGTAGGGCGCACAGGGTCGGGGGGAATGCAGGAAACCGCGGTCGAAGCTCTTCACGGGATCCAGACCTGGAAATGGTACTGGTGGTATCTCCGCGATCCCCTGAAGTGCCTTACCCTTGCCAACGAAAGGGTTGGTCCGGTCTGCGTGCTCGGCGACCCGCTGCCGTTCGCCAGCAGAAAATTCGTTCTGGCGTCGACCGAGCAAGCCAACCGCGAGGTGCTTGGTAAACCCGATATCTTCCGTTCCGGCGGCCAGGTGATCCGCGGCCCGCGGGGATCGTCTCACCAGCGCATGCGCCACGGCTTGCTGGCGATGTACGGCCTCCAGCACCGCGACCATCGCAAAATCATACAGCCGCCCTTTTCGATGCGCTCCGTCCTTGGATATGCCCCTACCATGGCGAGGATCATCGACGAGACCCTGGACGGGTGGAGGATCGGTGAGACCCGCGACATGTTCGAAGAGATGTCGACGCTCGCCAACCTGGTCGCGGCGCAGATCCTTTTCGGCCATAAGGACCGTGAGAAGTCGATCGCGGTGAGCCGGCTGGTGCAACAGTGGATTCTGCTCGATGCCGATGCCCGCCGGCTGATGATGCGAATGGACCTGCCCGGGACCCCCTATCGACGCCTCTTGCGGCATGCCGATGTGCTCGAACGCACGATGCGCGAGTTGATCGAGCACAAGCGTAGAGAGGAGCCGCTCGCCGACGACGTGCTTTCAATCCTGATCCGGGAGGTGGATCGAAACCCGTCGAAGATGAGGGAGACCGACCTGATTGCCCATGCGGTGATTCTGCATGCCGCCTCGTTCATCACCACGGCGAGTGCCTTGGCGTGGACCCTGTATTTGATCGCGCAGAACCCCGAGATAGCAGGGGCTTTGAAGGAGGAGATCGGCGAGGAGGGCGCGTCGCCGCCGGAAAGCTGGCTGGCCGAGTCGACGCCGCTGCTCGACGCGGTCTTGTCCGAATCGCTGCGACTGCTGCCGCCGGTGCATCATACGGTCCGGACCGTGCACTGGCCGACCCAGCTGCTGGGCGTCCCGCTCCAGCGCGGTGACAAGATCGTGCTGAGCGGCTTCATTACCCACAGGGATCCCGAGGTCTTTCCGCGTCCCGCCCGCTTCGATCCGGCGCGTTGGAACGTGACGAGGCCCGCGCCCTATCAATACATTCCCTTCAGTGCCGGCCCTCGGATGTGCCTCGGCTACCAGTTTGCAATGCTCGAGATGAGATTGATCGTAGCGCGCATACTGCAGCGGTTTACCCTTCGCGTCGTCCCCGGCGCCAGAATCGAAGCCGCCTGCCGGTTGACGCTGAGCCCAGCCTCCGGCATCCCCATGACTGTTCATGACCGGCGGGAGCCCCACCGGTCGGTCCGGGTGGTCGGCAATATCGTCGAGTTGGTCGAGACCGACTGATCGCGTGGGCCGCTTCAGAATCGGGCCAATTTCTCGGTCTGGCTTCGGAAAAACGCGATTGCCGCCTCGTCGGTGTTCAGTTGCGACCAGCTACTCTCCGGCATCGGTCGTCCGACCGTCAGCTGCAACGTCCGGCCGCGCATCTTTGAAAGCTCGCCGAAAATAAACAGGTTCTGGAGTTGCGGCGCGATCGCGCCGATCAGTTGAAAAGGCCAGCCATTGCGGCCGTGGATGTAGATCGGCACCACCGTGGCTCGAAACCGGCGGGCCAGCGCAGCGATATGTGGGCTCCAGTCCGGATCCTCGACGGCAAGGCGGCGCCACTGGAAACGGGAAACGCCGCCCGCCGGAAACACCACGAGCGCGCCGCCCCCGGCGAGCAGACGATGCGCCTTCAGCCAGCCGCGGGCGTTCTGTCGCCGCCGGGAGCGACGCTTCTGCGGGTCGACCAGGACGAGCCGGCCGCGGTATTCGGGGATTTCGCCGAGCGCATAGACCGCCATCAAACGGGCCTCGGGACGGATCGGGGTCAACAGGCAGTCGAGCGCGAAGCCGTCGACCAAGCCGTGCGGGTGATTGGCGACGAAGATCACCGGGCCGCTGCGTGGAACCGAAGCGAGCGGTTCGCCGCCGGTTTGCAAATGGACGGCCGATTGCTCCAGAATCGCTGCGGAAAGCGAAAGCGGCGGGCAGGGCGGCAGGTCGCGATAGAGCGCGTTGAAACGCTCGAATCCGAATAACCGGTTGAACCAATGCCTTAGCCGCTCGGATACCGCCTTGGGCAGGCGTTTGCTCTTGACCCTGAAGGAAATCACCTCGCGATTTCGGCTAGACGGTGTCATCGGCCTTCTCGGCTGAGCGTGCGGTTTCCCGCTGCATCCGTTCGCATGTCCAGACCTCGCATGAGGGGTGTCGCTCGACTGGCATTCGGACGGGGTCGTCATTTGGGGCAGCTCGGAAGCTAGAGGATCGTAAGGACGAGGATAAGGGGAATGAGAAAGAACCTGCGGCGAATGGTTATGGGGTTGCTGCCGACATTTGCGGCATCCGTCATGTCCGATGGCGCCGGGGCGCAGGCCGTGCCCGAATGGCAGACCCTGCTCGAAAGGATCGTCAACATAAACTCCGGCACCCGGAATATCGAAGGCTTGGAGGCCGTCCGTCAGGTGCTTATTCCCGAATTCGAAAAGGTGGGACTGGCAGTCACGACGCACGAACTCGAAGACAGCCATAAGCTGTTGTCGATGGCGGTGCCCGGCGGGAGGCCCGAGCTGCTGCTGATGGGGCATATCGATACCGTCTTCGAAAAAGACTCCGGGTTCCAGCAGTATGAGCGCCGCGGCGACAGCATCTACGGCCCTGGCGTGATCGACATGAAGGGCGGGATCGTCCTGATGCTGGAACTCCTCCAGGCGTACGGGGGGAGCGATCAGCTCGGGAAATTCATGGTTCTCATCAACGACGACGAGGAGATCGGTTCTCCTTATTCCAAGGCGTTGGTGAAGGAGCTTGCAGACGATGTTCCCTGGGGACTGGTCTTTGAGCCGGGCCTCCCTGGCGGCGCCGTCGTCACTTCGCACTCCGGCGTGTACTGGCTCACTTTGACAGTGGAGGGCAAGGCGGCGCATGCCGGCCTGGAGCCGCAATTGGGCATCAGCGCCTGCGTCGAGCTCAGCGACAAGGTCGTGCGCTTGTCGAAACTTTCCGACTACGACCGAAACCTTTCGGTCAATGTTGGCTCAATCAAGGGCGGAACCAAACCGAATGTCGTCTGTGAAAGCGCCGAGGCGGGCATCGATATTCGTTTTGTCGAACAAGACGATTTGGACGGCGCGCTTGCCGCGATCCAGACCATCGCCGACGAGATGTCTGTCTACAATGACGTTCTCGGCGCGGCGCCCACGGCCAGTCTGGATACCGTCGTTGCCATACCGAGCATGCCGTCAAACCGCACTGAGCGCCTTTACGGCCTCCTGGAGATCGCCGGCAAGAAGACTGGCCAGGACGTCAGCGGCCGCCATGTCGGCTACGCTTCCGACGGCAACCAGCTGGCCGACATCGGCATGGACCTCCTGGTTGGGCTCGGTCCCTACGGCGGTGGCATGCACACCGATGAGGAGCGTCTTGTCGTTTCGACCTTTGAGGAGCGGCTCGATCTCTCCAGGGCCCTGGTCGAAGAGATTCTGAAATAGCGCGGCCCCCTTTTTGCCGGCCGACGTCGCCGGCCGGTTTCGGCGGTGCGATATCGACGACTCCGGCCGCAGCATGCCCTCGGGAACCAAGCTGGGACGGAGGAGGCGCGCCCTTGCGGCTAGGCCCCGCTCTCGCCCTCCGGTTTGTCCTCGTCCGGTCCCTTGAGCGACTGGAGCTTGGCGAACACGGCGTCGGCCTCGCGCTCTTCCTCGCGCTTCTGCTCCTGCTTGGACGGCGCCTGCGGTCTGGCGGCCGCGGCAGCCAGCGCTTCGGCGGCGGTTGTCTCCGACGCCGGCAGAAGCGTCGATCCCTCGGGCGTCGGGACGTGGTCGGCCGGCAAGTGCCGGGCAGCGCGTTCGACCTCGAAGTCGAGGTCGATCTGCGAGCACAAGCCGAGCGAGACCGGATCGAGTGGCTGCAGGTTATTGGCGTTCCAGTGGGTGCGGTTTCGAATCGACTCGATCGTCGGCTTGGTGGTGCCGACCAGTCGCATGATCTGGGCGTCCTTGAGCTCGGCGTGGTTGCGCAACAGCCACAGAATGGCGTTCGGCCGGTCCTGGCGGCGCGATACCGGGGTGTAGCGCGGGCCCTTGTGTTTGGCTGCCGGAACCCGGACCTTGGGATCGGCCATCTTGAGGCGGACGCTGGGGTCGGCCTCGGCGCGGGCGATCTCCTCGCGGGTCAGCTGCCCGGTCGATACCGGGTCGAGGCCCTTGATAGTCAACGCCGCCTCGCCGTCAGCGATTGCCTGCACCTCGAGATGATGGAGTTTGCAGAATTGTGCGATCTGCTCGAAGGTCAGCGAGGTGTTGTCGACCAGCCAGACGGCGGTCGCCTTGGGCATCAAGAGTTCGGTAGTTGCCATGGTAGAAGTCTCCCGGCTGCTTCCGAGGGCAGTCGGCCCGGCGGAAGCTTATCCTCAATATGGAACGAAAGGGGATGGCAGCTATATAGGCGGTCTCGGCTGCCGTGGCAATCAGTCGACGTTTGGTGCTTTCCGGCCCATGCTGAATACCATGAGGACGGGGGCATGCGCCCGACAGCAATCAGTGCCCGGTCGAGCGCAAAGGCCCTGCCGCCAGCATGCTGCGGGGACATGCGCTCCTGACAGGGCCGGTGGGCTCGTCTAGTG
>Ga0268386_10004126_pt1 | contig 10648 bp, 11 predicted proteins | sample RVTome_15_FD_200260 | JGI IMG/M metagenome (GOLD analysis project Ga0268386, IMG submission 200260) | Soil microbial communities from uranium-contaminated site in the Upper Colorado River Basin, Wyoming, United States - RVT150D86... ... | reverse complement strand
CGCGCGGTAGGCCGGCTCTCCGCGCTCCGCGAGCACCCGCTCGAGCAGCGCGAGATCCATGGCGTGACGGTAGCGTCTCCCGCATGATCGACCTGCGCTCCGACACCGTCACGCTTCCCACTCCGGAGATGAGACGGGCGATCGCCGAGGCCGCGCTCGGCGACGAGCAGAAGCGCGAGGACCCGACCGTTCTCGAGCTCGAACGGCGAACGGCCGGGCTCCTCGGCCAGGAGGCCGCAGTCTTCGTCCCGACCGCGACGATGGCCAACCAGATCGCACTCAAGCTGCACGGGCGGCCCGGCGAGGTCCTGCTCGCGCACGAGACGTCGCACATCCTGGTCTACGAGTACGGCGGCGCCGCTGCGCATGCGGGCCTCGTCACGCACGGGCTCCAGGGCGTGGCCGGACGCGTCACGTCCGAGCAGATCCGGGAGGCCGCCGCGCCGAGCACGAAGGCAGCGGACCAGCGGGCAACCGTGCTCTCGCTCGAGAACACCCACAACAACGCAGGCGGACGGGTCTGGCCGCTGGACGAGCTCGACGACGTCGTTGCGACCGCGCGCGAGCTCGACGTCGCCGTCCATCTCGACGGCGCGCGCCTCTTGAACGCGGCGGTCGCGCTCGGCGTGCCGCCGGCGGAGGTCGCCGGGCGCTTCGACACCGTCACCCTCTGCCTCTCGAAGGGCCTCGGCTGCCCGCTGGGCGCGCTCCTCGCGAGCTCGCGCGCGCTGATCGAGCGAGCCTGGCGCGAGAAGCACCTCTTCGGTGGCGCCATGCGCCAGGCTGGGATCGTCGCGGCGGCCGGCGTCTACGCACTCGAGCACCACGTCGAGCGGCTCGCCGAGGATCACGTCCGCGCCCGCAGGCTCGCGACGCGGCTCGTCGACGCCGAGGTCCCGGTCGACCTCGAGCAGGTCGAGACGAACTTCGTCCAGATCGACCTCGGGTCGCTCGGCGTCGACCGCACGAGAGCGCTCGAGCGCCTCGCGGAGGCAGGGGTCGGCCTTTCGGCGACGATCCGCCCGACCGTCATCCGTGCGGTGACCCACCTCGGGATCACCGACGACGACGTCGACCGCGCCGCAGACCTGATCCCGCGCGCGCTCGGGGTCGGCGTACCCGCGGCTAGCTGACGCTCAGCTCGAAGCTCGACAGGCGGCGGGGAGAGTAGAAGACGCGGATCTGCGTCGCCTTCGCCGCGCGCACGGTGCGGCGGAAGTATCCCTTTCGGTCGGTCGTCGCGGAGCGCCGGAGGTTCACCCAGTGGCCGTTCACGCTCCGCTGGAGAACGTAGCGCTACGGCCCTCGCCGGGTCGGACCTGGCCCCAGAGCGTTACCCGATCGCCGTGCCGGCCGATCTGCGCGAGCGGGAACATCGTCGCGTAGAGCGCGGGCTTGGGGCGGCCGTCGATCGTCTCGAGGCCGCTCTGCCAATGCGCCCCGTGACGCCGCCGGCGACCTTGTCCCGGCGATCGACGGCATTCAAGCCCCCGTATCCGGGGTTCAGGATGCGCGTCACGTAGGTCCTCGGCGACGCCGGCTTGAGCCACGTCGCCTTGTTTGGCTCGTTCCACATGATCCAGTGCGTCACGAACGGGTAGCGCCGCGCCGCGGTCTGCACGAAGCGCTGGAATCGAGAGCCCGCCGCGGAGCGACGTTCCGCCCTTTGCCGCCGTTCGCCCAGCCGGGCGTCCCCCAGATCGTGACGACGGGGCGCAGGCCGCGGGCTCGCAGCGCGCCGGCGCGCGGCTCCGCGCGCCGGCCAGCTGAGCGTGACGCGGACGACGTCGAGGCCCAGGCGGTCGAGCTTGGCGACGCGGTCGGAGAGCCGGCCGGGGCCGATCTCGAGCCACGCGTCGTCCTGGATCCCGAACCGCACGCCCTTCGCGGCCCCCGCTCGCCCGACTGTCAGGGCGAGCGCGCAGAGCGAAACGAGGACGGCGACCACGATCCGCAGGCGCCGACGCGTACCCGAAACGGGACGGTCCCAACAGACGTCTTCAGACGTTCGTTACGACTTTGCTCCGAGCGTGCGCCTCAGCGATCGCCGGCGAGCAGGAACGCGACGACCACGACCGCGTACCCGGCGAGCAGCACGGCTCCGCGGAGACGGCTCGAACGGCCGTCGAAGAGGACGAGCGCGGTGAAGACCACGGACCCGCCGAGCGCGGCGATCTCCACGGGACGGAAGCTGAGCGCGAGCGGCTCGATCAGCCACGAGAGAAGCGCGACCGCCGGGATGAGGAACACGGCCACTTGCGCCGCCGACGAGAGCGCTATCTCCCCTGCGAGCGCGATCTTGCCGCGGAAGGCGACGACCACGGCGCCACCGTGCTCCGCAGCGTTCCCGACGATCGCGACAATGACCGCCGCCACGAAGAACTCCGTCAGCCCCGCGCGGTCGGCGAAGACCTCGAGCGACCCGACGAGGATCTCGGCGACGAGCGCGGTCGTGATGGTCGCGAGAGCGAGCGCCGCGAGCGACGTCCGCAGCGACCAGCCGCGCAGCTCCTCGTCACTCGCGACGTGGAGGCGCGCGTGGCGTCGCAGCGAGAACCACGTGACGACCACGTACACGACGAGCACTGCGATCGAGACCGGCACGGCGAGCTCCGCGAGCGACTCGCGGTCGGGGTCGCCCTCCCAGCCGGGGATCGCCGGGATCAGGAACATCAGGGTCGCGAACGCGAGCAGGCCGAATGCGAGGAAGCTCGAGTAGCGGTCGAGCTGCCCCTTTCCGCCGGCGACGAGCGAGGCGCCGAGAACGAGCAGGAGGTTCGAGACCACGCTGCCGGTCAGCGAGCCGCGGACGACCTCCGTCAGCCCCTCGTGGACGGCGATGAGCGCGATGATCAGCTCGGGCGCGTTCCCGAAGGTGGCGTTGAGGAAGCCTCCGATGCCAGGCCCCGTGTGCTCGGCCGCGTGCTCCGTGGCCTCGCCGATGAGCCAGGCGAGCGGGATGAGCGCGATCGCGGAGATCACGAACTCCGCGGTCTCCGGGAGATCCGTGAGGTAGTGGAGCGCGATCGAGATCGGGGCGATCGCGACCGTCGCGAACAGGATCCTCCGCACCATCGGGCGCCAACCCTATCCGTCCGCACTGCTGCCGAGATCGGCTCTCGGCACGCCGCGGCTCGTCGCCATAGCTTGAAAACAGCAGGTTTGTCAAGTCTTGCGGCGGGACCCATGGGGAGAACACAATCGGAGTCATGAGCGAGGCCGAGACCGCGGTCGGGATTCCTCTCCGGGCCCAGGACGAGGTCGAGTGCCGGCACTGCGCCGTCCACTGCGAGAAGGTCGTGTACCCCGGCGCGTGCCTCCGCATGGGGTGCCCGTTCGTGTACTCGTACGAGGCCTGGGGCCGGACGTACATGGGGTGCATGCAGAAGGTCTTCGACGTCGAGATCGACCTCTCGCTGCTCGAGGAGGCCGAGTCGGAGCGCGCCGGGTTCGGCGCCGTGAGAGCTCGCCGGACGCCGTTGCCGATGTGCGAGGTCGACGTCGTCGCGACCTACGGCGGTCGCGAGGACGACCTCGGCTGCCGCAACCCCGAGTTCTACGAGCTCCCGCGCGAGCGCGCCAGCTTCCGCGTCTTCGCACGCGTCAGCGACGCGAGCTAGCCGGGCGCTTCCTCCGCCGCCCGCGGCGGTAGAGGTTCTTCAGCAGCTCGATGTCGGCGCGGCTGAGGCCGTCCTTGGGATGGGTCTCGAGGATCGCGGGCAGCTCGCGAAAGGCCGGATGCCCGAGGAAGGTCGCGAGTCCGTCCCCGAGCACGCCTTCGGCGACGACCTCGTGCCGGTCGACGTTCGACCCGAGCGGCGTCTTCGCGTCGTTGACGTGCAGCAGCCGGAGTCGGTCGAGGCCGATCCGCGACTCGAGCTCCCCGAGCGCGTCCTCGAGGACGGCGGCGTCCGTGACGTCGACGCCGGACGCCCACCAATGGCACGAGTCGAGACAGATCCCGAGCCTCGGGTGTGCGTCGACTGCCTCCAGGAGGAGGCCGAGCTCGTCCACCGACCGGCCGATCGTCCCGCCGGCGCCGGCCGCGTTCTCGAGGCAGAGCCAGAGTCGCTCGCTCGTCAGCTCCAGCAGGTCGCGAAGCGCCGGCACGACGAGTTGCACTGCCTCGCCGAAGCCGAAGCCGAGGTGTGACCCGACATGGAAGACCACGGCGTCGGCGTCGATCCCGCGAGCGGTCTCGATCGTCGCGCAGAGAGCCGCGTGCGACTTGGAGCGGATTTCGGCATCGCGGCTCGCGAGGTTGACGAGGTAGAGCGCGTGACAGGCCACGTAGCCGATGCGTGCCTCCTTCCGTCGGGTGCGGAAGCGCTCGAGCTCCTCCGGCGCGTGCTCGGTCGGCTTCCACATCTGCGGGCTCTGCGTGAAGACCTGAACGGCGTCGCCACCGATCGCCTCGAGCCGGTCGATCGCCTTGGCGATGCCGCTTGCGGACGAGACATGGGCGCCGAACAGCACTCGCCTACGCTAACGCCCGGTCGGCGCGAGCGACCGCCCGATTACGATCGTCCGATGAGCGTCCGTGTCCGCATAGCCCCGTCCCCGACCGGGCTCCTCCACATCGGGAACGTCCGCACCGCGCTCTTCAACTGGCTCTTCGCGCGGCACGAGGGCGGCGAGTTCCGGCTCCGGATCGAGAACACGGACACCGCGCGGGAGGTGTACGAGGCGACCGAGCAGATCCAGGACTCGCTCCGCTGGCTCGGGCTCGACTGGGACGGCGAGGTGACGTTCCAGCTCGACCGCATGGGCGACACACGGGCCGTCGCCGGGCGGCTCGTCGACGAAGGGAAGGCGTACGAGGACGAGGGCGCGATCCGGTTCCGCATGCCCGACGAGGGAGTGACCGCGTTCGACGACGTCGTTCTCGGTCGCATCGAGGTGCCCAACGAGGAGCTCGAGGACCTCGTGCTCGTCCGCTCGGACGGGCGCCCGACCTACAACTTCGCGTCGCCCCTCGAGGACCTGTGGGACGGGATCACCCACGTCATCCGCGGGCCGGATCACATCTCGAACACGCCGAAGCAGATCAACGTCCTGAGGGCCGTCGGCGCGGATCTGCCCGTCTACGCGCACGTTCCGAACGTGAACGGCGCGGACGGCGCGAAGCTCTCCAAGCGGCACGGCGCGGTCTCGGTGGACGACTTCCGCCGGGCCGGGTACGTCCCCGAGGCCCTCATGAACTTCCTCGCGCTCCTCGGCTGGGCTCCCGACGGGGAGACGACGATCATGTCCCGGGACGAGCTCGTCGAGCGCTTCTCGCTCGACCGCGTCGGCGCGAGCCCCTCGACCTTCGACTACGCGAAGCTCGACTGGATGAACGGCGTCTACCTGCGGGCGCTGCCTCCCGAGGCGTACGCCGACCGCCTCGTCGCGTACCTGCGCGAGCAGGGCAGCGAGTGGCTGGACGAGCGGGTCCGCGCAGCAGCCGCGATCGTCCAGGAGAAGATCGCCCGCTTCGACGAGTTCGCCGGCTTCGCAGGGTTCCTCTTCGGCGACGTCGAGCCGGATCCCGAGCTGCTCGACGCGCGCATCGTCACGGCCGCCGCCGACGAGCTCTCTCGCACCGACCCGTGGACGTCCGAGGCGATCGAGGCCGCGCTGAAGAAGCTCTGTGTCGACCTCGGGGAGAAGCCGCGCACGGTCTACCTCCCGATCCGCCTCGCGGTGACCGGCTCGCGCGTCTCGCCCGGTCTCTACGAGAGCCTCGAGCTCCTCGGGAAGGACGAATCGCTCACGCGGCTCCATGCGGGTGCGGAGGCAGCCGCGTGAGCACCCTCGCCGAGATCGTCGGGGTCGAGCTCGGGCCGACCTCCTGGATCGACGTCCCGCAGCGGCGGATCGACACCTTCGCCGAGGCGACCGACGATCCACAGTGGATCCACGTCGATCCCGCGCGCGCGGCCGACGGGCCGTTCGGGACGACGATCGCGCACGGCTTCCTCACCCTCTCCCTCTGCGTCCCGATGCTGTACGAGCTCTTCCCGCCGACCGGGAAACCCGCTCGTCAACTACGGCGCCGACCGCGTCCGGTTCCCTGCACCGGTCCCGTCGGGGAGCCGCGTGCGGGTCGGTTCCGCGTCCTCTCGGTCGACTCGGAGGCCGGTCGGGGTCGCGCGAAGATTGAGGCTACCGCCGAGTGCGACGCCGTCGAGAAGCCGGTCTGCGTCGCCGAACTGGTGGTCCTGACACTGTCCTAACAAGTCCTTGCGCCGTTAGACAGGTCTGCTAGCGTGGCCCACCGCGTGAGCCTTTCGAAGCGCTTGCTGGTTGCCGCTTTCCTGGCGGCCGCCGCCTCCATCGTGCTCGTACCGGGCGCGAGCGCCGGCAACTTCGATGAGGAGAAGATGGGGTGCAGCGGCGAGAACCCGGCTACCTGCCCGACCGGAACGCAGCACCAGCCGTACTCGCTCGAGATCTACCTCGCGCCGCCCGACGGGGGGCGCGGCGAGGACTTCGGCTGCGCGACCTTCCACGTCACGTCGGGGACGTTCCCTCCCGGGCTCTCGATCTCGGACGAGGGCTTCATCCACGGCACGCCGACGGACGCCGGCAACTTCCAGTTCTATCTCACGGTCAGATACGACAAGGAGCCGGGTTGTTCGAAGCCGGCATCGGACGACCAGTTCATCATCCCGATCAACCCGGGCGCGCCCCCCGCGCCCCCCGCGCCGAAGCTGACGATCGGGCCGGAGGCGACGCCTCCGGGGACAGTCGGAACCGCGTACCAGCTCGAGATGACCGCAAACCTCGCCGATGCGAAGACCTGGTCGATCGTGTCGGGCGGGCTGCCGCCCGGCCTCAACATCGACGCGAGCACCGGCCTCGTCACGGGTACGCCGACCGCGTCGGGCTCGTTCTTCTTCACCGTGCAGGCCGTCATCGACGCGCAGCGATCGGACACGAAGACGCTCGGGATCCACGTACGTGATCCGCTCACGATCTCGGTGTCGGAGCTCTTCGACGTCGACACCAGAAGGGCGCAGACCGAGGTCGGTGTCCGGTTCGCGGCGATCCTCGCCGCGACCGGCGGCTTCGGCCCGTACGTCGTCGGGCAGACAGGGAGTCTCCCGCCCGGCACCGGGTTCGACTCGGCCACGGGAGCGCTCACCGGCGAGCCCGAGAGGGCGGGGCGGTTCCGGTTCGGCGTGACCGTCACCGACGCCGAGGGTCGCACGGCCTCGTACGCCGGAGCGATCTTTGTCGCCCGCCGACTCACGATCGTGACAAGACGCCTCAAGACCGGACGGGTGGGACGGGTCTACGTGTCGAAGCTGAGATCGATAGGCGGCGTCGCCCCGATCTCGTGGCGGATCAAGCGCGGCCCGCTGCCGCGGGGCGTGCGCTTCGACCGGACGACAGGGAGGTTCCTCGGCAAACCTCGCAAGGCTGGGACGTGGGTGATCGGGGTCGAGAGTCTTGACGAGCTCGGGGTCAAGATCTCCTCGAACGTCGTCGTCAGGATGCAGCCCGCGCTCAAGAAGAAGCGCACGCCGGCGCCCGCGAGGCGTTAGGCTCCGACCCTTCATCCGCTACCGACGAACGTTTCATTCGTCACGTGAGGGGGTAGGGACGACCAATGCTTAAGACGTGCAGCGAGCCGGGGTGCGCGACGATCGTCATGGGAGGACGGTGCCTCGAGCACGAGCGTCGTCCGAAGCGGACGTTCGTACGCGGGCGGCCGTTCGGCGCCGACCAGCCGGATACCTCACCTGCCGGGTACGCAGTTGCGACGCTCGACGTTCCTGAGACGGCGCAGCTCGCCCGCGAGCTTCCCCGTCGCTAGCGACGGCTACCGCAGCGACGTCAAACCGGCTCGGCGTTGCCCGCGGGGGCTCCGTCGTCCGCATGCCGGTCGTGCAGGCCGAGCTCGAGTACGACCGCGACGACGACGGTCGCCGCGAGCACCGCGAGTACCGCGAACGGGCTCGAGCCGCTTCCGGCGACCGCGACCCCGAGCGCGACCACGGCGACTCCGATCCTGATCAGCATGTCGGCGTCGCGCGGCGTGCGGCTCGAGACCAGGTGGATCACCGCCAGCGCACCGAATGCGACCGCTATACCGCCGCAGAGAATCCACCGCGAGCTGTCGGCGAGCTCTGCCCCGGCCGTGTCCTTGATGGCGTCCTTGACCCCCACTCCGAGCGCGATCACGCCGGCCATCAGCGGCACGTGGGAGTACAGGTATGCCTGGCCGGCCCAGATGGAGCGGCCGACGAGCATCTCGGCGTCGAGGTAGTCGAAGTAGAGCCACCAGAAGGCGGCGCCTAGCACGAATCCGAGAGCCGCGACGAGAGCGCTCTCCAGATTCCAGTCGACCGCAGACGTACCGAGCACCACGGCGAGCACGGTCTCGCCGAGGACGATGATCGTGAAGAGGCCGATGCGCTCGGGGACGTGTGAGACATGGATCGGCACCTGCGCGATCCGTGCCCGGCTCAGGAGCGGCGTCCCCAGATCGATCGCGAGCGAGAGCGCCCAGATCCAGTACCGGAGCGGCGGCTCGAAAGCGACCGACGCGAGCATGAGCGCTGCGGCCAGTGAGAACGCCGGGATGTATCGGTTGAGCAGCGGCCGGGCCGCCGGTAGGTGGAGCCACGCCCGTGCGTTCAGGAGGATGACGAAGCTGCGGACGGCGACGTAGGCGACGGCGAAGGCGGCCGTGTCTCCCGACGCGGCGTCGGGCACCACGGAGGCGAGCGCCCCGACGCAGAACATCCCGGCGAGCATCAGCAGCCGGTGGACGACGTCGTCGGTGTCGAAGCGATCAGCGTAGAACGTGTAGCCGACCCACGCCCACCAGATGGGCACGAAGAGGCCGATGAAGACGAGAAACCCGGTGAGCGTCTCGTCGGCCTCGAGCGCCAGCGCGAGCTGCGCGACGGCGACGACGAACACGAGGTCGAAGAACAGCTCGAGCCAGGTCGCGTGGCGCACGCCGTCGTCTTCGACGAGCGTCCTAATTCGGTGCGGCGTGACGACGCGCGATCTCAGGTGCGCCATGGTTTCACGCTACGAGCCCCAGGAGCACACGTGCGTCGGGGTATCAGGCCGGCGCGGCGCGCGAGCCGGGGGTTGAGTGGTGGTCTCAAGGATCGGGGCCTCGATGTCGATGAGCTACGAGTACCCGGGGTACCAAGGCTGGTATTCCCAATGGCTCGTATCTGCGGATGATTAAGAAATACGAGATCTACTCAGGGAGACGGCCGATCTCGGTCGAGTACTCGATCAGCCCGCTCCAGGCTGCGCTCGACTATGCCCGCTCGTTTGGCTGCGCCGAGGACGAGATCAGGCGAGTCGCCGTCGACTCCGTGGCGTGGCGCGGAGCTCGATTCACAGCGGTGCTCGTTCCTGAGCTAGCAGAGCCAGCGGCTTAGAGCTGTCACCGCTCGAGCGCGCGCTCGGACCGCCGACGAGTTCGGCGAGACCACGGGTTGGCTCACGCGACAGGCCTGCTACAGCGCCATGTCGACCAGGCTGAGGATGTTGCCGTCGGGATCCTTGAGCCACACGCCTTTGAGGCCGCCCATCACGTGCACATCGCCCTCGCGCGTCGTATCCGGCAAGTCGTCGTAGTGCTCGAACGTGACGCCCTTCGCCCGGAGGCCCTCGACGGTCGCGTCGAAATCGTCACCGACCGCCCAGGTGGCGGCGGTCGCCTGGTTCGTGCCGGCGTACTCCGACGGATAGACGAGGAGCACCGAGTTACCGCTCTTGTAGACGACGGACCCGGGGTCCTCTTGCAGCGGCTCGAGACCAAGGGTGTTCTCGTAGAACTCCCGTGCCCGTTCCAGGTCACTGACCGCGAGCGTGGCCCCAGCGTTCTTGCTTCCCAGCATCCCGATCTCCTTTCGCGTCGACGTGCGGAACATAACGAGCCAAGGCGGCGGCGCTTACCCGGTTTAGCGTCGTTGGATCGCGTCTATTGCCAGCCTAGGCGAATCCGGAGGGAGTCCGCATGCCCGAACACAGACGAATATCGCTCGCGTTCGGTGTCCTCTTCATCGTCACCTTCATCACGTCGATCCCGGCTCTCGGTCTCTTCCAACCGGTTCTCGACGACCCCGCCGGGTACATCGCCGGTGACGGCGAGGACAACCAGATCTACCTGGGAGTGCTCCTGGAGCTGCTTCTCATCATCGCGAACATCGGAACCGCAGTGGTCGTGTTCCCGATCCTCAGGCGGCAGAGCGAGATCCTGTCTCTCGGCTACGTCACCGCTCGGATCGTCGAGTGCGTCTTCATCGCGGCCGGCGTCCTCTTCGTGCTCGGCATCGTGTCGTTGCGCCAGGACGATCCGGATAACGCGTCGCTCGCGGTATCGCTCGCGGCGATGAAGGATTGGACGTTCCTGCTCGGACCCGGCTTCATCGTCGGCCTTGGGAACGGCCTGATCCTGGGCTATCTGATGTACCGCTCCCGCCTGGTGCCACGGGGGATGGCGATGTTGGGACTCATCGGAGGCCCTCTCATCGTCCTTTCGGGCATCGGCGTGCTGTTCGACGCTTGGGACGCCGGCGGCACGGTGCAGGCGATCGCGACGATCCCGGAGTTCTTGTGGGAGCTGTCGCTCGGCATCTACTGTGCCGTCAAGGGCTTCAAGTGGGATGCTCCGATCTTGGCTTCGTAG
>Ga0268386_10004125_pt1 | contig 10648 bp, 8 predicted proteins | sample RVTome_15_FD_200260 | JGI IMG/M metagenome (GOLD analysis project Ga0268386, IMG submission 200260) | Soil microbial communities from uranium-contaminated site in the Upper Colorado River Basin, Wyoming, United States - RVT150D86... ... | reverse complement strand
GCGCCGACGCGGTCAGCACGCGGACCCCCTCATCGCTGTCACGAAGAAGAGGCACGAGCGCGCCCACGCTCCGGGCATCCTCGATCTGACCGAGTCCGTGCGCCGCCGCCCGTCGGACCCGCACGTCAGCGGAGCGGGTCAGCTCGCCCAGGCGTCCGATGGCCTGCGGGCGTTCCAGTTGGCCGAGAGCCCAGGCCGCCATCGCCACCACCACGCCGTTCTGGTCGCGGGTGGCGCGAGTGAGGTCGTCCTCGAGCTGCTCGACCTCCGCGTGGCCGGCCGCCAGCGCCGCGGCCTCGCGCACGCGTGCCGACGGGTTGCGCAGGCCTTCCCGGATCGCCGACAGGCCTCGGTCATGGCTTCTGCCCAGCAGCTTTGCGGCGGACCGGCGCACGCAGGCGTTCTGGTCGTCGAGGCCGCGCGTCATGCGGCGGAGCGCCGCGGGATCGGTGGCCGGGCTGTAGAGCGAGTCGCGCGCCTTCTCCCAGCTTCGCGACGCGTCCGCGAGCAGGCCGACACCGTATGCCCCGTAGGACGTCCAGAAGTTGCCGAGCTGATCGCCCATCATCTCGCACAACATCGGATCGGCGTTTCGGAGCGCGGTGAAGTAGAGGTCGACCCGCGCGCTGTCGGGGCCGGGGTGGCGGGATTCGTCGTGGAGCCGCCCGTTGATGGTGACCGATACGTCCTGCCGCAGCGCGATCGCGGAGGCGATTCCGGTGGCGCCCAGAGCCACCACGAGCAACGTGACGACGGGCTTCATCGAGGCGCCCCTCACCGCTGACCCAGCGCGTCGGCCGCCGCGCGGCGCACCTTGGGGTCCTTCGACTTGAGCGCGCCCATCAGCGCTTCGATGGCGGCCTCGGTGCGGATCTCAGAGAGTGCTTCCACCGCCGCTTCACGCACCTCGGCGTTCGGATCCTCGATCATGGTCCGGAGCGCGGGCACGGCTCGGGCGTCCTGGTAGTGTCCGACCGCGTGCGCGGCCTGATGACGGACCGCCGGGCTCGGGTCGCGCAGCGCATCCAGCAGTGCCGGCGGTGGTGTCGGAAGCTCGAGCTCATGCAGGGCTTCGATGGCCCGGGCCCGCACGTCCGGCTTGGGGTCCTTCATCGCCGCGATGAGCGCATCGGTGGCGGCCGGGTCCTTGAGCTGTGCCAGCGCGGAGATGACGCGCTCCCGGACTTCGGCGTCGGGATCCTTGAGCGCCGCGATCAGCTCGTTCCGCGCACTGGCGGCGGGAAGATCATCCAGCGCGTCCGCGGCCGCGCGGCGGACCTCCACATTCTCGTCACGCAGTGCCGCCGCGATCGCACCCACCGACCCGCGATCCTTGAACTCGGCCAGCGCCTCAATGGCTATGGTCCGGATCTCGTGGTCCGGGTCGCGAAGCGCCTCCCGGAATGCCGGCGCCGTGCTCGGGTCTTCGTACCGGCCGAGCGAGCGGATGGCGGCGCGGCGCACCTCGAGATCGGGATCGCGCACGGCTTCGAGCAGGGCGCGGATCACCGCGCGGGTCGAATCCTGACCCGGGGACGCCCGGCGATCGGTGTCCCTGTTCTCCTCGGATTGGTCCGTGGCGGCGCTCAACCCCGGCTCGGACTGATGCCGCGCGAGCGAGACGCCTGGTACGGCGAGCAGGGCGGTCAGGACAGCCACGAGGGAGCCCGCGGCCAGCATTCTTCGCCCGGGAGCCGGCGGGAACGGAGTTGCGTCGAGAAGCCGGCGCACTCGCGCCACCAGATGCGACCGCTCTTCCGCCATCCCGGCCACCGGCACGGCGCGCGGTGAAGCGTCCATCCACTCCGCGACTTTGGCCAGACACTTGGCCAGGAACACGCCGGAGCCGGTGCGGCGCACCGCCCATTCGTCGCAGAGATACTCGGCACTCTCCTGCATGCGCCGCCGAGCCAGCCGGTTGAGCGGCTGGAAGAACCCGATCCGCTCGGCCACACAGGCCGCGGTGAGCCACGCCGGATCGCGCCGCTCGAGATGGGCGAGCTCGTGCGCCACCATGCCGCGCTGCTGATCGGGATCGAGATCGGTGAGGGCCGCCTCCGGGATCGCGATTTCGCTCGACCCGAGCGCGACCGGACTCGCCAGAGCCGGCGACGCGGTGAGCCGGATGGGCCGCACGATTCCCGCTTCGGCCGAGAGAATCTCGAGCATTTCCGCGAGCGGGTGCGTCATGACAGGACGGCGGGCGGCGATCCGCCGCGCGAAGAGCTTGCGCTGGAGGCCGTAGACGCCCACCAGGGCCACGGCCATCGCCGCCCAGCCCAGCACGAAGAGCGTTCTGCCGGCGATTCTCGGAGCGGCAGCGGCTGCTCCAGAGGCGGGGTCGGTGCCCGCGGCAACGTCCGTCTCGACGGGACGCGCCGCCAGCGCGCCGGATGCGTCCTCGAACGACGCGATCGGCTTCGGACGGGCGGAAGTCTCCGGTGCGGCGCTCAGGGTGACGCGTCCGGCCAGCGGATTCAGCGCGAGCACGGTTTGTCCCGTGGCCGTGATGAACCCGCCGAACAGCGCGGTCTTCCAAATGACCTCGCGGACCGGATGGCTCTTGGCCAGGCTCGCGAGGAGCCAGGCCGCGCCGAGGAGGATGGTGCTGTGCAGCGCGTAGGTGAGCAGCCAGCCGACCAGAGCCGGAGAGGCGGCGCGGACGAGCTCGGTGAGCTCAAGCGTCGTCATGGGAGTGTCCTCGCTTGGTTTCGTGTGCGGCGATCAGGTTCTTCACCCGCACCAGATCGCCCGGGCTCATCTCTCGCGCTGAGAGCAGGTGGGTGACGAGGGCGGCGACATCTCCCTCGAAGAGGAGGTCCGTCACGTCGGTCAGCATCGACCGGCGCACCTCGGGCTCGGTCACCACGGGGAGGTAGAAATATTGCCGCTGCCGGGTCTCGTGTCGCACGGCGCCCCGCCGCTCCAGCCTCGTCAGAATCGTCGCGATCGTCTGTTGCGCGAGGCCACGCTCCGGCCGCAGCGCTTCGGTGATCTCGGCCGCGCTGGCGGAGCCGCGCTCCCAGAGTACGCGGAGGATTGCGAGCTGGAGATCCGTCAACTGGTGCGCTTCACTCATTGCGGCCTCGTGCTCGGCGCAAATAGAGGAGGGACAAGGATACCACCGTTTGACCACATGCGTAATACTACACATGTAGTTGAGAACGTCAAGAGGGCCATTGAAGACTGAAGACTGAGGACTGAGGACTGAGGACTGCTCCTAGACGCCCTCCAGCTGACGTTTCCGGCGCATGCCTTCGTGTACCGGGAATCCGAACGCCTCCTGGAGGGACATGAGCCGGCGCTCGAGCGCATGCTGGTACTGCCGGGCCACACCGATACCGGTCCCGTAGCGGCGTTCGTAGCGCTCGACCAGCTCGGGAAAATCGCGCTTGAGGAGGGGAAGAAAGCCGGTTCGTGCCGCCTCGCCGAGACGGAGCGCCGCCCCGACGACGTAGCGTGCCCCCGCCTCCTTCCCCGCCTCCATGAGCGCGGCAAGCTGGGTCCAGCTGTCCGAGATGGCCGGGAGAATCGGCGCCACGAGCAGACCGGCCTCGATGCCGGCACTGGTGAGCCGTGTCAGCGCGCGAAGCCTGGCATGCGGCGCCGGAGACCTCGCCTCGATGCGCTTGAGCAGCGCGGCGTCGGTCGAGGCCAGAGAAATATTGACCGACACGTCGTGCTTGCCGGAGAGCTCCCGCAGGACGTCGATATCCCTGGCCACCAGCGGCGACTTGGTGATGATTCCCACCCGGAGACCGCTGAATCGGAGGAGCGCCTGAAGCATCCGCCTGGTGAGCAGGAATTCTCGCTCGGCGGGCTGATACGGATCGGTGGCGGTCCCGATCAGGAGCGTGAGCCCGTGGAGCCGGGCCGGCGCCAGCGTTCTGAGCAGCACCTCGGGCGCGCTGCGCTTGACGAGAATCTCGCGCTCGAAGGCTTCCCAGGCCTCTTGCGGAGCGACGACGCTGCCCGCGCGCTCCATAGCCCAGGCGTGGGTCTTCCGAGCGTAACAGTACGTGCACCCGAACTCACATCCGACGTATGGATTGATCGACCAGAATGACATACGCGTCGTGGCCGGCGAGTTGAGGACCTGTCCGACCTGAAGCTCTCGAAACCGGGCTCCTCTGGCGCGCTCGTCGATCACCGGAAGGGCCGGCGCGAGCTCCAGGGGAAGCGCCAACTGCCCTCTCCGGCGCCGCGCCGTCATCCGCAGCGCCCCCAACCGCACTGCAGGCAGGTGACGCACCCGCCGGTCCTGGCGAGCGGCCCGGAACAGTCTGGACAGACCCGCAAGGCCTGGGGGTTGGACGGAATCGGTGGGGCGGTTCTGACGCGAGCGGTTTCGGGGGACATGGCGGAACCTCGAGCGGTTGCTTTCGCAATATACCGAATAAAACCCGAAGAACAACCCCCTTGCATCCCCGTCTCGACGAGTCACACGCCGCTCCATAGGTTCCAGTGTGCCCGTGACCCCGTCCTATCGCCAGTACGTCCTCGACCAGCTGGGCCCGGCCGTGCCGGACCTCAGTGCCCGCGGGATGTTCGGGGGAGTCGGCCTGTACGCCGGTAATCTGTTCTTCTCGCTGATCGATGACGATGTGCTCTACTTCAAGGTCGACAGCGAGAACCGGCCGGCGTTCGAAGCGCGGGGAATGGGCCCGTTCATGCCGTTCGGGCCGGGCAAGGAAGTGATGCAGTACTACGAGGTGCCCGGAGACGTTCTCGAGGATGGCGAGCTGCTGGGCGCCTGGGCCCTGGCAGCGATCGGCGTGGCGCGGCGGGCCCGGTTCCGGAAAGCTGCCGCCAAGAAGCGCTCAGGCCGAAAGAAGTAGCTAGCGGGTCGGGGACAGGGCGGTCCGGAGCGCCACCGCAAGATCGTGAATCGCCAGCGGCTTGTTCAGCACCATCCTGATGCCGGCGGGCGCCAGCGATTCCTGCGCGAACTCTTCCGCGAATCCGGTCGACAGGACAATCGGCACATCGGGCCGGATCCGGTGTATCTCGCGGGCGAGATCGAGTCCGTTCATGCGCGGCATCGAGTAATCGGTCATCACGAGGTCGAACTCTCCGGCCCGCTCGCGGAAGATCTCCAGCGCGGCGACCGGATCGGTCGCGGTCGTCACGATATAGCCGAGCGCGGTCAGCCGTCGTTCACCGACCGACGCGAGCGACCGCTCGTCATCCACCAGAAACACCCGTTCGCCACGGCCGCTCGGAGTCTCCTGGTCCGGCACCGGGGCCGCCACAGCCTCCGCCTCGAGTGCCGGGAAATAGCACTCGATCTCGGTGCCTTTCCCCACTTCGCTGGTGAGGATGACGGCGCCGTCGTGATCGCTCATGATGCCGTGCACCATCGACAGACCGAGCCCGCTTCCCTGCCCGGGAGGCTTGGTGGTGAAAAACGGCTCGAAGACCCGCTCCACCACGCCCGGATCGATGCCCAGTCCGGTATCGGCGACGGTCAGCCGCACGTACGGCCCCTCACGCAGGTCCGGGTGAATGCGAACCATGCTGTCGCGCACGTAGATGGGCTCGATCGAGAGATCCAGCGAGCCGCCGTTGGGCATCGCGTACGCGGCGTTGTTCGCGAGGTTCATCACGATCTGGTGGACCGCGGTCGCATCGGCGGCCACGCGCGGAGTTGCCGCCGCCAGCCGGGAGCGGATCTCGATGCCCGCCGGAATGCTCGCCCGGAGCAGGCGGGCCGCCTCGCTGACCGTTCCGCCCAGGTCCAGCGGCAGGCGGGTTGCGATCTGGCGCCGGCTGAACAGCAGAATGCGGGTGATGAGCTCCTTGCCGCGCTGGGCGGCGCGCAGCAGCTCGTCGATGTCCTCGACGACCGCGCTCCCCTGACTCGCGGTGCCGCGAATCAGCTCGGCGTAGCCGACGATGGTCCCGAGGATGTTGTTGAAATCGTGCGCGATGCCGCCCGCCAGCGTGCCCAGCGCTTCCATTTTCTGGGCCTGCCGGAGCTGCTCCTCGAGCCGCCGGCGCTCTTCCTCCGCGTGCCTTCGGGCGCTGATATCGACGATCGCGCCAAGGACGAACAAACCCTCTTCGGTCGCGACGGGCGTGAGGCCGATTTCGACCGGCACCTCGGTGCCGTCTTTTCGCAGTCCGTAGAGATCGCGCCCGGCGCCCATGGACCGGACTTTCGGGTCGCTGGTAAAGCCGGCTCGGAAGCTGGGATGGTGGCTGCGGAACTGCTCCGGGACGAGGCTGTCGACCTGGCGACCCAGCAGCTCCTCGCGGGCGTACCCGAAGAGCCGCTCGATCTCGCGATTGACCAGGACGATCCGGCCCGCCGAGTCGACCATGAGAAGGCCGCTCGGCGAGGACTCCACCGCGGCCCGGAGCCGAAGCTCGGTGGCCCTCGTCGCATCCGCTGCCAAGGCCGCCTCCCCCGTGTCTTTTCACGAAGTCAGCAACGGGAATGAAGTCCCGCTTAGGAGGAATCTACGCCGGGGTTGAGGTTAGGGAAGTCGTGGAACTACGGCTGCCACAGGTAGCGCCTCAACGAAATTCGGCCACTTCCGTCGAAGCGCACCCCTTCCGACTGCAACATCATGCGCTGGGTGAGCTCCGGGCCTGGCCGTCGCCGCATACTGATCCGACCAGCCGCATTGACGACGCGATGCCAGGGCACCGCGGTGCCCGCCCGCAGGGCTGCCAGGGCGTAGCCTACTTGGCGGGCCCGTCTGGGCAGGCCGGCCAGCTCGGCGACCTGGCCGTAGGTGACGACCTTGCCGCGCGGGACCCGCCGGACCACCCGCAGAATGGACTGCCGAGTTCCCGGGACGCTCACCGCTCGTACACCACTTTGCCGCTCACCACGGTCATCACCACCTTGCGGTCCTTGATGTCGGCGGGCGCGCTCGCGAAGGGATCGCGATCGAGCACCACCAGGTCGGCGAGGTATCCCGGGGCGATGCGCCCCTTCCGGTCCTCGCTGCCTTCGGCCCACGCGTTGTTGAGGGTGTACGCGCGGAGCGCGGTCTCCAGGGTCACGCGTTGTTCGGGAAACCACCCGCCCGCCGGCTTGCCGTCGAGCGTTTGCCGAGTGGTGGCGGCGTAGATGCCCAGCAGCGGGCTCGAGGTGTACCATGACGCGTTGGTGCCGGGCCAGTCGCTGCCGAACGACAGCCGCACGCCCGCCCGTTCGAGAGTCCGGAAGGCATAGGCCCATCGCGATCGCTGCCCGATGCGCTCTTCCATCCAGCGCATGTCGTCGATGGCGTGGTAGGGCTGGACTTCGGCGATCGCGCCGACCCGCGCCATCCGGTCGGCCACCTGCGGGCCCAGCAGGACCTGGGTGTGAATCACCCGGAATCGGCGGGGCTTGGGCCCATTAACCCGGATGACCCGCTCGTACATGGTGAGCAGGGTATCGATGGCATGATCGCCGATCGCGTGGATCTGGGGCCACCAGCCTGCCGAGTCCGCGATGAACAGCAGGCGCTCCATGTTGCCCGGGGGCTCCATCATCGGGCGCCAGATGCCGTGAAGCCGGCTGGTGAGGTAGGGCTGATGGAATCGGGCGGACGAGTTCCCCATGATGCCGTCGACGAATCCCTTGAGGCCACCCAGGCGGATCCAGTCATCGCCGAAGCCGGGGCCGATCCCCTGCGCCCGCAGCGCCTCCACCCGGTCGAGCGTGGGTCGCGCGTAGACCCGCGTGCTCAGCTCCCCGCGACGGCGCAGCTCCTGGTATACCTCGAGCTGCTCCGGCGAGGTGTTGTCGTGAATGGTGGTCACGCCGTGCTGGGCCAGATCCGCCAGCGCCACGCGCGCCTCGGCCAGCCGTTGCGCCATCGGCTTGGGCGGAATCGCGCGACGGATCCGGTCGGCCGCGGCGGCGGAGAGCTGGCCGGTGGGCCGTCCGCCCTGGCACTCCACCCCGTCCCAGTTGCAGGTCGCCTGGGCGATCGCGAGCGCCCGCCCGTTGGCCAGGTAGACGGACCGATCCCATTTGGACAGCAGGGCGGGGGTGTTCGGCGTGATCGAATCGATCAGGTCGCGGGCCGGAGTGAACCGCCCGCTGTCGCCTGGGGCACGCCGGGCGCCGGCGCTTCCCTGTCCCCACGCTTCGTAGGCTCCCCAGTCGCCCCCGAGAATCCACGCGCCGGCGGGGAGGCGGTCTCTCGCCTCGCGCACCCGGCGCACCAGCCCGGCCGGGTCGGAAACGTCGAGGAGATTCACCCCCAGCAGGAGCGCCCCGGCCTGGCCGAAATGGGTGTGGTTATCGATGAAGCCGGGCGCGACGAACCGGCCGGCCAGGTCGACGGTGCGGGTCCCTGGGCCCTGCAGCCGGGCGACCTCGGCCGCGGTCCCCACCGCGAGGATCCGCTCGCCCGCGATGGCCACGGCGTTCGCGGTGCCGGGCACGCTGTCGCCGGTCCAGACCCGGGCACCGGTCAGGATGAGGTCCGCCTGCTGTCCCCCGAGTGACGGCGGGGTGCTCCAGAGGGCAACAGCCACGGCGAGCGAGAGGATCCTGGGCATGCGCGACACTCCGGGAAGGCCTCGAACGTAGAGAGAAGGACCTGGAGATTAATAGTGCGCCGACCATCCCGGGCGTTGACCATCCTGCGGACGAGCCGTAGCTTGGGCACGCTGTCCAGGGGCATATCCCGATCTCCCTCACCAATCCACGTGACCCGATGAGCACTGAAAAGGACCAGTGGGGTACCCGTCTGGGAGTGATTCTGGCCGTCGCCGGTTCGGCGGTCGGTCTGGGTAACTTCCTCCGGTTCCCCGGCCAGGCCGCGGCAAACGGCGGCGGCGCTTTCCTGATTCCCTACTTCACCGCCCTGCTCCTGCTGGGCATTCCCCTGGGACTGGCCGAGTGGGCCATGGGCCGGTACGGCGGGAAGAAGGGGCTCCACTCCGCGCCCGGGATCATGGGCGTGTTCGGCGGGCGTGTGGTGCGGTATCTGGGCGTGATCGGCGCGATCATCCCGCTGGTCGTGTCATTCTACTACGTGTTCATCGAAGCGTGGACCGTGGGCTACTTTCTCAAGTTCGCCACCGGCGGCATCGGCATCGACCGCGCGGCGCCGATCGCGGAACAGTCGGCCACGTCCGCCGCGTTCTACAACAGCTTCACGGGGACGGCCGCGGACGGCGTGCTGTTCACCAGCGACGGAAGCTTCACGCTCCTCTGCTGGCTCGTGGTCTTCGCCATCAACATCTTCTTCGTGTACCGCGGCATCTCCAAGGGCATCGAGAAATTCTGCTCCTACGCGATGCCGGCCATGGCCGTCTGTGCGCTCATCGTGCTCATTCGGGTGCTCACGCTGGGCACGCCGGATGCGGCCGTGCCGGAGCAGAGCGTGAGCAACGGACTCGGCTACATGTGGAACCCCGATTTCTCGCGACTGGGGAACTTCCAGACCTGGCTGGCGGCGGCGGGGCAGATCTTCTTCTCGCTGTCGATCGGGTTCGGCATCGTCATCAACTACGCCAGCTACATGAAGCGGAAGTCGGACGTCGCGTTGTCGGGCCTCACGGCGAGCGCCACGAACGAGCTGTTCGAGGTCGGCTTCGGCGGGATGATCACGCTGACGGCGTCGGTGGTGTTCCTCGGCCTGGCGGGAACGACCGCGGCCGTGTCCACCGGCTCGTTCGGCCTCGGATTCACGACGCTGCCGGTGGTGTTCGCCCACATGCCGCTGGGCAACCTGGTGGGCGCGATCTGGTTCTTCATGCTGTTCCTGGCCGCGATCACCAGCTCGCTCTCGATGTATCAGCCCGCGGTCGCGTTTCTGATGGAATCGATGGGGTGGACCCGAAAGAAGGCCACGACGGCGATGGTGTTGCTCGGGGTATTCGGCTCCGCGCTCACGGTGTTCTTCACGCAGGGCGGGGTGTTCTGGAACACGCTCGACTTCTGGGTGGGGACGTTCCTCATCTTCATCATGGCGATGATTCAGTCCATCGCCTTCGCGTGGATCTTCGGCGTGGAGCGGGGCTGGAAAGAGATCCACGACGGAGCGGTAATCCAGATTCCCGTGGTGTTCAAGTACATCCTCAAGTACGTCACCCCGACGTACCTGCTGGTGATCTTCATCGGCTTCTGTATCTATAACCTGCCGGCCAGCCTGCGCGCCGTCGGAGAGAGCCGGCCGGCACAGTACGCACTGCTCCTCATCGCCGCGTCGATCGTGGGATTGCTGTTCGCGGTGCGTGAGGGCGAAAAGCGCTGGCGGGCGGAGGGCATCGATCTCGACGACAAAGTGCCGTCGGATGGTGATCTCGGCATGGCACCGGCACCCGCTTCGCGGAGGGCACCACAATGACCACCGCCGGCTGGATCATTATGTCGATTTCGCTGGTCTGCGTCTGGGGGCTCGCGATCTGGTGCTACAAGACGGTGCTCAGCACCCCACCGGATGATTTGAGCGAGCCGCCCGCCGGGTTCGGGGCGTAGACGGTAAGCGGTAAGCGGTAAGCGATGAAGCAGTTTCCGCTCACCGCTCACCGCTCACCTTTCCTCCACCCATCCCTGCCATGCGTTGCCTCAGTCTCGTACTCATTGGTGTCTTCGCTGCCTGCGCTCCTCGCGAGGACGCCACCCGCGCCGCGACCGTCCCGGCCGACGCGCTGGCGGCAGTCGATACCGCATCCCTCCTGCGCCACATCC
>Ga0268386_10004124_pt1 | contig 10650 bp, 7 predicted proteins | sample RVTome_15_FD_200260 | JGI IMG/M metagenome (GOLD analysis project Ga0268386, IMG submission 200260) | Soil microbial communities from uranium-contaminated site in the Upper Colorado River Basin, Wyoming, United States - RVT150D86... ... | reverse complement strand
GCTGCTTTTTTGAAAATCGCGGCGAGGGCGCTGCTCCTACACCCACAATGTGGCGCTTTGATTTCCCCGGTCGCGGCGAGGGCGCCGCTCCTACACCCACAATGTGGCGCTTTGATTTCCCCGGTCGCGGCGAGGGCGCCGCTCCTACAAGTTCTTTGCGGCGTCGCCTAATCCTTGTAGGAGCGGCGCCCTCGCCGCGACTTGCGGCGCAGCGTCCGTGAAGTGACTTAATCAGTGAACGTAACCTTGCTGTCCAGAGCGAAGCCGTGTTCGTCGAAGCGCAGCGACATGTAGCTGCGGCCGGCCATGTTTCTGAGCGCCTCCTGGAGGGCTTCAGCCATCGCGATTGCCTGTTCACGGTCGTCCGAGTTCTCGAAATCGTCCCCCGTTCCCGAGTCGTTGGTCACGCCCTCGGCCTTAAGGCTTTCGGTGAGCTGGTCGACCTTTTCCATGTAGGTGGCCATGTCGTAGTTGATCGAAAGGAAGCTGCCATCGCCTTTCGAGTCCTCTTCCAGGTAGTCTGGCAGGCGTGCTTCCTCGCCCTGGCCGACGGCGATGCCGAGCACCTCGTCGGACATCGCGGCATACGCCACCACGCCGGGCATCGGGATCAGCGCTTCCGGCAGGCGCACCGGAGGCTGGCCCTTGGCGATCTGCAGCCCGGCGAGCTGGGGCAGGAACATCTGTGCCATGCCGACGAACATTTCCGGCTGCGCGACGTGCAGAGCCATGGTGCCCTTCACCTCGTGGAGGGCTGATTCGTCCTCAGGCAAGGCGCTCAGGCTGGCGCGGAAACCGAGGAAGTTGTTCACCAGCGGGGGTACCGGTCGATTGAGGGTGACCAGGGCTTCTGAAGCCTGCTTGTTGATGCCCTCCAGGGCTTCGCATTGATAATTCCTCTGGCTCAGATCGGTGGCCTTGCGGATCAGGAAATCGCGCGCTGCCCCGATACGAATGCCGAAGGCGAACTCGAACAGGCGATCACTATTGGCCGGCGCGGGCGGCACGCTGGAAACCAGGGCAGCCAGCTGTGAGGCCAGGTCGTCGGCCATTTCGAGTCGGTACTGTCCGCCCATCACATCGGACGTCATTTCGGTGGTTCCGGCCACCATCCGAGGAGCCCGCGCGATCAGATCGCGGAATTCCGCCCGGCAGACTTCATCGAAGTGCTCATCAATGTCGGCGCCGCTGTCTTCCAGCGTCCGGCGCAGCAGTGAATTCTCGTCGACGAGCTGGTCGAACAATCGCTGGAAGTCCAATAGTCCGGTGCCGTGGGGTGAGTAGCCGTAGGCTTTGTTGATTTCCGCAATCCGTTGCGCGGCGGTAGTGCCGGCTGGTTTAGCCTGGCCGAGAAAAGCAGGCAGCAGTTCTGTCTCGGAGGCGATCGGCAACACCCCGACCGCCAGATGGGCGCCGGCAGACTCCTCGACGATGGCGAAATAAATGGCGGCGGCTATGCCGTGGTCCGCGTCGGCGGATTCGGCCTCGAGCCTCCAGTAGGCCTGCCCCTGGTGCTGCTGTTCCGGGAAAGCAATGCCGGAATTCGTCTCGATCCGTCCGATGGTGTCACGAAGCGCCTGGGCATTACCCAGCGACAGGCGAAGCACCGGGAATACGCCCAGACCATAGACGACCTGGTAGGACTCCATGGTGAAGCCGAGTGATTCGAGCCCGGCGCGATTCAGCTTGCCGTCCAGTTCGTCCAGGATGGCGCCGCTGATGGCCATCTCAGGGTGCTCTTGCGCGGCTGAGCCGGAAAGTTTGAGGCTGGAATCCGCCAGCACTGTCTGCACCGCGTCCAGTACAGGTTGCGCACGCCTGAAGGTCGCGTCGATGACGTCGCCGGGGATCGGGGCGAGGTTGCCTGCCAGGTAGGGTGAATCGTCGGGCACGTACGCCAGCAGGGAATTTCCGGAGGCGGCGGCGATATCGTCTGCGCTCTTTCCGCAAGAACTGAGGCCGAATGCCAACAGCACCGCGAAAGCGAAGGGGAGTACCAGCTTCTGGCGTGTATTCATGGGTGTAAATCCTGTTCCTTGTTCACGATTTTGGCCCGGAGATTATGGCCCGGGCCATGTGTAAAGGTGTTATACCACAGTACAACAGTAAACACAACAGCCGGTAGTGAGATTTCGAAGCTAGGCCGACTTGGCGCCGGCGATCAGTTTTTGGGCGACGTCCTGGGCATCCCCGTAACACATGCGGGTGTTGTCCTCGAAAAACAGCAAGTTTTCGATGCCCGAGAATCCGGTACCCTGGCCGCGCTTGACGACAAAGACGTTGCGCGCCTTGTCGGCATTGAGAATTGGCATGCCGTAGATCGGGCTGGAGGTGTCCTTGCGGGCTGCCGGGTTGACCACGTCGTTGGCGCCGATCACGAGCGCGACGTCGGTGTTGGCGAACTGGCTGTTGATGTCTTCCAGGTCGTAAATGAGGTCGTACGGCACGCCGGCCTCGGCCAGCAACACGTTCATGTGGCCCGGCATCCGGCCCGCCACCGGGTGGATGGCGAAGCTGACCTTGACACCCTTTTCGATCAGCACCTGGGTCAGCTCCCAGATCTTGTGTTGCGCCTGGGCGACCGCCATGCCGTAACCGGGCACGATGATGACCTTCTCGGCATAGGTGAGGGTCATGGCGGCGTCGGTGGGATCGATGGCCTTCATGCTGCCGCTGACTTCCAGGGCGCTGCCGCCGTCGTCGCCGGTCCCGAAGCCCGCGAACAGCACATTGCTGAGCGAGCGGTTCATGGCCTTGGCCATCAATTGCGTCAACAGCGAGCCGGCCGAACCCACCACGATGCCAGCGATCATCATTGCCGGATTCTGCAAGACGAAGCCCTCGAAGCCGACGGCAAGGCCGGTGAGCGCGTTGTAAAGGGAGATCACGACCGGCATGTCGGCGCCGCCGATGGGGATGGTCATCAGCACCCCGATCAGGAGGGCGAGCGCGAAGAAGGCATATAAGGCGCCGGCCGGGAATTCGGTGCGCGCGAGCAGGAAGCCAAGCACCAGGAGCGCTACGAACAGCATGCCGTTAAGGGCCTGCTGCGCCGGGAAACGGTAGACCTTGCGCATCCAGCCCTGCAGCTTGGCGAACGCGATGAGGGAGCCTGAAAAGGCGATGGTGCCGATCAGGGCGCCCAGCACGGCGAGTTCGCGGGCGGCGAAGGCTTCGTAGCTGAGGCCCGCACCGGTGTACACGCGCAGCAACTCCACCGCCGCGATCGCGGCCGCCGAGCCGCCGCCCATGCCGTTGTAAAGCGCGATCATCTGAGGAATGTCGGTCATCGCCACGCGCTTGCCGGTCCACCAGGCCAGCACGCCGCCGACGAAAATCGCCGTCGTCATCAGCAGGTAATTGTGCATGCCGGGTTCGGCAAACGTAATCACTGTCGCCACCACCATGCCGATGCCGGCCCACAAGACGCCGCCGCGCGCGGTGCGCGGGTGGCTCATCTTCTTGAGCCCCCAGATGAAGAGGATGGCGGCCAGGAAATAACTGGCCTGGATCAGCCAGTGAGCCAGCCCGACGGGCAGCACGTCCTGCATCAGCGGTCCTCCTTGCTGGACTTGAACATCTCGAGCATGCGCTCGGTGACGACGTAGCCGCCCACCGCGTTGCCCGCGCCGAGCAGCACCGCAATGAATCCGATGATTCGCTCGGGCGTGGTGTCGGCATGACCCAGCGCTACCATGGCGCCGACCAGTACGATGCCGTGCACGAAGTTCGAGCCCGACATCAGCGGGGTGTGCAGGATCACGGGCACCTTGGAGATGACCTCGTAGCCCGTGAAAGCGGCGAGCATGAAGATGTAAAGCGCGATGAATCCTTCCACGTCAATCCTCTTCGAATGGTTCTGAGTGTCAGCCCGATTGCAGCGCCTCGGCGGTGCGCTCGTGCACCACCAGGCCTTCGTGGGTCAGCAGGCAGCCGGCGATGACCTCGTCCTCGCGGTCGATCTTCACCCCGTCCTCGCCGAGGATCAGGTCCAGCAAATTCAGCAGGTTGCGGGCATACATTTCGCTGGCGTGGATCGGGGCGCGGCTGGCGAGGTCGAGCGGCCCGTCGATGGTGACCGATCCGTGCCGCACTGTGGAGCCCGGCTCGGTCAGCTCACAGTTGCCGCCCGACTCGGCGGCGAGATCGATGATCACGGCGCCGGGTTTCATGTCTTCAACCATAGCCCGGGTGATGATCTTCGGCGCCGGCCTGCCGGGCACAGCCGCCGTGGAGATTACGACGTCGGCCGCGGCAAGATGCTTGGCCAGGGCATCGGCCTGCTGCTGTTTTTCTTCCTCGGTGAGTTCGCGGGCGTACCCGCCTTCGCTTTCCGCGTCGACGCCGGTATCGATCATCTTGGCGCCCAGCGATTCGACCTGTTCGCGGGCCGCAGCGCGGATGTCATAGGCCTCCACGCGCGCGCCCAATCGCCTGGCGGTGGCGATGGCCTGCAGCCCGGCGACGCCGGCCCCGATCACGATCACCGCTGCGGGGCGCAGCGTGCCGGCAGCGGTTGTCAACATCGGGAATAGCCGCGGCGCGATGGTGGCCCCGCGAAGCACCGCCTGGTAGCCGGCGATGGTGGCCTGGGAGGAAAGAACATCCATGCTCTGCGCTCGACTGATGCGTGGCACGAGTTCCATGGCAAAGGTGCTGACCTTGCGGTTGTTGAGCGAATCGACGGCGCGAGAGTTGCGGTGGGCAAACACGAGACCCATGCCCACTGCCCCGGACTTGATCTGGCCGATGGTCTCTTCGTCGGGGAGCTGCACCCACAGACAGACGTCGGCCCGCCCGGTGAGCGCATTGCGATCGGCGACGATTTCTGCGGATTCGTACTGGCCGTCCTCGAAGCCCGCGGCTTCGCCCGCGCCCTTTTCGACGAGGACGTCCACGCCCTTGCCGGCCAACTTGCCTGCACCGCCAGGGTCGAGCGCCACGCGCCGCTCGCCCTCGGCCCTCTCCCTGAGCACGGCCACGCTCAATGTCATGAATCTCCCCCGGGTCTGGTCAGATGACTATGATTAAACAGCCGCATATCTTGTACGGTCGAAGCTTCAAAAACAAGCGAGGTTTAGAGTGAAGTCATGCGTTCATTCGTATCGCTGTTGCTGATGGTCTGTTCGGTGTCGGTACTGCCGGTTCTGGCCGGGTCCGTGAATTTGCAATTGACGCCGGTAGCGGACAGGAACGACGTGGTCGACATTGCCCACGCCGGTGACGGCAGCGGGCGGCTGTTCCTGATCGAACAGGAAGGGAGGGTGTTCATCGTCGACGATGGTGTCGAGTTGCAGACGCCGTTTCTCGACATCCGGGCCCAGGTGCGCAGCACCGGCAACGAGCAGGGCCTGCTGAGCCTGGCCTTCGCGCCCGATTACGCGCTGTCGGGGATCTTCTACGTCTGGTACACCAACGTGTTCGGCAACACCGTGCTCGAGCGCTACGCCGTGGGACCGAACCCCAATCTGGCAGAAGCCGACAGTGGTGACGTGATCCTGGACGTGCCGCAGCCCCGCAGCAATCACAACGGCGGTCGGCTGCGTTTCGGCCCCGACGGCCTGCTCTACCTGGGCCTGGGGGACGGCGGCGGCTCCTTCGATCCCGACGGCAACGGGCAATTCGGGGGAACGCTGCTCGGAAAGCTGATCCGCATCGACGTGGATCCTGCGCACGGCGACTACGCGATACCGCCGGACAATCCCTTCCTGGGCAACGGCCAGGTGCGCGACGAAATCTGGGCGCTTGGGCTACGCAACCCGTGGCGGATCAGTTTCGATGCCGAGACCGGCGACCTTTTTATTGCCGATGTCGGCCAGAATGAATTGGAAGAGGTGAACTTCCAATCGGCGACTTCCAACGGCGGCGAGAATTACGGTTGGGCGATCATGGAGGGCAGTGAGTGCGTCAGCAACGGCTGCGATCAAACCGGCCTGACACTGCCGGTCGCCCAGTATGCGCACAACGCGCATTGCTCGATTGCCGGAGGGGAGGTCTACCGCGGCCAGGCCTATTTCGGTCTTATCGGCAGCTATTTCTTCGCGGATTTCTGCAGCGGGCAAATCTGGGGGCTGAGGCGCAACGGCAGTCAGTGGCAGATGGATGCGCTGCTGGATACCAACCTGCAGATCACCACTTTTGGCCTGGGGGAGGACCGCAGCGTATACGTCGCGGGGCGCAACAGCGGTGTCTACCTGCTATCAGACGGGCCGGTTCAGCCGGAGCCGGGCTTCGAGATCAACGCCGGACTCAATGATTCCTGGTTCAACCCTTCAACGCCCGGCCAGGGTTTCTTCATCACCGTGTTTCCGGACATCAGGCAGGTCTTCCTGGCGTGGTTCACCTACGACAGCGAGCGCCCGCCCGCCAATGTGGAGGCCATTCTCGGCGAGCCCGGCCACCGCTGGCTGACCGCCTTCGGTGCCTACGACGGCGCCACGGCCACATTGGAGATCGAACTCACCCGGGGGGGCGTGTTCGACATGGCCGAGCCTGTACCCGTCCAGGAGCCGGACGGCACCATTCTGCTTCGATTCGCCGGCTGCAACTCGGGTTCAGTGGCTTACGACATCACTTCGACTGGCGTGCAGGGCATGATTCCCATCGAGCGGATCGCGCTCGACAACGTCGCTGCCTGCGAAGCCACGCAGTAAGGAACGTGCTCAACGGTGGCCGACGTCTTTCAGCACCTTTTGGAAGCGCGGTTCACCCAGGATTGGCGTCAACAAGCGGTCGTTGGCGGCCTGGATGATCCCGGGGTCCCGGACTCTGGCGGCAGTTTCGAGCCAGCCAAGGGCGGTTTCGACCTCGCCCCATTGGGCGTAAATCTGGCCAAGTTGGTACGAGGCGCTCTCCCCGTATTGCTCGATCACCAGTTCCAGGTGCTCCTGGGCCTTTTCCGGCTGTCCGTTCGCATGGTAGAGGATCGCGAGGGCGGTATTGCGCGCCCACGCCAACGGTTCGGCGCCGGCCAGTTCCAGGGAGCGCGAGAGTTCGCCCGTCGTTTCGAACAGGCACATGGCGAGGTAATAGCGAAACCGACCCACTTCCGGCTCGATCTCCATGCCCCGGTGCATCACCTGCTCAACTGTTGAGCAGTCGCCGGCGCTGAAAGCGATGTAGGATTTCCAGCGCATGATCTCCAAAGACAGGGGGTCGAGCCGGGCTACCCGGTTGATCACTTCGATCGCCTCTTCAAAGCGCTGCACGGTCAGGAGCGTAGCCGCGTATTCGCCCAGCACCGAAACGTCGGCCGGGAACAGCGTGGCCGCGCGCTCGAGCTGCTCCAAGGCTTGCGGGTAGTCGAAATTCACTACTGCGAGGCGGCCGACGGCGCCCATCGTGCGATTGCTGTCCGGGGCGATGTTCTGCAGCCTTTCGACGGAAAGCGCCAGCTGCTCCCGTGATTCCACAAACGGCACGTGGCCGTTACGGTTCATCCGGTCCCAGACAACGAACATGCCCCACAGGGCATCGACGTATTCAGGGTCGATGGCGAGGGCGCTCTCAAAATGGCCGCGCGCGGCGTTGAGCGATTTGAGCTCGTCCGGATCGCGCTGCCAGATGTGCATGCCGCGAAGATATTGTTCGTAGGCCTCGGGGTCGCGGCTGCCGGTAATTGCGATCGCGTTGTCCGCGGGCGCTGGGCCCAGCAGCGTAACGTGCAGGGCCTGGGTCACTTGTTCGGCGATTTCACTCTGGATCGCGAAGATGTCGTCAAGTTCGCGGTCGAACGTGTCGGACCAGAGGTGGAAACCGTCCGAGGTCTTGATCAACTGGGCGGTGATGCGTACCTGGTTGCCCGCTTTGCGCACGCTGCCCTCGAGCACGTTGGCTACATCCAGGATCTCTCCGATCTCACGCAGATCACGGTTGTCGCCCTTGAAGGCGAATGAGGAAGTTCGTCCGGTCACCTTGAGGCCGCCGATCCGGACCAGAGTGTTGAGCAACTCCTCCGAAAGCCCGTCTGAAAAATATTCGTTGTCCGGGTCGCCGCTCATGTTCACGAAAGGAAGCACGGCGATGGTGTTTTCCGCCTCGGCCACTTGATCGGTGGCGTCATGCGGCGCAGGTGTCGCTCCCGGTGCCGCAGTTTCGGCCACCGGGCCCGCGATCGTGCTGCCGCGTTCCGGGATCAAACGGTCGGCGATCAGGCCGCCGATGGCCACCAACAACAGGACGACGATCAATACGTTCATGCGCTGGCCAGTCTGCTGGACCCCGGACTGGCCGGGGTCGACCTCACGCGTTCGCTTGACGCCATCTGACGTTAATTCGAAGACCCAGGAGAATATTAAAGCCAGCGGGAAACCGAGAATGAGCAGGCCAAGCACCAGGCGAAACGCCCAGGGCGGCACGCCGAGTTGATCAAACAGCACATCCGCGATCTGCAGCAAAACCCAGGCCGCGACGGCGTAGAGCACCGCCATGCGGACGACGTTGCGACGCTTGAGTTCGGCGAAAAAGGACATGGGGTCGATGTGTGCTCCGTTTAGCCGCCTAGCCTACGACGAAGGCCGGCTGAACGCTAGCGCGCCATCAGCCGGGATCAGCGATAGCCCGCCGCCTGCAGCGAGAACAGCCGGGCATAGATGCCGTCCCGGGCGATCAGCTCATCATGGCTGCCGCGCTCGATGATGCGGCCGTTCTGGATCACCACGATCTGGCTCGCCATGCGTACGGTGGAAAAGCGGTGCGAGATCAGGATGGCGATGCGGCTTTGCGTGAGCTTGCGAAAGTGCTCGAAGATCATCGCTTCGGCGGCTGCGTCCATGGCGGCCGTCGGTTCGTCGAGTACCAGGATGTCGGCACCGGTACGCATGAAAGCGCGCGAAAGTGCGATCTTCTGCCATTGCCCGCCGGACAGTTCCTGGCCGTCCTTGAACCATTTGCCGAGTTGGGTGGCGTAGCCGGCGGGCAGGTCGGCGACGATCTCATCGGCCATGCCCTTGGCGGCCGCCTCGCGCCAGCGTTCCTCGTCGTCGAAATGCGTGACGTCACCGACGCCAATGTTCTCGCCGAGCAGGAACTGGTAACGGGCGAAGTCCTGGAATATCACCCCGATTCGGCCCCTCAGCGCCTCTTCACCCCACTCCTGCAGGTCGAGTCCGTCGAGCAGGATGCGCCCTTTCTGCGGGCGATAGAGGCGGGTCAGCAACTTGATGAGGGTGGTCTTGCCGGAGCCGTTCTCGCCGACCAGGGCCAGCGACTCGCCGGGCCGTATGTGCAGGTCGATATCGACCAGCGCCGGCTTGTTCGCGCCCGGGTAGGTGAAACTCACGCCCTCGAAGCGGATGCCGTCGTCCGGCTTCGGGCCGCGAACCAGCGAGGCGGTGGATAGCGGGCTTTCGGTCTCGAGGTACTCGTAGAGGGTGGAAAGGTACAGGTTGTCCTCGTACATGCCGCCGATGGCCGCCAGGATGGCGGCGACCGCCGACTGCCCCTGGCGGAACAGCATCAGGTACATGGTCATCTGCCCCAGCGTGATGCGGCCCACCACGGCCGCTGCGGCGATCCAGGCATAAGCGCCGTAAAGGGCCGCGGTGCCGATCAGGCCCAGCACGAAGCCCCAGCCGTCTCGGCGGATGGCGAGCGAGCGGTCGCGCTGGTACAGGCGGTTGAAGATGTCCTTGTAGCGCTGCAGCAGCAAGGGGCCAAGCCCGAACAGCTTGACCTCCTTGACGTTGTCTTCGCGGGCCAGCACGGATTCGAGGTAGATCTGCTTGCGGGTGTCGGGGGAGCGCCAGCGGAACAAACTGAAAGCTTCGTCGGAGAACCTCGTTTCGGCGATAAACGCCGGCAGCCCCGCGACGACTAAAACGATCACGGCCCACGGCGAGAACTGAACCAGCAGAACGCCGTAGCTGAGCAACGAAATCAGATTCTGGCCAAGCCCGAAGGTCCGGTTGACCAGCGAAAGCGGCCGGCTGGACGCCTCGCGCCGGGCGCGGGTGAGTTTGTCGTAGAACTCGGAATCCTCGAATTGCGCCAGTTCCAGCGTCAGCGCCTTTTCGAGGATCATCACGTTGACACGCTGGCCGAGCTGCGCGCGCAGCAACGCCTGGCACAGCGAAATGCCGCGCTGAGCGCCCGCCAGGGCCGCCACGATCGCAGCCTCGGCCGCAACCAGCATGAAGACGGGCCGCAACGACGCTTCCCCGGTCTGCTGGTGGTGCTGCATGGCCGCCACGACGGCGTCGATGATCAGCGCGCCCACCCAGGCCATGGCCGCCGGCAGGACACCGGCAACGAGGGTCAGCACGGCCAGAAAAACCGTCAGGCGCCGGTTGGTGCTCCACACCAGCGCAAGGGCACGGCGGGAATAGCGGAAGACGCCGAGGAAACTTCGCTGGGCTGGCTCCGCCTGCTCGGTCTTTGCTGCTTCGCTGCTCATGCGAGTCTCTTAATCGGGTCAGCAGCGCGCAATCGCAATCCTAAGCGTCAAAAACAGTGGGTGTAGGTCGCGGCGAGGGCGCCGCTCCTACGTGAATGAGCAAGATGGGCCATCCTGGCCCACTTGCATCTCGCCTTTGAAAAACGCGGTTTTCAAAGCCTCGCGGGCTTCGCCCGTTGGCACATCCATGTGCCAATCGTCGCGGCGAGGGCGCCGCTCCTACAAGCATTTGGAAACGCCGCGTTGAACTTGTAGGA
>Ga0268386_10004123_pt1 | contig 10652 bp, 11 predicted proteins | sample RVTome_15_FD_200260 | JGI IMG/M metagenome (GOLD analysis project Ga0268386, IMG submission 200260) | Soil microbial communities from uranium-contaminated site in the Upper Colorado River Basin, Wyoming, United States - RVT150D86... ... | reverse complement strand
GTGAAGGTCACGCGGCTGGCGAGCGGTCTCCCGGTGGGCGGGGATCTCGAGTACGCGGATGAGGTGACCCTGTCGCAGGCCCTCGAAGGCCGCCGCGACATGTAGCGTGAGCGAGCAGACGCAGGAAACCCGCCGACGCGACCGCCGCGTCGAGCTCATCGCGGCCATCATGCTGTCGATCGCGACGGTCGTGACCGCGTGGAGCGCGTACCAGGCCACGCGATGGAGCGGCGACCAGGCCGAAAGCTACACGTCGGCGTCGGCGACCCGCACCGAATCGGTCCGCGCGTCGACCGAGGCGAACCGCCAGGTCCTGATCGACGTGGCCACGTTCCTGAACTGGCTGGATGCCGAACAGTCGGGCGACCACGCCCTCGCCGACGACATCCACGTCCGGATGCGGCAGGAGTTCCTCCCGGCGTTCGATGCCTGGCTCGCCACGGGGCCGGCGGGTTCGATCCCGGACGGCACGCCGTTCGAGCTCCCCGAGTACCGCCTCGCAGCCGAGGAGCGGGCGAAGCGGCTCGAGGCCAAGGCCGCCGCGCTGTTCGAGGACGGGAACGAGTCCAACGAGGTAGGCGACGACTTCGTCCTCGCGGCGGTGCTGTTCGCCTCGGTCCTGTTCTTCTCGGGCCTCGCGGGGACGTTCGATTCCCTGCGCGCGCAGCTATTCCTGTTGATCCTCGGCGGGGTCATGCTCCTGGTGGGGACGGTCATCGTGGTGACGCTCCCGCAGAACGTGGGATTCTAGCGGGCCGTTCGGCGGCGTTGGACACGGGTCACCACCAACCACCCGACGAGCCCGAGCGCGATCAGCGGTAGCAGGTAGCCGAGTCCGATCACGATCGCGGCGATCACGCCGACGAACCCGGCGGCTGCCCGCTCGAAGGCGTTCGGGATGCTCGCCTTCTCGACCTCGGACTCCGGCTCGACGCCCTGTTCGCGCAGGCGGAGGCCGATCGTCGCGAGCGAGGTGCGGTCGTCGAGGAGCCGGAGCTGTCCCTGAAGCTGCTCGATGCGCAGCTGCGTCTCGTCGAGCGCGTTCTGCACACGGATGGTCTGCTCGATGGAGACGGCGTCTGCCATGAGCCCGAGCAGGACCTCGCGACGCGCCCTCGCGATCCGCAGGTTGGCGTGGAGGTCGACGTAGTCCGCCGTGACGTCCTTGCCGTGCACGGACTCGACCTCGACCGTGCCGAGCGCGCGGAGCGCGCGGAGCGACTCGTCGAAGTGCTCCGCGGGGACGCGCAGCATGAGGCTCCCCGAACGCTCTCGGCTGCGCGAGTCGGCGACGAAGCCGCCCTGCTCCTCCGCCACGTCGACCGCCTCGCCGAACCGGTCGTCGAACGCGGCGCGAGGGATCACGATCGACAGCTCGGCGGTCCGGATCACGCGCGAGAGGCCGGGCGACTCCGCACCGTCCCTCGGTCCGAGGCCGGGCACCTCCATCGCGTCCTGCTCCTCGTCGAAACCCGCACCCGCGGTCGCGCCCGTCGCACCCGTTGCGGTCCCACCCGTCGATCCCGCCGCAGGCGTCGAGCCGGCCTCGTCGTCCGAGCCCAGACCGCCGGATCGAGCGATCAGCCCTATCAGGCCTGCCGACAGGAGCACCCCGACGACAGCGGCGACGAGACCCATCGACGGAGCTCGCCGGGGTCGTCGTCCACCCGCACGGCGGCCTTCGCGCTTCGCCGCGTCGAGGAGGTCCCCGTGGACCTGGTTCAGGTAGTCGATCGTCGTTGCCATCGCCTCTGCTCCAGTTCGATGGGTTCGTCGTGTTCGGTCGGCTTGATCTGGCTCGCGATCCGTCGCAGCCCTCGACTGACGCGCGCCCGAGCCGTCGGCTCCGTGCATCCGAGGGTTTCCGCGACCCGTCGGTAGCTTCGCCCGTCGATCACCCGCAGCCGCACGGCCTCACGTTGATCCTCGGGCAGGGTGCTCAGAGCCTCGAGGATCACGTCGCCGACGCGTTCGAAGTCGATGAGTTCCTCGATCCGCTCGTAGTCGTCGTCGTTCACCGTTCGCTCGGGCATCCCCAGACGGCGGCGGGCCCTCGCCTCGACCGCACCGGCCCTGAAGTAGCGCGAGAGCAGGTGCTTGCCGATCCCGTACAGCCACCCCGCTCCGTCGACGCCCTGATCTCGGAACCGGCTTCGGGACGAGAACGCCTCGGCGAACGTCTCCGCAACCAACTCCGCGGCGGCCTCGGCGTCGAGCGTCCGCCTCGCGAAGAACGCAAGCATCGGCTCGGCGTGCCGCTCGAACAGCACGCCGAAGACCTCCGGCTCGCGTGACGACCGGAGGATCAGCTCGGCGTCCTCGAGATCCTCCTGCACTCTTCGTCCCTCGTCGTTCCTACGTACCTATGCCTCTGGCGGGTCCATGTGTGACACGCGGTTGGTAGGCTCGCGCCTCATGCCCGAGACGCCCGATCCGCTCGAGGAGTTCCCCCGTCAGGTCGCCCGAACGCGTGGCTTCTCGCTGGGCGTGCCTCGTGTCTTCACGGTCTCGCCCGACGGCGAACGCGTCGTCTACCTGCGCACGAAGACCGGCGACGACCCGGTCAGCTGCCTGTGGGCGTTCGACGTGTCGGGGGCGAAGGAGCGGCTGGTGTTCGACCCCGGCGCGGAGGAGGCCGAGCGTGACCTCACCGACGCCGAACGCGTCCGGCGAGAACGCGCCCGCGAGCGCTCGTCGGGCGTCACGTCGTACGCGACCGACGACGCCGTCCGGCGCGCCGTGTTCACGGTCGGCGGGCGGATGTTCCTCGCGGACGTCGTCGAGGGCTCGGCGCGCGAGCTCAGCGCGCCCGGCCCGGTCGACGACCCTCGGCTGGACACCGCGGGAGGGCGCATCGCGTTCGTGGTCGACGGTGCCCTGTACGTCCGCGACATCGAGGGCGGCGTGCGCGAGCTGGCCTCGCCCGAAGCCCCCGACACGTCCTGGGGTCTGGCCGAGTTCGTCGCGGCCGAGGAGATGCACCGTTTCCGCGGCCACTGGTGGTCGCCGGACGGCTCGAAGCTCGCCGCCGCGCACGTCGACGAACGCGACGTGCTGGTCTGGCACATCAGCGACCCGACGGATCCCGCCGCCGAGCCGCGAGCTGTCCGCTACCCGCAGGCGGGCTCGAGCAACGCGGTGGTCACGCTCTGGGTGTTCGACGTCGCGACCGGCGAGCGCGTGGAGGTCGCCTGGGACCACGAGGCATTCCCGTACCTGAGCCGCGTGCATTGGGGCGAGGGGGCGCCGTTGATGCTGCTCGTCCAGACGCGAGATCAGCGGACGGTCCGGCTGCTCGAGGCCGACGCCGCGACCGGCGGGACGTCGCTCGTCGTCGAGCGCTCCGACCCGCAGTGGATCGACCTCCCCGAGGACGCGCCGGTCCGCCTGTCGGACGCTCGTGTGGTCGACGTAGTGGCGGACCGCGACACGGACACCTATCGGCTGACGGTCGCGGGCCAGTCCGTGACGGCGCCGGGGTTGCAGGTTCGCGCCGTGGTCTCGGCCGGCGAGAGCGTCTTGTTCCGAGCCTCCGACGGGGACCCGACCGAGATCCACCTGTGGCGCTGGACCCCGGAAGACGGCGCCGTGCGGCTATCAGAGGAGCCCGGGGTGCATTCGGGCGTCGAGGGCGGGGACGCCCAGGTGCGGACCTCGGCCACGGTGCACTCGGCGAGGTCGATCGCGACGGTGACGCGGAGCGGCCAGGTGGTCGCCGAGATCGAGAACGTATCGGAGGTGTCCGTGGTCGAGCCGCGACCGCGGTTCCTCACGCTCGGCGAACGCGAGCTGCCCGCGGCGCTGTTGCTCCCCGGCGGGCGCGAGCCCGATGGGCCGCTCCCGGTGCTGATGGACCCCTACGGGGGTCCGAGCGGGGCACGGGTGCTGAAGGCCGCCGGAGCCCACCTCACGTCCCAATGGTTCGCGGACAACGGGTTCGCCGTGCTCGTCATCGACGGGCGCGGGGTCGACGGGCGGGGCCCCGCGTGGGACCGGGAGGTGTATCGCGACTTCACGGTAACGCTCGAGGACCAGGTGGACGGGCTGCGCGCGGCCGCCGAACGGTTCGGCTTCCTGGATCTGGGTCGCGTCGGGATCCGCGGGTGGTCGTTCGGCGGGGAGCTCGCGGCGATGGCGTTGCTCCGGCGGCCCGACGTGTTCCACGCGGGTGTGGTCGGCGCGCCGGTCACCGACCAGCACCTGTACGACACCTTCTATACGGAGCGGTACCTGGGGCTCCCGGATCAAGAGCCCGAGGCCTACCGGCGGAGCTCACCGGTGTTCGACGCGGCCTCGCTGTCGCGGCCGATGCTGCTGATCCACGGGCTCGCCGACGACAACGTGTTCGTCGCGAACTCGCTGCGCCTGTCGGCGGGGCTGTTCGAGGCGGGGAAGTGGCACGAGCTCGTGCTCATCCCGAACGCCACCCACCTCACGCGCTCGACGGCGGTGACCGAGAACATCCTGCGCGTGCAGCTCGACTTCCTGACGCGGACGCTGGGTGCCTGAACCGCGGGCTACGTTCCACGACGGGTCTCAGGCGACGGCCGGCCACTCGGCGACGACCGGGTGGTCCTTGGCCTGCGGACCCACCTGGGCCGCTCCGCCGGGTGACACCAGCCCCGTCACGGCCTCGGAGAACCACTCGGCGTTGACGGCCGCGAACTGCTTCCACTCGCCGGGGAGGTCCTCGTCCGAGAAGATCGCGGTGACGGGGCAGACCGGCACGCACGCGTCGCAGTCCACGCACTCGTCCGGCTGGATGTAGAGCATCCGTGGACCCTCGTAGATGCAGTCCACCGGGCATTCGTCGACGCACGCCTTGTCCTTGATGTCGATGCACGGTTCCGCGATGACGTAGGCCATAGGTGCCCCTTTCCCGGGCTTCGGCTCGACGAAACGATACCCTCCGCCGGCGCTAGAAGGGTTCGAGCCACCATGGCTTGGGCCGCGGGCGGAGCAGGGCCTCCGCTGCCGCGAGGTCGGTGACGAGGCGGGTTCGGGTTTCGGCACCGAGGGCATCCACGCACTCGAACGAGGGTTGCAGGGCCTCGTAGCACAGTCGTATGCGCCGACGTCCATCGCGGAGCAGTCGGACGCCGAGCGTGCCACCATCGAGTGGCCACGTCTCGACGAGAGTGCCCCGCTCTAGCTGTCTCACGAGGTGGTGGGCGGACTGTCGGGTGACGAGGAGTCGGCGCCCGATCTCTCCCGGATGGAGCCGCTCGACGTCGTGGAGCAGCTCCATCACCTCGAGCTGCGCGAACGAGACGCCCAGCTCGAGCAGCGCTTCGGCGAAGCGAGCGCGCAGGATCCGGTGGACGCGTCGTTCGGCATCGATCAGCCGACGGGCGGTGGGAGCCTCCCCCTCCACGACATCTTCATACGTCGGGGTGGTGACACTGGGTCCAGAACACCCTTGAGGTCGAGGCGCCCTCGTTCGGCGCCAACCGTCAGGGTTCTGTCTGATTCGGCCTGCTGCTCCGTTGACAGAACCCTGACGCCAGCGCTCGAGCGAGTAGTCATCCCCTCTGCCGGCGAGGCTCCCCTACACTCGCCATGACCGGCCGGCCGAACCCCCGCTGCTACCCTCCTCGCATGCCCATCGTGGTGCAGAAATACGGCGGAACCTCGGTCGGCGACACCGATCGCATCAGCGCCATCGCCGACCGGATCGTCCGGGCCCGTGAGCAGGGCCAGGACGTCGTGGTCGTGGTCTCGGCGATGGGGCGGACGACCGACGACCTCCTCGAGAAGGCGTCGGACATCACCATCACGCCCGAGCCGAGGGAGCTCGACATGCTCCTCACCGCCGGCGAACGGATCGCGATGTCGCTCGTCGCGATCGCCGTGAACGCTCGAGGCTGCCGCGCGGCCTCCTACACCGGCTCACAGGCAGGCATCATCACCGACACGCAGCACGGCAAGGCCAGGATCGTCGAGATCCGCCCGCAGAGGATCAAGGAGTCGCTCGACGCGGGCAACGTCGTGATCCTCGCGGGCTTCCAGGGCCTGTCGACCGAGTACGACATCACGACGCTCGGCCGCGGCGGCTCGGACACCACCGCGGTCGCCATGGCGGCCGCCCTCGGAGCAGACGTCTGCGAGATCTACACGGACGTCGACGGCGTGTTCACGGCCGACCCTCGGACCCACCCCGAGGCCCGCAAGATCGACCGGATCTCCTACGAGGAGATGCTCGAGCTCGCCGCCGCGGGCGCGAGAGTCCTCCAGCTGCGGTGCGTGGAGTACGCTCGACGGCACGGTGTCCGCATCCACGTTCGAAACTCCCTCGGCGAGCAACCGGGAACGTGGGTCGACGATGCTGAGAACGGCGCGAGAGCCTACGAGGAGCACGCCATGCTCGAAAGCGCCCTGATCCGCGGGGTCGCCCTGGACGTCGAGGAGGCCAAGGTCACCCTCGACGAGGTGCCCGACCGCCCCGGCATCGCCGCGTCGATCTTCAAGGCCGTGGCCGCCGAGGGGATCCACGTCGACATGATCGTGCAGAACATCTCGCACGACGGGCGGACCGACCTGAGCTTCACGATCCCCCGTGCCGACGTGCCCCGCGTGAACGCCGTGCTCGAGAGCATCGTGGCCGACGTCGGTGCCCTGCGGTTCGAGACCGACGACGCGATCGCCAAGCTCTCGCTCGTGGGGGCCGGGATCAAGAGCAACCCGGGCGTGGCCGCCGACATGTTCGACGCGTTGGCCGCCGAGGGCATCAACATCGAGATGATCTCGACGTCATCGATCCGCATCTCCTGCGTGATCCGGGCCGAGGACGGCGAGCGCGCGGTTCGCGCGGTGCACACGCGCTTCGGGCTCGACGGCGCGACGCTGGACGAGGAGGCCTGAGCCGTGGTCGTCTGCCCGACCTGCCGGGAGGTGAACGAGGAGGGCCGCGCGCTGTGCCAGAAGTGCGGCTCGTCGCTGGAGCCGAGCACGGTCGCGCTCCTGCCGCGACGAGAGCACGGCGAGCGCCCGCCGATCGAGATCCGCAAGCCACCCCAGCCGTCGAAGTGGCGGCCACTGGTCATGCTCGGCGTGATCGTCGGCGTCGGCGTCGTGGTGGGAGCCTTCGTCCTCCTCCGCCCCGATCCCTGCGGGGGAACCAACTTCGAGTCAGAGAACTTCGGCTACTGCATCGTCGTGCCCGAGGGTTGGGAGGCCGGACCCGCGCAGTTCGGGGCCGACGTGACCCTCGATCAGTTCGCCCCGCCGACGGGTTCGGCGACCGTGGTCGTCGAGGCGGTGGATCTCGAAACGGGGGTCGGGCTCAACCAATGGTCCGAGTTCGTCCGGCAGCGCGACGAGGATGCCGGGCTCACGCCAGGACCGGCGAGCGAGGCGAGGCTCGACGGCGCCGACGCGCTCCAATGGGACGTCTCGGTCGCCGCCGAGGGCGGGGACAGCTTCCTGATGCGCGAGGTCGTCACCGTGAGCGGGAACGTCGGCTGGCGAGTCACGCTGAACGACCTGCAGGACGGGTTCGACACGAGCGCCGTCGTGTTCCGCGACATGCTCGACTCGTGGCAGTTCGCCTGAGCCGCGGACGCCCTGCCCCTGAAGGGCCTCAGCCCTCGAACTCGTCCCGCAGCATCCCCATGTAGACGATGTCCCACCGTCTGCCGTCCAGCAGGAGGTGCTCGCGGCCGCGGCCCTCGTGGCGGAACCCGAGCTTCTCGTACAGCTTCAACGCGCGCTCGTTGAATGCGCTCGTCGTGAGCCACACGCGATGGAGGTTGAGCTCGTTGAACGCGTAGCGCAGCGCGAGCACGATCATCTCGCGGCCGTAGCCACGACCCCAGTCGTCCTGCCGGTAGATCGACAGGCCGAGCTGCGCGTTCCCGTCGGCATGGTTGATGTCCATGATCCCGATGCCGCCGACCAGACGGTCGTCGGCGATCGTGCGCGCCCCGAAGTTGATGGTCCCGGGCGTCGCCTTCGCCCACTGCTCGAGCCGCTCTTTGGCGCTCGCCCGGTTCATAGGCCAGACCGGCCGGAACCCCGCGAGCCGCGTGCTCACTGGGTCGTCGAACCAGGCCGCGAAGACCTCGGCATCGGCCTCCGGCTCGATCGCGGCGAGCCGAAGGAGCTCACCCCGGTAGCGCAGGGTGGTTTCGGGCGATGGGGCCTGCGGCTCGTCCCGCTGCTCGTCCGTCACGGCCCGCATGCTACGGGTTCGGACGAGCCCCGGCTCAGGCAGATCCCTATCCCGTGGGATGGCCGTGGTCGTGGATGTGCGCCTCGCGCCGGTGCTCCTTCTCGGCGTCGTCGTGCGGCATGTGCACGTGCTCCACCTCGGGATGGTTGTGCTCGTGCACGTGGGTGGCTAGCAGGTGCCCCCAGTTCTCGCCGCGATGCAGGTAGTGCGTCACGTGGAAGTGCTTGTGACCGTGCTCCGCGGCCCCGTGATGGTGACTCGCCCGCTTGTCGAGCTCCTCCATGGCCTCCATGTCCTCCATCGCAGCCTCCTCGCGCCTCGGTAGCGACCCCTCGAACGTACCCCCGCCGGGCAGGTCACGCCAGCCGCGCTCGGTACCATGAACGCCATGCGCGTCGCGATCGTGGGTGCCACCGGAGCGGTCGGTCGGACGATGCTCGGGATCCTCGAGGAGCGCGACTTCCCGGTCGACGAGCTGACGCTGCTCGCCTCGGAGCGAACGGCGGGCACGCGGCTGCGGTTCCGAGACCGGGAGCACACGGTCGGCGTGCTCTCGCTCGAGGCCGTCGAGGGTGCGGACCTCGCGCTGGCGAGCTGCGGGAGCGCCACCGCTCAGACGTGGGTGCCGCAGGCCGCCGAGGCCGGCACGATCTGCGTGGACAACTCGAGCGCGTTCCGGATGGAGCCGTGGGCCGAGCTCGTGATCCCCGAGGTGAACCCCGAGGCCCTCGAACGCGGCGCGAAAGTGTACGCCGTGCCGAACTGCACGATCATCACCGCCCTGATGGCGCTCGCGCCGCTCCACCGGGCCGCGGGGCTGAAGGCGCTGAGCCTTTCGTCGTATCAGTCGGTCTCGGGCGCGGGCGCGAAGGGCGTCCGGGAGCTCACCGAGCAGGTCGAGAAGCTCCACGGCATGGAGGACGACCTCGCGAACCCCGATCCCGCGGCGCTGCCGGTGGGCGAGGTGTTCGGCAAGACGATCGCGTACAACGTGGTCGCCAAGATCGACGTGTTCGACGAAGAGACCGGGTTCACGTTCGAGGAGATCAAGGTCCAGCGCGAGGGGCGCAGGATCCTGTCGTTGCCGGCTCTCGACATCTCGGCGACGTGCGTCCGCGTGCCGGTCCCGGTGGGTCACAGCGTGAGCCTGCACGCGACGTTCCAGCAGCCGCTGTCCGTGATCGAGGCACGTGAGCTGCTCTCGCGTGCCGAGGGCGTCCAGCTCCGAGACGACCCCGCCAACGATGTCTACCCGAGCCCCCTCGAAGCCGCCGGGATCGACGACGTGTTGGTCGGAAGGATCCGCCAGCCGGAGGGGCACGAGGACGAGCTTCTGCTGTTCGCCTGCGGCGACAACCTCCGCAAGGGCGCGGCGCTCAACGCCGTGCAGATCGCCGAGCGCGTGATCGCGCGCTGAGAGCCCCCTCGTTCGACCGGCGGTGGCGGTCTTACGGCTTCCGACATCGGTAGCAGCAGGGCAGCCCGATCTCGCATGGCGGTGCGATATCGATCTCGGTATCGGACGGCTTCGCAGGTCCCGACCGGCTCGGCAGCTTAGAAGAAATCGTGCATCCACGGCGCCGGCCCGCCGAAGAGCCGAGCCAACCCAGGCGCTTCCGCCTCGTCCACCAACCCGAGCCCCACCGCGTCGTACGCCGACAGGAACCCGCTGTACAGGCAGGACAGCGTTCCGATCGAGATGGGCCGCACCCGATCGGCACCATCCCCCGCAGGTGACACCGACACCACCCCACCGTCCGCGACCACCCGCCACGGCCCGCGGTTCTCAGGGAACAAGGCGTCCTCCACCGACAACACGATCTCGCCCGACACCGGCGGATATCCGCGTCCCTCGAGGGCACCGACAACGTCGAGCAGCCGCAACATCCATTGGAACGACCACGCAGGCCGAACGCGCTGCTCCTCGACCAGCAACGCGACAGGGTGCGCCGGAGGGCCCGTGAACTTCAGCGTTCGCCCGAGACCTCGGAACCCGCGCAGGTACGTCAGCAACGATGCCCAACCCTCCACCGACGTCGCCACTAGGTGCCGGCAGTTGATCGAGTACTCGAAATCGAGCGGACCCTGATCCGAGCCGAACGTGAACGATGCGTACCCCTCGATGCCCGAAGCGCCTCGCGCTACCACCGCCCGCTGCACGTCGTCGCTGAACCATCGCCCGAGGATCTTCTGCGGCCACCAATCCGGATCGTCCGAGTCGATCGGTCCCTCGTGTCCCGACACCGATGCCCGGTAGCACGCGCGAATGCCATCCAGATCTCGCGCCGGGTCGTACTCCTCGACCGTCAAGGGCCCCGCGGGACCCCGCGGCAGGTCGTCGAGCGCTACCGCGTGTCGCGTCATCGTCCCGGCGAGCTCGTACCCCATTCCTCTATATGGGCGCTGCGTCGCGGGGTACAGGACGCTCAGCGGCTGGCCCTTCGCGCGTGCCTGCTCGAGCAGCTCCGTGACGGCACGCGTC
>Ga0268386_10004122_pt1 | contig 10654 bp, 10 predicted proteins | sample RVTome_15_FD_200260 | JGI IMG/M metagenome (GOLD analysis project Ga0268386, IMG submission 200260) | Soil microbial communities from uranium-contaminated site in the Upper Colorado River Basin, Wyoming, United States - RVT150D86... ... | reverse complement strand
TGAAAGCCCTACGCCAGCCGATGGGCCAGCACTATCCCAGCTTTGGGGAGCGGCGAGAGCGCTGGTATGCCCTGGTAGATTCGGACATTTTAGCCTTGCTGCGCCAGGAATGTTTTGAGACTGCCCGCCAGCGTGTCAGTCAGCTCACCGGGCTAACTATATTACCAGACACGCTAATGGTTGATAAGTGACTGGCACTTCCTTGGACTTTAAGCAAATGTTGAGTAATTACCCAGGCTAACTTTATTTTATCCAATGTTTGACATCTCAATTTAACTTAGGTAAAATTTTTCACAATCACATAGATTTTCATAGATTTTTATACTTTTAGATAGGTTTGTGAAGAATTACCCTAATACCGATAAGTGGCTTTCACTCAGTACTGCCGCCAAACAATTGAATGTTCATCCCACAACTTTACGGCGTTGGGCCGATGATGGGGAAATTGCTGTTATGCTCACTCCGGGCGGCCATCGCCGCTTTGCCTTGTCAGATATTGAGGAGTTTGCCCGGAAACGGCACGGCCTGCGCCGCAGCAGCGGTATTGAACAAGCCTGGGCTGACCACGCCCTGACGGTGGCACGCCGGGAGATCGTGGCCCATCAAAATGCCCATTGGCTGGAGTCACTAGATGCAGCAGAGCGCGAGCGGGGCCGGCTGATGGGGCAGCAGTTGATGGCCTTGACGCTCCAATATATTTCTAGTGGCCAGGATGAGCAGTTGTTGGCCGAAGCCAGGCGTATGGGGCAGGAATATGGCCGCCACTGCCAATCGTTCGGTATGCCCCTTACTGATGCCTTGCAAGCCTCCATCTTTTTCCGCGACACCATGATTGAAACTGCTTTGCAACTGCCGGACAATGTACACATACAGCCGCAGGCCAACATGCGTTTGATGCGCCGCATCAACACACTCCTAAATACCGTTCATTTAGCGATAGCCGAGGTATATGATGCCCATAACTCTGTGCCTGGGACTTAGCCATCACACAGCCCCCGTTGCTCTGCGCGAACAGCTTAGTTGCTCGTTGGCAGATCTAGAAGCTTGTGCGCAGCAATATACATCCGTTTCCGAACTCATCCTCCTCTCCACCTGCCATCGCATTGAACTGTACGCCGTGATCAATGATAGTCAAGTCCGGGCTGAAGCCCTGCTGCTCAACTTGCTGGCGCAAACACGCGGCCTTGATCCCGCTCAATTTGCTGGTTATGTGACACTCTTTGAAGGTGAGGCGGTTAGCGATCACCTACTCAAAGTGGCTGCCGGCCTGGATTCACTGGTCTTGGGTGAGCCGCAGATTTTGGGGCAGGTAACAGATGCCTATATGACGGCCGTTTCACAGCGCACCACCGGCCCGATTTTAGATGCCCTTTTCAAAGCAGCTATTCGCACCGGCAAGCGTACCCGTACCGAAACTGCCATCAACAGCAATCCGGCTAGTATAAGTTCGGTAGCCATTGCCCTGGCCCAACAGGTGTTGGGCGATTTGTCAAATCGCCCGACTTTGGTTGTAGGTGCAGGCGAGATGAGCCGCCTGGCTGTCAAAGCCTTACGCAGTCGGGGCTGGCACAACATTGCCGTCGCTAACCGGTCAGTAGTTCGTGCTGAGACGATGGTGGCTGATTGGCACGGCCGTTTCTACAGCTTAGATCAATTGCCCCAGGCTATTGCCGAAGCGGATCTGGTCATTACCGCCGTTCGCCGGAATGCACCGCTTATTGATGAGACAACGATAGGAGAACGAGAACGGCCGCTCATTCTGGTGGATCTGGCTGTCCCCCGCAATGTAGCCACAAACGTGCGCCAACTGCCTCATGTCCAACTATTCGATGTAGACGACTTGCAAGCCACCCTGGATGAATCACTGGCGGTGCGGCAGGCAGAAGTCCCCGCTGTTGAAGCCATCATTGCTGCCGAAAAAGCTAATCTGCAAGATCAACTGCGCCAACTCACCATCAAACCCCTCATCAAAGAGATGCGGCACAAAGCCGAAGAAATCCGCCAAACTGAAGTTGAACGTACCTTGCGTCATTTGGGTGAGGTAGATCCCCAGACATGGACCCACATTCAACACCTTTCCCGCTCATTGGTCAACAAGCTGCTGCACGAGCCAACGATACGGCTGCGGCAAAAAGCCAGCGAAGATGCCGTTGAGGAGTATGCCAACACTGTTCGGGATCTCTTTGGCCTGGTGGATTCCTAAGAGGGAGACAGGAGTATGGAGACAGTGTTAGCAGCGCCAGTCTCTAAGCTCCAGTCCCCAGTTTCCGCTATGAATGAAACAGTCCTTATCGGCACCCGCATCTCTCGATTGGCCTTGTGGCAAGCCCATCACATTCAGCAACAGCTAGAAACGCAGTGGCCAGGATTAGCTTGCCGCCTGGAGACATTTGTGACAAAGGGAGACAAAACTTTGGACAAACCCCTGCCGCAAATCGGGGGCAAAGGCTTGTTCACCGCCGAATTAGAAACGGCCCTACGCGATGGCCGTATTGACCTCGCCGTCCACTCATTGAAAGATTTACCCATTGAAGATATTCCGGGCTTAACCCTGGGCGCGATTGGCAGCCGTGCCGATGTGCGTGATGTCCTCATCGCCAAAAATAGCTGGACATTGGCCACGCTGCCCGAAGCTGCCGTCGTCGGTACCAGCAGTTTGCGTCGTCAGTCTCAACTGTTGGCCCATCGCCCCGACCTCAAGGTCTGTTCCATTCGCGGCAACGTGGACACTCGCATCGCCAAAGTGCTGCATGGTGACTATGACGCTGCCGTTTTGGCCGCGGCTGGGGTGACCCGGCTGGAAATGGATGCCCACATCAGCCAATGGCTGCCGCTAGAGGTGATGCTGCCGGCACCCGGACAGGCGGCCCTGGCCGTGCAATGCCGGGCAGATGACAAAGCGACGCTGGCCATCCTGGCAGCCATAGATGACCAGAGGACACGGGCCTGTGTAACGGCCGAACGCAGCTTTCTGGCCGGTCTGGGTGGCGGCTGTTCCTTGCCCGTGGCTGCTTATGCCCGCATAGAAGATGAGGACATTTTCCTGCTGGGCCTGGTGGCGGCTGACAATGGCTCTATGGTGATTCGGGTAGTGGGAAACGGCCGTGACCCCCAACAACTTGGTGCGGACCTGGCCCAAGAGGCCCTGGCTGAAGGGGCAGAGGTATTGCTCTATGGCTAGACCACTGTATGGCAAACGTATTGTTGTCACCCGCAGCCCTGATTTAGCCGGCAGCATGTGCCAACAACTGGCTGCCTTGGGGGCCAGTCCTATTCGCTTCCCAACGATTGACTTTGTGTCGCTGCCTACCCCCCTACTGGCCGCGGCTCTGGCCAATCTGGCCAGCTATGATTGGCTTGTTTTTACCAGCGGTAATGGGGTGCGCTTCTTTTTTGAAAGAGTGGCGAGTGGCGAGTGGCGAGTGGCGAGTGGCGAGTGGGGCCGTCAGAACGGCTTGGCGAGTGGCGAGTGGCCTCGCGTTGGGGCGGTGGGAGAGGCGACGGCTCGTCTGCTGCTGGAAAGAGGGGTTAAGGCCGATTTTGTGCCAGAGGCTTTTACAGGGGAGCAGTTGGCGTTGGGCCTGGGCGATATGGCTGGCAAGAAGGTGCTGCTGGCCCGGGCTAAAATTGGTCGTCCTGAGATTGTAGACCTGTTGCGTGAGCGCGGTGCGGTGGTAGATGAGTTTGCTTTGTATGAGTCAATACCGGCCGTTCCTACTTCTGCCGCCCTGGCAGAACTGGACAAAGGCATAGATGTTATCACCTTCACCAGCCCATCTACGGTACGCCATTTTCTGGAAATCGTGAAAGCTGACAGCTTTGCCAAGGCTGGCAGGTCTGCTATCATCGCCTGTATCGGCCCAACAACAGCCGCCGAAGCGGAGAAGCAAGGGCTATCAGTGGCCATCATGCCCGATGTCTACACGATTGATGGCTTGATGACCGCTCTTGTCGCCCATTTTGAAAAGGAAAATTGCCAATGATTAATTCTCCCCTTAAAACCAAGACCGAAACGTTGAAAATTCGTCCCCGCCGCTTGCGCCATACGGCCGTTTTGCGAGCCTTGGTGCGGGAAACCGAACTCAATCCCACCGACCTCATTTATCCCTTATTTGTCAACCATGGTCGTGGGGTACGTCACCCTATCCCCTCCATGCCTGGCATCAACCAGTTGTCGCCGGAAAACGCCGTCGCCGAAGCTAAATCTGTGGCCAGTTTGGGTGTGCCGGCCGTTATTTTGTTTGGCCTGCCTGCTGCCAAAGACCCTGTTGGTCTGGAGAATTTCGCCGACGACGGTATCATCCAACAAACCATCCGCGCCCTAAAGGATAGCCTGCCAGAACTATTAGTGGTGACAGATGTCTGTCTGTGTGAGTACACAGATCATGGACATTGCGGCCTGTTAAACAGCGGCAACGGCCGTCGTCCCCATCCCACCTTGCCCGAAAGTTATGTGCTCAATGATGAGACGCTAGAGATTTTGGGGCAGACGGCCGTTTCCCATGCCGAAGCCGGGGCCGACATTGTGGCCCCCAGCGGTATGATGGATGGCATGGTTGCCGCCATCCGCCAGGCGCTTGATGGTCATGGCTACCAACATCTGCCCATCATGTCCTACGCCGTCAAATATGCCAGCGGCTTCTATGGTCCCTTCCGTGATGCCGCTGATGGCGCACCCAAATTTGGTGACCGCAAAACGCACCAGATGGATCCGGCCAACGCCCGCGAAGCCCTCCGTGAAGCAGCTCTGGATGTGGCCGAGGGAGCCGATTTTCTTATGGTAAAACCCGCGCTGGCTTATCTGGACGTAATTTATCGTCTAAAGCAACAATTCCCGGAGATGCCCCTGGCCGCCTACAACGTCAGCGGTGAGTATGCCATGCTCAAAGCGGCCGCGGCCAATGGCTGGTTGGATGAGAAAACGGCCGTCCTGGAAACCCTCACCAGCATCAAACGCGCCGGGGCCGATTTGATCATTACCTATCATGCCCGGGAGGCAGCCACATGGCTCTAAATATCACCATTCAAAGAGAACAGGATGACGAGCTAGACATCAGCGAAAAAGGCAAGAATCAGGCCGGGGAGACGATTTCATTCGACCGCCGCCTGTTTATGCAACTGCTGGCTTTTACTGATGCTTATGATACGGCCGCACTGGCGGAGGCATTGGCCATAGCCGGTTTGTCAGCAGTTCTATACGCCGATCTCAACGATCCCTACGGCGTAGGCCTGCTCACCTTTAGCCCTGAGCCAGACTACTTTATTGACAATGTACGGCCAATTCTCAATCAGGAGCCATTTTACTCCCTGACACCACGCCCGGAATTGACAATGCTGGGGCGCACCTATACCATCGGCTACGAAGCAGATTTGGAACGGGTACTGATCCATCGCCCCATCGAGCGGGTGACGAACCCCACCTGGCCCTGGGTTGTCTGGTATCCCCTACGCCGTTCGGGTCACTTTGAGCAGCTATCGGCTAAGGAGCAGCAGGTGATTTTAATGGAGCATGGGGGAATCGGCCGTGCCTATGCTCAAGCCGATTATGTTCATGATATACGCCTGGCCTGTCATGGCCTGGGCACAGAAGACAACGACTTCATTGTGGGTTTACTTGGCAAAGAGCTATACCCACTCTCGCAAATGGTCCAGCGTATGCGCAAGACAAAACAGACTTCACTATATCTGGAAAAGCTGGGGCCGTTTTTTATCGGTAAAGCGATCTGGCAAAATCGGTAATCGGTAATCAGTAATCGGTGATCAGTAAACGGATTACGAATAACCGATAACGGATTACCGATAACGGATAACGGATTACCGATAACTGATAACGAATATGACACAACACGATTCACCCTCTCGCTTTCTCCGTGCCTGTCACCGCTTGCCGGTGGACTGTACGCCTATCTGGTTGATGCGGCAGGCCGGACGCTATATGCCCGAGTATCGTGCAATCCGCGAAAAGTACGCCATGCTCGAGGTAATGCGCTCGCCGGAACTGGCGGCCGAAGTAACGCTGCAACCCATTCAGATGTTTGATCTGGATGCGGCCATTATCTTCTCAGACATCCTGCCGCCCCTGGTGGGGATGGGACTCAAGTTGGAGTTTGTGAAAGGGGAAGGGCCGGTGATTGAAAATCGGATTGAACGGCCGTATGATATTGACATCCTGGCCACTCCTCCTGCCGAAGAGACGATGGACGCTACCCTGGAAGCTATCAAACTGGTGAAAACAGAATTAGAACCACGGGGCATCCCTCTCATTGGCTTTGCCGGAGCGCCCTTCACGCTGGCCAGTTATGCCATCGAAGGGGGCGGCTCTAAGAACTATGCCCGCACCAAAGCGCTGATGCTCAGCGAACCGGCCGCCTGGCAGCGATTGATGAACAAACTCGTCACTGTCCAAGCTGATTACCTCACCAAGCAGGCCCAGGCGGGGGCTTCAGCCCTGCAAATCTTTGATTCTTGGGCCGGCGTGGCCTTGGGGCAATACGATTACGTGCGCTGTGTGCAGCCCTATAACACTACACTGCTACAGCTACTGGCACGGGCCAACGTACCCGTAATTAACTTCAGCACCGGCACATTCCCTTATCTAGAAGAGGTGGCGGCATGTGGTGGTCAGGTGATTGGGGTGGATTGGCGGATGCCGCTGGCCGCTGCTTGGGCCAGAGTCGGGGAGGAAAAAGCGGTAATGGGCAATCTGGACCCTGTAGCTTTGCTGGCCCCCTGGCGCGAGTTAAAGTTTCGTGTGGATCAAGTGTTGGCGGAGGCTGGCGGCCGTAACGGTCACATCTTCAACCTCGGCCACGGCATCCTCCCCAACACCCCCGTAGACAATGTGCAGCGATTGGTTGATTACGTACATGAACAGACTCGCGATCGGTGAACAGTAATCGGTAATCGGTTATCGGTAATCCGCTCACCGATAACCGATTACCGATAACGGATAACGGATAACAAACATGAACACTCTCATCGGTGTCCTGATCATGGCCTATGGTGGACCTGAGAATTTAGATGAGATTCCCGGCTATCTGGCTGACATTCGCAGCGGGCGGGTGACGACACCGGCCGTCTTAGCAGAAATCACTAACAACTACCGGCAAATTGGTGGTAAGTCGCCACTGCTGGCCTTTACGAGGGCACAGGCAGAAGCCATAGGCAGCCATCTTGACCCGGTTAAATTCAAAGTATATTTGGGGATGCGCCATTGGTCTCCCTGGATCGAAGATGCCATCCGGGATATGCTGGATGATGGCCTTACCCAGGCAGTGAGCCTGGTAATGGCCCCCCATTTTAGCCAACTGAGCATCGCCAGATATCAGGCCAAGATTGAAGCCGCCCTGGAGATGTATCGTGGGCATATTGCCTTTGCCCACATTGACAGTTACCACGATGTGCCCGGCCTCATCGAACCGCTGGCAGAGCGAGTACGGGATGGACTTAGCCGCTGGCCAGAAGCGGAACAGGAAAAGGTGCATGTGATTTTTAGTGCCCACAGCCTGCCCACCCGCATCATCAAGATGGGTGATCCCTATGACAGCCAACTACGAGAGACAGCGCGATTGGTGGCAGAAAGGGCAGGTTTAGGGGATGAACAGTGGTCGTGGAGCTACCAATCGGCGGGGCGCAGCCCTGAACCCTGGCTGGGACCGCAAATTGAGGAATATATTCCTGAACTGGCAGCAAAGGGTATCAAAAATATTGTCAGTATCCCGGTTGGCTTTGTCTGTGATCATGTCGAGATTTTGTTTGACATTGATATTGAGGCCCAAGCGGCCGCCAAAGAACATGGTGTTCGCCTGGAAAGACCCCCGGCCCTCAACACGGATCCTGTTTTTATGAAGCAGTTAGCTGACATCATTGAACAAAAGGTGGCGAGCGCGGGCTGGTCCTAGAATAACCTCCGGGAGGTTGCCAATCATTATGAGAGATGTTGTCATTGTAGGGGGCGGTATAACAGGTCTGGCAGCCGCCTATCGTTTGCAGCGGTTGGCCCCACACCTGGATGTGGTATTAATGGAAGCAACTTCCCATCTGGGCGGCAAGATTGGTACGGAGCAGTTTGATGGCTTTTTGCTGGAATGGGGGCCGGATTGCTTTTTGTCGCGCAAACCACATGGAATTGGCTTGTGCCAGGAGTTGGGGCTTGCCGGTGAGTTGGTCGGCCGTAATCCGCGTTATGCCCAGACGTTCGTGTTAAGACACGGCCGTCTCCATCGCCTGCCTGAAGGTTTGACAGGTATGATCCCCACCAATCTAGAAGCCCTCACCCATAATACATTGCTATCTGCCGCCGCCCTGGCCCGGTTAGCCCAAGAGCCAGATATCCCGTCTATACCGGCCAACGGTGACGAGTCGGTGGCCCATTTTATTGTCCGGAGACTGGGTAGAGAGGTGTTGGAAAATCTGGTGGAGCCTTTAATGGCGGGCATTTATGCAGGACAAGCAGCTCAGTTGAGTCTAGCGGCTACCTTTCCCCAGTTGCGCCAATTAGAATTAGAGCATGGCAGCTTATTACAAGGATTGATGAAACAGCGGCCAGCCGCCAACGGGACAGATTTCCCGCCGTTTGTCTCCTTTGCCGGTGGGATGCAGACATTGGTGGAGCGCCTGGTAGAAGAGATGAATGAAGTGACAATCTGCCGGGAAACGGCCGTTACCAACATCACTAAAATGGTGAGCGGTTATCAGTTATCGGTGGAAGGTAAACCGGCTGTCGAGACATCAGTGGTCATTGTGACAACACCAATGTATGTTAGCAGCAAGCTGCTGCGTGGAATTGATCGGGTGTTAGGCGCCACTTTAGCCGAAATCCCTTATGCCTCTACTGCCCTGGTCAACCTGGCTTTTGATGAAGCGGATGTGCCGGAACTGAATGGCTATGGATATGTCATTCCCAGCGTAGAAGGGCGCGAAGCCCTGGCCTGTACCTGGACCTCACGTAAGTGGCAGAATCGGGCACCGGAAGGTAAGGTACTGTTGCGGGTATATATCGGCCGTTACGGAGATGATGATGTGACAGCCTACGAAGACGGCCGTTTGCTGGCCATCGCCCTAAACGAAATCCGTGACACTTTAAACATTACCACTGAGCCGTTGTTCCAGCGTATCATTCGTTTCCCTGCAGCCATGCCCCAATATAATATGGGCCACCTGGACCGGTTAGCCAAGATTGAACAGCAACTGGCCAGCCATGAGGGTCTATTTATGGCAGGGGCGGCTTTTCATGGCGTGGGCATTCCTGATTGTATTTCTTCAGGGGAAACGGCCGCGGCGCGGGCAGCAGCGTATTTGAAAAGTGGACCTTTATAATGGCCATCAACATGACGCCGATAATAGCGGCGGCAGCGATAGGTTTCCTGACACCTATCGCCAAACCAAGACCACCTAGCATCTCAGCCAGGCCCGCTATCACAGCCCAGGCCTGGAGTGGATGAACATCCAGGCTCTCAAAGAAACCAGCAGTTCCTTCTAGCCCGTGACCACCGAACCAGCCAAATAGCTTTGGATGGCTTTGTGGGGGATGTTATAATCTGCCATCTTAGCTGGAGGCGATAATGTGAAGTTATCTGTTATTATTCCGGTGTTTAACGAGCGTGAGACAGTGGAAGAAGTGGTAAAAGCCGTGCTGGCCGTAGAACGGGCTTATGAGATTATCCTGGTAGATGATGGCTCGACGGATGGCACACGGGAGTTATATGCGGCTATCGCTGGCTGGGATAACTGCATTCAAGTGCACTTACATGAGAAGAATATGGGCAAGGGGGCGGCGGTGCGCACAGGTTTTGGCCAGGCAACGGGTGAGATTTTATTAGTTCAGGATGCTGATTTGGAATATGACCCTCGTGATTATGGGGCTTTGGTGCAGCCTATTGTGGAGGGAAAGGCGGCCGTTGTCTATGGCTCTCGTTTCCGGGGAGGGCCGACGAAGACAATGTTTTTCTGGCATATGGTGGGCAATAAATTTCTGACGCTGGTTACGAATCTGTTGTATAACACGATTTTGTCGGATATGGAGACCTGTTATAAAGTGTTTCGGGCGGATGTGGTACGGGAAATTCCTTTACGGGCCAGAGGTTTTGAGTTTGAGCCGGAGATTACCTCGAAGGTGTTGAAGCGAGGACACCGCATTTATGAGGTGCCGATTTCTTATAACGGCCGTGAATTCGACGAGGGCAAGAAAATACGGCCGTTCCATGATGGTCCCAAGGCGTTGTGGACGCTATTGAAGTATCGCTTTGTGGATTAAGCGGGTATGGATCAGCGGGTGCGGTGGTGGCTGGTAGGGATAAGTGGGGGGGCGGCCGTTTTCCGTTTTCATGGTCTCTTTGCCAATACCTTTCAAGCTGATGAGGCTTTGTTTGCTACCTGGGCCAGATTGATTGCCGTCTGGCGCGACCCACTTTTGCGAACTCAACTGGTGGATAAACCGCCGCTCCTTTTTTATGGGCAAGCTCTTTTTTATCCTTTGCAAGGGCCGGTGGAATGGGCAGCACGGCTGCCTGATTTCATTGCCTCACTTTTGTGCGTGCCGCTCGTCGGCTTGTTGGCCTGGCGATTGTATCGGGATGGGAGGACGGCCGTTCTCGCGGCCATTATCCTGGCCCTCTGCCCCCTAGCGATTCGATTCAGTTCGACTGCTTTTACC
>Ga0268386_10004121_pt1 | contig 10655 bp, 8 predicted proteins | sample RVTome_15_FD_200260 | JGI IMG/M metagenome (GOLD analysis project Ga0268386, IMG submission 200260) | Soil microbial communities from uranium-contaminated site in the Upper Colorado River Basin, Wyoming, United States - RVT150D86... ... | reverse complement strand
CCCTCTACCTCCTGGTCACCGCGGTCACGGCCTTCGTGCTCGGGTGGCTGCAGGTCGACATCGTGGTCGCCCTGATGGCCGCCGGCACCAGCATCGCCGGCGTGCTGATGCCGGGGACTCCGCAGCAGGAGCCCCTGGTGCTCGTCGTCTCCGCCGTCGCGGTGACCGCGCTCGTGATGATGATGGCCGGATCACTGCGAAGGAGCCCGGCATGAGCGGCCCCAAGGGAATCGGCTACCAGGTGGTCTCCACCGAGGAGCTCGCCCGGCGCGAGGCGGAGCGGATCCGCACCCGCGTGCTCACCCGGCTCCGGCAAGCAAGGGAAGGCTCCGGTCGGACCGTGGACCTCGGCGCCTCCCCGGACGTCAGCAGGATCGCCACGATGGCGCTGGCCAACCTCCGCCACCTCGAGCAAGAGGTGGAGCGCTACGCCTCGGCCGTCACCGAGGCCGTCGCCGCAGCCCGAGTGGCCGAGGGCCTGCGACGGCTGCGCGGCTCGGGGAGCGAGATCGCCCGCAGCGTGCAGCTCGAGGTGAGCGGGAAGGCCCGCCCGAAGGTCGAGCCCGTCGAAGCTGCCGACGGCAGTGAGGACCTCACGCCCGATCGGTTACGCGCCCGGGCACAGCAAGCCGCGGAGACGGCGCTCTCCCACGGGGTGGAGCCGGGACAGGTGGAAGGTCTACTGGCGCCGGTCGAGAAGTGCCTGGCCGGCGGCGACCTGCGCCGCGCGGGCCTGCTGGTCACGCAGCTCGAGGCCTCGGTGGTCGCCGACGTCCGGGCCGCCCGGGGGCTGGCCCGGTTGGAACGGCTCCGCCAGGACTGCCTCGCCCGGCATGCCGCCGTCACCGGCGACGAGGCGGATCGCTTACGGGAACGGTTGAGAGCCGCCACCGACGCCGAGCAGGTGACGCAGATCGGCCTCGAGCTGGACCGCCTGGCCGAGGCAGACGACAAGGAGGCGGACCGCCTGTTCGTGCTGCGCGCCGCCCGTGAGGCGCTGGAGACCCTGGGCTACCGGGTCGAGGTCGACCAAGCAGCACCCGACGTCCCGAGGTTCACCGCCACCCGTGCGGACTGGCCGCGCCATGGCCTGAACCTGCTCTTCCCCGAGGGCAGCAGCACCTTCCACACCGCGCCGGTCGCGTTCGCCGAGACCGATCCGCGTGACGACGTGGCGTTCGAGGCCGCCTCGTGCGCCGACCTCACACAGCTGGAGGCGGCGTTGGCGGCGCAGGGCGTCCTGACCGAGCGCGTCCACGAGAAGCAGCCGGGCGAGCTGCCCGTGCGCCGCGAGGTGCACACCGGCGCGAGCAGACGACGCACCCGCAACGCAGAACGGAGCCGTGAGCGGTGACCCAGAGACTCCTGCCCCACCACCCCACGTGGCTGCGCGACATCGACGCGGCGCTGCCCGTCACCGCCTCGTTCCTCATCCACGGCAACCTCCGCGACCGTTACCTGGTGCCGGTGGACAACGGCGTCCCTACACCCCTGGACCTCTACGACGCCCTGTGGGAGACACTGCGCCGGAGCGGCTTCGACGCCATCATCTGCCACTCCCCCGACGGGCTGCGCGTCGTGCCCAACACTCCCGCGGCCGCACAACTGGTCGCCGAGACGGTGGAAAAACCGGTCGGCGAGTTCGATCGGCCGGTCGGCCCCGAGGAGCTGACCTGGATCATGCACGCGGTCACCCGCCCCGGCCGGCATCGTCTCGCCCTCCTCCTCGACTACGTCTCCCAGTGGCAGCGGGTGGGTGAGCCGCCCAGCGAGCCGGAGCACGCGTTCATGCGCGCAGCGCTCGCCCAGATCCACCACAGCCAGTCGTTCTCCCGAGGCACGCTGCGGCCCTCCGCGCTGTACAACCCGATCATCTGGCTGGTGGACCAGCCGGCGGACCTGCCCGCCTGGCTGGCCGGCGGGTCCGACGGCATCCGGCAGATCTCCGTGCCGCGGCCGGACCTGGACACCCGCGCGTCCATGGCGGAGCAGCTCATCCCCGTCCTCGGCGCCGACGGGGAGGCGCAGCCCCTCGCCGACCGCTTCGCCGAGCTCACCGAGGGCATGTCGCTGCGTGCGATGATCGAGGTGACCCAGCTCGCCCTGGACCGGAATCTGCCCGCTGCCCGGATCGACGACGCGGTGCGCGCCTACCGGGTGGGCCTGCTGGAGAACCCCTGGGCCAAGGACAAGCTCAAGGAGCGGATCGCCCGCGGCGAGGAGATGCTCAGCCGGCGGGTGCGCGGCCAGGAGCGGGCCGTGCGGCAGGCGCTCGACATCCTGATCCGCTCCACCACCGGCCTGACCGGCGCAGAGCGGCGCGGCAACAGCTCGGCACCGCGCGGGGTGCTGTTCCTCGCCGGACCGACGGGCGTCGGGAAGACCGAGCTGGCCAAGGCAATCACCGCGCTGGTGTTCGGCGACGAGCGCGCCTACGTGCGGTTCGACATGAGTGAGTTCTCCTCCGAGCACTCCGAGGCCCGGCTGATCGGCTCACCACCCGGCTACGTCGGGCACGGCCAGGGCGGTGAGCTGACCAACGCCGTACGCCAGAAGCCGTTCAGCCTGGTGCTCTTCGACGAGATCGAGAAGGCCGCCCCGCGGATCCTGGACAAGTTCTTGCAGATCCTCAGCGACGGGCGGCTCACCGACGGCAGCGGTGACACCGTCCACTTCACCGAGACGATCATCGTGTTCACCTCCAACCTCGGGGTGCCGCGCGCGGTCCCCGGGACGCCGCCGCCCGAGGGCGAGGAGCTGGCCGATACGGTCCGGCAGGCGATCGAGCGGACCTTCACGGAGGACCTGAACCGCCCGGAGCTGCTCGGCCGGATCGGCGACAACATCGTGGTCTTCGACTACATCTCCCCCGAGACCGCCCGTGAGCTGGCCGGCATCTTCATCGACAACGTCCTGGCGCGCGCCGAGGAGCAGACCGGGATCACGGTCACGCTGATCCCCGAGGTGCGCGAGGAGCTGGTGAGCAGGTGCTGCGCCGACCTCAGCAAGGGTGGCCGCGGCATCAGCCTCGCCGTGGAGAGCATGCTGGTGAACCCGTTGGCGCGGATGTTGTTCGCGATGCCGGGAGGTTTGAGCTCGGTGAGGATCAAGGCGATACGACAGGAGGCCAAGGGATGGCTGACCCTGGAGGGGTCGTGAACCTGCGGCTGTCGCGGGTGCTCAGTCCCGTGACGGCGCTGGGTCCGGGGCGACGCGTCGCGGTGTGGGTGCAGGGTTGCGCGCTGGCATGCGCGGGCTGCGCGTCGGAGGACACCTGGGCGTACGACGGAGGCACGGCGGTGACCGTCGAGGACGCGATCGAGCTGCTCGCCGACGAGATGAGCCGGCACGGGCTCGACGGGCTGACGCTGACCGGAGGCGAGCCGACCGACCAGGCCGAGGCGCTGGCCGCGACCGTGACCGGTCTCCAGGCCCGGGTGGAGACACCCCTGGACGTGCTGCTGTTCACCGGCCGCACCCTCACCGCGGCCCGGGCGCGGGCGGCCGCCCTGCTCGACCTGGCCGACTGCCTGGTCAGCGGCCCCTACCGACCCGGCGAGTTCGGAGCCAACCGGCTGTTGGCCAGCGCCAACCAGGAGATCACCTGGCGCAGCGTGCAGGCACGGGCGAGGTACGAGCCGTGGCTCGCGGACCCGGCCGTTCCCACCCTCCAGGTGAGCGCGGACGAGTCCGACCTGTTCCTCATCGGTCTCCCCCGGGCCGGCGACCTGGTGGCGTTCGAGCAGGAGATGCGGCAGCGCGGCGTGGAGCTGGCGGGGGTGACGTGGTCGGCTTGAACTGCCCTTCCTGCCACACCTCCGTCGCCGGCGGGATCCTGTGCCCGCACTGCGGCGCGACCCTGTTCGGTCGCCCCGCACCGGCCGACCCCGCGCCGGCCGCACCCGGCCCGCCGCCACCGGGCAAGGAGTCTACGCCGGCACGGACCGTGCCCGCGCCCGACGCGGCCGCCGAGCGCGTGTGTCCCACCACGTGGTGCCGCAGTCCGGTCCCCGCCGGGGCTGGCACCTGCGCCTACTGCGGACAGCCGGTGCCGGACAGGACGGAGCGCGCCGGCGCCGGCGCCGGGTCCGGGCTCGAGGTCGGGCTTCCGGACGGATCCACGGCGGTGATCGCCGCCGGCACACCCCTGGTGATCGGCCGCAGCTCACCGGACCCGGTCGTCGCGGCCGCACTCGCCCCGCTGGACGCGGTGTCCCGCCGGCACCTGGAGGTGCTCGTCGACGGCGACGTCGTACACGTGACCGACCTCGGGTCCACCAACGGCAGCTACGTCGACGGCGTGGCGGCCGAGCCACGACTCACGGTGCCGGTCGGACCGCTGGTGCTGCGTCTCGGGAAGGTCGTCACACTCACGCTCCGGCCCCTTGGAGGAGAACCGACATGACCAGCACCGACAACACGGCCGGATCTCCCAAGCCCGGGCTCACCCGGCACGAGGGCGCCCCCGCAGCGGCAGGGGCGACCCGTTACGAGGCCGTCCCGGCGGGCCCGGGCGCGACCCGGCACGAGCCGGTCCCGGGTGGCACCCGGCACGAGTCCGGTGGCGGCGCTCCCGGCGCCACGCGCCATGAGCCGGGACACGCCCCCGAAGCGGCGCCCCGGCGCCGGTTCAACCTGCCCACGAAGATCCTCGACCGGTTCCACTACGAGCGCGACCTCGCCTACGGCGCCCAGGCCGACGTCGTGCTCTGCCGCAACAAGCAGACCGGCCAACCGGTGGCGATCAAGCTCTACCGCGCGAGCTCGCCGGCGATCGACCTCGACGCGCTGGACCGGCTCCGTTCGACCGAGCCGGACCACGTGGTGCCGCTCCTGGAGCTCGACTCCGCCGAGGGACAGACCTGGGAGGCCCAGGAGTACTTCGAGCTCGGCTCGCTCAGCGATCTGGTGACCCGGCACGGCGGCGGAGCGCTCGACGTCGACCTCGTCCGCGCGATCGTCGAGGAACTGACCGCTGCGATCGTGCACATCCACGAGCGTGAGATCGTCCACCGGGACCTGAAGCCGCAGAACATCCTGGTCCGCTCCGAGAGCCCCATCGACTGCGTGCTGGCCGACTTCGGGCTGGCCCGCGAGTTGGTGCTCTCGGCCGACCTCGGCTCGGTTGCCGGCACCTTCGCCTACATCGCCCCGGAGGGAACGCACGGCCGGTTGAGCAAGGCATCCGACTGGTGGGCCCTGGGCGTGCTCGTCCACGAGATCCTCACCGGACGGCACATGTTCGCCTCTGCCGACGGGCAGGGGCTGCTTCCTGACGGGGCGATCCACGCCGCGCTCGCCGAGCGCAGCTACTCCTTCGCCGGCGCACCGGACGAGCGGTGGGAGCGCCTGCTCGCCGGCCTGCTCACCCACGACCGCAACCACCGCTGGGGCGGCGAACAGGTGAACGCCTGGCTGCGCGGCGACTCCCCCGAGGTCTACGCCGAGGCGCCGACGACGGCCGCCCGCGGGCTCCGCGGGGAGCGGCTGCACTTCGCCGGTGGCAGCTACACCGACCCCGAAGCACTGGCCGCGGCCTTCCGCGAGCGCTGGTCACAGGCGGCGGACTACCTGGTCGGGCAGGGCATCGGCGACCTCGTCACCTGGCTGCACCAGACGGAGGTCGGGGACGCGGCGGACGAGGTGCTGGAAGCAGTGCGCCGGGGCTACCACAGCCCGGAGCGCGCCCTCGTGGAGCTTCAGATGCTGCTCGATCCCTCCACGACGCCGGTGTTCCGCTCACGATCCCTGGACAGTGCCGGGTTCAACGACGCGATCCAGGCAGCCGGGGCCGGTACGGCGGAGGCACGGTCCTGGATCAAGGAGCTGCGCACCGCGGCGGTCTTCGCCGCCGCCGCCAAGCACGCGACCGACGGAGCGGCACTCGCCCAGCTGGGTGAGGACCTCCGCATCGTCTGGCGGCGCATCGACGAGCTGCTCGAACCCCTGCAGAGCGACGGCGAGCTGCGGCCACTTCTCGACCCCGCCAAGGCAGAGATGGAGCCGAAGGTCTTCGCCGCCGTGCTCAGCGCCAACGCCCGGAAGGACCTGCACGGCGCGGCCCGACGACAGGCGAAACAGAGCGAGGACCTGCCAACGCCCCTAGCAGCGCTCGCCGGCAACCTCGCTAGTCGCAACCCGGGCAGCGCCGCCTCGGCGGACGACGCGGTCTGCGCCACACTGATCCCCCTCGTGCGCGAGCACCGCCGGGTCGTCGCCGAGGACCAGCGGCGCGCCGAGCAGGCCCGGCAACAAGCCGTGCAGGAGGAAGCCAAGCAACGTTCCCGCGCCGCGGCCGCGGCCCGTCGCCGGCAGGCCCGCGCTGACCTGTTTCGCCACGCCCGGAAGCTGCTGCTGGTGGGCGCGATCTGGACGGCGGCTTGGACGTTCGCCGCCGTAGAGACCGTGGGGCCTCCGTGGCCCGACTGGGCGCTGGACTTCGGGATTCCCGCCGCGATCGCCATCGCGATCGTGCTGCCCGTGGACACCCTCGTCCCCTCGCGCAAGGCCAGCGGGTTGTCCCTGGCCGGCGCCGGCCTCGCCCTGTGGTACGCCCTCGTCCACACCATCGCCTGGTCGGAGTTCGAGTTCCGGTTCGTCCCGGGCGAGTTCGTGGACCTCCCGCTCCTGACCGCCGCCGGCTACGCCGCCGGCAGCATCGTCGGCCACGCGCTCGACCAGGTGCCGGGCCGCAGGGAGACGCCGACGGGTTTGCCGGACTGGGTCCGCTTCCTGCCGCTGTGCGCCGTGCTGGTGGCCCTGGTCTCCGACGGTGCCCGCGCCCTGGACATCAACCTGATGGACCTGATCGACGGCTCCCCCGACTTCGTCACCGACGTCCTCGACGCCACCTACGTGGAAGTGCCGGGGCTGAACCCGAACACCGGGCCCGGGCTCTGGCTGACCATGGGGGTCGCTCTGCTCGCGTTCCTCGCCCTGGCCGCGTCGCGGGACATCGAGCACCGGAGCCGGAACTTCCAGCGGTTGCTGTGGACGCTGCTCAACGCGGCAGCGGCCCTGGTGGTCGTCATCGGCTCCGGCTACCTCGTCGTGGCCGGCGCGGCGAACGCGTGATGGCGCAACAACCTACGACGGTGACCGTGGCTGCCGTCACCCACCACGGCCGGGTCCGCCACTCCAACGAGGACTGTGTGCTGGTCGGTGGCTGGGCGAGCGTCGGCGACGGCAACCTGACCCAGCAGTTCACACTGGCCAAGGCGCACCCGCTTCTCGTGGCTGTGCTCGACGGGATGGGGGGCCACGACGGTGGTGACGTGGCCTCCCGGGTGGCCGCCGCGGTGCTGGCAGCCACGCCGGCGGTCACCGGCACGGAGGAGCTGCGCGAGCGGGTGCTCGCCGCAGACCGGGCTCTCCTGCGGGCGGCATCCCCCCTCCAACTGGCGGGCATGGGCACAACTGTCGTCGGCTTCCTGCTCGGCACCGACGACTACACCGTCTTCAACGTCGGCGACAGCAGCGCCTTCCGGCTGCTCCACGGCAGGCTCGGCCATCTCTCGGTGACCGACGGCCGGCCCGATCCACGCCGGCCGGGGGCCACCGTGCTCACCCAGGTGCTGGGCGGGACTGTCACCGAGCTCGAGGTCCACCAGGAGACCTACCCGGTGGGTGCGCCGGTGCGACTCCTGTTGTGCTCGGACGGGCTCACCTACGTGGTGCAACCCGAGCAGGCGCGGGAGCTGCTCGGCGCGGTGAATCCGGAGCAGGCAGCGGCCGCGCTGCTGGAGGCGGCGCTGGACGGGGGCGGACCGGACAACATCTCCGTCGTGGTGGTCGACCTCGATCCGCAGCCGGAGGAGTTCTCTCGGTAGCGTGGCGACTGGTCCTGAACAGATACTTCAGCCTCCCAGTTGGTGCGACCGACTGGTCTACGGGCTAGCCGTATCCATGTGAACCGTCCTGGCTTCGCCGGAGGGTGGTTGTTTAGGCGACCTCCGGGTCGGACGTCGTCTTTGTAGCCTGCCGGTGCTGCTGTTCGAACTCAATGGGGGGCAGGTGCCCGATTGAGGAGTGCAGCCGGGTGGTGTTGTACCAGTGGACCCAGCGGGCGACCTGCCACTCGACCTCGGCGCGGGTCTTCCAGGCGAGGCCGCCGTTGTTGATGGCTTCGGTCTTGAACAGGCCGATGGTCGACTCGCACAAAGCGTTGTCCAGGGCGTCGCCGACGGTGCCGATCGAGCCGACGATGCCGGCGGTGAGGAGCTCGGCGGTGAACGCCACGGAGGTGTACTGACCCGGCATCCGAGTGATGCACGAGCCCGGTGGTAGTCCACTGGGCGTCGGCGCGGTGTCGGGTATCAAGGGCCTGCCGGAAGGCGTCGAGGACCAGCGAGGTCTCCTTGCTGGTGGAGACCCGCCAGCCCAGGATCCGCCGGGAGAACACGTCGACGACGAACGCGACGTAGCAGAACCCGGCCAGCGTCCACACGTATGAGAAGTCGGCGACCCACAGCTCGTCCGGGGCGGTCGGGGTGTCCCAGCCCCGTTTCACCAGGTCCGGATACCGAGGCGCCGTGTGGTCGGGTCGGGTCGTGGTCGTGCGGTGCCGACCCCGGATCGCGCCGGTGATCCCGGTGATGGCCATCAGCCGGGCGACCTGGTCGCGGCCGATTCCCAGGCCGGCACGCCGGGCCGCGTACCAGAGCTTGCGGACTCTCCCGATGGCGATTTCCTCGATGCACTCCGCCAGCGCCTGCTGGACCAAGTGGCCGCGTCCGAGCGAACCAGGGTCGGGGAAGACGACGCCGGAGGTGCGTGGCAGGGCCCCGGCAAAGTTGATCTACCCGTTATGTGAGCAGGGGTAGGACGCGGTTGGGGTGGCGGGAGAGGTGTCGGGTGGCGGCGGCGATGTTGGTCGCTCCGGCGCTGCGGTGGAGGCCGATGGCGAGGTTGCGCAGGGTGGCCATGACGGCGGGTCCGTGGCCGGTACGGATTTGGCTGAGGTCCTCAGCGAAGGTGACGTCGCGGATCCAGTGCAGCCGGTTCTCGATGCCCCAGTGGGCCCGGGCCGCGTCGGCGAGCCGGGTCGGGCTGGTCTGTTCGTAGGTGAGATCGGTGATCGCGTAGACGGTCTCGGTGCGCCACCGACCGACGGTGAGCGGTCTTCGCCGGCGGGTGATCTTGATCGCTAGCTTCGCGGTCGGGAAGGCGATCCCGGCCCGGATGGCGGTGACCTTGACGGTGCGCCGCTCGATCCGGCCGTGGCCCTTGCCGGTGGTGGTGTCGGCGACGGACACCTCAGCCCAGGGCAGTCCTTTCAGCTGGGCCAGCAACGTCGGCTGGTTGCCTTTGACCGTCAGCAGATAGTGCGCGGCACGGCCGGCGAGGTAGGCCACATGGGCCCGCTGGGTGTGCAACGCGTCGGCGGTGACGATCGCCCCGGCGATGTCGACCCGGTCCAGCAACGGGGCGAACGCGTTGATCTCGTTGGTCTTTCCGTCGACCACGGCTTGGCCGAGCACGACACCGGTGGCGGTGTCGAACGCGGCCAGCAGATGCGTCGCCGCGCCGCCGCCGCCGCGTGCCCCCCGGGCGGTCTTGCCGTCGATGGCGATCACCGCCGGAGACTGCGCGGCCGGGCGTCGGGCCGCCAACCAGGACGAGACCGCCGCGTCCAGCGCGTCGGCGTTGACGCGTTGCAGGACCCGGCGGATCGTCGACTCACACGGTGCGCGCCGGCCCAGGCCCAGGCGCAGCCGGACCGCCGGGGTCAGGTCGTGGGCCCACTCGGCGATCGCAGTGAACGACGTCGCGCCGGACAGGACCGCGCACACGCCGATCCCCACGATCGCGGTGAACCGGTGACGCACCCCGCGACGAGCCCGCGGATCGGGCACCGACCCCAGCGCCACCAGCAAGTCGGCCGGGACCGGCTCGGGCGCGCCGCCCGGGCCCGGGAACTGGCCAACAGCGGCAACGAACAGCGAAGATACAGACACGGACACGGCACCCGCCTCGGTCGATCCTGAAGGCTTCAGACACCCTCATGATCACCAGCGGGGCCGTGTTCGTCGGCTTCTACACCATCACCGGCGTGTCACCGCGCGACACGCCCAACAACGCGACTTTGCCAGGGCCCTGAGGTGCGTGGCGGTCGCATTACAGGTTCCTGCGGGAGGCCAAGGGGAGCGCACGGAACGGAACGCCCGTCGAGATCCGCGTTCGCGATCTCCTTGCTCGCTGGAATGCAAGCGGCCGCACGCAGGCGGCGAGCGAACGGCTTGCCGCGGATCTGGAGAACCATGGCCTCACCACGTCGCCCAACTTCCTCAAGACCGGACTCGACTCTCTTGTCCTGGTAGTAGAGCGCCCGCTCGAAGTCGAAGGCACTTCGGCCGATGCCGACGGTCACGAACGGGAAGAGCCGTCTTCAACCTCCGACGAGGTTGGCCTCACCTTGGGCAACATACCCTCGGCGAACCTCGGAGTGGAAGCAATCACTCCGCAGGCCACGTACGACGAGGCAATCACTCGAATGCTCCTCAACGACTTCTCACAACTGGCGGTGATGAACGGTCCGCGCTCAGTGCCAAGAGCTGTCAGTTGGCAGTCCATCGCGCGGGCACGACACGCCAATCCCGCGGGCGGCTTCGCCGAGGCAATTGTTCCCGCGACTGTGCTGCCGTTTGACACCGACC
>Ga0268386_10004120_pt1 | contig 10656 bp, 8 predicted proteins | sample RVTome_15_FD_200260 | JGI IMG/M metagenome (GOLD analysis project Ga0268386, IMG submission 200260) | Soil microbial communities from uranium-contaminated site in the Upper Colorado River Basin, Wyoming, United States - RVT150D86... ... | reverse complement strand
GTGCGGCGGCTGCTGTCGCTACACCGGGTCACCCCCTTCGACGTGGTCCTCGCGACGGGCAACCCGTTCAGCTCCTTCGCCGCCGCCTGGTCCTTCCACCGGCTGACCGGCGTGCCGTACGTGCTGGACTACCGGGACTCCTGGACGCTGGACCTCTTCACCGACGAAGCGGTCGCCGAGCCGGGCTCCGCGGCGTACCGGTGGGAGTCGAGGGTCCTCTCCGGGGCCGCTCGCGCGTTCTTCGTCAACTCCGCTTTGCTGGAGTGGCACGCGGGGCGCTACCCCTCGGCCGCCCCGCGGATGCGCGTCGTACAGAACGGCTACGAGCCCGACGCCGTCCGGGTCGTGGAGCGCGGCCGCCTCCCAGGCAACGGGCTCCGCTTCGGCTACGTGGGGACCATCACCCCGCACGTGCCGGTCGAGGCGCTCGTCGACGGCTGGCTACTGGCCCGGTCGAAGGAGCCTGCGCTGGGGGACGCGAGGGTGGACCTGTACGGGCACCTCGGGTTCTTCCCCGCTGCCGTCGAGGCCACCCGGTCCAGGCTGCCCGACCCGTCGACCTCCGCCGTGAACTACCGCGGGCCGGTCCGCAAGGCCGACCTGGCCCGCGTCTACGGATCGCTGGACGCACTGCTCCTCGTCCTCGGCGGTGGGCGCTACGTCACCTCCGGGAAGGTCTTCGAGTACATGGCCACGGGTCGCCCGGTCGTGTCGGTGCACCGCGCGGACTCGGCCGCGGCCGAGGTCCTCTCCGGCTACCCGCTCTGGTTCCCTGCGGCGGACCTGTCCGCGCCCGCGGTCGCGGCGGCCCTGTCCCGGGCAGCGCACGCCGCCTCCGTCCTGACCGACGACCAGGTGGGGGCCGCCCGCGACCATGCCAGGACCTATACGAGGACTGCACAGCTGGAGGTGCTCGAGCGGGAGCTCTGCGAGGTGGCTCGTGGTTGACACGCTCACGGTCGTGACCCCTTGGTTCCCCTCACCCGCGAAGCCGCCCCAGGGATCTTTCGTGCAGGCGGCGGTCCGAGCCGTGGCCGGCGAGATCGGGCGCGTCGAGGTCGTCCACACGGACGAGTGGATCACGCCCGCAGGCCCGACCGGCCGCGCCGTGGAGTCGGCCTACCGCCGGTACGCGGCACGGGGCGTCCGTCCCCGGCTGCAGGACGACGGGACCTGGCTGAGCCGTGTCCCCGCCCTCGTCCGACCCCGCCGCCGGTGGGACGTCCACTCCAGGACGGTGTCGCGCTCGCTGGCCGCCGCACGGGCCGGGCGGCCGTTCGAGTCCGCCGTCGTCCACGGCCACGTCGTCCTGCCGGGCGGCCTCGTCGCCGTGGAGCACGCAGCTGCCGGGGCCCGGGTGGTCGTCACCGAGCACGCCTCGTACCTGGCCGACGTCCTCGCCGAGCCGCGGGCACAGGACCTCTACGACGAAGTCGTGGACCGGGCAGCCGCCCTGTTGTGCGTGAGCGCGGTCTTGCGCGACCAGGTCCTCGAGGTGTTCCCGCACCACCGGGCCAAGGTCCACGTCGTGCCCAACCCGGTGGAGATGGCAGGACCGCCGCGCCGGGAGGGCCCAGCCACGCGACCCCGACGGTGGTTGTTCGTCGGCTCGCTCATCGAGCGCAAGGGCCCCCTGCGCCTCCTGGAGGCCTTCGCGGCCAGCCGACGGGAGGAGCCCGACCTCGAGCTCACGCTGCTCGGCACGGGACCGCAACGTCCAGACGTCCTCGCCCGGGTCCGAGCCCTGGGGCTCGACCACGCGGTGCACCTGCTCGACCCGGTCGCCCCGGCGGAGGTCCCACGGGTCATGGCTCGGCACGACCTGCTGGTCCACCCCAGCCACCACGAGACCTTCGGCATGACCCCGGTGGAGTCCGTGGCGGTCGGGACCCCGGTGCTCGTCGCCCGGTACCCCGCCGCCGTGGAGGTGCTGGGCGAGATCGAGGGCCTCGGCGGGGGGACGTTCCCGGTCACCGAGGACCCGTCCGTGATAAGCGCGGCCTACCGACGGCTGCGCGACGGGTGGGACCGGCTCGACGTCCGCCGGGCGCGGTCCGTGCTTGCCCGTCGGTTCGGGAGCCCTGCCGTGGCGGCGGCCCTGATCAGCCAGTACACCGGGACGCCGGCCACACCTGCCGCACCGCCGCGGGAAGGACAGGGAGCATCGTGAACGTCCTGATCATCGCCGTCACGGCCTCTCGACGGGTGGGGGTCGCCTCGGACATCGAAGCGTTGACCGCCTCAGGTGCCAACGTGACGTTGCTGACCTCACGCGTGGACGCCTGGCCAGGTCTTGATCCGCGGGTGCGCGTGGTCGACCTGGCGGAGGCCGAGGGGCGGATGCCGCTGGTGGCGTCGCTGCGGCGGGCCTCGACGGCGGCACGCGACCTGCTCGGGGGCCGCCGCGCGGCCACGGGCCTGCCTCGGCCCGACCGCTCCCCCGAGTCCGCACCCGTGCCGGCCGGACCGCCCGCCGACCAGGAGCAGGTGCCCGACGGGGCGGTGGCGAGCCCCAGCCCCTCGAGGGCGACGGGTTCGGGGCGCGCCGGGACCGGCGCGTCCCGGCCCCGGGACCTGGCGCGTCGGGCGTACCGGGGCGTGCGCCCCTGGCTGCTGTGGCGTGCGGCGCGGCGCTCGGTGCTCCCGACCCTGGACCTCGCCTCGATGGACCTGGTGCTCGTGGCGGACGCCCAGGCGGTCCCGATCGGGTGGCACGTCGCCCGGGCCCATCCCCACACGGAGGTGACGTTCACGCTCGACCGCGCTCGGCTCGCACCGGGCGACGGTCCGACGATGCCGTACGGTGGGCGCGGCCCCCGCGACGAGGCCGTCGCCGAGCGAGGAGAGGAGTGGCGCTCGTGAAGGGCTCGACCCCTGTCGCCCTGGACGACGACTTCCTCGGCCAGGTGCACGTCTACGAGAAGCACCGGATCGGCCTCCCCCGGATGCGGCCTTACTTCCGGGAGCTGTGGCGGCGCCGGGAGTTCGCGGTCGAGCTGTCCAGGAGCACGCTGAGGGCGCAGAACTTCAACACGGTGTTCGGCCAGCTGTGGCTGGTGTTCAACCCGCTGCTCCTCGGTGCCGTCTACTACGTCCTCGTCGCCATCATCAGGGGCAACCCCCGGGGCATCGACTTCCTCGCCCACCTGCTGGGTGGGCTGTTCATCTTCTACTTCGTCTCCGGCTCGATCACGACGGGAACGAACTCGGTCGTCGGCGGCGGGCGACTGATCCTCAACACGTCCTTCCCCCGCATCCTGCTGCCCGCTTCCGCCACGATCACCGCCTTCCTGCGGTTCCTCCCCACCCTGCCCATCTACGCGGCCGTCCACATCGCTGCCGGACTGCCCTTCTCGTGGGCGATGCTGTTGATCCCCGTGCTGTTCGTCCTCTACGCGTTCTTCGCACACGGGGTCGCGGCGTTCTTCGCCACGTTGCAGGTGTACTTCCGGGACACGGCGAACTTCCTGCCCTACCTGGTGCGTATCTGGCTCTACCTGTCGCCGATCCTGTGGACCCTGGACGACGTCAGCGGCGTGGGGCCCAAGATCAAGCAGTTCCTCGTGCTCAACCCGCTCTACCCCATGCTGGGGGCGTGGCAGGACATCGTGGACCACGGGAACGTGCCGAGGCTCTCATTCGCGCTCGGGACGCTCGCCTGGGCTGTCGGGGCGACCGTCGTCGGCATGTTGTTCTTCATGTCGAGGGAGCGTGAGTTTGCTGTCCGTCTCTGAGCGGGCCAGGAAGGACGTCCCCGACGGCCCGCGGGTCGGAGGCCCGGCCGTCAAGGTGGACGACCTGTCCGTGACCTACCGGACGTCCGTCGAGAAGCGTCCCACCCTGCGCGGCGCCATCATGCGAGCCGGGCGGGGCCGGCGCACCATCCGGACGATCGAAGCCGTCCGGGACGTGTCCTTCGAGGTCCAGCCCGGGACCGTGCTGGGGATCGTCGGCGCCAACGGGGCGGGCAAGTCCACGCTGGTGCGCGCGGTGGCCGGCATCCTGCCCCCGACCGAAGGGCGGATCGAGGTGCACGGGCGGGTGAGCACCCTCCTGGCGCTGGGGGTCGGCTTCAACGGCAACCTCAGCGGCCGCGAGAACGTCGTGCTCGGCGGGCTGGCCGCCGGCCTGACCCGGTCCGAGGTCGCCGAGAAGTACCAGGAGATCGAGGATTTCGCCGAGCTGGGCGATTTCATCGACATGCCGATGAAGACCTACTCCTCTGGCATGTACAGCCGGTTGGCGTTCTCGGTCGCCGTGAACATGACCCCCGACATCCTTCTCATCGACGAGGCGCTCTCGGCGGGCGACGCCCGTTTCAAGCGCAAGTCGCTGGACAAGATGCGCGAGCTCGTGGCGGAGGCTCGCACCCTCTTCCTGGTCAGCCACGCGTTGGCCACCGTCCGCGAGCTGTGCAGTGAGGCCATCTGGATGCACAAGGGTCAGCTGAAGCTCCAAGGCGACCCGGACCGGGTCATCAAGGCGTACACCCGGTACCTCGAGGTCGGTGAGTCCGCCGTCACGGACGAGGACTTCTGATCGGCCTCGGGCGGCCGGCGACCCGGCCCGACGTGTCGGTCGTCAGCAGCGGGCACGACGTCGCCGACGCGCGCCTGCACCGGGAGGTCGAGGCGCTGGTCCGTGCCGGCGCCCAGGTCGAGGTCATGGCGCTCGGGAACCCCGATGACGCCCCTGCCGGAAGTCGACCGCAGGTCGTCCGCGGCCGGGGCGGGTTTGTCGGCCGAGCGGTGCGGGCGCTCGTGATGCCCCTGCGGGCCCGCGGACGCGTGCTGCTCGTGCTCGACCCCGACCTGGTGCCCGCCGCCTGGCTGGCCGCCCGGGTGACCCGGCGGCGGCTCGTGGTCGACGTGCACGAGGACTACCGGGCCCTGCTGCGGGACCGGACCTGGGCCCGTGGGCCCGGCGGCTCGCTCGCGCGCGCTCTCGCGGGCGGACTCTCCGCAGCCTCGGCGCGCGCCGACCTCACGGTGGTCGCCGACGACCACGTCCCCCCGCGCCGGGCGCGGCACCGTCTGGTCGTCGAAAACCTCCCCGTCCGGGACCACCTGCCGGGCCCCGGCGCCCTGTCGTCCGAGCCGCGCGCGGTGTACGTGGGTGACGTCCGGCGCTCGCGGGGCCTGCGGGACATGCTGGCGGCCGTCGAGGGGGCCCCCGGGTGGCGGCTCGACGTCGTGGGTCCGGTGGCGCCCGAGGACAGGGAGTGGCTCGCCGGGTGGCGCGCGTCGTCGGCCGCCGCGGACCGGGTCGTCTTCCACGGGCGGCTGGCGCCGGTGCAGTCCTGGCAGGTCGCGGCGGGGGCCTGGTGCGGGTTCGCCCTGCTCGCACAGACCCCGGCCTTCCGCGACGCCATGCCCAGCAAGGTCCTCGAGTACATCGCTGCCGGCATCCCGGTGGTGTCCACCCCGCTGCCCAGGGTCGCCGCCCTGCTGGAGGCCTCCGGAGGGGGGGTCGTCGTCACAGGGCCCGACCAGGCGTCCGCTACCCTGCGGCGGTGGACCGGGGCCCCCGAGGTCGTCCACCGTCACCGGCGCGCCGCGCTCGACTGGGCCGCGGAGAACCTGACCGGTGAGTCGCCGTACGACGCCATGGCCGGCGAGCTCGTGCTGCTCGCCGGCAGCGGGCGCGCGAAGAGGGAGAAGACGTGACGGTTCGGATCGAGCCGAGCGCCGACGTCGACGACAGCGCCGAGATCGGTGCGGGTTCGTCGGTGTGGCACCTCGCCCAGGTGCGCGAGGGTGCCCGGTTGGGCCGCCGGTGTGTCGTCGGTCGCGGCGCCTACATCGGCCCCGGTGTATCGCTGGGGGACAACTGCAAGGTGCAGAACTACGCGCTGGTCTACGAACCCGCCCGGCTCGAGGACGGGGTCTTCGTGGGGCCGGCCGCAGTGTTCACCAACGACACCTTCCCCCGGGCCGTCAACCCCGACGGCTCCCTCAAGACCGGGACCGACTGGGAGGCGGTGGGGGTGACCGTCCGCACCGGGGCGTCGGTCGGCGCCCGCGCGGTGTGCGTCGCCCCGGTCGTCGTGGGGCGCTGGGCCACCGTGGCGGCGGGGGCCGTGGTGACCCGCGACGTGCTCGACTTCGCCCTGGTCGCCGGTGTGCCTGCGCGACGGCTCACCTGGGTCGGTCGGGCGGGAGTGCCCCTGGAGGCCGTCGGCGGCGGTCACTGGCGGTGCCCGGTGACGCAGGAGGACTTCCGAGAGATCGACGGCACGCTCGTCGAGGACGACCAGCCAGAGGAGCACCCGTGACGTTGCCCATGGTTCCGGCTGCCAAGCCGGTCATCGGCGAGGAGGAGCGCGCCGCCGTCGACCGCGTGCTGCGGAGCGGTGTCATCGCCCAGGGTCCGGAGGTCGCGGCCTTCGAGCAGGAGTTCGGCGACGCCCTGGCCGGGGGCCGCGAGGTGGTCGCGGTGAACTCCGGGACGGCCGGCCTGCACCTCGGGCTCCTTGCCGCCGGGGTGGGCCCCGGGGACGAGGTGATCGTTCCGTCCTTCACCTTCGCCGCCACGGCGAACTCGGTCGCACTGACCGGCGCCACGCCGGTCTTCGCCGACATCGAGCCCCGCCACTTCTGCCTCGAACCCGACGCGGTGGAGGCCGCGGTCACCGATCGTACGCGGGGGATCATGCCCGTCCACCTGTACGGTCACCCGGCGGACCTGACCCGGCTGCGGCAGGTCGCCGACCGTCACGGCCTCGAGCTCTACGAGGACGCGGCTCAGGCCCACGCCGCCACCTGGCAGGGCCGTCCGGTAGGGACGTTCGGCACGTTCGCCATGTTCAGCCTCTACCCCACAAAGAACATGACCTCCGGGGAGGGCGGGATGGTGACGTGCGCCGGGCCGGAGCTGGCCCGGATGGTGCGGCTGCTGCGCAACCAGGGCATGGAGCGGCGGTACGAGAACGAGGTCATCGGCTTCAACTGCCGCATGACGGACGTCCACGCCGCCATCGGCCGCGTCCAGCTCGCCAAGCTGCCGGCGTGGACCGTCCGGCGGCAGGCCAACGCGGCCTTCCTCGACCGCCACCTCGAGGGGGTCGCCGTCCCGCCGGTGGCAGCCGGTGCCACCCACGTCTACCACCAGTACACCGTGCGGGTGGTCGACGACCGGGACGGCTTCGCCAAGGCCCTGGAGCAGGAGCACGGTGTCGGCACGGGGATCTACTACCCCACGCCGAACCACCGGCTCCCGTCGTTCGCACGGACCCTGGACCTCCCCGAGACCGAACGGGCCGCTGCCGAGGCCCTCTCGCTGCCGGTGCACCCCGCGCTGACCCCGGATGACCTGGAGCGGGTTGCCGCCGCGGTGGGCGCGGTGGCCCGGGCGGGCTCCTGATGACGGCGCTGCGGGCGGGGCTGATCGGCCTCGGGATGATGGGCCGCAACCATGCACGCGTGCTCCGGTCGATGGTCGGGGTGGAGCTCGTCGGCGTGGCGGACCCTGGTGGGGACCAGCACGGGGTCGCGGGTGGGGTGCACGTCCTGGCCGACATCGAGTCCCTGATCGCGGTCGGTCTCGACCTGTGCGTCGTCGCAGTGCCGACGGCCTACCACGAGGAGGTCGGCCTTCGACTGGCCGAGGCGGGTGTGCACGTGCTCGTCGAGAAGCCGCTCGCTCCCGACGTGGGGTCGGCGTCCCGGCTCGCCGAGGCCTTCGAGACGCGCGGACTCGTCGGATGCGTCGGCCACATCGAGCGCTACAACCCCGCACTGCAGAGCCTGCGCTCCCGGCTCGAGTCTGGTGACGTGGGCGAGGTCTACCAGATCGTGACCCGCCGGCAGGGGCCCTTCCCGAACCGGATCGCGGACGTCGGGGTGGTCAAGGACCTGGCCACACACGACATCGACCTGACCGGCTGGGTGGCCCGGCAACCGTTCGTCTCCGTCGCCGCCCGGACGGCGCACAAGAGCGGGCGGGTGCACGAGGACCTGGTGGCCGTGGTCGGCCAGCTCGCCGACGGCACCGTGACCAGCCACTTGGTCAACTGGCTGTCCCCGATGAAGGAGCGGGTGACGGTCGTCACCGGGGTCAAGGGCGCCTTCGTCGCCGACACGCTGACGGCGGACCTCACCTTCTACGCCAACGGGTTGGTCCCCATGGAGTGGGACGCGATCGCCAAGTTCCGCGGAGTGGCCGAGGGCGACATGGTCCGCTTCGCCATCCCGAAGCCGGAGCCCCTGCGTACCGAGCTCGAGTCCTTCCGCAATGCCGTGCTCGGCAAGGACGCCGACATCGTCACCATGCGCCAGGGCCTGGCCACCGTGGCGGTGGCCGAGGCCTGCCTGGCCTCGGCGCGCGACGGGGTGACCGTCGCTGTCAGGGATGTGGCGGATGTGACCTGAGTTACTCCTGTGGTATAACGGGCCGGCTGGAGCGGCACGTTGACCCAGGGGGGATCCGCCATGCGGATGGCGCGACTGGTCCTCGCCGGCGCTGCGCTTCCCGCGGCCCTCCTCCTGGTGCCGGTGGCGGCGGTCCCCACCCCCCCGCCCCGTCCCGTGCCCGCCGACCTGACCTCGGTCCCTCTCGACGGGCTGGACCCGTCGGGTCGGCGTGAGCCCGGAGCCCACGATCCGGCGGCTGCCCGAGGCGCCGCACCTGGTTCGCCCGGGGCCGCAGGACCCGGACAGACGGCGGCGCCCGCACCGACCGCGGCGCCGGGGGACCCCGTCCTGGCCATCACTGCGCCGCTCGAGGTGACCGGACTCGCCGTGCTCGGCGTCACGTGGGACCCCGGCGCCTCGCCGGCCGAGGTCGCGATCCGCCTCAGGGAAGGGGCCGTGTGGACGCCGTGGACGCCGCTCCCGCTCTCGGCCGAGCACGGGCCTGACCCTGGAGCGGCCGAGGACGGGGGGGCACGCCCCGGCAGCGACCCCGTGGTCATGTCCGAGGTCGAGGTCGACGTCCAGCTGCGGGTGTCCGGCGAGGAAGGCGGCCAGGTCGACGGCCTCCGGCTGGACGTCGTCGACGCGGGCGAGTCCGCGGCCGACGCCACCGTCGGGACGGCGGCACCCGGGACGGCTGCCGCCGCGCCCGCGCGGCCGGCCATCCTCACCCGGCAGCAGTGGGGAGCCGACGAGTCGATCCGGGGCGCGCCGTCCTACGGCAGGGTCCGGGCGGGCTTCGTTCACCACACGGTGAGCTCCAACTCCTACACCGCCGACCAGGTGCCGGCGATCATCCGTGGGATCTACGCCTACCACGTGAAGAGCCGGGGCTGGAAGGACATCGGTTACAACTTCCTCGTCGACAGGTTCGGCCGGATCTGGGAGGGCCGGTACGGCGGCGTCGACCGGCCCGTGATCGGAGCCCACACCTCGGGGTACAACAGCGAGGCCTTCGCCATGTCGGCGATCGGGGACTTCACGTCCGCGACCCCGTCGGACGCCGTGATCGACGCCTACGGCCGGCTCTTCGCCTGGAAGCTGTCCCTTCACGGGGTCGACCCGACCGTCACGACCCGGCTCGGCGGCACGACCTTCCGCACCGTCTCCGGTCACCGGGACGCCGGGTCCACGGAGTGTCCGGGTCAGCGGCTCTACGATCGGCTGGGCACCATCCGCAGCCTGGCGAAGGCCCACCAGGGCAGCTTCTCCGCCCGCGACCCGCAGCGCGTGGCGGCGCCGAACGGCGCCCCGGACCTCGCCGGTCTGGGCGGGACGCGCGACCGGCTGCTGCTCTCCCAGGGAGACGGTGGTCGTGGGTTCCTGGCTCCGGGCGTGGTGGGGCGCGGCTGGTCCGGGTTCGATCCCGTCGGAGCCGGCCGCTGGGACGGCGACCCCCACCCCGACGTGTTGGCGGTCGAGCGTGCCACCGGACTCCTGTGGCTCTACCCGGGGAACGGGAGTGGGGGCTGGCTGCCACGGCGGCAGGTCGGCACCTCGTGGACCTCGATGCGTCACGTCGTGGGGATCGGGGACTGGGGCGGGGACGGCCGCCCCGACCTCCTGGCTGTCGACGGGGCCCACCGGCTCTGGCTCTACCCCGGCAACGGCAGGGGAGGCTTCCTCGCCCGCCGGCAGATCGGTTCCGGTTGGGGCGTCATGGACCTGCTCGTGTCCGTGGGCGACTGGGATCGCGACGGGAGGACGGACCTCGTCGCCCGGGAGGCGGCGAGTGGGGTCCTGTGGCTCTACCCGGGCAACGGGGTCGAGGGCGCGCTCCCCCGACGCCAGATCGGTTCCGGCTGGGGCGTCATGCGCTCGGTGGTCGGGCCCGGTGACTGGGACGGCGACGCACGTCCGGACCTGCTCGCCGTCGACCGCGCCGGCGACGTGTGGCTGTACCCGCGGACGTCGAGCGGGTCCATCGCCGCTCGAGTGCGGGTGCGGTCCGGATGGCGCGACGTGGACGCCGTGGCGGCCGTCGGGAACTGGGACGGCGAGGGTGGGGCCGACCTGCTCGCGCGCTCCAGCGCTGACGGACGGCTGGTCCTGCACCCGGGCAGCGGCGGTCGTCGCTTCGTCCCGGGGCACGTGGCCGCCCCCGCCGGCGGACGCATGGACGCCGTCGTCATGGTCGGCGACTGGTCCGGTGACGGGCGGGTCGACGTGCTCGGCCGCGCTGCCTCCGGGGGCGCGCTCCACCTCTGGCGCGGCCGGGGGGACGGCACCTTCCAGGCGGCATCTG
>Ga0268386_10004118_pt1 | contig 10658 bp, 8 predicted proteins | sample RVTome_15_FD_200260 | JGI IMG/M metagenome (GOLD analysis project Ga0268386, IMG submission 200260) | Soil microbial communities from uranium-contaminated site in the Upper Colorado River Basin, Wyoming, United States - RVT150D86... ... | reverse complement strand
TCGAACCCTCGGTAGAGTTTCCCCTACACACGCTTTCCAAGCGTGCCTGATCGACCGCTCCAGCATCTCTCCGTTTAGAATCAACAACTTACAGTCAGCCGCCGGTCGAGATCGTGGCGATTGTGATACGTCCTCCAATGTGCCGCGATCACTTACGGGCTTTGCAAGTATAGCCGTCGGCGACAGATCGAGTTGATCGACATCACGATGCGCGGCCTTCTTCGCGGCTGGCTGGCTATCAGCCATTGCGTCGTCGTTTGGAGAGATGTCACGTCACCGAATCGGATCAAGTCCAGGCCGATTGACCAGGGAGCATGGACGTCGAGAGCAGGGAGCCGAACGCTGGCGCACGCTCGCGTTTTGAACGGCTGGGTTCGCGCGTCGGCAAAGAAAGCGCGTCGGCAAAGAAGATCGATCCATCGTCACTCACCGAGTTACACCTCGTTGCCGACGCCGAACGGTCGTGTTAATCGCGGACTGCTCCTGTGTACCTCGGCCGTTAGGACGGCCTAACTCAGACGCTGGCCTACTGAGGTCGCACACCCGACGGCGAAGACATTGCCCTGTGTGTCCAGGACGGTACTGTTGATCGTCGCCTCGAGAGTGTCCTGATACCGGTCGAACTCGATGTGCTGGGTGATTCGCTGCGTTCCCGTGTTAACGCCAGTAGGCGCAAACAGGAACGCTTCCGTCACCGCAGTGTAGGTGCCGCCGGTCGAATGCGACCACACGCCCAGTCCGGTGGTGCGGCTCGCCGGGCTCAGGCCGCCGTCGGCCGTCGTGACGGTCCCACCTCGCGCAAATGAGGCGAGGGCGGGGAACGGACTCCGCAGCGGCTGGCCCGATGTGCAGTCGCGCAAGGTGATCTGCACGCGCCAGGTACCCTCGATCGTCCGCGCCTCGGCCTGGGTGTTTTCCGCTTGAGCGCTGGCGCCCGCGGCGAAAATGAAGGCGACGGCAGCGATCGTGGCGACGATTCGCGACATTCTTGCCATGTGTTGACCTCTTTTCTGACTAATGGCCCCCCAATGAGCACGCGAATCGTGCCGCGGCGCCCGTATGAAAGTCTTTAAAATGGTCGTGAAATGAGATGAAAGTTCTGAACGGTATGATTAGCGAGGATCCCGCCGCGTACGAATTCGCCGACTTCCACCTCGATCCCGCGCATCGCCGGCTGCTGCGCTCGGGCGAGCCTGTGCCGCTCACCCCCAAGGTGTTCGACACGCTGCTCTACCTCGTTGAACATCGACACGCCGTCCTAGAAAAGGACGAGCTTCTCAAAGCCCTATGGCCGGACGTCGTTGTCGAGGAAAACAACCTGGGCCAGGCCATCAGCAAGCTCCGCGCAGCGCTCGGCGAGGCGCCGGGAGCTAACCGATACATCGCAACGATCCCCGGCCGCGGCTATCGCTTCGTCGCGCCGGTGACGCCCATCTTCGGACCCGATGCGCGACCTCTGGCACGCGAAGAAGCGCCGGATTCCGCACCCCGCCTGTGGCAGGTCAGCCGCCTGACCGCACGTGGGTCGCTACTCGTAGCCGTTGCCACACTGGTTGTCCTGACGGCAGCATATTTATGGCGGGCGCGTGTAACCGAGTCGGACGAGCGCTCTGTCGGGCGTCTCGCGGTGCTCCCGTTCAAGCCGCTAGTGCCTGAGGTGCGCAACGAGGCGATGGAATACGGAATCGCCGACATTCTGATCGCGCGACTCGCGGAGCTGCAGACGTTGACGGTTTCGCCGCTTTCCGTTGTGCGGCGATACGCCGACCTCAGGCAGAACCCGATTGCGGCCGGCCGGGAGCTCGGGGTCGATGCGGTACTCGATGGCCACATCTATCGGGCAGGCGATCGGATCAGAGTCTCGGTGCGCCTGGTGCGGGTCGCCGACGAGAAGCAGTTATGGGCAAACCAGTACGATGAGCCCTTTACCAGCGTGTTTGCGATCCAGGACGCGATCGCACAGCAGGTTACGCGGTCCCTTGCGATTGAACTGAGTCCGCAAGCACAGCAGCGAACTTCGAAAAGCCTTAGCGATGATCCCGTCGCATATGAGCTTTACCTGAAGGGCCGGTTCTTCATGAGCCTTGCGCAGCCGCGGCAGGCAATCCAGATGTTCGAACAGGCGGTGGCCAGAGATGCCGAGTTCGCGCTGGCACATGCGGGCCTAGCCGACATTTACAGTCGTCTGCCGATTGCCACGGATGGACCGTCTCGAGAGGCGATCGAACGCGCGAGGGACGCGGCCGTCAAGGCACTTGCCGTCGACAATCGGCTCGCAGAGGCCTACACGGCACTCGGCTGGATCGGCTTCTACCATGACTGGGACTGGACCCAGAGCGAGAAGCATTTCACGCACGCGCTCACGCTCAACCGGCGGGATTTTTCCGCTCACCTCGGTTACGCGCATCTGCTCTCCAATACTTATCGGCTCGAGGAAGCACTCAAGGAGATCGACGCTGCCCTTGCGCTGGATCCCGTGTCACCAATTGCGGCGACGCTGAAGGGACAGTTCCTTTTGTACGGGGGACGCCACGACGAGTCGCGCCAACAAGTGCGCCAGACATTGACGATGGCGCCGGGGTTCTGGATTGCTCAATTGCAGCTGGGCAGAATCCATCTTCAACAGCGCCGCTACGAGGACGCGCTTGCGGCGTTCTCCACCGCGCGCCAGTCCGGCGGTTCGTGGGCGCCGCTGGCACTGATCGGTTACACACACGCTCGTGCGGACAATCGCGCAGACGCGAACCGTGTGCTTGGGGAACTCACCTCGGCCTCGCGCCACTCGTACGTCCCCCCCTATTACATCGCGCTCGTGCACAACGGTCTCTCACAACCTAATGAGGCGCTCGACTGGCTGGAACGCGGGTACGAGGAGAGAGACGTCCGGATGGTTTTCCTCGGCGTCGACCCGGCGTGGGACTCATTGCGCGGTCTGCCGCGCTTCAACGGTCTGCTCAAGCGAATGAATCTCTCGAACTGAGTACGGCGACTTGACCCGCGTCAGTGGGTGCCATTGCTTTCGCAAAGAGCGCCGCGGGCACCATAACGCACGCCAGACGAGTGCGGCGGTCCCCTCAGCGCACAGTCGCTAAGTAGCAGCCCGGATTGTGATAGGACTGTGATACGTCAGGCTCAGAACGTCGAAGAACATCGAGGTTTATCGACGCACACTGAGTGATCGTTGTGGCGGGTTAAGTCGCTGATCGCGTATGCGTTAACGTGCTTCGGAATCGCCTGGTGTTGCTCGCCCGCTTCGCTTTCCAAGCGTGCTCCTTCAACCACTCGGACATCTCTCCGTTTAGAGTCAACGATTTGCGAGCGGCCCCACCAGTTTAACGCAACACGCGGCGTCAAGAAACCTATTGTCCCTCGATCCGACTTCTTTCCATCGGTTTACTGGACTTCAGCAGGCAGCCGTCGCCAAGATTGTGTAACACCTCAATCTCGTTGTCCCACTTACGGGTTCCCACGTCGACGAAATTGAACGCGGCCTGGGCTCCACTGAGCGCGGCATCGCGAGACATTGCAGTTCATCAGGTGGCGAGCGGCGACCATCTGGCGTACGATGCGTCGCCTTGCCCTTCGAAACGACGCGGTGGAGTCTCGTGCTGGCGGCCGCCGGGAACGACTCGCAGGTGGCGCGTGAGGCCCTCTCTTCGCTCTGCCAGACCTACTGGTATCCGCTCTACGCCTACCTCCGCCGCCGAGGTCTCGACCCGGAAGATGCGCGCGACCTGACGCAGGGGTTCTTGACATCGCTCATCGAGCGGCAGGACTTCGAGGGGCTTCGTCAGGATCGGGGCCGGTTCCGCGCGTTCCTTCTGGCGTCGCTGAAGCACTACCTGTCGAACTGGTCGGCACGGGAACGGACGCAGAAGCGCGGCGGTGGCTGGCAGATAGTCCCGCTCGAGAACGCTGAGGGCCTGTACGTGGTCGAGCCTGTGAATCACGCCACTCCCGAAACGCTCTTCGAGCGGCGCTGGGCATTGACGGTCGTCGACGGCCTGCTCGCCGACCTTCGCGCGCAATGGACCGCTCAGGGACGCGCGTCCGAGTTCGACGAGCTCAAAGCGTGCCTGCTGGGACAGGCGCCGGTTGGGGGCTACGCCGCCGTGGCCGCCCGCCTCGAGACGTCGGAGGGCGCGGTCAAAGCCGCGGTCCATCGTCTCAGACGCCGGTTTCAATCCCTGTTGCGCCAGCGCGTCGCGGAAACCGTTGCCGATGGACGGGACGTCGACGACGAGATCCGTCATCTCATTCAGGCGTTGAGCGCGTAACCCCAGGCGACGGTTCTGTCTGATCCAGATGAACGGCCAAATCTGGCCTCAGACGAACCGGGGGGATGTGATGTCCGAAGCGGTCACCCACCTGTCGCGACCTTGTCCACGGTGCGGACGGCAACTGTCGCCTGATGCACCCGAAGGTCTGTGCGCGTCGTGCCTGCTGACCGCCGGGGCGGAAACGCTTACGGGGTCCAGCGACGCGCCCTCGACTGGCGGGGCGTCCACGGGCGATCCATCGCGACCGGGCGCGCCCCGCCTCGTGGACGGCCAAGTCTGGGGGCCGTATCGGATCGTCCGGTTGCTCGGCCGCGGTGGGATGGGCGAGGTCTACGAAGCCGAGCAACTCGAGACAGGACGACGCCTGGCGCTGAAAGTCTTGCGTGCCGCGCTGCGGGGCGACGAAGACCGTGCGCGATTCCTTCGCGAGGGGCAGTTGGCGGCATCGATCAGCCACGCGCACACGGTCTACATCTTCGGCAGCGAAGAAGTCGGCGGCGCGCCCGCGATCACGATGGAGCTGCTCTCTGGCGGCACGCTGAAAGATCGCGTCTCGGCCGAGGGGCCGATGCCTCCATCCGCCGCCGTATCGGCCGTGCTCGACATCATCGGCGGTCTCGACGCGGCGCAGGCGGCAGGCATCCTCCACCGCGACATCAAGCCGTCAAACTGTTTCGTGGATGCGGACGGCGCCGTCAAGGTCGGTGACTTCGGACTCTCCATCTCCACGCTGACACGCGACGTGCAGCACGAACTTGCGACAGCCGGTTTCGAGGGCACGCCGCACTTCGCCGCGCCGGAGCAGTTGCGAGGCGAGCCGCTCGACGTTCGCGCCGACATCTACGCGTCCGGCGCGACCCTGTACTACCTCCTGACCGGCCGGCCGCCGCTCGACGCGCCGGACTCTCGTGAGTTGGTCGCGAAGGTCGCCGCCGAGAAGCCGCCGTCGCCGCGTGAACTCCGGCGTGACATTCCGCGTGGACTCGCGGCCGTCGTACTGCGCTGCCTCGCGAAGGCTCCCGCCGGACGACCGCAGTCGTACGCCGAGTTGGCGGATCTCCTGCGGCCGTACGGATCCGCGGATGACGTCCCTTCCCCGCTGGGGGTGCGCTTCACCGCGTGGATCGCCGACTCGGTGATTGTCTCGATCACGATCTGGCTGCTCACAGCCTCGGCGTGGACGGTCGGAATGACGCTCGGATCCGCGACGCTGCTCGGACTGTCTGCGTGGTCGTGGCTGGTGCCGGTGATCTACTACTTCGTTCTGGAAGGCGGCTGGGGCGCGTCGCTGGGCAAGCGGCTCATGGGCTTGCGCGTGACGTCCGAGACCGATGATCGGTGGTGGCTGCGCGTTGGCCTGCGTACCGCGGTGTTTCTTGTGCCCACTCTTTTCTTCATGGGCGCCTGGAATGGGCGGCCTTACCTCTTGCTCTCGCAGCTGTTGACAATTCTGCTGTTCTCGACCGCCCGTCGTGGCAACGGGTGGACCGGCGTCCACGAGCTGCTGAGCCGTACGCGTGTCGTGCAGCGGAACGTCAGGGCCGTTGCATACGCCGCTCCGCAGGCGTCACCTGCCGATCTCGGTCCCGCCCTTTCGTCCTTGCGACGCGTCGGACCGTACGCCGTGCATACGACCGTCGGTGAGACCGGCGCCGGACGATTGTTCGTCGGGATCGATCCAATCCTTCGCCGTCATGTCTGGATTCACGAAGTGCCTCCAGCGACACCGCCGGTCGAGGCCCGACGGCGTGACACGTCGCGGCCCGGGCGGCTGTACTGGCTCGCGGGACGCCGATTGGCGACGGAGAATTGGGACGCGTTCGAGGCGCCGAGGGGCGAGCCATTCCTGACCGCGCCGCCGACGTCCGATTGGCGTCAGGTGCATCGTGCGCTCTCGAGCCTGGTGACCGAGCTCGATGCCTCCGCTCACGAAGACGGGGACACACGGCGCAGTCTCGCCCATGTCTGGAGGCGACCGGACGGACAACTCGTGCTCCTCGATTTCCCGTGGCCCGCGCTGGTCGCGCCGGACGCCAAGCAGCCTCTCCATCCCATCGAGCTGCTGACGGCCGTCTCCACACGCGCATGTGCTCCGACCACGGAGCCGGCCGCGCCGCTGTCGGCCACAACGCTGTTGAATCGACTTGCGAGCGGAGCGCCGCCAGCGCTCGCTGACGTCAAGGCGGAGCTCCGGCGTCTCGCATCGATTCCCAGCCGTCCCTCACGCTTCCGTCGTGCCCTGCCGATGGTGATGGCGGCGATGCCGGTGGCCGCGCTTGTCCTGATCGTCGCGGTGATGCTCCCAATGGCCGCGAGATCCCTCCAGGGAGACGCCAGCAATCCATTCCGCCAACGAAGCGATTTCGTGAGGTGGATGACGTGGATCACCGACTCAGGTGCCGATGCCGAGTTCAAGACTCCAGAGCAGCGGACCGCGGCGGAGCAGTATGTCGCTGCGCATTTTGACTCGCTGCTCACGAGCGACGAGTTCTGGAACACGCAGGCGCCTCAGATCGAGCCGTTTCTCGGTTGGAGACGAACGGCGGCCGAGATCGCCGCGCGCTATCCGGCGGTCTCGCCCGACGAGCTCGCTCGTGCCTCCGCCATCGTCGCCCCGCAGATTCAAGAGTTGACAGCCCAGAGCGCAGACGTGGGCGCAAACTTCCCCGCCGGGGGCGAGGCGCTCCGGGGTCTTGTCGCCGGCGGGTTCGCATCCATCCCGGTGTTGGTCTCGATCGTGTTCGGTCTGATATCGGTGCTGGCCGTGCCAGGCGGTCTGGTCACACGGGCTCTCCGGCATGCGGTGGTGAGTCGCGATGGCCGCGAGATTGGCCGGGCGCGATCAGCGATCCGGTTCCTGGTCGCCTGGTCGCCGGCGCTCGCGTGGATCGCCTGTGTCGGAGTCCCGATGTTCGGGGAGCCGCGTGTGTCTCCGGACGTGGCGGTTGTCGTGGGCAGTCTCGCGTTCTTGATGATAGCGGCAGGCGCCGCGTGGACCATCGCGAATCCAGGGCGCGGACCGCATGACCGCGTCGCCGGAACGTGGGTGGTGCCAAGGTAGGGACCGGCCAGGGAGCAAACGATGCGGATATCAGCCTTTTGCACGGCAGTCCTGACCTGCGTAGTTATGGGCGACCCGCCGCCGGCGGCGGCACAGGTCGATCAACTGCGCGCACAGGAGTACTTCAAGGAAGCCCAGGCGCTCTGCGAGCGCGACGGCGGCCGTCTGTGGGGCGTGTCGATCTGCGGCCCGATGGTGATCGCCGACAGGCGGACACAGACGATCGCCACCAGCCAGCCGGCACCGGACGCGGCTCGCCCGCCACTGCTTGGTCTTCTGAACGCCCCGATCCGGTGGGGCGGCGCGACGTGGAGCGCGTACATGTGGGACGACGTGGTCAACAGGACGCCTCGTGAACGCAACGAGCTCTTCCTCCACGAATTGTTCCACTGTGTTCAGGCGCAGCTGGGACTGGCCGCTCCGGCACTGGACAGTGAACATCTTGACGCCGCGGATGGACGGTATTGGCTGCGGCTTGAATGGCGCGCGCTCGCACGGGCGCTGCGGGAGTCTGGAGAGCAGCGTAATCTCGCTGTCCGCGACGCGCTGGCACTCCGCCAGGCCCGGCGCATGCTCTACGTGGCCAATGTCGAAAGCGAGCGCGGCCAGGAGATCGCGGAAGGCCTCGCCGCGTACACCGGCACCGTGCTCGCCGCAGACTCTGCGGCCGACGCGATCACCAGCGCGATCGAGCTACTGGACAATACGGAGGCAGCGGCTCTGAACGCGAGCTTCGTTCGCACGTTTGCGTACATGTCCGGTCCTGCCTATGGGCTCCTGCTCGATGCATCGTCTCCCGGCTGGACGCGCAGGGTGCGCGGCACCGACGATCTCGGCACGCTCGTGATGCGTGCGCTTGCGGTTCAACCAGCCAATGACGCCACGGCATCTGCCGCCCGATACGATGGCGCCCAGGTTCGCGCGTCCGAACAGCAGCGCGAGCAACAGCGGGAGCAACGCCTCGCCGAGTTGCGCCGGCAGTTCGTTGACGGTCCGGTGCTGCTGTTCCCTGGGGCAGGCGGCGCTCAGTTCAACTCCATCGGTGCCGTCTCGATTCCAGGCGTCGGGACAGTGTATTTCGGCCCCTACAACGCCTCAGGAGAGTGGGGAACGCTCAGCGCGGAAAAGGGCGTGCTCATCGCGAGTGATGGCCGCTCGCGCCGCGTGTCGGCGCCCGTCCGGCGCGACGATGGGACGTTCACCGGAGATGGCTGGACGTTCAAGGCGGCGGCGGGCTGGGTCGTGCGCGAAGGAGCACGGAGGGGCGACTACGAAGTCGTCCGGCAGCAGCCGTGAGCGGCACTCCCTTGCGTTCGTCGGTCGCGCTGCTGGCTCTCGTCGCGTGCGCCTATTCAGCGTCGGCGGCCCGAGTCGACGATGCCCGGGCACCCGCGCGTCAAACTCGTCAGCCGTCGGTGACGCCGGATGTGGTGTACGGGCACAAGGACGGCCTGGCGTTCACGCTCGACGCGCACCGCCCGGCACACCCCAACGGCGCGGGCCTCATCTCGATCGTCAGCGGCGGGTGGCAATCGAGGGTGGAGATGGCCCAGATCTTCACCCAGGCCTATCCGCCGTTGATGGAGAAGGGGTTCACCGTCTTCGCCGTGAGGCACGGCAGCTGGCCACGGTATCCGCTGTCGTCAATCGTGGCGGACATGCGGCGATCGGTCCGCTTCATCCGCCAGCATGCGAAGGAGTACGACGTCGATCCCAACCGCATTGGCGTCTTCGGTAGCAGCGCTGGGGGGCACCTCGCGCTGCTGCTCGGGACGACGGGCGACTCCGGGGATCCGTCGGCCACCGACCCGGTGCTCAGGGAATCCAATCGCGTCGCGGCGGTCGTGGCGAACTTTCCGCCGACGGATCTCGCTCGATGGGCGACGCAGCAGACGGTCTTCAGGTTTACCGAGGCCGAAGCGGCGCAGTTCTCACCCATTCGCTTCGTCTCGGCTGGCTCGGCTCCCTCACTCATCGTGCACGGCGACGCCGACACGTCCGTCCCGATCGATCAGGGGGAGACGATGTACGCGGCGTTGACCAAGGCGGGCGTGCCCGCGTCGTTCATTCGAATCAAAGGCGCGGGACACGGGTTCGAGGGCGCCGCTCCCGCCGATCTCGAGCGCGCCTATGCCGCACTGATGCAGTGGTTCGAGCGGCATCTTGGGAGCGCCGCGAAGTAGAGCTTCTCGGGCACAGTTCGACCATCAGAGACAGCAACGGCGCGGAGCCGCTTACAAGTCGCACTTCGAACTGTGTAGAAACTGTGTAAGGTGTCCTCGAAACTCGCCGACAAACACAGACGTTTACCGGTTCACATCGAGACGCATGCTGTGGCGGGAAGTCGTTGAAGCGACTACGCAAATAGGTGTTTCGGTATCACTCGGTATGCATCGCCAGAATTGCTTCCCGAGCGTGCTCCTTCAACCACTCGGACATCTCTCCGTTGCTCGCGGGGCCCCACCCCCGCTCGCGGCGCCGAGTCTCGCGGCGCTCGCTTGCCGCAGCCGCAGGCGCTTCTCCGTTGCTCGCGGGGCCCCACCCCCGCTCGCGGCGGCGAGTCTCGCGGCGCTCGCTTGCCGCAGCCGCAGGCGCTTCTCCGTTGCTCGCGGGGCCCCACCCCCGCTCGCGGCGGCGAGTCTCGCGGCGCTCGCTTGCCGCAGCCGCAGGCGCTTCTCCTCTTCGACTCGCTCCGCTCGTTCAGGGCAGGCGCGGTGAGTGGAATCAACAGTTTACCGCTCCGCGAGGCGGCACGCACTCTGTCTCGGCGGCGCTCCGGCACCACGGATTCCGGCCCTCCAAGCGGTACACGTCTTTCAGGTGCGCCGGACACTCCCGGCCTCGGGCCGGAGGTCTGGCGAGTCCTGTCGACGTGCCACGATATGCGGAATCGGACCGAGTACGAAGGCGCCATCGATGTTGATCACAGGCTGGTCTCGGATCTGATCAGCAGGTGGGACGACTCCGGCGGGTGCCCGCCATCTCTTGTACGGCAGTGGAAGATTGCGCGCGGGGGGCGTCAGCCAGGCGGCCGACAAGCTGCACACGCGAGCGACTATCCGAGTGCCTGCGGAACGGGCGTGTCTTCTCCAGCCAACGGCACATCGATTACAAAAACGCAGCCCTTCCCAGGCAGGTTGCGGAAGTAAATGTCCCCGCCCTGCATTCTGACCGCCTTTCGAGCGATCGAGAGTCCCAGGCCGAGACCTGTCTGGTCATTCCGGCGCCGGGCGGTGAACGCCTTGAACGGGTCGTCTGGGCCGTCGGGGATGCCGCCGCACTCGTCCTCGACTTCGATACGCAAGCGCCGGTCTTCG
>Ga0268386_10004117_pt1 | contig 10659 bp, 12 predicted proteins | sample RVTome_15_FD_200260 | JGI IMG/M metagenome (GOLD analysis project Ga0268386, IMG submission 200260) | Soil microbial communities from uranium-contaminated site in the Upper Colorado River Basin, Wyoming, United States - RVT150D86... ... | reverse complement strand
TCAATGCAGTGAACGTCGACACCATCTTCGAGGAGAGCTACCCGGGATTGGAGGGCTGGTTCGTGTGGGACTACGAGGCACCCGCGGGCGAGCACTGGGACAACCTCAAGTCGACCATCGTGACGCAGGACGACTTCCGGATCGGGAAGCGGGCGATCGGACTGCCGATCGAGGTGGATTCACTCTGGCAGGACGCCTACGCGGAGTTCAAGGCAGGGGCGTAATCTCCCGGGCATGCTGAGGTCGACGGGCGGCGTCGTTGGCCAGCGCCGTTGGTACTACCCGGCGCTGGCTGCGCCGGGCATCCTCTGGTTGCTCCTGCTGTTCATCCTGCCGTTCTATGCGATCGGCGCCGTCGCGTTCGGCTCGCGCGACCAGATCTTCGCTCTGCCGATCCCGGCGTGGAATCCCCTCGAGTGGCAGTTCGACACGTTCCGTTCCACGGCCGCCGATCTGTTCTCCTCGTCGGGTCTTCAGGCCCAGTTCCTCCGGACCCTGGTGTACGTGGCGACCTCGGTCGCGATCTGCCTTGTCGTCGGGTACCCGGTCGCTTATTACATCTCGCGGTACGGCGGCCGCCTGAAGATCCTGTTGCTCACGCTGATGATCGCCCCGTTCTGGATGAGCTATCTGATGCGGATGCTGGCGTGGGTGAACCTCCTCACGGTGAAGCCCGAGGACCCTGGATTGGTCAACCGTCTGCTCCTCCTGACCCCTTACGTCAACGACCCGGTCAACTGGAGCAGCGGCGGCGTCTCTCACCTGACGGTGATCCTCGGGCTCATCTACGGCTACATCCCGTTCTTCATCCTTCCGCTCTACGCCGCGCTGGACAGGATCGACAAGTCTCAGCTGGAGGCCTCTCGCGACATGGGAGCGAGTCCCGCGAGCACCTTCTGGCGGGTCACCTTGCCCCTCTCGAAGCAGGGCATCCTCGCCGGCGCCGTGATCATCACGCTCCCGATGTTCGGCGATTACTACACGCCCAACCTGATGACGGCGAGCCCCGAGAACACGATGATGGGCAACGCGATCGACCTCGCGCTGCAGGGGCAGGGCAAGCAACCCGAGGGCGCTGCGCTCACCCTGCTTCTGTCCGCCTTCATCGGCGCGCTCATGATCTATTACCTCGTGAGCGTCTCCCGTGCCGCCAAGGAGGCGCAGCGGTGACGACGGCCGAGGCGACGCTCCCGCGCGAGACCTCCGCGCCGCGGGTCGGCCGCTTTCGGTCGTTCTTCTCGAACCCGTGGGGCAAGCCGCGATTCCTCTCGGTCTGGACCTGGCTCTACATCATCTGGACGATCGCGCCGGTCCTGGTCGCCGTCCAGTTCTCGTTCAACAACGGTCGTTCGCGGAGCACGTTCCAGGGATTCAGCCTGCAGTGGTACGAAGCGATCTGGAACGAGGCGTCGGCGAACTTCGACGATACGTTGCTCCCGGCCCTCATGCAGAGCCTCAAGCTCGCCCTGCTGACGATGCCGGTCGCGACGGCGCTCGGCGTCGGCCTCGCCATCGGGCTCGCCCGATGGCGGGGCCGTGGCTCCGGCGCCGCGAACTTCCTGATGCTCTTCCCGCTCGTCACGCCCGAGATCGTGATGGGCGCCTCGATGTTCCTGATCTTCTCGAACCTGTACCACATCAAGCTGGGCACCACGGCCCAGCTCCTCGGCCACGTGACGTTCTCCCTGTCCTACGTCGTGATCGTGACGAGAGGCCGCCTCTTCGCGATCGGCCGCGACTACGAGGATGCCGCGATGGACCTCGGTGCGTCACCGGCAGATGCGCTTCGGCGCGTGCTGCTCCCGCTGCTCGCGCCGGCGATCCTCTCGAGCTTCTTCATCGTGTTCGCGATCTCTATCGACGACTTCGTCATCAGCCAGTTCCTCTGCGCGCAGGACTGCACCACGATCCCCATCAAGATCTACAGCGCGGCTCGGAACGCGGGGAACCCGAGCCTGAACGCGCTGGCCACGATCATGATGTTGCTCTCGCTGCTGTCGATCACCGTGGCCCTGCTGATCCTCCGCTGGTTCAACCGGCGCCAGGGAACCGGCCGCTCGGCCGTCGAGGACTTCGCCCGCTTCGAGATCTGAAGCGGACTACCGCAGGGCCTGCGCGGCGGCGGTGAATCCTTCGTCCGACACGTCGCCTTGCGGCAGCACCCGGAGCGCCCCTACTGGCAGGTGCACCGACACAGCCGTTCCCTGCTGGAACGGCAGCGCCTCCCCCTCGTTCTGCATGAGGGCCTGCAGTTTCTCTCCGGGCGCGAGATTCACGATCACCTGCATCGCCGAGCCCACGTACACCAGCCGCTCCACCATCCCGGGGATCCTGTTGGGACCGGCGGTGCCCGCCTCCTCGAGGTCCACCCGCTCGGGGCGGATCGAGAGCTTCACCTCGCCGTGGGCATCCGGCTCCCCCTGGCCCGCGATCAGCTCGAAATCCCCGAACCGCACGCGACATCCACCCTCGGCCGGTCCGTAGGCCGTCGCGTCCATGAGGTTGGAGACACCCAGGAAATCCGCGACGTAGGCCGTGGCGGGCTCCTCGTAGACCTCGGTCGGCGGTCCCACCTGCTCGATCTGCCCGTTCGACATCACCGCGAGCCGGTCCGACATCGTCAACGCTTCCTCCTGGTCGTGCGTCACGTAGATGAACGTGATGCCGACCTCCTCCTGGATCGCCTTGAGCTCGATCTGCAGGGCCTTCCGGAGCTTCGCATCGAGAGCGCCCAAGGGCTCGTCGAGGAGCAGGACGGAGGGATTGAGGATCAGGGCGCGCGCGAGGGCCACTCGCTGCTGCTGGCCTCCCGAAAGCTGATTCGGCCTCCGCTTCTCGTAGCCCGTCAGTCGTACGAGCTCCAGCGCGCGCGCCACGAGCTTGCCGCTCTCCCCCTTCGATGTCTCCTTGTAGCGGAGGCCGAACGCGACGTTCTTCTCGACGTTCAGATGCGGGAACAGCGCGTAGTTCTGGAAGACCGTGTTCACGTGCCGCTTGTGCGGCGGCACGCTTGCCACGTCCGTTCCGTCGAGGACGACCTGGCCCTCCGTGGGACGCTCGAACCCGGCGATCATCCGAAGGGTCGTGGTCTTCCCGCAGCCGGACGGACCCAGGAGCGAGAAGAACTCGCCGGGAGCGACCTTGAGGTTGATGCCGTCGACGGCGGTGAAGTCGCCGAAGCGCTTCACGAGATCGACCAGTTGCACCTCGCCGCCCGCCATGAGGCGGCGAGTCTATCGCGGGCATGAGGCGGCAGCCCGGGAAGAACTCGGAGTCGCGCTGAGCGGCGCTCCCGGTGCCATCATCCGGGCATGCAGCGATCCACATCGGAGGGGGAACAGGAGCCGCTGATCCGGAGCCGGACGTTGCCGCTCCTCGCCGGCTATTGGAGCTTCGGTCAGTTCTGGGGCGTCTGGGTGATCCTGGTCCTCGAGTTCCAGCGACACCATTCGCTCACGGACAGTCGCCTCGGCCTCCTCTACTCGCTCCTGTCCATCTCGGCGATCGTCACGATGCTGGCCTTCGCGCCGCGGCTTCAGCGACTGACGCTCCGCGCGAGCGTGCCGGTCTCGCTGGCCAGCCTCGGTATCGCCGCCCTCGCCCTCGCCGTCGCGCCCACGTCGATGCTGCTGGTCACGTTCGTGACGGTCGGCGTGGGCAACGGCCTGATCGACGTGTACGTGAACGTGGCCGCCCAGCGCGAGGAGACCAGGACCCGGCGCCCGATCCTGCAGTGGCTTCACGCGAGCTACGCCCTGGGTGGCGTGACGGGTGCCGGCGCCGCCGGCATCCTTCGGACGATCGACGTCGATCACCGGCTGGTCATCGCGGCCTCCGGCGTCGCGCTGCTCGCCACGGCGTGGTGGAACATCCGAGGGGCTTCTCGAGAGCCCGCCGCCGAGGGCGTCCGGTCCGTCCTGTCCGTATCGGCGCTGCGCCGAACGCCCGCGCTCTGGATCCCCGCGCTCACGGTGCTGTTCTGCTTCCTCGTCGAGGGTTCGATGGACATCTGGTCGGGTCTCTACCTGCGAGAGGAGCTCGGTGCGTCCCCTGCGGCGGCGGGCGCCGCGTTCGTCGCGTTCGCGGGAGCCCTGTTCATCGGGAGGCTGTTCGCAGCCAAGGTCCTGTTCGGCCTGGGACCTCGCAGGACGATCGTGATCGCCGGGATCGGGGGCGGGATCGGAGGGACGATCGCGGTGCTCGCGCAGACGACGCCGGTGGTGGCGGGCGCCTTCCTCCTCATGGGATTCGCGCTGTCCGCGGCCGGGCCGGCGGGCTTCAGCCTCGTCGAGGAGACGAGCGACGACCCGAACGCGATCGCGGCCGTCGCGACCGTCGGTTACACAGGGTTCGTGTGGTCCCCGCCGCTGCTGGGATGGATCGCCGACACCGTCGACCTCCGAGCGGCGATGGGAGTGATCGTGCTCGCCACGGTGGGGATCACGGTCACGGGCTTGTTCGCCCGAGGGAAGGCCAGCAGATGAAGCGCCTCGCGCTGGCCCTCGCCGCCGTCGCCGCGATCATCATCGGGATCGTCGTGCTCCGGGCGGGCGAGCCCGACCCCTACGCCCACCTCCGGCAGTCGATGCGGCAGCAGATCCCCGGCGCGCTCGGTTTCGAGCTCGAGCCGCCGCCCCGGGATGCCCGGGCAGAGCTCACCCCGGCCGAGGTCCGCACTCGCTATCCGGCCGATGGCGGCGAGGTGCAGGTGGCGTTCGCGTCGGTGCGCGACACGTTGGAGAACCGGTCGATCGGACCGGCGTGGATCTTGTTCGCGCGAGGAGTCTGCCTCCGGAACGCGAAGGGCGAACTCGTGTCGGATGCGAGGGGCAACGACCCCAACAACCTCGAGTGCACCGACGCGACGATCTGGATCCTTGGCGTGGATCCCGTGACCGCGGAGCCGCTCGTCGCGCTCACCGGCTACGACGAGAGCGGCACGTGGACAGCTGAGGTCGGCTAGCGAGCGACGACCTCGAGGAAGCGTTGCCACCCCACGCGCCACCGGGCGTCGGCTTCCGGCCCGAGCGGCCGCAGGAACCGCCCTCCGGTGAGGTCGTCGGGGTGGAGGATCGCATCGCGCAGGTACCCAGGAACGACCGGTGGCTCTTCGCCCACGGGAGGCTGGTAGCCGTTCCAGCGGAAGTTCTCCTGGGCGACCCCCACGTCGAGGAGATGGTCGACGAACGCATGGGCGAGTGAGGGGTTGCGACCCCGAGCGCATATCGCGGTGAGGTCGCAGCCGACGATGCCGCCGCGAGGCCACGTGTAGGCGACGAGGCCGGCCTCATCGGCTGCGACCGCCCCGAAGCGCTTGGCGGAGAGCAGATCCCCCGACCACGACTGTTGGAGCGCGTACTCACCCGTTTGGAGCTCGTGGTAGGCGCCCTCGGCGGAGACCTCGACGTCCACATCCTCGGCCAAGGCCACGAGATCGTCGACGGCCGACCCGATGGCTCTCTCACCGGTGGTGTTGGGATCCTGGTCCCGTCGCAGCAAAGCCATGGCGATCGCCTCCCGGTAGTCGTCGTAGAGTCCCACCGCACCGCGGTAGCGCGGGTTCCAATAGGCGTCATAGGGGTTGTCCAGGTACGCGGGTGCGTCCGCGTGACGAACGAGGTCTCGCCGCCACCCGATACCGGTCGAGAAGACCGTGTACGGCACGCTGTAGCGCTGCCCGACGTCGTAGAACGGGCCGCCATCCGTCCGGAAGAACGGCCAGAGGTTCCTCAGGTTCGGCAGCAACTCATGGGTGAGGGGGAGGAGCAGCCGCTCGGACACCAGCCGCGGCAAGGCGTCCGTGGTCGGGAAGCACACGTCGAAGTCGGCATCGGACCGGCGCAACCGCTCGGTGGCCTCCGCCATGGTGGTGAAGCTCTCCACCTCGACATGGACGTCCGACGCGGCGTGGCGACGGGCGAAGCTCTCGAGCACGTCGCCAGCCAGATAATCCCGCCATTGGTAGATCCGCAGGGTCGCATCCCGCTCCAGGGTCACTCCGGCAGCGATCGGCGGGTTGTCGCCATGGATCGGGAGCGCTCCCCCGGTACTCGGTGGACGCTCCCTGTCCATGGCACACGACCCGAGGACGGCACTTCCAACCACCGTGCCAGCGGCCCTGATGAACGTCCGACGGGAGAGCCCCATCGATCTACGAGAGGTTGAGGTAGACGGACTTCTTCTCGAGGAAGTCCTCGAGGCCCTCCTTGCCCAGCTCGCGACCGATCCCGGACTGCTTGTACCCACCCCACGGCATCTCCGTCGGCGCCGGCTGCGTGTCGTTGATCCACACGATGCCCGATCGCAGCGCCTGCGCCGTGCGAAGCGCCTTCTTGATGTCCTGCGTCCACACGGCCGCGGCGAGACCGTACTCGTTGTCGTTGGCCATCGCGATGACGTCCTCGATCGAAGAGAACGGGATCACCGACATCACCGGCCCGAAGATCTCCTCACGCGCGATCGTCGCATCGTTCGTGACGTCGGCGAAGATCGTGGGCGGGACGAAGTAGCCCTGAGCGAGGCGCGGGTCGTCGGGCTTCTCGCCCTTGGCCGCGAGCGTTGCCTCGCCCGCCCCGACCTCGATGTAGCGCTCGACGCGCTCCTGCTGCTCCTTCGACACGAGCGGACCCATCGTCGTGGACTCGTCCGAGCCCTCTCCGAGCTTCACGTTCTTCGCCCGATCGACGAACGCGTTCACCGCGTCGTCGTAGACCTTCGTGTCGACGAAGACGCGTGTGCCGGCCGAGCAGATCTCACCCTGGTTCCAGAAGACCCCGTTCGCGGATCCCTCGAACGCTGCTGGGAGGTCCGCGTCGCCGAAGACGATGTTCGGCGACTTGCCGCCGAGCTCCAACGTGACACGCTTCAGCGTGTCCGCGCCAGAGCGCATGATGATCTTCCCCACCTCCTTGGAGCCGGTGAAGCCGATCTTGTCCACTTCGGGGTGAGCCACGAGTGGCGCGCCGGCCGTCTCGCCGAAGCCGGTGAGCACGTGGAGGACACCGGCGGGCAGTCCGGCCTCCTCGAGGATCTTCGGCAGCTCGAGGCAGGTGAGCGGCGTCTGCTCGGGGGGCTTCAGGATGAACGTGCACCCTGCCGCGAGCGCCGGAGCCACCTTCTGGACCGCCATCATCAAGGGGTAGTTCCAGGGCGTGATGCCCACGGCGACGCCCACCGGCTCCTTCCAGACCATGAACATCGCGTCGGCCGACACGTGGTGGGAGTCCCCCTCGATCTTCGTCGCCCAGCCGCCGTAGTACTCGAACATGAACGCCACTTCGGCAACGTCCTCACGCGCGTCCCCGATCGGCTTACCGGAGTCGAGTGACTCTTGTGCCGCGAGCCGCTCCTGCTCCCGCCGCACGATGTCCGCGGCACGAAGAAGGATCCGGCCCCGATCGCGTCCGGAGGTGCCGGGCCACCACGAGCCATCGTCGAAGGTGCGGCGGGCGGCGGAGACGGCTGCGTCGACATCGGCCTGCTTCGAGTCCGGCGCGGTGGCGATCACCTCACCGGTGGCCGGGTTGAACACGTCGAAGCGGGCTCCGTCCTGCGCGTCCACCCACTTCCCGTCGATGAAATTCTGCAACGCATCTGCCATATCCGTCACCCCTTCGCTCGAGGCAGGAAGGCTATCGGGTGGACAGGAACGACACCCAATCGCCGTCGGTCCAGTCGGGGTCGTCCTCGAGGAGCGCGCGGAACCTGCCGTACCACGCCTCGGTGGCGGGATCGTGTGCGTTCGCCGAGTACGTCTTCTGATCCGCGAAGATGACGCCCGCGACGACCGCGTCCTCGTCGTCGTCGGGAAGCAGGACGTAGGTGGCACGGAACCCCTTGGTATCGAGGCTCTCGCCCATCATCGCCACGACCTCCTGACGGCTGCCGGGTTTCGCCTTCGCTCGCATCACCGTTCCGTACATCTCGCTCCCCTTCCTCCGTTGCTCCATCGAGCCTTGGTCATTCGGGGCGGGGTGGAGGTGTGCCGATCCCCCACGCATCCGCGCCCCCGTCCACGACGATCGTGGCCCCCGTGACGTAGGCGCCTCCGTCGCTCGCGAGGAACGCGATCGTCGACGCCACCTCCTCCGGCCTGCCGGCTCGTCCCATCGGCACGGTCTTCTCGTACTCGGCCACCAGCTCCTGTCCGCCGTACTGCAGCATCCCCTCCGTCTGGATCAGGCCGGCGGCCACGCACACCGCGCGGATCCCGTACTTGGACCACTCGATCGCGATCGTCGACGCCATGTTCTCGAGGGCGGCACGGGCGGCCGACGAGTGCGCCATCAGCGGGACGCCGCGCCGAGGGCTGAAGCCTACGAAGCAGACGAACCCCCGACGGCCGGGGATCATCCATCGCTCGGCGACGCGGTTCGTCAGGTGCCACGGCGCGTCGACGTTCAACCGATGCACTGCCCGCATCCCCTTCAGCCCGATCTGCTCCAACGGGGCGGCGAACTGTCCGCCGGCGTTGTTGACGAGGACATCCACCGAGCCGAGCCGCTCGCCGACGGCGTCGAGGAACCCCTCCACCTGATCCGGCTCTCGGACGTCGCACGGCATCGCGAGCACCTTCCGCCCGGCGGCCTCCAGCTCCGTCCGAGCGTCCTCGAGGGGCTCCGGCCGCCGGCCGCAGATCGCCACCCGCGCGCCCGTCCGCGCGAGCTCGCGGGCGGTCGCTCGCCCGATCCCCGTGCCGCCGCCGGTCACGATCGCCACCCGGCCGAGGTTGGCGTCGTCGGCGAGCGGGGACCGGAACTCCTCTACCATGCGCGTCCGAGTATGAAGGAGATGCGCGTTGCCGGAGACGGTGGGGTCATGCTCGCCGTCCGTGACCACGAGACCCCTTCGACCTCCGCCCGCGGTCTGCTCCTCCACCACGGGCTGGCCTCTTCCCAGCGGATCTGGGATCTCATGCTGCCAAGGCTGACTCGCCGGTTCCGGATCGTCACCTACGACGCCCGAGGTCACGGCCTGTCCGCGAAGCCGCCGAGCGGGTATGGATTCGACCCGGTCGTCGCGGATGCGCGCGCCGTGATCCGCGCGACGCAGCTACGCCGGCCCCTCATCGCCGGGCACTCGTGGGGGGCGATGGTCGCGCTCGAGCTCGCGGCTCGTCACCCGCGCGCGGTCCGTGGCGCGGTGCTCGTGGACGGTGGCATCAGCGCCCTCCGCGAGGGGAAAGACTGGGCGACGGTGAAGCGGGAGCTGGCCCCTCCTCACCTGGCGGGCATGCCCGTGGACGAGTTCCGTCTCATGATGCGCGCGTTCCTCGGCGATGCGGTCGAGGTCACTCCGCAGATCGAGGAGATCGTCCTCTCGGTGATGCACGTCGACCGCCGAGGTCGGATCGGGCCCCGGCTGTCGAGGGCCAACCATCTCCGGATCCTGCGGGCGATCTGGCTTCAGGACCCCGATGCCGAGCTCGCGCGTCTCTCGGTTCCCACCCTGGCCGTCCTCGCTCGTGGAGGCGGCGACCCCGAGTGGGACGAGCGCAAGCGGCGAGCCGCCAAGCGCGTGGCGCGATCGGGAGCTCCCATCCGCGTCTCCTGGATGGAAGGGATCCACGACCTGCCGCTGCAGCATCCGGACACGCTCGCGGGCCGCATCGAACGTTTCGCCGAACAGCTCGTACGATGACTTCATGGCTTGGGTGATCCTCCTTCTCGTCCTCCTCGCGGCGGCGTTCGGCGTGCTGGGCGCCGTCCTCAAGCTCACCGCGATCCTCGTCCTGACAGTCCTGCTCACGATGGCGGCGCTGGTGGCGATCGTCTCCTACTCGGTCAAGGGGCAGATCCGCCGGTGGGAGCGCGGCGGCACGGATGACCGCTCGCAGGTCCGCTCGTGGTCGTGGGACCAGCGTCCGCAGCCGCGTCGCGATCTGCCGTCCCACGACGACCGCTACTGAGAGTTGGGCGGACTCACCGGGCGCGCGACAAGAGCCGCGCGAGCAGCCGCCCGAGCACCAGGAACAACCCGGTGAAGGCGAGCCCCACGGCGATGAAGACGAGGATCCTCGCGCCCTTCGGCGACCCGACGATCAGGGTCCGGACGAGGAGCCCGATGGGGACCGCAACGATCCAGTTCCTGAGGAGGCTCCGCCACCCAGGTCTCCGATAGGTGTGCGCGAGCCAAGCAACGAGGAACCAAACCCCGAACAGAGGAACCGCGTTCCTCAGGAAGCCCTCCACCGTGCTGGCGCGATGCCCACTGATCCCGACGACGACGAAGATGACGAGCGCCGCGGCGTCGGCGACCACGTACCAGGCCGTCCCGGGCCCACCCGGCACCAGTCTCCGCATCACACCGGGCCTGTCACAAGAGCGCTCCGGCGAGATCCCGGAGGGCCGGGAGACAGACGTCGTCGTCCCGTCCAGAGATCACCTGGACGCAGACGTGATCTGCGCCCGCGTCCAGGTGCTCGCGCACGCGGCTCGCGATCGAGGACACGTTGCCCCACGCGATCGCGGCGTCGATGAGGCGGTCACTCCCACCGTCGTCGAGGTCATCCTCATAGCCGAGCCGGCGCCAGTTGTTCGCGTAGTTCGGAAGTCCCAGGTAGTCGGCCGCCCAGGGTCGGGGGGGGCCCCGGGCCCCCCCCCGCGCGCCCCCCACCCCGCCCCGCCGCGAGACCGCGCGCACCCCCGCCGGGGCCACGAG